>Ga0335078_10016619_pt1 | contig 10925 bp, 10 predicted proteins | sample Lox_Sample_32_FD_206711 | JGI IMG/M metagenome (GOLD analysis project Ga0335078, IMG submission 206711) | Soil microbial communities from Loxahatchee National Wildlife Refuge, Florida, United States - Lox_Sample_3.2 | ecosystem: Environmental > Terrestrial > Soil > Wetlands | place: USA... | reverse complement strand
CCTCGACGACATCGGCGCCGACGCCGCCAAGACCGGGATGCTGTTCTCCGCCGAGCTGATCGAGGCCGTCGCCGAGGCGCTGGCGCCGCGCGACCTGCCGCTGGTGGTGGACCCGGTCATGCTGGCCAGTTCGGGCAGCAGCCTGCTCCTCCCGGACGCCGTCGAGACTTTGGTCGGGAGACTGTTCCCGCTGGCCACGGTGGTGACGCCGAACCTGCTGGAGGCCCAGGCACTCACCGCGATGGAGACCGAGGACCGCGCGGCGATCGCCGAGCGCCTGGTGGCGATGGGAGCGCGCGCGGCCCTGGTCACCGGGGGCCACGGAGCCGAGCCGGTGGACCACCTGTTCGACGGATCACGGCACCTGGCCATCCCGGTCGCCCGGCATCATGTCGCCGCCACCCACGGCGCCGGCTGCACCCACTCGGCGGTACTCGCGGCCGGGCTGGGGGCCGGGCTGCCGCTGGCCGAAGCGGCCCGCCAGGCCGCCGTGATCGCCGGCCAGGCGGTCGAGCACGGCCTGTCCTGGCTCGGCGGCGGCGAAGGGCCCGTCCACGTCCTGCACGAGTACCGTACCCTGACGGTCCCGGCCACGACAGGAAGGCCACGCGATGAGCGACAGCTTCAGCGCTGAGCTGTGGCACGGGGTGGCCGGCGTCTACGACGCGATCCTGGCGCACCCGTTCCTGACCGGCCTGACCGACGGCAGCCTGCCGGATGACGCTTTCGCGTTCTACGTCGTACAGGACGCGATCTACCTGCACAGCTACGCCCGGGCCCTGGCCGGCCTGGCCAGCCGGGCGCCCGCGCCGCCGCAGGCCGAGATGTTCGCGCGGCACGCGGCGAACGCGATCGCGGTGGAGAAGACCCTGCACGGGTCGCTGCTCACCGACCTCGGCATCGACCCGGCGAGCGCGGAGCAGGCCGAACCCGCCCCGACGAACCTCGCCTACACCAGCTACCTGCTCGCCACCGTCGGCGGCGGCTCCTACGCCGAAGGGGTCGGCGCGGTCCTGCCGTGCTACTGGATCTACTGGGAGGTCGGCAAGGAACTACTGCGCCGCGGCTCGCCCGACCCGCGCTACCAGCGGTGGATCGACATGTACGGGGGAGAGGAGTTCGGCGAGGTGGTGCAGGCCGTGATCGGCGTGACCGACGAGATGGGTCCCGGTCTCGGGACGGCCGAACGAGCCCGGGTGCACCGCCACTTCCGTACCACGAGCCGCTACGAATGGATGTTCTGGGACATGGGCTACCGGCAGGAAGCCTGGCCCGTCTGAGCCGGCGCCGCGTCTAAGCCGATACCGCGCCTGAGGGGCTATTCCTCGGCGGGCGCCCCGAGGCCCGGCTGGGCGTGCGCGTCCTGGTCGGCCGGCGTCTCGGCCGGGTCGGTCTCGGCGCGCCCGCGGCGCCGGGAGCTCCAGGCGTACCTGCGGTCCGCGTGCGAATGCCTGGCGGCCTGCCGGTCCTCGGCAGAACGCTTGTGTCGAGCAGAATAAGACAAGGTCCCCTCCATGTATGAGATGCAGGGGACCTTGCCTGGCCTCGCCGCGGCAGGTCAGCCAGTTGCCTGGCCTTCCCGGCGCGAACGCGCCGCCCGCCAGAGCCAGGAACCCGCGTTAGGCTCAGGTTGCCCTGCTCCTCCCACGTCCCGGGGTTGGCCCCGGGCAGTGCCCGTTTCTAACGGTGAAAGCATTTCTACTGCCTCGGCGCAGGGCCGCGCAAGACCCGGACTGCATCTTTTTCCAGCTTTTTTCGCCTCCACAGGATGTCCACAGAATATGGCCGGTTATCCGCATTCCGTTGGGGTTTTCCACCGCTTTCTGCACAGGTCATCCACAGGCTACCAGGCGTTACCTGCCGAGACGCTGAGTCGTCTTATATCGTCAAGTCCTATTTCCTGGGTTTTCCCTAATAGATTTCCCGTATCCACGGAGGTCTCGCGGGGATTATCCGGTGAAATTCGGGCGGCCCTTTTCGGCGGGATTCCCCGGGCCGCGGCGGGGCGTCCGGGTACCTGCGCCGTGCGACGATGAGGATGATCGACCGGGGGCGGCATCACTGGCGTAGGCGAGTCCGGCCGGGTGAAGGGCGATGGGCATGGCCATCTTGATCCGTACGAGCGACGTTCCGCCCGGGGAGCTTCGCGACGCCTGGCGGACCGTCGTGTGCGACACCCTCGGCCCGCTGGATTTCCGCAGCGATCCGGACATCCCGCTGCGGGGCGAGATCGCGGCCGGTCAGCTCGGGCCGGTGAACGTAGGCCGGGTGGAGACCTCCACGCCGCACAGCGTGTGCCGGACGCCGGGCCTGATCCGCCGGGACAGCCCGGAGCTCTACCGGGTTGCCCTGGCCATGTCCGGGCAGGCCTGCCTGGAGCAGGACGGGCGGACCGCGCGGCTGCGGCCGGGTGAGTTCACCGTCTACGACTTCACCAGGCCCTACGAGCTGGCCTATGACTCGGGCGTGCAGCTCGCGGTGTTCAGCATCCCGCACGAGATGCTGGCCCTGCCGGGCGAGCTGATGGCCAGGCTCACCGCGGTCCCGGTCCGCACCGATACCGGAACCGGTGCCCTGACCGCGCCGCTGCTCCGGCGGGTGGCGCTGGACATGGACGGCTACCGGCCCGCCAGCGCCGCCCGGCTGTCCGCGGTGGTCATGAACCTCATCACGGCCGCCGTCGCCGAGCACGCCGACCAGGCCGGATCGCTGTCCGCCGAGTCGCGCGAGCAGACGCTGCTGATGCGCATCCACGCCTTCATCGAGCAGCACCTCGGCGACTCGGACCTGGCGCCGGGCCCCGTCGCGGCCGCGCACTACATCTCGGTCCGCTACCTGTACCGGCTGTTCGAGCCGCAGGGAACGACGGTGGCCGCCTGGATCAGGCACCGCCGTCTCGAGCGCTGCCGCGCGGACCTGGCCGACCCGGCCCTCGGCGGCGCGCCGGTGAGCGCGGTCGCGGCGCGGTGGGGGATGCCGGATCCGGCCCACTTCAACCGGTTGTTCAAGCGCACCTACGGGCTGCCGCCGGCCGAATACCGGCGGGCGTGCCTGGCGCCGGGCAGCTGACGCAGCCAGCCGGGGCAGCCGGCCGGGCAGGGAACGTCAACCGGCTGGCAGCGGGGGGCAATGCGCCCGGGCCCCCGGCCGCCCAGACTGGGAGCCGTCCGCCGCCGGATGTCGGCGCGGATCCGCTACCAGCGAAGGAGCCCCGATGGCCACCAAGCTTTTCGTCAACCTGCCGGTCAAGGACCTGGGCCGGTCCAGCGCCTTCTTCACCGAGCTGGGCCTGCCGTTCTACGGCCAGGCCGAGGACATGGCATCGGTCATCATCAGCGAGCACACCCAGGTCATGCTGCTCACCGAGACGACGTTCGCCTCGTACGCGCGGCACGGCGTCGCGGACGCGACGTCGGGCACCGAGGTGATCCTGGTCCTCGGCGTGGAAACCCGCGAGCAGGTGGACGAGCTGGCGGGCAAGGCCGAGGCGGCGGGCGGCGGCCCGGTCGGCCAGCCGAGGGACGACGGCTACCGGTACCAGCGTGGCTTCACCGACCTTGACGGGCACCACTGGGAAGTGCTGTGCCTGGTCGAGCCGGCCAGCTGACTCAGGCCAGGGACGGAACGTGAGCGGCATCCGGACCGGCACGGTGACCTCTGCCGACGGCACCGTCATCGTCTTCGACCAGTCCGGCGAAGGCCCGGCGGTCGTCCTGGTGCCGGGGGCGCTGATGGGCCGGGCCGATCCGGTCATGTCCGGCATGGCGGCCGGCCTGTCCCGCTGGTTCTGCGTGTTCAGCTACGACCGCCGCGGCCGCGGCGACAGCGGTGATACGCGGCCGTACGCGGTGCAGCGGGAGGCCGAGGACCTGGCCGCGCTGATCGCGGCGGCCGGCGGCTCGGCCGCGGTGTTCGGCGGGTCGTCCGGCGCCGGGCTGGCGGCGCGGGCCGCAGCGGGCAACCCGGCCATCACCCGGCTGGCCCTGTGGGAACCGCCGTACCACGTCGACGACACCGCGCCCCGGCTGCCGCCTGACTTCGCGGCCGAGCTGGACGGCCTGGTCAGCGCGGGCAGGCGGGCAGAGGCGGTCGAGCTTTTCCTGGTCCGGGCCGCCGAGGCCAGCCCCGACGCCGTCGCGGGCCTGCGCGGTCAGCCGTTCTGGCGGGCCATGGAGGCGTCGGCCCAGACCCTGGCCTACGAGGCCCTCGTCATGGGCCCGGGCAACACGCTGCCCGCCCGCCTGCTGGCCGGCATCACCCAGCCGACCCTGGTGCTCAACAGCGGTGACAGCCCGGCGTGGATGCGCCGCGCGGGCGAGGCCGTCTCGGGCGCCATACCCGGGGCCGTGCACCGGGTGCTCGAGGGGCAGGTGCACTACGTGGCGCCCGAGGCCATCGTCCCGGAGCTGCTGGAATTCTTCGTCATGGCCTGAGCGGCCGAATCGCGCCCGGGCCCGCGCCCCGGCTAGCCGGGCAGCCGGACGCCAAAGCCGGTGGCGGCCAGCTTCAGAATCACCTGGCCGGGGGCCTGCAGGGCCGCGACCTTGGCCGCGCTCAGCTCCTCGAGCCGGGCCAGCAGCGCGGCGTAGGCGTCGGGACCCTGCTCGCGGGCCTGGTTCAGCGCGATGGCGTTGGCCCAGACCTTGGCCCGCGCCTCCCGCAGGAAGCGCCGGGTGCCGAGCCTGTTGGCGGGCCCGAGCAGCCGGTCGAGCAGGGGAGGAGGGCCGGAAAGCCTGGTCACCTCGTCGTCCTCGGCGCCGACCCGGGAGGCGAGCACCCCGTCGATCGCCTGATGATCGGCCTCCCGCCGAGCCAGCAGCGCCGCGTCACCGAACTGCTCCGCGGTGATCACCGCCAGCAGCGCCTGCGGCAGGTCGTAGTTGATGTGGGCGTTCATGCCGAGCAGCACGTGCCGCAGCGGGGGCAGGCCGGCCGGGGCGCTGAACGCGATGTCCCACGGCCGCGACAGCCGCCGCCCCGCCTGGGAGGCTTCCAGGGCGTCCAGGTACAGGTCCGCGAACGCGATGTCCCACCGCTCCACCCATTCGGGATCGGCGAAGCCGCCGCGCTTGATCTCGTCGGCCACCGCGATCGTGGTCCGCTGGTAGGTGGCGTGGAAATAGCGCCGCTGGTCGCCCTCGGCCTCCAGCGGCGCCAGCATGGCCGCCATCCGGGCGATCAGCTCGTCGATCACCGGCCCATTATGGCCGCCACCGCCGCCGCCTGCGCGGGACGGAAGCCTGTTCGCGTCGTTCCAGCGCAATGCCGCTCAGTCGTACGTTCCCAGGTAGGAGCGTCGCGCAGACGCGAAATAGGGCATCAGTCACGACAGCACCCGACATAAAGCGGCATCCGCGCCTCACGTTCTGGTACGAGCGATGTCAGAGTGACTGAAGATCGCTTAACCCGGGCACCGCGCCTGTTACGGCACCGGGCTGACCCGGGCACCCCGATTCCGCACCGACGCGGGAGCATTTCGGGATGAGGCCGCGCGCCGGCGGGAGCACCGCAACGGTGAGGCCGCCGACGAAGGGGAACCCATGAGGGAGCCACTCGCGCGGGAGCGCCACGGGCCTTGCGCCGACGGGGGCGTTGCGGATGATGCGGGTCGCTCAGAGACCGGAATTTCTCGGAAGAAGTGTTTCGAGGACCTGTCAAAAGAATCCTTTCGAGAGTATCGTTTCGAAACATGACTTCCGAAGATCAGGCTGAGGCTCGTCCGCGTGATGATCGCGAGCGGCTCAACCTGACGGATCCGAAGGCTATGCGGGCGCTGGCTCATCCGTTGCGCTGGGCACTGCTCGAAGCCCTCGGCCATGCGGGCACGCTGACGGCGACGCAGGCCAGCGAGATGCTCGATGAGTCCCCGGCGAACTGCGCCTTTCACCTGCGGACCCTGGCGAAGTACGGCTTTGTCGAGGAGGCGGGCGGCGGCAAGGGCCGGGAGCGCCCGTGGCGTCAGGTCTACGGGAGCATGAGCTGGCAGAGCCGGCAGGGAGACCAGCAGTTCATCCTGGCCGGCCAGGCCCTCAACCAGGTGTGGCTGGATCGCATGATGACCCGGGCGCGCCGCAGCCTCACCTCCACGACGTCATGGCCGGACGGCTTCGAGGATGACCTGGGCGGGTCCGTGAGCCTGCTGTACGTGACCCCGGCGGAGGCCAGGGAACTCTACGCGGAGTTCATGAAGACATTCGAGCGCCTGGTCGGCAAGGAAGACCACCGTTTCATCGAACGCAGGGACCCTAAGCGCCGCCCGCCGGAGGCCGTGCCGGTCGAGTTCGTGCTGCTCGGATACCCCGTCCTCGACTCGCCCGCGCTGCCCGACGACAGCGAAGGGAGCGACGGCGAAACTAGCGGCGAAACGGGCGACGAACTGGAGGGCCGAGCCCGCTCCGCGCCCGCCGGAAATGTCAGACCCCCTCGGCATAATGGCGGAGCCGGGTAACCCAGACACCCGGCCCCGGACGGCCCGCGGCCGCAACCTCAGATCCCACATGCGCGAAAAACTCAAGATATATCTTGACAGAGACAGTACTCGAGATACATCGTATTTACGACACGTCCAGTATGCACCGAACGGCACCAGGAGGCACTATGCATCCGGAAATCGCCAAGGCCCTGGTCGCGCAGCACCGTGATGAGCTGGTGCGGGACTCGGAGTCCGGCCGCCGGGCCGCGTCCCGCAGGTTCCCGCGGTGGCACGTCAGCTGGACCAGGACCGTGCTGGCCCCGGCCGTGGCGCCGGGCTCGGCGGGCGCGAACCGCGCCGGCCGGCCCGGCCGGCGCGGTTCGTCCCTCGTGATCATCATCTCGGCCCACCGCTCGGCCTGACCTCACCGCCTGCGGGGGCCGGCGAGGTCAGGTCCCGGTGCCGTCCCTGACGACCTGAGCCAGGTTGGCGGACGGCACCGGAGTAGCAATAGGAGCTGGAGCAGGAGGAGCAACAGGAGCAGGAGCGGCGGACCGCCCGGCCGGGTCACCAGACCGCACGGTCAGCTCGTCACCGGGCAGCTCGTCATCGGGCAGCTCGTCACCGGGCAGGACCGCGCGATCCGGCTGACGACGCAGGCCGCTCAGCGCGACCAGCGCCCCGACCGCGGCCACGGCCGTGATCACGATGAGCGCGGGCCGGTACGCGGCCAGCGTGGCCGCGGGGGAGACCAGCCCGCCGGCGCCGGAGGCGTCCACCACGGCGGTGACGATCGCGAGCACCACGGCGCCGCCGACCTGGAAGGACGTCTGGAACAAGCTAGCCGCCAGGCCTTGCTCGGCATCGGGGATTCCCGCCGTGGCCGCCACGGTGAGCGAGGAGAAGCCGAGCCCGAAGGCCAGCCCGATGAGCAGGATGGCGGGCAGCATCACCGCCGGGAAGTCCGGGCGCAGGCCGGCCCGCAAGAACACCACGTAGGCGATCAGCAGGCAGCTGAAGGCAAGCGCGGTCAGCGGTGCCGGGCCGAACCGGCCGAGCAATCCGGCCATCTGGGTGGACAGGACCACGACCATCACGCCGGCCGGCAGGAATGCCAGCGCGGTCCCTATCGCCGACCAGCCTGCCAGGGTCTGCAGGTACTGCGTGACCAGGAACTGGAACGAGATGTAGCTGCCGAACAGCGTCACCGCGCCGATGTTGGCGCGCCGCAGGGACCGCGAGGCGAAGATGCCGAACGGCACCAGCGGGTCGCGGCTGCGCCGCTCGATCGCGACGAACACCCCGAACAGCACGGCGACGGCCGCGAACGAGCCGATGGTCCTGGCCGAGCCCCAGCCCGCCTGCTGGGCGGAGACAACCGTGTAGACGAGCAGCAGCATGGCCGCGGTGATCGTCAGCGCGCCGGGAATGTCGAACCTGCGGCCACCCCGCGTGGTGCGCTCGCCGCGCGGGATGAGCACGATCCCCGCCACCAGCACGACCGCCGCCACCGGGGCGGGCACCAGCAGCGTCCACCGCCAGCTGACCTCGGTAAGCAGGCCGGAAAGGACCAGGCCCAGGGAGAAACCACTGGCGCCGAAGACCGTGTACACGCTGAACGCCCGGTTCCGCATCGGTCCCTCGGGGAACGTGGTGGTGAGCAGCGACATGCTGGCCGGCGCGGTGAACGCCGCCGCCACCCCCTTCACGAAGCGGGCCGCTATCAGCAGCCCGGGGTCGCTGGCCAGGCCGCCGAGCAGCGAGACCAGGGCGAAGACGGCCAGCGCGACCAGGAAGACCCGCCTGCGGCCGAGCAGGTCCGCGGCCCGGCCGCCGAGCAGCAGCAGGCCGCCATAGCCGAGCACGTAGCCGCTGACGATCCATTGCAGGGACGAGGTGCTCAGATCGAGCGCGGACCGGATGGACGGGAGGGCCACGCCGATCATCGAGACGTCCAGGGCATCCAGGCACAGCGCGCCGCCGAGCACGAACAGGATGGCCCACAGCTGCGGCGTCCAGGCCTGGCCGGTCCCAGGACGGGAATCGGAATTCGGAGTGGCGAGTACTTCGGATGAAGTCATGAGGCAAACTATATGCATGTGCAAGCACTAGATGCAAAGACAATTAATGTGCTTGCAATTATCTAGAGCCGACGCTAGGATGCGGTCGTGAGCGTGACGCAGGACAACGTCGTGGGGCATGACGACGCCGCGACGCGGGACGACGCCGCGACGCGGGACGACGCCGCGACGCGGGACGACGTGGTGACCGCGTGGCGAGAGATGTCGGCCTGTCACGCCGCCGCCTGCGCCGCCCTGGAGCGGGAGCTCGGCGAGCGGCACGGGCTCGGGATCAGCGACTTCGAGGTGCTGGAGCGGCTGGCCGAGAGCGAGAGGCGCAAGTTCCGTGCCCAGGACCTGGCCGAGGCCGTGCACCTGAGCCAGAGCGCGCTGTCTCGCCTGGTCGACCGGCTGGCCCGGCACGGCCTGGTCGAGCGGTGCGGCTGCGACGTGGACCGGCGCGGCGTCTACGTGGTGCTGACCGAGGCGGGCGAGCAGCGCCACGCCGAGGCGGTGCCGACCCACCGGGACGTGCTGGCTCGCCATCTGCCTGCCTCGATGCTCAGCACGGCCAGTAGCGGCAGGTAGCGCCCCCTGTATAGGGTTAGTCCGTCCAAAACGGGCTTGCCAGGTCAAGCCGGCGGCGGACTACAGGGTGGGGGAGCGGAGATGAACGATGCCTGACCGGCCGGCCACATTGCGAGACGTCGCGGCCGCTGCCCGCGTCCACCCGGCCACCGCCTCCCGTGCGCTCAACCCCGAGACCCGCATCCTGGTCAGCGAGGACACCGCACGCCGGGTGACCGAGGCCGCCGCGAGGCTCGGCTACCGGCCCAACCCGGTCGCCCGGAGCCTGCGGACCCGGCGCTCGCACACGGTGGGGGTCTTGATCCCCGACCTGAACAACCCGCTGTTCCCGCCGATCGTGCGCGGCCTGGAGGACAAGCTGTCCGCCGCGGGGTACGTGGCCCTGATCGGCAACACCGACGCCGACGCCGGCCGCGAGCGCACCCTGTTCGAGCAGATGCGGGCCCGGCACGTCGACGGGTTCGTGCTGGCCACCGCCACGCTGCACGACGAGCTGCTGGCCGATGCGGCCGCGGCCGAGGTGCCGCTGGTGCTGATGAACCGGCTGGCGCCGGACTACAGCTTCCCCTCGGTCTCGGTCGACAACGAGCAGGGCGCGCGGATGGCGGTCACCCACCTGGCCCGGCTCGGCCACACCAGGATCGCGCACGTCGCGGGACCGCAGGAGGCATCCACCGGCATGAGCCGCCTGCGCGGGTTCCGGGACGGGATGGCCACGCACGGCCTGGAGGTGGACGAGGGCCTGATCGTCTACGCCAGCCGGTACACGGTCGAGGAAGGCGCCCGCTGCGCCCGGGAACTGCTGGCCCGGCCCGGGGATTTCACGGCCGTGGCCGCCGCCAACGACATGCTGGCGGTCGGGTGCTACACCGCGCTCGACGAGCGCTCCCTGCAGTGCCCCGAGGACATCTCGGTGATCGGCTTCAACGACATGCCGTTCATCGACCGGCTGCGGCCGCCGCTCACCACGGTCCGCTTCCCGCATTACCAGCTGGGCACCGAGGCCGCGCAGTTGCTGCTCGAGCGCATCAGCGGGAGCGAGGGACCGGTGAAGATCCTCTACCTCGCGCCGGAACTGGTGGTCCGCGGGTCCACGACCGAGCGCAACCTCAGCCCGCCGGTCCGGCTGCGGCCCGCGCCGACCGGGTCGGCCAAGCCCGCAATCGATTGTTAGGACGGCACCCCCGGAGCAGGCCGGCCGCCGGCCGGACCGGGTTCCGCCCGGGGGCGGCGGCCCGCCGGCTGGTCCCGGAGCGATTTGATGCGGCTTTGGTAACAGGTTGGGCAACCGGCATTGACAAAGCCGCGGCGCGGGGACCAATGTCGGGTGTGCAAACGATTGTGACCAGATCACCGTAGCTGGATTGCCCGGGCCGGCACCGAGGGAGTGGACCTGGCGACATGACTGAACGTGATGACGCGCACCGGCTCGGCTGGCTGGGCGTCGGCCGCATGGGCACGGAGATGGGGCGCCGGCTCCTGGAGGCCGGCTGTGATCTCACCGTCTTCAACCGCTCCATGAGCAAGGCCGAGACGCTGATCCGGCTGGGCGCCAAACCCGCGGGCAGCGCCGCGGAACTGGCGGCCAAGGACATCGTGTTCATCACCGTCGGCTCGTCCGACGATCTTATTTCCGCGGTGCTGGGCCCGGACGGGCTCATGTCGGGACCCGGGGCCGGCCCCCGGGTCCTCGTCGATTGCTCCACGGTATCGGCCGAGGCCTCGGCCCGGGTGCGGGGCGAGATCGCCGGCCGCGGCACGGCCCTGCTGGCCGCGCCGGTGATGGGGAATCCCAAGGTGGTGCGGGCCGGAAAGATGACGGCCGCCGTCTCCGGCCCGCGCGACGCGTTCGACCTGGCGGAACC
>Ga0335078_10016618_pt1 | contig 10925 bp, 8 predicted proteins | sample Lox_Sample_32_FD_206711 | JGI IMG/M metagenome (GOLD analysis project Ga0335078, IMG submission 206711) | Soil microbial communities from Loxahatchee National Wildlife Refuge, Florida, United States - Lox_Sample_3.2 | ecosystem: Environmental > Terrestrial > Soil > Wetlands | place: USA: Florida... | reverse complement strand
GGGCGCGGAAAAGCGCATCGAAGTAAGTGGCGAGTGGTGAGTGGTGAGTGGCCAGTGAGGATTCGGAAGGCTGCGCAGACTCGGACGGCACGTACCGAAGCGTCGGGGTCATGCCGGAAGAGCCCACATGCAAAACCGCCATGCGGGGCACCCGCTCAGACTCGGAGGGCACAGACAGGAGTGTCTGTGCCACGGAGACTGGCCGGCTGGAAGCCGGCGCTACGAGGGAATCACATGCGAGAACGGGCGAGGATGCCTGTGCAGTACGAGGGCGCTTGCGAAACGGCGCGGGGCTCGGCAAAATGCGGGTAGCAGGCATCTCTTTCGCAAGATAACGATGCTGATGCGCCAAGTCAAGAAACAGGCCCTGTACCCCAGCCCTGCGACCTGTTCCGGCGGACAGGTATTAGCGAATTCACAACGATAGGCCAAAATCGAACGCCCGCAAATCGCGGCGTTTGTTATGTTGAGCGGTGGGTGCAGTGCGCTTAGGAGCGTTGCGTAAATGTCGGTCCGTTTGGGCGAAATCTTAATAAAAGAAAGCCTGATCACGCAGGACCAGCTCGATAAGGCGCTGGAATTTCAGCGATCCAACGGCGGGAAGCTGGGCAGCTGCCTGACGAAGATGGGCTTTATTACCGACGACGACATCACCGGTGTGCTGTCGCGGCAGTATGGTGTGCCCTCCATCAACCTGAAGTATTACGAAATCGATCCCAACGTCATCAAGTTGATTCCGCAGGATACCGCGCTGCGTTACCAGGTGATTCCGCTCTCGCGCGTCGGCTCGGTGCTGACCATCGCGATGACCGACCCGACCAACGTGTTTGCCATGGACGACATCAAGTTCATGACTGGCTTCAACGTGGAGCCGGTGGTGGCGTCGGAGTCGGCCATCGGCGAAGCCATTTCGCGATTTTATGGCGGCGCCGGTTCGACGCATGAGGAACTGAGCACTCTGATGAAAGACCTGGTCGACGAGGACCAGGAACTGGAGCTGGCGGCGGAAGAGCAGGAATTGGACGCGGCGTCGCTGGAAAAGGCCGCCGAAGAAGCGCCGATCATCAAGCTGGTGAACTTGATTCTGACCGATTCGGTGAAACGCGGAGCGAGCGATATTCACGTGGAGCCGTACGAGACGGAAATGCGCGTGCGCTTCCGGGTTGACGGTGTGCTGCAGACGGTGATGAATCCGCCGCTGAAGCTACGCGACGCAATCACCAGCCGTATGAAGATCATGGCCAAGTTGGACATTGCGGAAAAGCGCTTGCCGCAAGACGGGCGCATCATGATCAAGTACAAGGCGGAGGGGAAGAAGAAGGAACTGGACTTTCGCGTGTCCACGGTGCCGACGCTGTACGGCGAAAAGATCGTGCTGCGGTTGTTGGACAAGGAAAACCTGCGGCTGGACATGACCAAGCTGGGTTTCGAGCCGGAATCGCTGAAGAAATTCGAGCGCAACATTTTGAAGCCGTACGGTATGGTGCTGGTCACGGGGCCGACGGGTTCGGGCAAAACGAACACGCTGTATTCGTCGGTGGCGCGCTTGAACCAGGTGGACACCAACATCATGACCGCGGAAGACCCCGTGGAGTTCCAGTTGGCGGGTATCAACCAGGTGCAGATGAAGGACCAGATCGGGTTGAACTTCGCGGCGGCGTTGCGCGCGTTCTTGCGGCAAGACCCCAACATCATTCTGGTCGGGGAGATTCGAGACTTCGAGACCGCGGAAATCGGCGTCAAGGCAGCGTTGACGGGCCACCTGGTGCTTTCCACGCTGCACACCAACGATGCGCCGTCGACCATCAGCCGTTTGATGAATATGGGCATTGAGCCGTTCCTGGTGGCGACTTCGGTCAACCTGATTTGCGCGCAGCGCCTGGTGCGGCGCGTGTGCACGAATTGCAAGGAAGAACTGGAAATTCCGGAGCAAGCCCTGGTAGATGCGGGCTACTCGCCGGAAGAGGCGAAGACCACGAAGATTTATCATGGCAAAGGCTGCTCGACGTGCAGCAAGCGCGGATACAAGGGCCGTACCGGCCTCTACGAAGTGATGGAAATCAATGATGAACTGCGCGAATTGATCCTGGTGGGCGCGTCGGCGCTGGAATTAAAGAAGAAGGCTATCGAGCAGGGCATGATTACCCTGAGGCGGAGCGGGCTTATCAAGGCTGCACTGGGCCAGACCACGCTGGAAGAAGTGCTGCGCGAAACGGTTTTGTAGGAGAGGCCGGACACAATGGCTGGAATCACACTGAGCGAACTGCTCAAAAAAATGATCGAGATGGGCGGGAGCGACCTGCACATCACCACGAACAGCCCGCCACGCGTGCGCGTGCACGGCCGCCTGCGGCCGCTCGACATGCCCCCGCTGACCGCGGCGGACACGAAATCGCTGGCGTATAGCGTGCTGACCGATGCGCAGAAGCACCGCTTTGAAGAGAATCTGGAGCTGGACTTTTCGTTCGGGTTGAAGAATCTGGCACGCTTCCGCGGCAACGTGTTCAATCAGCGCGGAGCCGCGGGCGCGGTCTTCCGTACCATTCCGTGGGAAATCAAGGGATTCGACGCACTGGGTCTTCCGCAGGTAGTAAGGGGCCTGTGCGACAAGCCGCGCGGCCTGGTGCTGGTGACGGGTCCGACGGGTTCGGGTAAGTCCACGACGCTCGCGGCGATGCTGGACAAGATCAACAGCGAACGCGAAGAGCACATGATCACCATCGAGGACCCCATCGAGTTCCTGCACAACCACAAAAAGTGCCTGGTGAATCAGCGCGAAGTGCACGCGGACACTCATTCCTTCGCGAATTCACTGCGCGCCGCATTGCGCGAAGATCCCGACGTGGTGCTCATCGGTGAGATGCGCGACCTGGAGACCATCGAATCGGCGCTGCGTATCGCGGAAACCGGCCACTTGACGTTCGCGACCTTGCACACGAACTCGGCGGCCTCGACCATCAACCGTATTATTGACGTCTTCCCGGCGCACCAGCAGCCGCAGATTCGCGCGCAGCTTTCCATGGTGATGGAAGGGATTTTGTGTCAGGCGCTGCTGCCGCGGGCGGATGGACGCGGACGCGCGATGATCATGGAAATTCTGGTGCCGACGCCGGCTATCCGGAACCTGGTTCGCGAGGACAAGATTCACCAGATTTACTCCGCGATGCAGACCGGCACGGGCCAGACGGGCATGCAGACGTTCAACCAGGGACTGGCGAACGCGTATTTTGCGAAGACCATCACGCTGGATGTGGCCTTGTCGCGCTCGTCGAACCCGGACGAGTTGCAGGACATGATCAATCGAGGGGTGTCCTCGGCTCCGGGGAGCGGCAAGATGCCGGGGAAGTCGCCAGTTGGCGCGAAGCATTAAGAGCAAGGGTGCAAGTGGAAGTTTTGAAAAGTTCGGATTTTGACGGCTGAGGAGGGATAGTATGCCGGTTTTTACATATAAGGGCACGAATCGTTCGGGCGCATCCGTGACCGGAGAACTGAGCGCCAACAGCAAGACGGAGTTGCAGACGCTGTTGCGGCGTCAGCAGATCACGCCGACGCGCATGAGCGAAAAGGGCAAAGAGTTCAACCTGCCCACGTTCGGCGCGGGGGTGGATTCCAAGGAGCTGGCGATCTTCACGCGACAATTCTCGGTGATGATCGACGCCGGCTTGCCGCTGGTGCAGTGCCTGGAAATCCTCAGCAGCCAGCAGGAGAACAAGACGTTCCAGAAAGTGCTGGCGGGGACGCGCGGGCAGGTCGAAGGCGGCAGCACGCTTTCGGCTTCGATGAAGCAGTACCCCAAGGTATTCGATCCGCTGTACACCAACATGGTGGAAGCCGGCGAGACCGGCGGTATTCTCGACACCATTCTGCAGCGCCTTTCGTCGTACATCGAAAAGAACGTCAAGCTACAGCGTGCGGTGAAATCGGCCTTGGTGTATCCCATCGGCGTGTTGACCATCGCTGTCTCCGTCATCGTGCTGCTGCTATGGAAGGTGGTGCCGATTTTCGCCACCTTGTTCGCCGGCCTGGGCGTAGACCTGCCTTTGCCGACGCGAATCGTGATTGCCCTCAGCCACTTCGTAGGCAGCATTTTCGGGCTCCTGATCTTCGTGGGCGCGGGCGCGATCATCTTCGGAATCAAGATCTGGTACGGGACGCCGGGAGGCCGGATGGCGTTGGATTCCCTTATCTTGAAAATGCCAGTGCTGGGCATGGTGATGCGCAAGATCGCGGTGGCGCGGTTTACGCGCACCCTGGGCACACTGATCTCGTCCGGCGTTCCCATCCTGGAAAGCTTGGACATTACCGCAAAGACAGCGGGCAACGCGGTCATCGAGAGGGCGCTTACGCAAGTTCGCAAGTCGCTGGAAGAAGGTAAATCGCTGACCGAACCGCTGAAGGATTCGGACGTATTTCCGGGCATGGTGACACAGATGATCGCGGTGGGCGAACAGACCGGCGCGATGGACGCGATGCTTTCGAAGATCGCGGACTTCTACGAGGAAGAAGTGGACGCGGCGGTGAAGGACCTGTTAACGGCCATCGAACCGATCATGATCGTATTTTTGGGCTTGGTGGTCGGCGGCGTGGTCATTTCCATGTACTTGCCGCTGTTCTCGCTGATTGGACAGTTGAGCGGCAGGCACTAACCTGATTCCAGTTTCAACGAAAGGGAGGGCGGGCGGGGTTCGCCTCCCTCCCTTTTGCTCTTTACGATAGTTGCGTGGGGGAAGGAAGCCGGCGAGGGGCCGGGCTTCCGAATCATGGAACACACCGCAGCCAGGCGGGAATGGCTGGAATGGCTGACGAAAGTCCGCCTGCTCATGATCGCCATGATCCTGGGCGTGGGCGTGGTGTGGCCGCAGTATTCGCCGTCCGCCGGCACCACGCGATACTTCCTTCCAATCATCATCCTGTGGATCACCCTTGGTATTTTGCACCTGATCTTGGTGCGCTTGTTGCCGGCCGCGTCATGGCTCGGAGCGCTGCAGGTCACCTGCGACGTGGCCATGATCACGGCGATCGTGTACTCCACGGGATTGCAAGACAGCAATTTTACCTCGCTGTATTTCCTGGTGATCATTGTCGCGAGCATATTGTTTTCCCAGCAGATCGCGTTTTTGACCGCCCTGTTCTGCCTGTCTACGCTGGCGCTGACCACCGCGCTGGTCTACGCGGGAAAGATTCCCCGCACCTCGGTGCTGATGCCGACGTACGAGAACGTGCGGCCGTGGTTCCTGAGCAATACGGTGGGATTTCTGGCGGTGGCTTATCTGGCCAGCCTGCTGGCGGTGTCGTTGCGCAAGAAGAGTTCGGAACTGGAGCAGAAGCGCGAGGAACTGCTGGAGTTGCAGGATTTCACCGCAGACATCATTCACTCCATGCGCGGGGGCCTGGTCACTACGGATATGGACGGCCGCATCGTGCTGTTGAACCGCACCGGCGAGGAGATTTTGGGGCGGTCCTTCAACGACCTGCGCGGGCATTACTTGAAAGAAGTGAGCGAGGAGTTCTGGCTAGGCGACATGCAGAGCTTGCCGGAGCGGCTTTCGCTGCGGCGCGAATTTGAGGTGCAGGTGCCCGGTGGGCAAAGGCGCGTACTGGGTGTGTCCGTGTCACCACTGCGCACGCGCGATGCCGCCCGCAGCGGCTACGTCTTCAATTTTCAGGACCTGACGGAACTGCGCCGCTTGGAGCAGGAAGTGGCCACCAAGGAGCGCATGGCAGCGGTAGGGCGCCTTTCCGCTGCCATTGCGCATGAGATTCGTCAGCCGCTGACGGCCATCGCCGGGGCGGTGAAGGAGCTTGGACGGCTGGTGCCGCTGGAGGAAGACGAGAAGCACCTGGTGAGCATTGTGGGCCGCGAGTCGGAGCGGCTGAATCACATTATTACGGACTTTTTGAATTATTCGCGAGAGAAGTCCTACGCGTTCGAAGAAGCCGACATTGGTGCGCTGCTGGAGGAAACCCTGGTGCTCATGGAGCGCAAGCCGGAGTTGCTGAAGAATTGCAAGCTCGTGCGCGCTTTCAACGGAGAGGTGCTCAAGGCGCGCGTGGACCCGAACAAGATGCGCCAGGTGTTCTGGAACTTGTGTGACAATGCGCTGCGCGCCATGCCTAACGGCGGAACGTTGACCGTGGGCCTGGAAGAGCAACGCAACTGGCTACGGATTTTCTTCCGCGATACCGGCATGGGCATGGATCCGAAGGACCGCGCCAAGATTTTCGAGCCGCTGCAATCGAATTTCGAGGGGGGCACGGGCCTGGGGTTGGCGATCGTGTATCAGATCGTGCAGGCGCACAACGGGAGAATCACGGTTTTCAGCGAAAAAGAAAAAGGCGCGGAGTTCGTAGTGGATTTGCCGCGGCCGGAGTGAGGCTATGCAAGCAACGAAAATAGCTCCAAAGGAAACCATCGGGGAGTTGGCGCACATTCTCGTGGTGGACGACGAAAAGTCTATCTGCGAGTTGCTGGAGATCACCTTCCGCAAGGAAGGCCACCGCGTGGAAGTGGCCAACAATGTAGAGGCGGCCAAGCGCAAGCTGGAAGGGTCGCTGTTCGACATTGTCATCTCCGATGTGCGCATGCCGGGTGAGGACGGCGTGGACCTGCTGCGCTTCACGCGCGAGGTCGCGCCCGATTCCTATTTCGTGCTGATCACCGGCGTGCCGTCGCTGGAGACGGCTATTGCCGCGGCGAATGAGGGCGCGAACCGTTACGTAATCAAGGATCACGACCTGGTGGAGCAGTTGCGCGTGGCGGTGCGCGAAGTCACGGAAAATCTGAAGTGGAAAAAGGAAGCCGGCTACCTGCGGCGGGAATTGCGGCGCTTGACCGGCCTGGACAATATCATTGGGCAGAGCCCGAAGATGAAGGCCATTTTCGATCTGATCCAGACGGTGGCGCCGCAGAACAGCCGCGTGCTGATTACCGGGGAAAGCGGCACCGGCAAGGAACTGGTGGCGCGGGCCATCCACGAGAACAGTTCGCGGGCGAAGGCGCCGTTCATCACCATCAACTGCGGCGCGTTTACCGAGAATTTGCTGGAATCGGAGCTGTTTGGCTACATGAAGGGTGCGTTTACCGGGGCGAACGAGAACCGGCGTGGACTGTTTCAGGCCTCGCATAACGGCACGCTGTTCATGGATGAAATCGGGAACATGAGTCTAGCCATGCAGGTGAAGCTGTACCGCGTGCTGCAGGAAGGGAAAGTGCGGCCGCTGGGGAGCACGGAAGAAACTGACGTGGACGTGCGCGTGATTGCGGCAACGAACAAGGATTTGGAGAAGGCCATTGCGGCAGGGGAGTTTCGCGAAGATTTGTTCTACCGCTTGAGCGTGATTCCACTGCATGTGCCGAGCCTCCGGGACCGCCGGGAAGATATTCCACTGCTGGCGCGGCACTTCCTCGAACGCTTCCGGAATTCAATGAACAAGAATATCGGCGGCATTTCGGCCGAGGCTATGCGGCGGCTGGAATCGTATGACTGGCCAGGGAACGTGCGCGAACTGGAAAACACCATTGAGCGCGCGGTGGCTCTGGAGACGGGGCCGGAGATTTCAGCGGCTGTGTTGCCGGATCGCGTGGCGGGGTCGATCTTGGGAGCGCTGGGAGTGCCGGAACCTGCATTTCCCGAAGATGGCATTGATTTTGAGCGCGTGATTTCCGACACCGAGAAACGCTATTTGCAGGCGGCGCTGGAACGATCCGACGGCGTGCGGACCCGTGCGGCGGAATTGCTGAAGATAACGTACCGGTCGTTCCGGCATTACGCGAAGAAGCACAGTTTGTAGGGAGAGAAGAAGCTGAACGCAGAGGCGCAGAGTTTGCAGAAGGGAAAGAGTTGGTTCCTGCGGCGGCTTCCGTGGTACGTCGCGGTTTCGGTTGTGGCCTTGATTCCTTGCTTCTGGCTGCCGCGGATTGAGGCCGGGGACCTGGGCAGCCATTCCTATAACGCTTGGCTGACTTCGCTGGTGGAGAAAGGGCAGGCGCCCGGGCTGTGGGTAGCTCCGCAGAGTAACAACATTTTGTTTGACATATTGTTGCTTCGGTTGGGAACGCTGGTGGGATTTGCGGCCGGCGAGAAGATCGCCGTGTGCCTGGCAGTGCTGGTTTTTCTGTGGGGAGCGTTTGCGTTTGTTTCCGCCGTGGCCGGAAAGCCAGCGTGGTTTTTGTTGCCGGTGTTGCTGATGCTGGCATATGGCTGGACCTTCCACATGGGATTTTTCAATTTTTACCTGGCGCTGGCGCTGTCGTTTGCGGGACTGGCGGTTTTGTGGCGCGCGCAACGGCGCTGGTATTTGTATGTAGTGGTCACGGGCCTGGCGCTGCCGATTTGGATGGCCCATCCGCTGGGCCTGGCGTGGTACGCGGCCGCGGCGGTTTACATCGGCGTGGCGCGGCGGTTGGAGCGACGCTGGCAGTGGGCGGTGGTACTGGCCGCGGCAGCAGGCGCGGCGGCGTTGCATTTTCACTTGGCGCAGGTGTATGCGGTCGACTGGTGGCGCGGGCGCTATGTGGATTTGCTGGGCACGGACCAGGTGGTTCTGGGAACGCGCTATGAGTTTGTGGGCTGGATGGTCCTGTTGCTGGTTGTGGCATGTGTGCTGTTGCATGTACTTTGGACACGCAGGGAAGAGCGGAAAGTCACGGGGTTATCCCCGGTGGCGACGCAGTTGTTTGTGGTGAGTCTGCCTATCGTGGCGCTGCTGCCGGACGCGGTGCGCCTGCCCTGGTACAACGAGCCGATCAGTCTGCTGACTTCGCGCTTCACGCTGGCTGTTGCTGTGCTGGGATGCGCGGCGTTGGCACAATTGCGGCCGCGGATGCTGTTTGCGGCACTCAGCGGCGTGGTGGCATTCGCCTACTTCGTGCTGATCTACCAGGATGCGGCGAAGACCTACAAGCTGGAACGGCACGCGGAACAATTGGTGGCCCGGGCGCCAGCGGCAGCGCGCATCGCGACCACCATTTATCCATTTCGGGGATTCCGGATCTTTGTCCACCACGTGGCGGACCGCGCGTGCATCGGGAAGTGCTTTAACGTGGACAACTACGAGCCGTCGTCGAACGCCTTCCGGTTACGGGCGAATGCCGGGAACCGTATCGTGGCGGCCAGCGAGGCGGACGCGAATCACATGATGATGGGGGACTATGTCGTGCGCCCGGAGGATTTGCCTCTTTGGCAGATCTTTCAGTGTGGACCGACGGAGACGGATCTATGTCTGCGGCCGCTCTCCGCGGGACCGATGAGAAACATCGTGGCTAATGAGGTTCAGCGCGCGGGTGAGAATGGAAAATAGAAAAAGGAAAGGGAAAATAGGATGTATCGTCGTGATGATTCGTGCTGAAGTTGCCGTTGAGATCCTTCGCGCGCAAACCGCGCTCAGGCTGGCAATGCGTTAGAGGGTTCTATCTCGGGGCGCCCGCTTTCCAATTTCCCATTTCCGTTTTCTAATTTCTGTCCTTAGGGCCAATAGCCCAGCATGGTGTCGTAAGGCGCGCCGAGATGGGCCATGTGGGCGAAGCAGTAGGCGAATACGCACAACGCCGGCAAGACGCTGACCACGCTTAAGCGGACGCCCAAGCAGCGGACCGGGAGGCGGTGAACTACTACGGGAATGGCTAAGGTCAGGAAAGTGGCCGCGGGAAAATAGTAATAGTAGAAGGTGCAGGGTTGCGGCGTGACGATCCACTGCAGCATGTTCACGGCGTAGAGCGAAACCAGCAGCGTCTCCGGCAACGCAGCGCCGAAGCGGCGCAGGGACCAGAGCAGCGCGAGTAGCCCGGCCCACATCACGTACCAATTTCCAACCAGGTAGGACAGTGCGCGCGTGGGCGCGATCATCAACGGCCATTTGTACCACGCGACGATCAGGCCGGTGTTGCCGGCCACCGCGCGGTGGAAGCGCCAGATGAAAAGGTTGGCGGAGGCCAGGTTGTGCGCGGAGAAAGCCAGGTGCTGGCTATGGAAGAGAGGATAAAAGGTGGCCAGGTAGACCGCCGCAGGAATGGCGGTAAAGGAAATGACGAAAAACGGGGCGCCGGCCTCGCCAAGATTGCCCGAGCATTCCGCGAGTTCGGAGCTTGTTGAAATGTTGAGGAGGAGGAACACGCCGAGCAGGAACACTACGGCGAGTTCGTCGACGCCGTTCCATTTGCAGGCTATGGCAGCACCGAATGCGGCGCCACTAAGCGCCAGGAGTATACGGCGCCGTGTTCTGGTGACGGCCGGAAGCTTGATAGCTGCCACGAACGCCAGAACTCCCCAGAGCGCGAAGGTGACAAGGTAAATGTCCATCATGGCGATGCGAGAGAGGACGTAGAGGAAGTTGTTCAGGAACGTGAGCAGGGCGGCGGTCAGGGCCAGGGTGTAGTCCTCGAGGAGGAAATAAATCAGCAGGAAGACCCCGACGAGCGTGACAGCGCCGCAGACGGCGCCGGGCCAGCGCCAGCCGAAGGAATTGTCTCCCGCAACGGCAATGCCTGCGGCCACCAGAAGCTTGCCGAGGGGAGGCCCGTAGGGGCTGGGATCGGACGTGTGGCGGAGTATGGCGTTGCCGGCGTCCACGTAGAGTTTTTCGTCAAAGAACATCACCGGGGGATTGCGGATGCCGGCGAGAAACACGGCCAGCGAGGCCGCGGCCAGCAATAGGCAGGTTTGCAGGATTCTGGTCATGGACGCTGTAGGAATCAGGTTAACAAGCCCCAGGAGATTCGCATTTGTCGCGCTGCGGGAAGAGGACTAAACGCTAATAGCGCGTTTGCGGTTTCTGATTGGGCAACGCTGCCTGGAGTTCGATGGGCAGCGATGGTGGCGAGGATGAGAATCTAAGAAGAAGAAAGATTCACCACAGTGGGCAGAGGGGACCCAGAGTTCGCAGTGAAGAGAAGAACGTGGAAAAGTGAAAAGAGCACAGGCAGGAGT
>Ga0335078_10016616_pt1 | contig 10926 bp, 11 predicted proteins | sample Lox_Sample_32_FD_206711 | JGI IMG/M metagenome (GOLD analysis project Ga0335078, IMG submission 206711) | Soil microbial communities from Loxahatchee National Wildlife Refuge, Florida, United States - Lox_Sample_3.2 | ecosystem: Environmental > Terrestrial > Soil > Wetlands | place: USA... | reverse complement strand
TCACGATTGGAGGAACCCGATGGACAAGCCGCCGCCGCAACCCGTGGTCGAGCACCGCGGAGCGCCGCGCGTCCAGCGCTTTGACGAGCAGCGCTGGCTCCTCGACAACATTATCCGCGCCAACGGCATCGATTGGGATCAGCCGCGCTCGCTTTATCTCTCGGGGCCGTGCGGCGTCGAGGCGAACGCCGATTTCGCCGCGATCCGCGCGCGTGTGCAGAAGATGGCTGATATCGGCCCCGCCTTCGAGACGACGGCGCGGCGCCGCGAGGCGAAGGCGCGCGAGGCCGAAGGCGCAGGAAACCGCGTCACCGCACGCGACAATTTCTTCATGGCCGCGATCCATTGGGGCGCGGCGCAATGGCCCTATGACGAGAACGACGAAACCAACATCGCCTATAACCAGAAGAAGCGCGAATGCTACACGGCCTATGCGCGGCTCGCCGACCACAAGGTCGAGGCGGTGTGGCTGCCGTTCAAGAACAGCGCGTTGCCGGCTTGGTTCCACCTGCCGCCGAACTACGCGGGCGGGCGGATTCCGGTCGCGATCGTCATTCCCGGCATGGACAGCTTCAAGGAAGTGTCGGTCGCGCTTTATGGCGACCGCTGGCTCAACCGCGGCATCGCCGTCTTGGCGATCGACGGGCCGGGGCAGTACGAAGCGCCGATGGTCGGTATCACTGTGAGCATGGAAAACTGGCTTTCGACCGGCAAGATCGCAGTCGATTGGCTCACCTCGCGGCCCGAGGTCGATGCCGACCGGATCGGCGTCACCGGCACGAGCTTCGGCTCGTTCTTCGGCACGCTGGTTGCGGGCTCGGAGCCGCGCATCCGCGCCTGCGCCGTCATCTCGACTTGTCTCGAACCCGGTTGCCACACGATCTTCGAGGAGGCCTCGCCCACCTTCAAGAAGCGCTTCATGTACATGTCGGGCTTCACCGACGAGAAGCGGTTCGACGAATTCTGCAAGACGCTCACCTGGGAGGGCGTGGTGGACAAGATCCGCTGTCCCTATTTGTGCGTTGCCGGCGAGGCCGAGGAATTGTCGCCGCTCGAATACGCCGAGCGCCTGGTGCGGCAGCTCAAGGGTCCGAAGCAGCTTGTCGTCTATCAGGATTCGCGCCATTCGGTCGGCAATGTGCCGGCGGCCAATCTCGGTCCTTTCCCGCCCGTCCTGGTCGCCGACTGGCTCGCCGCACGCCTCGACGGCAAGCCATTTGCGAGCGAGCGCTGGTACGTGCAGGCGAACGGCGCGATCCAGAAGACGCCGTACTAGCCCGGCTCGCTGGCGCGGGCGACACCGATCATGCTGTCGCGGGTGACGAGCCCGGCAAGGCGCTCCTCGCTCCAGCCTTCGGTGCCCTTCGGCCGCTCGGGCAGCACCAGATAGCGCATGTCGGCGGTCGAATCATGGGCGCGCACTGCGACGTTGTCGGGAATGGCGGTGCCGAATTCGGCCAGCACCGCGCGCGGCTCGCGCACGACGCGGCTCCTATAGGCGCGGCTCTTGTACCAGTCGGGCGGCAGGCCCAGCACCATACGCGGATAGCACGAGCACAGGGTGCAGACGACAATATTATGCAGCTCCGGCGTGTTCTCGAGCACGACGAGGTGCGTCTCGCCCATGTCGATGCCGAGTTCGCGGCAGGCGGCGGCGCCGTTCAGGAGGAGCCGCGCCTTGAAGGCGGGATCGGTCCAGGCCTTGGCCACGACGCGCGCGCCCTGATCGGGTGTGCGCCCGTCCATGCGCTCGATCGCACGGCGGATGTCGGCGGGCGAGATGATGCCCTTGGCGATCAGGAGCTCGCGCACCGCGATCTCCATCACCTGGTAATAGGCGAGTGGCGCATCCTCCTCGTCCGGCTGCTTCGGATGCGGGAGATGCGCGTGATCGTGCGCATGGTCGTGGTCGTGGTCGAGGCCGTCATGCGCCGCGCGCTCGGCCAGGAGGCGCGCTTCGACCTCGCTCATGGCGCGCGCGATCTCGTCGGCGGTAACGACGCCGCGCGCCAGAAGGCCGCTGCCGATGGCCGCCATCCAGCGCTCGTAATAGGTCATCGCATCATAGGCGTTGGGGGCGAGCGCCTCGATCTGGCGGCGCGCCTCGTCAACCCGGCGCAAACCGCGCTCGCCGAGCAGCATCGCCAGCGCATCGACCCGCTTTTCCCAGATGGCGAGCACGTGTTCGCCCCGCTCGACCGGGCCGGCTGGCTGGCCGCCCATGTCGTGATGGCTGCGCATGTCCTGGAATTCACGCATCGCACCCTCCTTCGTCCGAGGGCAGGATAGCACGCGGCGCGGTTCTTGACGCGCGGTCCACCGCGGCCGAGGCTACGGGGCGCAATGAGCGGCGAGCAGGCGCGGCAGGCGCAGTCATTCCGTGAGCGGCACCGGCGAAAGCCGGTGCTTCTCTTGCCCAACGTGTGGGATGGCGCGAGCGCGCGCATCTTCGCCGCGGCCGGGTTCGAGGCGGTCGCGACGACGAGCGGCGGGCTCGCCTGGTCCTTGGGCTATCGCGATGGCGAAGAGGCGCCCTGGCGCGAGGTCGTCGCTGCCACGGCGCGCATCGTGCGCGCGGCGGGCGTGCCGGTTACCGCCGACATCGAAGCGGGCTATGGCGAAAGCCCGGACGAAGTGGCGCGCAGCGTGCGAGAGATCGTCGCGGCGGGCGTGGTGGGCGTCAATCTCGAGGACGGGAGGCACGCGCCGGCTGGGATCCGCGCGGTCGAGGACGCCGCCCGGCGCATCGGCGCTGCGCGCGCGGCGGCAGAAAGCGCGGGCGTGCCGATTGTCGTCAATGCCCGCACCGATCTCTATCATCTCGGGCTTGGTGACGCGGTGACACGCTTTGCCGAGACGGTGGTGCGCGCCACGGCCTATCTGGCGGCGGGCGCGGACTGCATTTATCCGTTCGGCGTGCGCGACCCGGAAACGATCAAGGCGCTCGCCGCGGCGATTCATGCGCCGGTCAACATCACCGGCCGGGCCGGCATGCTCGACGCCGCCGGGCTCGAGCGATTGGGTGTCGCCCGCATCACGATCGCGTCGGCGCCGGCGCTGGTGGCGTTCTCGGCGGTGGCGGCGCTGGCCAAGGACTTGCGCGCCTCGGGACGCTTCGAGCTGCTTCAGGCGGCGCTGAAGCATCCCGACGCGCAGGCCCTCTTCTCAGCGAAGGGATAAGGGACGCCCGGCTGGCCGCAGCGCGGTATGGCGCAGCCAGCGCTCGCGCCGGCGCACCGGCGCGGATTCGACCCAGCTCACAAGGATGCCGTGGCCGACGATCGAGGCAACCGCCGTGTAGAAGAACATGGCAAGCGCCAGCGGGCTCGAAAAAATCGCACCAGTAAAGTCCATCGCACGCTCCCTACCGCACTGGTTCTTATAGGGAGGCGGGCGCTGGCCGGAGTGTGAAGGCCTTCACAGGTCGCGCGGGAAATCGGCCGCAATTGCGCGATATTTGCCGACGCATGGGCCTGGCTTGATTTGCCCCCGGGCGCGGCCCATGCTTGCCCCTGGGGAATGTCAATCAGGGCGTCCGCAGCGGGGCAAAGCCCGCGCCGACGTCAGGCCGCGCCAGAGTCCATGCCGGCAACCGATCGGATCGCCGCGCTGCGGCAGATTCTCGAACGGCACAGCCTATTCGGCTCGCTGACGCCGGACGAGCTCGATCAGCTTTTGGCGCATGCGCGGCTCCAGACCTTCCGGCCGCGCCAGGAGATTTTCCGCAAGGGCGCGCCAGGGCTTGGGCTGCTCGCCGTCATGAAGGGCAAGGTTAGGATCAGCTCGATTGGCCCCGACGGCAACGAGGCCTTTCTCACCATCATCGACGAGGGCGAGGTGTTCGGCGAGATTGCGCTCTTGGACGGCGGCGAGCGTTCGGCCGATGCGACGGCGATGACCGCGTGCGAGCTGCTGGCGATCGACCGGCGCGACTTCGTGCCGTTCGTGCGCGCCAATCCCGAGGTGGCGCTGCGGCTGATGAGCGTGCTGTGCAAGCGCTTGCGTCGCACCACCGAGCTGGTCGAGGACATGATCTTTCTCGACGCGCCGCAGCGGCTGGCTAAGAAGCTGCTGCAACTGGCCGGCGGTGGCACGACCATCAACCTTTCGCAGCGAGAGCTCGGCGCGATGATCGGCCTGTCGCGCGAAAGCATCAACAAGCAGCTCGGTCACTGGCAGCAGGAGGGCCTCGTCAAGCTCGGCGAGGGCGGGATCGCGCTCGTCGATCTCGAAGCGCTCCGCGCCGAGGCCGGGATCTGAGCGGGGCGTCCAGCCATAGCGGACCGCGACATGAAACTAATTTCCGCCGCGCCCGACGCAGCCGTACCAATGCATAGGAACAACGACAAATAGTTTCAATTTTGCGCGATCGCGCCTAGCGGCCATGCGCGATTGACGCTTTGCGTATGGCTCCCTTTCGGGTTACCAAAGCGGCCCATGTCCGAGCGCGCAGAGAGCAAACGGGAGCCGATCCGCGGCGGCATCGCCGCCGCAACCGCCGCGGCGCCGGCGTCGAGTCGCGGCCTCGTCACCGCCGCGGCGGTCGCCGTGATCCTGATCTCGTCGATCGAGGGCACGATCGTCGCGACCGTCATGCCGCAGATCGTGGGCGAGCTCGGGCGCTTCGATCTGTTCAGCTGGGTCTTCACCGCCTACCTGCTCACCCAGGCGGTCACGATCCCGATCTACGGCCGTCTTGCCGACATCTATGGCCGCAAACGCATGCTGCTCGTATCCGTTGGGCTCTTTCTGCTCGGCTCGCTGATGTGTGGCTTCGCCGGCGGCATGCTGTCGCTCATCGCGTTCCGCGTGGTGCAGGGGACGGGCGCGGGTGGGCTCATCCCCCTGGCGCAGACGGTGGTGGGCGATCTCTACACGCCGGTCGAGCGCGCGCGCATCCAGGGCTGGCTTTCGAGCGTGTGGGCGATCGGCTCCATCATCGGGCCGCTTCTGGGCGCCTTCCTTATCCAGCACACGATCTGGCCGATGGTATTCTGGGTCAACATACCGATCGGCGCGGTGGCCGCCGGCATGCTGATCTTGTGGCTGCATGAGGGGCTCGGCCACAAGAACCGCCGCATCGACTATCCAGGTGCCATCCTCATGGTTTCGGGGAGCGGCCTCCTGATGTTCGCGGTGGTGCAGGCGACGCACCTCGACACGGCGCTCGTCGTCGCGCTCCTCTTGGCGGCGTTCGTGCTGCTCACGCTGCTCGTCCTCTACGAGCGGCGCGCGCCCGAGCCGATGATCCCGATCGCGCTGCTTCAGAACCGCATCATCGCCGCCGGCACGATCGGCTGCTTTGCCTTGGGCGCGATCATGATGGGCGCGACCGCGTTCCTGTCGCTCTATATCCAGGGCGTGATGGGGCGGAGCGCGGTGCTCGCCGGTCTCCTGCTGATGACGCCGTCGCTCGCTTGGCCGATCGGGAGCTCGGCGGGCGGCTGGATCATGCTAAAGACGTCCTATCGCGCGACGACGCTCATCGGCACTGCGCCGTTGATCCTGGGTTGCGCGCTGATGGTCCTGCTCAATCCGGCAAGCGCCGTTCTCGTGGCGGGCTTCGGCGTTGCCTTTGTCGGCATTGGCATGGGCCTCACCAACAACACCTACACGGTGGCGATCCAGGGCAGCGTCGATTGGAACCAGCGTGGCGTTGCCACCTCGACTATGTCGTTCATGCGACAGACCGGACAATCGATCGGAGCGGCCGTGTTCGGCGGCACCATCAACGCGCAGCTCGCGGACACCGGCGCTGGCGCCGACATCACCGACCGCATTATGGATCCGGCGTTCCGCCACACCATCTCGAGCGAAACGATCGCGCCGCTGACCCAGGCGATCGCTGCGGGCCTGCACCATGTCTATCTCATCACGGCGGTGCTGGCGCTGCTCGTGCTCGCGACCGCTCTTATGCTGCCCAAGGGATTGAGCCCGCACCGGCACGGGTCCTAACATCGCGACAAAGGGGGAGGTGCCGCATGAAGGCAGCCGTGGTCGGCGAAAAAGGGCTCGATATCCGCGACATCCCGGCGCCCAAGCCCAAGTCCGACGAGATCCTCGTGCGCGTGCGCGCCGCCGGGCTGAACCGCGCCGAAGTGATGATGGCGTCGGGCTATCGCCACGGCAGCCAGGGCGGTCCGGGCGCGATCATCGGCCTCGAATGGTCGGGCGAGGTGGTCGAGGCGGGCGCTTCAGTCAAGGATTTCAAGCCCGGACAGCGCGTCATGTGCAGCGGCAACGGCGGGTACGCCGAATACGCCGTGGCCGATGCCGGGCGCTGCTCGCTCATTCCCGCCAACAACATGACGTTCGAGCAGGCTGCGACCTTGCCGATCGGCCTACAGACCATGCACGACGCGATCATGACGCAAGGCCGCATGAAGACGGGCGACACCGTCCTCATTCAGGCGGCGAGCGCCGGGGTCGGCCTCATCGGCCTGCAGATCGCGAAGCTCATGGGCGCGCGGCTCGTGCTGGGGACATCGACGCGGCCCGAGAAGCGCGCTCGGCTCAAGGAAATGGGGTGCGATCTGGCGCTCGATCCCAAGGATGCGCGCTGGCCCGACCAGGTGCTCGAGGCGACCGACGGCAAAGGCGTCGATCTCATCGTCGATCTCGTCTCCGCGGGCGTCATGAACGAGAACATGAAGGCGACGCGTATCCTCGGCCGCATCGTCAATATCGGCCGGCTCGGCGGCTTCAAGGGCGAGTTCGATTTCGATCTCCATGCGCTCCGCCGTATCGACTATATCGGCGCGACCTTCCGCACGCGCTCACAGGCCGAGGTGCATGAGATCGTGCGCCGTATGCGCGCCGATTTGTGGCCGCTCGTCGAAGCGGGCAAGATCGCGGTGCCGATCGACCGCACTTTCCCGCTCGAGGAGGCGGCCGCTGCCCAGGCGCACATGCGCGCCAACGCGCATTTCGGCAAGATCGTGCTGACGGTCGGGCGCTAGGGAGGCAAGCATGGCGGCATCATCCATTCCAAGCGAGCACGGACGTTACGACTATTCACCGATCGTCGATCGCAAGCCGCTGCGCTGGCCCGACGGCGCGCGCGTCGCCGTCTGGGTCATTCCCAACATCGAGCATTTCCTGTTCGACAAGGGCGGCGTGACCGCGTCGGGCGCGGCCTCGAATCTGAGCCCCGACGTGATGAATTTTTCCTGGCGCGACTATGGGCTCCGGGTCGGCATCTGGCGCCTCATGGAGATCATGGAGCGGCACGGCGTGCGCGGCACGGTCGCGCTCAATTCCGACGTATGCGAGAAATATCCGCGCGTTATCGAAGCGGGCAGCGCGCTCAAATGGGAATGGATGGCGCACGGCACGACCAATTCCATTCTGCTGAACGCGCAAGGGGAGGACGAGGAGCGCGCGCTCATCCGCCAGTCGGTCGAGACGATCGCCAAGGGAACGGGCAAGCGGCCCAAGGGATGGCTCTCGCCCGGCCTCACCGAGACGGTGCGCACGCTCGATCTTCTCGCCGAATGCGGCATCGAATATGTCGGCAACTGGGTGAACGACGAGCAGCCTTATCCAATGCGGGTCAAGTCCGGCACCATGCTGTCGGTGCCCTATACGCTCGAGCTCAACGACATTCCGAATTTTTTGGCGCGCAACCGCACCGGCGAGGAATTCGCGCGCCAGATCCGCGACCAGTTCGACGTGCTCTACGAGGACGGCGCCAAGACCGGCCGCGTCATGGCGATTGCGCTCCACCCGTTCCTCATCGGCCACCCGCACCGCGCCAAGTATTTCGCCGAGGCGCTTGCGCACATCGTGCGCCGGCGCGAGGTGTGGCTTGCGACCGGCGGCGAGATCGCAGACTGGTACCGGAGGAATTATCTCTAGGGAGAGAGCCATGGCGCGGGTGAAGTATGTCGATCTCGCCGACAAGGAGGCGCTCAACATCCGCCGGGCGCTTGCCAACAGTACGGGCGCCGGGGTAGCGCACACCGCGCTCGCCATGGCGATCCGCAACAAGTGCAAGCTCGATCCGCGCCTGCGCGAGCTCGCGATCCTGCAAGTGGGCTATGCCACGCGCTGCGTCTATGAGTGGGTGCATCATTGCGAGATCGCGCCCCATTTCGGCGTGAGCGAGGACGACATAAACGCCATCGCCGACGACAGCGCCGGCAAGGCGACGAAGCTCGATCCGCTCGCGCGGACGGTGCTGCGCGCGGCGCGCGAGATGACGACGGATTGCGCGATTTCGGACGCGACCTTCGCCGCCTTGAAGGAAAAGCTCGGCGACGAGGAGATCGCCGATCTCGTCATCGCCGTCGGCGTCTATAACTCGACTGTGCGCGTGCTCGAGAGCCTCAAGGTGGATCTGGAGCCGGAGTATCGCCGCTTTCTCGACGTTCATCCTCTGCCGCCGCGCTGACGAGCGCCGCCGTCAGGAACAAGGTCGAAACCCACCACGCCTGCCAGATGCCATAGGCGATGAGCGCGATGACGAGCGCCGCCGCCGCATAGGCGAGCGCGCCGGCGCGTGCCGCGCGGCTGAGATCGGCCGCGATGCCTGCGCGCCACAATCCCCAGACGACGATTGCAAGCGCCAAAAGCGTGCCCGGCGCTCCAAGCTCCAATTCCCATTGCAGCGCCGCGTCATGCGGATGAAGCGGCAACGTGGTTGCGTCCTTTGGCAGACCGGCGCCGGGGAAGAGGTCGGCGAAATACTGATTGCCGCCGGGAATGGCGCGCGCGGCATCCATGCCCCAGCCAAGGAGCGGCCGCTCGGCGATGCGCTCGGCCGTGAAGCGCCAGATCAGGAGCCGGTGGATGCCCGACCATTTGAACGAGGGCTCGGCCTGATGGAACGCGATCGTCGCGCGATAGGGCGGCACGGCGATAGGCGCGACGATGGCGAAGAGGACGATGCCTGCCGCAAGCGCCGCCGCAGTCGCGCGCGGCGCGACCCACGCCAGCGCGAAGACCGCGAATCCGGTGAGCACGGCCAGAAGCGCGCCGGTGCTGTAGAGGAGATAGATCGTCGCGGCCGCGCCGAGCGCGAACACCGCCGCATAAGCGCGCCGCCGCGCCGCCAGCAGCACCGGCCATAGCGCGAGCGCGAGCGTGGTGGCGCCGCGGTCGAGCCGCGTCATCGGCACGGATCGCCCGAGGATCGCCTTGGTGAACGCCGCGCCGGTCAATGCCTCGTGCAGGCCGAACAGGATCGCGATCGCGAGCCCGACCGCCGCGCATGAGCCGACGATGCGGCGCTCCCGCGGCAAAAGGTCGATCGCCGCCGCGAGCAACAGGACGCCGCCCACCACCTCGAGAAGAAAGCGCAGCCCTTCGAGGAAACTGTGTCGCGGGATGACCGACCATGCGGCCGATAGCGTCGCCCACGTGCCGAGCAAGGCGGCGATGACGGCAAGGGGCGCTAACGGTCGCGCCGCGCGCAGCACGCCGCGCCCGTCGAGCGCCAAAACCGCGGCGGCCGCGAGCGCGAAGAGCGGCGCGATGCCCAAGGGCGCGATCAGCGCCGTCCCCGGCGCCAACACCGCGCACGCGGCCAAGACCACGGCGCGGCGCCGCGGCGGTTCCCCCGCGCTCTCCGTAAGTGTCATCAGGCGCGGGGATCTTCCGGCACGAGCAGCGCCTCGTCATCGTTGCGCACGTTGTTGACGCGCTGGCTGACGCGGTAGGCGCGCATGCGCTCGGCCGGAAAGGGCTTCAGCAGCTTATGCAGCTCCGGGCGCTTGGCGCTCTCCTCGCCAAGCCATTTCGCCCAATCGGCGCGGTCGAGGATCACCGGCATGCGGTCGTGGAGCGGCGCCAGCGCCTCGTTCGGCTCGGTCGTGAGGATGGTGCAGCTCCGCACCGTCTCGCCGGTCGCCGGGTCGCGCCAGCGCTCCCACAATCCGGCGAACGCGAAGATCCGGTCGCCCGGCGCGGGCACGATGGCGTAAGGCTCCTTGCCCGAGGCGATCTTCTTCCACTCGTAGAACCCGTCGGCCGGGACGATGCAGCGGCGCTTGGCGAAGGCTTCGCGGAAAGCCGGCTGCTCGGCCACCGTTTCCGAACGCGCGTTGAACATCTTGTTGCCGATCGTGCGATCTTTCGCCCACAGCGGAATGAGGCCCCAGCGCAAGACGTCCAGATGACGCTTGCCGTCGTCGGGATTGAAGCGTACCGCGAGCACGCCCTCGGTCGGCGCGAGGTTATAGCGCGGCGGGAAATTCGGCAGCGCGTTCGACGTGCCGAAGATGCGCGCCGTCTCGGCCGCCGGCGTGCGATTGAGGAAGCGTCCGCACATGGCGCCAATCTAGGGGGCGGCGCCACGTCTAGACAATATGGTCGAGCCAGTCCTCGAGCACGATGACGGGCCAGAGCGCGTGCGCCCAGTTGCGCCTGCCGCTGCGGTGCGCGCTCCAGCGCGCCGCGACGATGCGCGGCTCGACGAAGCCGTGCGCCTTGAGACGCGCGGCGCCGAGCCGGTCGTCGGCCCACGGGCGCAAGCCCTCGGCGAGCCAGCGCGCGAGCGGCGGCTCGAAGCCGCGCTTCGGCCGATCGACGAGCGCGCGCGGCACGCGGGCATAAAGCGCCGCGCGGGGCAGGCGCTTCTCGCGCACGAATTCGGGCGGCAGCGACCAGGCGAACTCGGCGAGGCGATGGTCAAGGAACGGCGCCCGCACTTCGAGCCCCCAGGCCATGCTGGCTCGGTCAACCTTCACGAGAAGGTCGTCGGGCAGATAGGTCATCGCGTCGCGCAGCATGAATTGCTGCTCGAGCGACGGCGGCCCTCGGGCGAGTGGCGCATCCATGAGCGAAGCGGCGGCGCCGAGAGATGGCGCAAGCCCGTCCTCGGCTCGCCACGCGGCCAAGTGATCGCGGTAGAGCGATTCCGGGCTCGTATGCGCGGCGTTGCCGAGGATGCGTCGCATCCGTCGCAGCGGGCGCAGCTCGATGCCG
>Ga0335078_10016615_pt1 | contig 10926 bp, 11 predicted proteins | sample Lox_Sample_32_FD_206711 | JGI IMG/M metagenome (GOLD analysis project Ga0335078, IMG submission 206711) | Soil microbial communities from Loxahatchee National Wildlife Refuge, Florida, United States - Lox_Sample_3.2 | ecosystem: Environmental > Terrestrial > Soil > Wetlands | place: USA... | reverse complement strand
TCGCGTCCCTAAGGTTCTCGTCCAACAGCTCGTCCAGGCTCTCTCCGTCGCCGCCCTTCGTTCCCCGGGGCGCGCTGCGGCCCGAGACCTCGTTCTCCGAACGGACGAGACCGGCGCTGGCCGCCTGGAGCTGCTTCAAAAGATTGAGCCAGATGCGGCCCTGGCTCGTCAGCGTCGCCTCGAGGCGGTCGCGAAGGTCGCCGGTCTGTTCCAGGAGCTCGCCCTCGATCCGGCGCAGTTCTCGGGCCATCTCCCGCCGAAGCTCCTTGATGTGGGCCTCGGTCTCGGCGACGCCCGGGCCTTCCTTCTCCATCTCGGAGACGCGGAGCCACGTCCGGCGGATGAGGGGAAGCGCGCGGTCGGCGACGACCTGTATCCTCCGGTCGAGGTCGTCGACCTCGTTGCGGAGCGTCTTCTCGATCCGGAGGAGGTCGGTCTCGCGTTGCTGGATCTTCGCTTCGAGACGCTCGAGCCGGACGATCCCTTCCTCCTGCTGGGAGCTCAAACGGACCTCGGCCTCTCCGACCGCCGCGCGGATCTGTTTCTCCTGGTCCTCCCGACCGGCATCGACCTCGCGGGCGATCCGCTCCCGGATCACGGCATCGAACTTGTTGGAATCGATCGTCTTCGACAACGACTGGTCGACGTCGGACTTGAGCCGCGCGAGCAGCTCCACGTACTTCTCGCGCTCGCGTTCCTGGTTCTCCCTCAGCTTCTGCTCGAAGTACGACTGCAACCGGACCTGAAGGCCGGCGAGGGCCTGGGTCTGGGCGTCGGTCGTCTCGGCGAGGCGGGCTTCGCCGTTCAACGACCAGTGCTTCTCCGCCTGGGCGAGCCTCTCCTCGTGGGCGCTCGAGAGCTTTTCCTTGAACTCGGACTGCTGGGCGAGGATGCGGGTCTCAACGTCCTTCGTCCGGCCGTCGATGAGCAGGCCGAGCTTCTGCTCGAGATCGCGGGTCTCCTTCGACCGGCGCTGTTCGAGCTCGGCCAAACGATCCTTAAGGAGGTCGCGCACGCGGCTTTCGATCTCCTCGCGGAGCACCCCGCCCTGCTCCTGCGCCTCCCGAAGCTCGAGGTCGATCTGCGCGACCAGCGCGGTCCGCATCTCTTCCTCGTCATGACTCGCCTGGGCGCGCAGGCCCTCGACGGACTGGTGAAGCTCCTCGCGGAGACGGGAAGCCCACATCTCCTGGGCCGAGCGGATCGACTCCTCGATCTTACCGGAAAGCGCCTGGAGGTTCGCTTCGGTGCTGGCGCGCACCTTTTGCTCGGCCTCGGCCGCCACGTCGGCCGGGCTCACTACCGGCCGGGCCTCGAGCGCCGCGAGGCGCGAGATGAGGTCACTTTGAACCGAGGCCAGCGAGCGGGCGGTCGCCTCGTTCGTCTCCTTGAGCTTGGCCTCGAACAGGACCGCCCACTTCGCATCGTTCTCGCGGGTCGCGCTGGCGATGCGCGCCGAGACCTCGGCGGGGTCGACTCCCGCGGGCCGGGTCTTGGCGAACTCCTGGAACCGCCGGTCGATCTCGTTCTTGAGGATCGTTTCGAGCTCTTCCCCGCCCGCGGCGGGGGCCGCCGGGGGCGAGGAGCCGGAAAGGGCCGGCGGCGGAGGAGGAGGTGCTCCGGGAGGAAGCGTGGACGGGTCGTCGCTCGTCGACATGGGGACTCCCGGGGTTCCCGACGACGGAACGGCGATGTCGGGCGGTCGGTGAAGCCAGGGCGGATGCTGTCCCGCGAGCGGGCCGGAGGTGGTCGCCGACGGAGCGGCGCTCGTGGGCACCGGTTCAGGGGGCAGGAGGACGCCGTCCGACGGGCGGACCTGAAGATACTCGTTCGCCCGTTTCGCTGCCTCGCCGGTCATCGGCACCGATCGCCCTTTTGGGCGGGTGAGAAGCAGCGCGGCGGTCTCCATGGCGGTCCCGATCCGCCACATCTCCTTCCGACGATCTCTTCCCCCCTGCCGCTCGGCGTCGTGCAGGTGAGCCTGCATCCGCGGGCCTTCGACAACGTCGACCCGACGGGTGACTTCGCGGATCTTGGTGTCCTGATGTTCCCGGGCGTACTGCAGGACCAGCGGCAACGCCTCGCGGCCCCGACTGGGCCGAGTGAGGTCGCGCAGCGTGACCGGAGCGGACTCCCAGCTCTGGAGCCGCTTCGCGTGCCGGTCGCCCTGGGCTTCGGCCCGCGGGACCCGCATCACGGCGAGGGCCAGCGGGAACTGCTCGGTGAACTCGTGGAGGTTCACCTTCGCCTCGGGGAGGAAGTAGGGGAAGATCAGGAAGGCCCCGAGAGCGACGAGCGACGTCGGCATCACGCGGACGAGCTCGAGCACGGCCTGGCACGCCGGCTCCCAGGAGTCGGCCGCCACCACGACGACCGGTTCGGTGGTGCCCCGGTGGAAGAGGAACCCCTCCCCGACCGTCTGGTAGACGAGCGGGTCCGGCTCCGCGGCGACCTTCCCGCCGTCGGAGCGGCCGCCCATCGTGGCGTGGGCGCGCAGCACGGCGGCTCCGAAATCCCCTCCCGCGAGCAGCGAAGCGATATCGAAGACGAGCGTCTTCATGCCGAGACGCGGTCGGTCCTCGGTCGACAGGAACATGCGGCCGACGCAGGTGTACCGGCCGTTCGCCGCCGGATACAAGAAGAGGTTCGGGTAGAACGACAGCTTCTGCGCCGGGTCCGGGTCCCAGTAGTCGTGCGTGTCGGCGATGTTGATCGTGAGGTTGCCGACGACCCGGATCACCTCGAGCGTCTCGCGTCGGCCGGGGAACTCCTCGGGGATCGTCGTGTAGCCCGGACTCTCCGCCTCGTTGTCGACCTGCCGGCACCACACGACGGCGACCGGGGCGATCGCCCCCATGGAGGCGCCGTCGGCCGCGCTCATCACGACCCCTTGGTCGCGCGGCGCTGCAGGATCCGCTCGCACGCGCGCGCGAGCGGCAGTGTCGTGTTGACCATCACGGGGACCCCCATGGTCGCGGTGCCGCTGGTCGGCGCCTCGTCCCCGGTCTCGCCGATGAACAACGGATGACCCTCGCCGGTCGAGACGGCGCTCGAGATGAGGAAAACGTCCTCCTTCGTCGAGATGCCCCGCCCCTCCTGAGCGACCAGGATCGTTCCCATGCCGGCGCCGTCCCGGCGCAGCAGGAAGTCGACCGGGTCGAACGCGCTCTGGAACGTACGCTCCCGGACGGACTGCTCGACCTCGGTGTAGAACTCCTTGAGCTTGTCGGCCTTCGAGATCGCGATCACGAGCGGCAGGTTCCGCGCGTGCGTGTAGCGGAAGACTCCGCGCGCGAGGTTCACCTGCTGCGCCTGGTCGCGGAGCGACGGGAGACCCGGCGAAAGGAGCAGGATGATCGCGTCCGCGCCGCAGACGAACCGGCCGAGCAGGGTGAGTCCGCGCTTCCAGAGGTCGCGCCGGTCGGGCCGCCAGGAGTCGAAGTGCGGGATGACCCGGCAGCTCTTCTCGGTGACCTCTTCCTCGGCGGAGGTGAGCCAGAGCCGGTCGTAGGTGAAGTAGTCGGCGATGATCCCGCCGGCCTCGTCGACCGTCGAGAGCTCCATCGGCCGCGAGCCCGCCTCGCCGCCGGGAGCCGCGTAGCGGAAGCGCATCTTCATCTCGACGAACTGGTTGAACTTCGTCGGGAGCGGGTACTTCGTGAGGATCCCCTGCTCGTCGCGCCCCGCGCTCAGCTCGACCCAGAGCTTGCGGCGGTCCTCCATCGGGCGGTTCACGTAGTAGCGCGTCGTCGTCTCGAGGCTCCCTTCGGGGTCTGTGGGGTCGGTCGTCTCGTACGTCGTCTCCTCGAGGGCGACGTCGTTCTCGAGGTCACCGTAGAGCGGCAGGCTCCCGTTGTCCGCCCGGCTGGGGATGTAGAGGATCGGCAGGTTCAATCCGAAGTGACCCGAAAGGAACCGGAAGTAGGTCGTCTTCCCCGACGCGGGGATCCCGACGACCGCGATCCGCGTCGTGTCGACGGTCGGCTTGGTCTCCTTCTTCGGAGACCCTCGCCGGCGGGTGGTGACCTTCACCTCGGGCATCGAACGCTCCTCACCGCATCTCCGCGAGGCATATTTCAATGAAGTCCAGCGCGCCCTCGACGCTCGCGCCCTGCGTGGCGAGTTCGAGACGGGCGTCCTGGAGCATTCCGAAGACCTCCTCGACCGCGGCCTCGTGCTTCACAGCGGCGTCCTGCAGGTCGCCTTCTCCGGCCAACCGGGTGAGCTGGTACGTCCCGCGCAGCTCCATCAGTTTCGCGAAGAGGTCCATCACGCGCTCGCGGGTCTTGGGGTCGCCGTTCGCGAGGTGATGTTCGGTCTCGTCGATGAAGCGGACGAGCGTCTCGGTCTCCTTGTCGTTCTGCATGCGGGCCTGCAGGACCGCGAGACGGCGGAGAATCGGCGCCTGGGTCTGGGGCGGAAGCTTCTCCGCCTCGGTCCACGCCTGGAGCAGCGCGCGGGCCGCCTCGACCACGGCGCGGCGAGCGAACTGGATGCGCGCCTCCCAGTAGAGCCGGGTCACCGGAGGGAGGAACCCCTGGGTGCGCTCGATCAGCTGGAGCGCCCGGTCGGTGTCGCCGGAGATGTACGCCTCGACGACCTCTCCGAGCGGGCCGTAGCGTTCCTTGAGGTACGCGGGCGGGCCGCCCGGACCGCTCGTGAGGAAATCGACCTCGATGTCCGGGGCCTCCGAGTAGGAGCCGTTTCCCGCCACGCGGCCCGCCGACTGGGCGTTCTTGATCTTGGAGACGGTCGCGTGTTGCTGCGGCTCCTTGAGCGCCCGAGCGGCGTTCGCGGCGTGGTGGGCGAGTTCCTCCGGATGCAGTTCCTCGATCGGCCGGTCGTCGTCGTAGCCGACGTCGAGGAACGCGTTCACCATCTGAGCGAACAGCTGCGAACCGGTCGTCACGAGCTGGAAACTGAACGCGGGAGCGAGCCCGAGCTCTGAGGCCCGCTGGGTCATTTGGCCGATGACCTGGTTCATCCGGCCGGTGTCGACCCCCTTGTCCCGCTCGTCCCCGCTGCCGATGCCGATCACCCGAAGGGTCACCCTCGAGTTCGCCGGAAGAAGGTAGGGAACCAGGTCCACGCGCCCGTCGGCGAGCTTGCCCTTGGGTTCGGGGCGGACATCGAATCGGGTGGAGGCGTTGTCCCAGCCGTCCGTGACCAGGACCAGGTTTCCCTGGACCCCCATCGTCCCCATGCGGAGGAGGTCGGCGCCGACCCCGAGGGCGTCCCAGATCGCGGAGCGGCCGCTCGGGGTCAGCAGCGAGATCAGGTTCTCGATGTACGGGAGGTTCTCCCGGTGGATCTCGCCGAGCGGAACCGGTACGCGGACCGTTTCCGTGAAGGTGACGAGCCCGAACAGAGTGCCCGAGGTAGCGGCGTCCTGAAGGATCCGGAACACGGCGGTCCGGGCGACCTCGATCTTCTGTCGCTCGGGACCCCCACCCTGAGGGTCGGGGAGGGGCGCCAGCATGCTCTTCGAAAGGTCGAGCAAGAGGACGTTCCGCTCCCGCATGGGAGCAAAGGGTGGGTTGCCGCCGTCGTTCTGCATAGAGTGAATTGTCCGTGAACGAGGGGAGGGACCTCAGTCGTCGGTTCGGAAGCCCCCCCGGACGGCTCCGCTGTAAGGCACGCGATGAATTACCTCGGCCAGGGTATTTGTGAGTATCGCCGGAGAGACGCCCTCGGTCCGGCGGCCGGTTTGGCCGGTCGCGCGCCTCCGGATAGGGTTATAACCGCGACCCGGGTCGGCCCCGCCCGCATGGGCAACATCCGCCAGACGTACATCAAGCGGGTCGCGATCGAGCTGATCCGCCACTATCCGGACGACTTTACCGGGGATTTTGCTCAGAACAAGCTCAAGGTCCTTCAGCTCACGGACCTCGGGGTGACGGTCGAGGGTCATCTCCAGGCCTCGCACAAGAAGCTCGCGAACCGGATCGCGGGCTACGCCACCCGCTACGTGAAGCGGAAGCGCGGCACTTGAGCTCCGACCGCGCGCCGCGGTCGCCCTAGTCGAAGATCCCGAACCCTTCTTGCAAGTGGACGATCTCGACCGGGGTCGTGGGGCGCCCCACCAGGAACCCCGAGGAGTTCGCTACGAGACAGGCCCCGACGATCGGGACCCCGAAGTTGGCGGTCGAGCGGTGGGCCGGTACTTTCAGAAGCTCGCTCACGAACGACGCCTCCTTCTCGGTCGCTCGCGGGTGCAGCACGACCCCCTTGTTGGTGGCGACGCCGGCCATCCCGACCGTCCCGAGGCCGGCCACGGTGCCCCGCTCGGCGGGGACTCCGAGCGCCCGGCCGATCTCGGCCACGGCGGCCTCCGAGAACTCCGGGTGGACGAGCGCTCCCGAGTCGTTCGCGAGGATGTTGTTGCCCATCGCGTTCTGCCGGTGGCTCACGACCGTGACCGGGGCGACGTCTTCGATGACCCGCCGCTCCTTCGCGTCGATCGCCTCCCCGACCACGACACCGTGCGAATTCGCGGCCACGAGCGCGCCGAGCACCTCGCAATCGAGCACGGTGGTCCGCACCACGCGCACCCGGAGAAGCCGCGCGACGTCGCGTTCGACCGAGCTGGGAGTCGCCGACGGCACGAGCGCGAAGTCGTCCCCGACGCGGAGATACACGCCCAGATAGGGACTGCCTCCCCACAGGGTCCGACCGACCGGCACGCGAGGGGCCTCCCCCGACCGCTCCTACTCGGTCTCGAGAAGGTCGACCTCGATGAGGCCGTCCTCGAAACGGATCGCCTTCACCCGGACCCGGCTTGGAATGTGCTGGATGCCGCGCTCCCAGATGTGCTCGTTCAGGCGAGGGTCGATCCAGACGTCGGAGACCTTCCCCTTCATGTGGCGGACCACGAAGCGACGGATCGTCTCGAGCGCGTGCCCGGCACGCCGTCGGCGGGACGGCTGGTGCTGGCTCGCCCGCAGCGGGATCACGTACTCGCGCTCGAGTTCTTCGGCGCGTCGTGCGGGGGTCTTCGCTGGCATGATGCAACCGCTCCTGGATCTACCAACCTATGCGCTACTTGTGGAGGTGACCGCGCTTCCACGTATGGCGCTTGGGGTGGCGCGTGACGCGTCGGCTGGTCCGCTGCATGACCCAGGCCGGAACCCGGCGATTCCCTTTCACGACCCGGAACAGCCGGGTCTTGCGAGCGAGGCTCTTCCTACGGTTCGCCATCGTCTACCTCTCTCCTAGCGACGGGTGATCTTGATTTCGCGGCGCTCGGGGGCGATCCGCTCGAGCAGGGCCCGGAGCGTCGGGTCGTCGATCGCGCGCTGGATGCGTCCGCTCGCCGCGAGGGCGATCAACTGCTGTTCGACGGCTCCGGCCACATCGGGTTTCGCGAGCCGGATTCGGGCCAAGCGCTCCCGGGCTTCCGGGGTGAGGATCCGGCGAAGGATCTCGCTGCGCTCCTGGTCGCGGCGCGCCATCTCGGCCTCCTGGGCCGCGTACGCCTGAGCGTTCGCGGCTTCGGAGGCCTGCATGTCCTGGAGCTGGCGCACGCGACGGCGACGGAGCTCCTCGAGCTCGGAATCGTCCCCGTACGCCATCGGCCACCTCCTTCCCTCGCGAACGTCCCTACAGATACTTGGCGAGTTCGGGTCGCTGCGCGGCCAAGCCCTTCAGCACGTCCCGAGAGAGGGAATCGAGAAGCCTCTGGCCTTCGGGGCTCACCCGTCGGCCCTTCGTCTTGTACGGCTGGACCAATCCGGATTTCTCGAGCTGGTGAACGATCTCTCGCAGCACCGCTCGCGAACCGGTACGCGCATGGTACGGAGCGCTCCCCCGGTCGCGCTTGCCGCCGTATTCGGAGCTCAGGCGCGCGATCCCGACATATCCCTTCACGTAGATCTTTCGGAGGACGGAGGCACTGCGAAGGTACCACCAGTCCGTCTGGGTAGGGGCCCGCTGCTTGTGAACTCCGGTCTTCGAGAACGTGGCCCACGGCGGAGGGTTCACGGCCTTCCGCGTACGAAGCTCGGTCGCGAGCTTCGGCAGGAGCAGCGAAGGAGGTACGTCGTTAGGGTGGGTCATGAGGTGGCGCGGCCACCGTGCCTGCGTATTTAAAGTCGAAGGACGGAAAAGCCGCGAACGGTCACCGAGGGCCCGGCGCTCCTCGTTCGCGGCCCGGGTTCGACCGTTCCGCGGAACGATAGGATTCCGGGCGCGGGCTTAACTAGCCACGTCCCGATAGCAAGCCCCAGGGACCGGACCCCCGAACGAATGGTCACCGCAGCGTTGATCCTGAGCGCCGGAGAGTCGAGCCGCTTCGGTGGGTACCCGAAGGCGTTGGTGTCGCTCGGAGGAACGACGGCCGTTCGACGGATGGCCGAGGTGTGCCTCGACCGCTCGCTCGACCCGGTCGTCGTGGTCGTCGGTCCTCACCGCGGGCCGATCGTTCACGAGGTTCGGGGTCTCGACGTCACGGTGACCGACTCGGAGGAGTGGTACGAAGGGCGCACGTCGTCGATCCAGTCGGGCCTTCGGGCGATTCCCGAGGACCGGGACATCCTGTTCTGGCCGGTCGACCATCCGTTCGTCCGGGGATTCACCGTGGACCTTCTATTGGCCGCCCGAGACCGGGACGACCTCGCGGTCTGGTTCATCCCGGTGTACTCCGGCCGGGGCGGCCATCCGGTCCTGTGGAAGCCCTCCGTGCGGCGCGACATACTCGACCTTCGGGCGGATGCCCCCCTTCGGTCCCTCCTGCCCGAATTCGGCGTCCAGGTGCGACGCCTGAACGTCGACGACCCGGGGGTGGTCTCGAACGTGGACTCGCCCGAGGCGTATCGGGCCGCGCTCGAAGCGTGGCAGAGCCGGGGGGAGGGTTGATGGACCGTCGTCTCACGCGGGAAGCCCTCCGGCTTCTCGAATCCCACCAACCGTTCGTTCGGGCCACCGTCGTGAAAACCGTCGGTTCCGTCCCGGGAAAGTTGGGCGCATCGATGATCGTTCGGCTCGACGGTTCTTCGCTGGGCACGATCGGCGGCGCCCAGCTCGAGGAGGAGGTGAAGAAGCTCGCCCGGGACGCGTTCGCCGAGCACACGGGCGACCTCCATCATTTCGACCTCCAGGCGTGGAAACCGGGCGGGCTCACGAGCCTGTGCGGGGGGTCCGTCGAGATCTCCGTCGAGTACGTGAGCGCGCGTCCGAACCTGCTGCTCTGGGGCGGCGGTCATGTCGCCCACGCGCTCGCGTCGATACTTCCCACGCTGGAGTACGATTACAGTGTGGCGGACGACCGTCCCGAGTGGGTCGGGGCGGAGCGCTTTCCGACCGCCGAACGTTGCGAGGTCGTTTCCCCCGAGCGTCTCTTCGAGGTCTTCGAGCCCGCGACGTTCACCCATCTCTATCTTCTCGGGTACGACGCGAACAAGGACCTCGAGGTGCTCGCGCTCGCGCTCGACCGCTTCCCGAACGCGATCGGGCTCATCGCGAGCGCTTCGAAACGCGAGCACATGTACGCGACCCTTCGGGACCGGGGCGTCTCCCGCGAAGCCCTCGGCCGGATCCGCTCTCCGGTCGGACTCCCGCTCGGCGCGCAGTCCCCCGCGGAGATCGCCGTCAGCATCGTCGCCGAGATCATCGAGTCGATCCACCCCTCGACCTTAGGTACTCCCACGCGTGATGCCCCGCAGGTGCAGCGGCACGACGATGTCGTCCCCCGAAGCCCTTAGGTTCCGACTGAACGGGCATCCGGCCACCGTCCCGTGCGACGGGAACCGGATCCTCCTCGACCTCTTGCGCGAGGACCTCGGGCTCACCGGAACGAAGCGGGGATGCGATCTCGGTACGTGCGGGTGTTGCACGGTGCTCCTCAACGGCCGACCGACGTTGAGCTGCCTCACGCTCGCCCGCCTCACCGAGGGGCAGGACGTCACCACGATCGAAGGGGTCACGCCCCCCAACTCCCTCTCGGCCCTCCAGCGGGCGTTCGTCGAGCTGGGGGCGACCCAGTGCGGGTTCTGCACTCCCGGGTTCGTCGTGACCGCGACGGCCCTGCTGCGAGAGAACGCGCGTCCGTCGCGCTCCGAGATCGAGCGGGCGATCTCGGGCAACCTGTGCCGGTGCACGGGGTATCGTAAGATCGTGGACGCGATCGAGCGGGCGGCCGGGGAGAGCGCGTGATGTCGACCGCCCCTCCGCCCTCCTACCGGTTGCTCGGGACCCGCATCCCGTACGTCGAGGGACCGCTCAAGGTCACGGGCCGCGCCGAGTACACGGACGACATCCGCCGGCCGGGCATGCTGGTCGGCCGGCTGCTGAGGAGTACGTGGCCCCACGCGCGCCTGCGCTCGATCGACACCTCGGCGGCCCGCGCTCTCCCGGGAGTTCACGCGGTCCTGACGGGAGAGAAGTATCCCACCCCGTTCGGAGTGCTGCCGATCACGCACGACGAGACCGCGATCGCCGTCGGCAAGGCCCGGTACATCGGGGACATCATCGCCGCGGTCGCCGCCCAGGACGAGCGGACGGCCGAGCACGCGCTCTCGTTGATCCGCGCGGACGTCGAGCCGCTCCCGGAATACTCGGACCCTCGGGTGGGGACGACCAAGGTCGCGGAGCCGATCCACGCGCGAGGTCTCCTCGGCTCGAACATCCAGAAGGAGGTGGTCCAGCACTTCGGCAACGTCGACGCCGCCTTCGCGCAGGCCGCCCATACCGTCCGGGTCCGCGGAAATTTTGCGGGGGTCACTCACGCGTTCACGGAGCCGATGGCGACGATCGCCGAGGCGACCCCGGACGGACGGCTCACCGTGTGGAGCGCGACCCAGGTGCCGCACTATCTCCACCGGGCGCTGTCCGAGGTCCTCGGCATCCCGATGCACCGGATCCGGGTGGTCAAGCCCGAGGTCGGCGGAGGGTTCGGAGGCAAGTCCGACCCGCTCCCGCACGAGATCGTCT
>Ga0335078_10016613_pt1 | contig 10927 bp, 8 predicted proteins | sample Lox_Sample_32_FD_206711 | JGI IMG/M metagenome (GOLD analysis project Ga0335078, IMG submission 206711) | Soil microbial communities from Loxahatchee National Wildlife Refuge, Florida, United States - Lox_Sample_3.2 | ecosystem: Environmental > Terrestrial > Soil > Wetlands | place: USA: Florida... | reverse complement strand
GCATCATCCTGGGCAGCCTGAAGAACGCGCACCTGCTGCCGCAGAACTTCCACGTGCTGGCCACCGGGTACGCGGTGGTGGCCGGGCTGGCCTACAACTACCTGCCGTTCACCGCGCTGCCGCTGTACGTGGCCATCGAGCGGATCGACAAGCGGGTGCTGGAGGCGGCCTACGACCTGTACGCATCCAGGCGGCAGGCCTTCCTCAAGGTCATCCTGCCGCTCACCGTGCCCGGGCTGTTCGCCGCGTTCCTGCTCACGTTCATCCCGGCCCTCGGTGACTACGTCAACCAGCAGATCCTCGGTGGCACCAACAACACGATGATCGGGACTGTGATCCAGAACGCCTTCCTGCAGAACCTGGATTACGCCGGCGGCTCGGCCCTGTCGGCCATCCTGCTCGCGGTCGCCCTGGTCGGCATCTTCGCCTACGCGCGGCTGCTCGGCTCGCGGACGATCGAGGAATACATATGAGCGCCACCATCACCGCCCCGGCCAGCCGCGAGGCCGGCCAGCCGAGGCGGCGCCGCCCGGCCAGCCGCCGGTGGACTAGGTTCCTGCTGCCTGCCTACTCGTGGCTGGTCATCGCGTACCTGGTGTTCCCGATCGCGGTGATGATCCTGTACAGCTTCAACAAGGTCACCACCGGCCTGCCCCAGGTGAGCTTCGCCTGGAACGGGTTCACCACCCAGTGGTACCGGCAGTGGTCGGACATCCCGCAGCTGACCACCGCGTTCTGGCTGTCCATCCGGCTGGCCCTGGCCGCCACGCTGCTGGCCACGATCGTGGGCACGCTGCTGGCGCTGGCCCTGGTCCGCTACCGGCCGCCACGGTTCCACGGCAGGGGGTTCGTCGAGCAGGTGATGTTCCTGAACATCGCCGCGCCGGAGATCGTGCTGGGCGCGTCGCTGCTCGGCCTGTTCGTCACGATCAACCTGGCCCGCGGGTTCATCACGCTGCTGCTCGCGCACGTGGCGTTCAGCATCGCCTACGTCACGATCACCGTGCGGGCCCGGATGGCGGGCTTCGACCGGTCCCTGGAGGAGGCCGCGCAGGACCTGGGCGCGAACGCGTGGGTCACGTTCCGCAAGATCACCCTGCCGCTGATCATGCCCGGCGTCCTGGCCGGTGCGCTGATGGCGTTCGCGCTGTCCATCGACGACTTCGTGACGTCCAACTTCGTCAGCGGCGCCTCGGTGCCGTTCCCGGTGTGGGTGTACGGGGCGACCCGGATCGGCATCCCGCCGCAGGTGTTCGTGTTCGGCAGCGCCATCTTCGCGGTCGGCATTCTGTGCGCGCTGGCCAGCATCGTGGTGTCCAGGAAGCAGGCCTGACCTGACGGCCACGGGCGCGGCCCCGGCGGACGCCCTGCGGGACACCAGGCCCGCCTGCTACTGGCTGGACCGGCCGGACGCGCCGGAGCCGGTGCCAGCGCTGTACCAGGCGACCACGGCCGACCTGGCCGTGGTCGGCGGCGGGTTCACCGGGCTGTGGACGGCGCTGCTGGCCAAGGAGCGTGACCCCGGGCGCGACGTGGTGCTGCTGGAGGGCCGCACGGCCGGCTGGGCCGCGTCCGGCCGCAACGGCGGGTTCTGCTCAGCCAGCCTTACCCATGGCCTGGCCAACGGGCTGGCCCGGTTCGGCCCGGAGATGCCGGTGCTGCTCCGGATGGGCCGGCAGAACCTGGACGAGATAGCGGACGCGCTGGCCCGGTACGCCATCGACTGCGGCTTCGAGCGCACCGGCGAGCTGACCGTGGCCACCCGCGGCTGGCACCTGCCCGGCCTGTGGGACGACGCCGAGCTGGCCCGCGGGCTCGGCGGCGATCCGGTGCTGCTGGACGCGGCCGCGGTGCGGGCCGAGATCGGCTCGCCTGCCTTCCTGGGCGGCCTGTGGGACCGCACGGGCTGCGCGCTGATCGACCCGGCCCGGCTGGCCTGGGGCCTGCGCCGGGCCTGCCTGGCCGCGGGGGTGCGGCTGCACGAGCACTCCCCGGTGCGGGCCATCCACCGCGAGGGCACCGGGCTCCGGCTGGACACCCCGCGGGGCAGCGTGCGCGCGGTCACGGCCGCCCTGGGCACCGGGGCGTACCGGCCGCTGCTCCGCCGGATGCGGCCGTACCTGGTGCCGGTGTATGACTACGCGCTGATGACCGAGCCCCTGTCGGCGGCCCAGCGGGCCAGCATCGGCTGGGCGAACCGGCAGGGCGCGGCGGACATCGGCAACCAGTTCCACTATTTCCGGCTGACCGCGGATGACCGGATCCTGTGGGGCGGGTACGACGCGGTCTATTACCCCGGTGGCCAGATCACCGCGGCCCGGGACCAGCGGCCCGCCACCTTCCAGCGGCTGGCCAGGCAGTTCTTTGTGACCTTCCCGCAGCTGGCCGGGCTGCGCTTCAGCCACAGCTGGGGCGGTGTGATCGACACCTGCGCCCGGTTCTGCGCGTTCTACGGCACCGCGCACGGCGGCCGGCTGGCCTACGCGGCCGGGTACACCGGGCTGGGCGTCGGCGCCACCCGGTTCGCCGGCAACGTCATCCTTGACCTGCTCACCGGGCAGCCCACCGAGCGGACCGAACTGGCCATGGTGCGCAGCAAGCCCGTCCCGTTCCCGCCCGAGCCGGTCCGCTCCGGGGTCATCCAGCTCACCCGGGCCGAGCTGGCCCGCGCGGACCGCCAGGACGGGCGGCGCGGCCAGTGGCTGCGGCTGCTGGGCCGGCTCGGGCTCGGCTTTGACTCGTAATTCAGTCATCCGGGGTAAAGTCGGCGGATAGGCGGTATATCCGGGGATGGGCGGGAGCGGCGGCCACGATGACAGGTGACTGGCTCAGCGCACCCCTGCTGCCGAGTGCGCAGGATTCGGTGTCCTTTGACACGAGCGTGGCGCACATCGCCCGGGTGTACGACTACTGGCTGGGCGGCAAGGACAATTTCGCCGCCGACCGGGCGGCCGGTGACGAGGCCCTGCAGGCCTACCCGGACCTGGTCTCCTCGGTCCGGGCCAACCGCGCGTTCCTGGCCCGCGGGGTGCGGTACCTGGCCGCTGAGGCCGGGATCCGGCAGTTCCTGGACATCGGCACCGGGATCCCCACCGCCAGCAACACCCACGAGGTGGCGCAGTCGGTGGCGCCGGAGAGCCGGGTCGTATACGTGGACAACGACCCGATCGTGCTGGCGCATGCCCGGGCCCTGCTGGTCAGCGGGCCCAGCGGGGCGACCAGCTACCTCGACGCGGACCTCCGCGACAGCGCGCAGGTGCTCGACTACGCCCGCGGCCGGCTCGACTTCAGCCAGCCGGTCGGCGTCATGCTGGTCGCGGTGCTGCACCTGATCGGGCCGGAGGATGACCCACAGGGGATCGTGCGGCAGCTGATGGACGCGGTGCCGCCCGGCAGTTACCTGCTGCTCTCGCACGTGGCCTCGGACATCGAGCCGGAGAAAATGGCCGAGATGGGCAAGCGGCTCAACCGGCTGCTGGCCCAGAAGGGCACCTACCGCAGCCAGCCGGAGGTCGCGGCGTTCTTCGGCGGCCTGGACATTGCGCCGCCCGGGGTGGTCCCGGTCCCGCAGTGGCGGCCGGACTCCGAGGTCGAGGCGGCCCGCCGGGCCGCCATGTGGGGTGGTGTCGGCCGCAAGGTGGCCTGAGCCACGGCCCTTACCGCTGTGCCGCCAGCGCGCTGCGCACCCTTTCCACCAGCAGGTCGGCGGTGAACGGCTTCTGGAGGTGCGCGACCCCGCTGGCGTCCTGCACGCCGTGGCGCTGGCTGACCGTGGCGGCGTCGTTGCCGGACATGTGCACCACCGGGAGGCCCGGCTTCAGCCGGGTCACTCGCTGGGCCAGGGTGGGACCGGACATCTCGGGCATCACCCAGTCGGTGAGCAGCAGCTGGAAGTCATCGGAGGAAGCCAGCGCCAGGGCGTCCGCGCAGGTCCCCGCCTCCAGCGTGGCGTAGCCATGCTGGCGCAGGATGCGTGACGCGGCGGCCAGCACAGCCGGCTCGTCGTCCACGACCAGCACCGTGGCCTGCTGCGGCGGCGCGCGGCGGCCGGCCTCCCGCGGCCCGGCCGCCGGCTGGCCACCGGCGCCCAGCGCCCCGGCGGCCGCCTGCACGGCGGGGAAGTAGCAGCACAGCGTGGTGCCCTGGCCCGGGGTGGACTCGACGGTCATGCTGCCGCCCGACTGGGCGACGATGCCGTACACCGTGGACAGCCCGAGGCCGGTGCCCTCGCCACGCGGCTTGGTGGTGAAGAACGGCTCGAAAACGCGCGCCGCCACCTCCGGGGCCATGCCGGTGCCGTCGTCGGTCACCGCCAGCTCGACGTACCGGCCGGGGTGGGCGCCGGAATGCCGGTGCGCATAATCCTCGTCCAGGTCCACCTGGCGGGTGCTGATGCGCAGCGTGCCACCGTCGGGCATCGCGTCCCGGGCGTTGATCGCCAGGTTGAGCAGCACCTGCTCCAGCTGCCCCCGGTCGGCCACGATGATCGCCGCCTGCACGTCCAGCGCCAGCTCCAGCCGCATGCCGGCGCCAGTGCTGGTCAGCAGCAGGTGGTGCAGGTCGTCGACGATCCGGTTCAGGTCCAACGGGGCCAGCTTGACCTCCTCTCCCCGGCTGAAGATCAGCAGCTGCCGGGTGAGCCGGGCGGCGCGTTCCGCGGCGATCTGGATCTGCTCGGCGTCTGCCTGCACCCCCGGCAGGCCGGCGCTGTCCTCGGCGACGAACCCGGCGTAGTTCATGATCGCGGCGAGCAGGTTGTTGAAGTCGTGCGCGATCCCGCCCGCCAGCTGCCCGAGGACCTCCAGCCGCTCCGCCCGGTACAGCTCCGTCTCCATGGCGCGCCGGGCGGCTTCCGCCCGGTTCCGCTCGGTGACGTCCCGGGCCACGGTGGACGCGCCGATCACGGCGCCGTGGCGGTCGCGGATCGGGGAGATGCGCACCGAAACGTCGATGATCGTGCCGTCCTTGCGGCGCCGCTTGGTGTCGAGCGGCGCCACCCGCTCGCCCCGCGCCACCTGGGCCAGGAGGGAGTCCAGTTCGGGCTGGCGGCCGGGCGGGATGAGCAGCGCGATGTTGCGCCCAATGACCTCATCCGCGGTGTACCCGTACATCCGGGTGGCTCCGTCGTTCCAGCTGGTGATCGTGCCGTCCAGCTGCTTGCTGAGGATGGCATCGTCGGACGACTCGACGATTGCCGCCAGCCGCGCGGCCAGCTCGAACTCATCTGTGCCCGCGGGACTGGCGCCGGTGATTCCCATGGGCAGCTCCCCCCGCGGCCCAGCCCCGCGTCCGTCACTTTTCGCCATCTTCCGGCTACTTTAAGTTACAGCAGCTAGGTATCGGCCAGCAACTCCGGGGCCGGCCCCGGCCGCTGCCGTTGACCGCAACCAGGCCCGCCGCTAACGTCAGTCATATATGAGATGCCATATCCGACTGGACCGCTACCGGCTGGGGTGCCAGCCGTGAGCACCGCCACGCACCCGCCCGGCTCTTCCTTTCTTAACGGCCTGGCCGGGGCGACCCCCTCGCGTACCGAGGCGGTACTCGGGGCCATCAAGCGCGCCATCCTGGCCGGTGAGCTGCGTCCGGGCCAGAGCCTGGTGGAGACAGAACTGGCCCAGCTGCTCGGGGTGTCCAAGACGCCGGTCCGCGAGGCGCTGAAGACGCTGGCCGGCGCCGGGCTGGTCACGATGAGCCCGTACCGGGGGGCCACGGTCCGCACCATGGACAGCGGTACCGCCGCCGCCCTGTACGATCTGCGGCTGCTGGTGGAACCCGAGGCGCTGGGCCGGGCGGTCCGGGCCGGCCAGGACCGGGCTGGCGCCTGGGCCCGGGCCGCGGCCGCGCTGGCCACCGCGGCCGCGGCCAGCGACCCGGCCCAGCGCAGCCTGGCCAACCGGGACTTCCACCGGGCCCTGTACCTGGGCTGCGGTAACGCCCTGCTGGTCAAGGTACTGGACGACGTGGCGGACCAGACCGCGCTGGTCTCCGCGCTGTCCTGGGCGCAGGCCCCGTCCTGGCGCCAGGAAGCGGCCGAGCACCAGGCCATCCTGGCTGCGGCCCAGGCCGGCCAGGCCGGCGACGCGGCCCGCCTGCTGCGCGCGCACATCTCGTCCTTTGCGGCACGGCACTTCCCGGCGGCTGCACTGCCGGCTCCGCCTTCCCCGCCGCCCGGCACCGAATGGAGCACCGATGAACCTTGACCCGGCCACCGCCGACCAGTTCCGCCAGGCCCTCGCGACCGTGGCCGCCGTCCCGGTGACCCCGCTGCGCGCGGATGGCACCGCCGACTGGGACACTCATGGACGGCTGATCGGGCGGCTGATCGACGCCGGGATCACGCTGGTCACCCCGAACGGCAACACCGGCGAGTTCTACACGCTGTCGCCGGCGGAGACCGAGGCCGCCGCCGAATCGGCCATCCGGGCCGCCCAGGGCCGCGCCGAGGTGCTGGCCGGCGTCGGCCACGACCTGGCCACCGCGGCCCGGGGCGCGGCCCACGCGCGCGCCGCCGGGGCACGCATGATCATGGTGCACCAGCCGGTCAGCCCGTACCTGTCGGCCGACGGGTGGGTGGACTACCACGAAGCCGTCGCGGCGGCCGCGCCGGACCTGGGCGTGGTGCTGTACATCCGGGATCCCAAGATCGGCGGCGAGCACATCCGGCGGCTCGGCGAGCGGTGCCCGAACGTGGTCGGCGTCAAGTACGGGGTCCGTGACCTGGTGCAGTTCGCCACCGTGGCCCGCGACGCCGGCCTGGACCGGTTCACCTGGCTGGCTGGCCTGGCCGAGCTGACCGCGCCGGGCTGCTGGGCCTACGGCGCCACCGGCTTCACTTCCGGCCTGGCCAACGTGGCCCCCGCGCTGTCGCTGGCGCTGCTGGCCGCGCTGCGCGGCGGGGACGCGGCCAGCGCCCGTAATCTGTGGCAGGAATGCCGGCCGTTCGAGGAACTGCGCGCGGCCAACGGCTCGGCCGACAACGTGAGCGTGGTCAAGGAGGCGCTGGCCCAGCTCGGGCTGGCCCGCCGGGACGTCCGGCCGCCCAGCCGGCTGCTGCCCGACCCGATCCGGGAGCAGATCGCCAAGATCCTCGCGGGCTGGGGCCTGGACGCCCAGGGCGCCCCGCTATGACCGACCGGTCACCGGAGCAGCTGCGTTCCTACGGGTGGTTCGGCGGGGACGGGATGCGCGCGTTCAGCCACGGCACCAGGATGCGCCAGCTGGGCGCGGATCCCGCCGACTACCTGGGCAAGCCGGTCATCGCGATCGTGAACACCTGGTCCGAGCTGAACCCGTGCCACCTGCACCTGCGCGAGCGGGCCGAGGAGGTCAAGCGCGGTGTCTGGCAGGCCGGCGGCTACCCGGCCGAATTCGGCGTGGCCTCGCTGTCCGAGACCTTCCAGAAGCCCACGCCCATGCTCTACCGCAACCTGCTGGCCATGGACACCGAAGAGCTGCTCCGCTCCTATCCGGTGGACGGCGCGGTGCTGCTGGGCGGCTGCGACAAGACCACCCCCGCGCTGATCATGGGCGCGGCGAGTGCCGGGATCCCGGCCATCTACCTGCCCGCCGGGCCGATGCTGCGCGGCAACTACCGGGGCGGCACCCTGGGCAGCGGCACCGATCTGTGGAAGTACTGGGACGACAAGCGGGCCGGCCTGATCGGCGACTGCGAGCTGGCCGACGTGGCCTGCGGCATCGCCCGCTCGCCTGGGCACTGCATGACGATGGGTACCGCGTCCACCATGACCTCGGCCGCCGAAGCCCTCGGCCTGACGCTGCCGGGCGCGGCGTCCATCCCGGCCGTGGACTCCGCGCACCACCGGATGGCCACCGCCACCGGCCGCCGCATCGTCGAGATGGCCTGGGCCCACCTCACGCCGGACCAGATCCTCACCGCGGAGGCGTTCGAGGACGCGGTGGCCACCGTGCTCGCCCTGGGCGGGTCGACCAACGCGGTGATCCACCTGATCGCGATGGCCGGCCGCTGCGGGGTGCCACTGTCCCTGGACGACTTCGACGAGATCTCCCGCCGGGTGCCGGTGCTGGCCAACGTCCGGCCCAGCGGGAAGTACCTGATGGAGGACTTCTACTACGCGGGCGGCCTGCGCGCCCTGCTGGCCGAGCTGGCCGCCGTGCCCGGCGCGCTGCATACCGGCCGGATTACGGTGACCGGCCGGCCCTTCGATGAAGGTCTGGCCGGGGCCGAGGTCTTCAACGACGACGTTATCCGTAACGCCAGCACCGCGCTGGCGCCGGAGGCGGGCCTCGCGGTGCTCCGCGGCAATCTGGCCCCCGACGGGGCAGTGATCAAGCACATCGCCGCCGAGCCCGCGCTGCTCAAGCACACCGGCCCGGCGGTGGTGTTCGACAGTTACCGGGACATGCAGCGGCAGATCAACGACCCGGCGCTGGGCATTACCGCCGGCTCGGTGCTGGTGCTGCGCAATGCCGGGCCGCTGGGCGGGCCTGGCATGCCCGAGTACGGCATGCTGCCCATTCCCGACTACCTGCTGGCCCAGGGAGTCCGGGACATGGTGCGGGTCTCCGACGCGCGGATGAGCGGGACCAGCTATGGGGCGTGCGTGCTGCACGTGGCGCCCGAGTCCTACCTCGGCGGCCCGCTCGCGCTGGTCCGCACCGGCGACCCGGTCACCCTGGACGTGCCGGAGCGCACCCTCCAGCTGGAGGTGGACGAGACCGAGCTGGCCCGGCGCCGGGCCGCGTGGCGGCCGCCGCCACCCCGGTTCGAGCGCGGCTACGGCGCGCTGTACGCCCAGCAGGTCACCCAGGCCGATAAGGGCTGTGACTTCGAGTTCCTGGCGCGGCCCGGCCGCAACCCCGAGCCCGACCCGCGCTGACCGCCACCGGCCCACGGAAAGCGTAGTGTCGTCACTCATGCCGACCATTCTGATCACCGGCGCAGCCGGCCAGATCGGGTCCATGCTGCGCCCGCGGCTGGCCCGTCCCGGCCGGGTGCTGCGCCTGCTCGATGTGCGCGCCGCGGGCGGGCCGGCCGGCCCGGGCGAGGAAGTCATCCTCGCCTCGGCCACCGACATGGCCGCGATGACCGCGGCCTGCGCGGGCGCGGACGCCGTGATCCACCTGGCCGGGATCTCCGGCGAGGCGCCCTGGGAGCGCATCCTGGAGACCAACATCCAGGGCACCTACACCGCGTTCGAGGCGGCCCGCCGGGCGGGCGTGCCCCGGGTCATCTTCGCCTCGTCCAATCACGCGGTCGGGTTCACCCCCCGGGCGGCATTCCCGGTCCCGGACTACGCGTTCCCCGTACCGGACACTTACTACGGGGTGTCCAAGGTGACCGGCGAGGCGCTGGCCGCGCAGTATCACCACCGTTATGGCATGGACACGATCTGCCTGCGCATCCTGTCCTGCTTCGAGCGCCCGCGGACCACGCGGATGCTGTTCACCTGGCTGTCCCCGGACGACGCCGGGCGGCTGTTCGACGCGTGCCTGACCGCGCAGCGGCCTGGATTCCGGGTGGCCTTCGGGGTGTCCGCCAACAGCCGGGGCCGGGACTGGGTCAGCCTGGCCGAGGCCCGCGCCCTGGGCTACCAGCCCCGAGACGACGCGGAAGCGTACGCGGCCGAGGTTATCGCCGCGCACGGCGAGCCCAACCTGTCCGATCCGGTGCTCGCCTACCTGGGCGGGGAGTTCACCCGCCCGGAATGGGACGCCGGCAAGCTGAGCTGACCCGCTCACCCGCGAGGAGAGAGCCCGCATCATGATCCAGGGATATGACCCGCGCACCGGCAAGCCAGCCGGGGACCCGGTCGCCGAGACCACCAGCAGCGCGGTGGACACGATCGCGGCCCAGGCCGCGGCCGCGTCCGGGCCGTGGGCCGCGGCCGGCCCCGCCCGCCGGGCAGTGGCGCTGGCCGCGGTGGCCGACGCGCTGGACGCGGCGGCCGGTGAGCTGGCCGCGCTGGCCGACACCGAGACCGCGCTGGGCACCGCCCGGCTGACCGGGGAAGTGGCCCGCACCACCGGCCAGCTCCGGATGTTCCGCGACGTGCTGGCCGACGGCGGCTACCTGGATGTGATCACCAGCCCGCCGGGCGACGGGGTGCCCGCGCTGCGGCACATGATGCATCCCATTGGCCCGGTGGCGGTGTTCGCCGCGTCCAACTTCCCGTTCGCGTTCTCGGTGGCCGGCGGGGACACCGCGTCCGCGCTGGCGGCTGGCTGCCCGGTGGTGGTCAAGGCGCACGAGGGGCATCCACGGACCTCGGTGCTGACGGCCCAGATCGTTTCCGGGGCGCTGGCCGGCGCGGGCGCGCCGCCGGGCACGTTCGCGGTGGTGTACGGCGTGCCGGGCGGTGTCCGGCTGCTGCAGCACCCGGCCATCGCGGCGGCCGGGTTCACCGGGTCGCTGCGCGGCGGGCTGGCCCTGTCCAGGATCTGCGCGGAACGCCCGGTCCCGATCCCGTTCTTCGGCGAGCTTGGCTCGGTCAACCCGGTGGTTATCCTGCCCGGCGCGGCCGCTACCCGGGCGGCCGAGATCGCCACCGGCTACGCCGGGTCGCTCACCCTGGGCGCGGGCCAGTTCTGCACCAATCCGGGCCTGATGTTCGTGCCCGACGACCCCGGGCTGCGCGGTGCGATCAGGGACGCGGTGGCCGCGTCCACCGGCGCGCCCATGCTGACCGGCCGGATCCACGAGTCCTACCAGGCGGCCGTGGACGAACTGGCGGCCAGCCCGGCGGTCACCCCGGTCGCCGACGGCCAGCCGGGGGAGGGGCCGTGGGCCGCCACCCCGCATGTGTTCAGCACCACCCTGGATGAGTTCGCCGCCGGGCTGCCCGGGCTGGCCGAGGAGCGGTTCGGGCCGGCCGGGCTGGTCATCAGCTACCAGTCACCGGATGACCTGCTCCCGGTGCTGGCCCGGCTGGGTGGCAACCTGGCC
>Ga0335078_10016611_pt1 | contig 10928 bp, 5 predicted proteins | sample Lox_Sample_32_FD_206711 | JGI IMG/M metagenome (GOLD analysis project Ga0335078, IMG submission 206711) | Soil microbial communities from Loxahatchee National Wildlife Refuge, Florida, United States - Lox_Sample_3.2 | ecosystem: Environmental > Terrestrial > Soil > Wetlands | place: USA: Florida... | reverse complement strand
GTCCACCGAGACGTATTCCCTTGCTTTCGAGGTGGACACATCTTGCTGGAACATTTGCGCCAGCGTCGTGTAAGCGAACGTGTGGTAGTCTAACTGGTCCTTGAATTCGCCATTGTTCCAGTAATTAACCGGCAGCACGGCCCGCGCTCCCGGATGCGGTTTCGATTGCCGGGGTGCCAGCACGGTGATCTGACCTTGCGGCGATCCGGGACGGAACGAGTAGACGGTTCCCTCCGGTCCGTAAGAGGAGAACGCCAATAAGTTGCCAGCCTTGTCGAACGCCAGGTTCACGGGATCCAGCGGATTATCGCGCTCGACAGTGAGTCCTTCCGCTTCCGACCAGCCATAGATGCGCTGCTCGTGGTGATCTACGAAATAGAGTTTGCCGGCCGCATCCACGGCCGCGCCGGAAATGGAAAAGAATCCATCTTCCAGTTTGCGGACTCTCGAGCCTGGCGCCAGGATGGTGGCAGCGGCTCCGGCTACCGGTCTAGGCGCCGCAGCGGTTACGTCGAGCACCGCAAATTCCCGTTCGCGCGTCTGCAGGTGGTGCGTCACATCCTCAATGGAATTCTCGTAGGGGAATTTGCTGGCGCGCAGAAACGTGCCGCAGCCATTTTGGTCGCACGTTGCATAACCGCTCTCGGCATTCACGTGAACGTTGCGGAAGCGAATGTCGGCACAATGATACAGGCGAACCGCGGACCGATACGGCGCACGGGAGCGCGTGACGCGATAAGCGTGATAGTTCGCGATGGTAATGTTCTTCGACCAATCTAACTCCAGCGACAAGGACTCGGGACTCTCCCCGGCCTCCTCTTCGGTCTGCGGCGCGTTGATATCCCAGTTCTCCACGTGATCGAACTTGATCTCGGTGCGCACGTGGTGTTCGTTGGAAAGCTCATAGACGTGGCCGGCGGTTTTGGTATCGGAGACATAGAATCCCGCTTGGGCGAAGGTGTCGGGAGTCCAGATGTCGGCGAAGGTGCCGCCGCCGCCGTGCGTCACCCAGAGGCTGGGATATTGCGAGTCCCAGCGCTTGCGCAGGTCCGGATCGGCGGTGTGGTTGTTGTTATAGGGATTGGTGCCGCTGCCATGACCGCCCAGGAAACGCACATCATCAATCAGCGAGTTGGCTCCGGCGCACCACAGCACACCCACGGCGCGAGGATTGACCCCGCCCGTCAGGACCCCGAAGCCGCTCAGGATGTTAGCGCCGCCCGGAGGCGCGGAGATCACGGCACGGGGCGCGCCCACGCCCTGAAATCCCGCCGTGCCATCGGGAAGGTCGAACTGAGTCAGGGTAGGATGCAGCCCGATCAGTACCGTGTCCGGTCTCAACGTGAGTGTATCGCTGACGATGTAATGCCCGCTTGGGAAATAGAGCACCCGATGCGAATCAATCGCTCTTCGGATGAGAACCGTGTCGTCGGTCTTGCCGTCTCCGGCGACGCCCTGCGAGTGAACATCGACCCAGTCCTCGGCGGGGGGGAGCGCCGGGATCGCGGGAGGCAACGGAGCGGGCAACTTGCTCAGCGGTGTGGCGTCATAGAGCATGCCGATCGCTCCCGTCGTCCCCTCAGCGGGCACAATGAGTCCATAGTTGAAACTCCTGATCCGGTAGACCGGACCTTTGCCCGGGACCTTCTTCCCGCTTTCGCGGAACAGGGCGAAGGTCGGCACATTCTTTAATACGGCATTCTCGAAGCCGATCTCGTTCAGCGGGCTATTCTCGTTGCTGATGACTACCGCCGGGCCAGCGATGTTCTCGAAGCGGCTGTCCTTGACCCACAACTGGTCGTAATACTGTGGATCGATATCGATGGCGGCCGGCACATCGCGGAACGTATCACGAATGAGAGTAAGTCCCGCCTCATGCTCGCGAACAGCTGCCCCGCGCTGACCCTGGAAAACGGAATCGATCAGCGTGAACTGCCAGGCGGGCGAGGTCTTTTCGGTGAGAATGCCGTAGCGTCCGCCATAGAAGTGCAAATCCTCCGCCTCATTGCCGGCCTGGTTTAGTGCGGCCAGACCGGAACCGATATGGAAATCCATGTGGCTAAGAAATGCATGCTGGGCGACGTGGAAGCGAATCGCAACCGCGGCCGGGTTGCCGTCGCCGATCTCGAAGTCAATGTTGCTCATGGCCGAATAGAACGTGCCGGAATTGGCGTCGGCGATGGCGTTGTTTGGTGGGACGCTATCCGGCGGCGGAAAGGGAACGCGAGAGCCTGTCCCCGATGCGCCTCTGGGGCGCGCGCCGGTGAACATCACCATAACCGCCACGCCTTTTTGAAAACCCGGCGTGTTGTCCGTCAACAGGAATACGGGCCGCATCGCGCCATAGCCAAAGATGCGCACGCCGGGCCATACATAGACGGTACGGGTCAACCGATAGCGGCCCGACGGCACGAAGACAATACCTTCACGGGCGTGATTCTCAGCCTTGTCGATGGCTGTCTGGATAGCCGCACTGTCGTCAGTTCTTCCATCGCCGTGTACGCCGAATTCGGGGGCCGTTAGATAAACCGCTTTGGAGTCATCCGGCCGCGTAGACAGGACGGATTCGGCGAAAGCGTCACAACGGACGCCCAGCAGCAGCACGGCGAGCAGCAGATTCTTATTTGTCAGCGTGTTCATTGCTTCTTTGGTTGTACCTCACGGCACGGGCTGTGGCGCGGTATCACGTTGATCCCGGCACTCCTCCAGACCGGGAAACCGGCCCGATAACTACTGCGTTTCGGGGGAACCGTTCCGAGCTGCGGCGTTTGAACGCAAATTGTGGGGTGGCCAATCCTGGCCGCTGAGGTAGTCTGTCAAGCCTGAACAGCAGATATTTTCCAGAAACCGCCGACTTTTTTCCACTGGAGATCAACCGTGCCTCCACAAGCCAGGGTCCCCAGGCGTGGATCGGTGGTAGCTTGTGACCGGAGCGCCGGTGGCGGAGCTGGGTCGAGGCGCGGAGACCTTCTGCTGATCGGCAGCCGCACATCGCTGCGCCACCGTGCGCAGATAGATGTCTTCCTGATAGGGAGTGCGGTTCTGCCAGCAGCGAAACAGGATGCGGATCCATTTGAAGGCCAGCGCCCGGACCGCGGCATGATGCCCGTTGCCCTTGGCCCTCTGCCGTTGGTAGAACTCGCGGGCCCAGGCATACTGCGGAATGGAGAGGGCTGCGAACTCGTGGAAGGTCTGCCGCAAAAACTTGGCACAGGCCCAGCGGAAATGAGTCCAGCGCTGGGTCTCGCCGCTGCGTGAGACCACCGGTGCAATGCCGCTGAAAAGACTGTATCTCATTGGCGCTGGCGAAGTGCCCGCGCAGAGACCCGAAGGCCGCCACTAAGCGCGGCGCCATGACCGGACCCGCCCCTGGGAACGAGGCGAAGATAGCCAGGTCAACATGCGCCGCCGCCGCTCCTTCGATGGCATGGTCGAGTGCCGCGACACCCTTGCGCAACGCCGCCACCACCGGCAGCAAGGCAGCTACCACTAACGCAGAGGGATCGATCACCGCGATATCGCGGATGAGGGGCCGCGCCTCCCGGATGGCGTCCCAGCGCTCCTGGATGCGCTGGGGCGAACGGCACTGATGCTGGTGAAAGAATTTCCGCAGCTCCTCGGCGTCCTCTTTCTGTACTTGTTCCAGCGTCGGCCAGCGTTCTAGAAACGCTTCCACCAAGGGAGCGCCGATCTCATCGAACCAATCCAGAACCTGGGGAAAGTACAACTTCAACAAATCCGTAATGCGGTTGGTCTGGGCGGTCCGCTCATCTACCAACTGGCGCCGCTTCTGCACCAGCACTCGCAGCTTGCGGGTCTGTGGGGTATCCGGCTGATACCGGCGCAAACGGTCGCGGTGCCGCACCAGTAAATCCAAGGTCGCGTCGGCATCCTTGGGATCGTTCTTGCTGCCGGAAGGAAAGATGGCCTCCCGATAGCGCGACGAGGTGGTGGGATGGACGGGGTACAGCACCAAATGACCGTAGGCGCTCAGCGCATAAAGCAACGCTCCGCGAGCTTGCTCCAGGGCCACCGCCACCGGCCGGCCCTCAAACCGGACGGCCAACTCCACAGCCCCAGCCGCGATGGCTTCCGGCGGGTGTTTCAATTTGCCTGTGAGGCGCTTGCGGCAGCCGGGAATCTCCATCGACCAGGCGTGCTCTTGGTCGCCCCAATCGATGCCGACGAAAGCAACGAAATTAGGCTCTTGTTCTCCTGTTTCCGTGGTTTTCGATTCTTGTGGATGGGGGTCTTCATCTCCTGTTTGCTGCGTTCCCTTTGGTGTCACGGCTCCAACTTCTTTTGGACGGAAATTGGCGCTGTCGGACCCGGCTTGCCCTGCCATGCGAAACCCTTATAGTAGAGTCTGAAACCAGACATGATCTGAGTATTCGTTGAGGCAGAACTCCGGCTGCTCGACACACTGAAAATAGTCGTCAGCGACTGGCGGCCAAAGTCGTAGCTGCCGGATGCCCGAGATTTCCACAGCCGCTGCGCTCACGACGACTGTGGAAATCTCACTTCAAACCTCAACAGCACCAGATCTACTATAAGGCGGCCAAGCCGGCTAGCCGGCTGCGGGCAAAATTGCCCGCCCCACATCATAGAGGGCGGTTTGTCAGCACTACCTTGCCGCCGCTCGCCGCCACCAGGTTCAGCGCGGCCGTCCCTACCAACTTTTCAAACCGCGGCACGGCGTAGTCGCTGGCCACCACGTAGCACCGGTCCGGGCCCAGCCACATGACCTTCCATTGGGCATCGTTGAGGAACACGTCCGGCGCGCCGGGCGCGTACGATCCGTACACCAGGTTGTTGAAGCGGCCGTTCAGCAGCAGGGCGGACCGGTTGGTATAGAAGAAAACGGACGAGAAGGTGTAGTAGTGGTGGTCCACGATCAACTTGCCTTCGGGAGCCCGCAGCAGCGCTTCCGCCAGCGGCCGCGACGACAGATACGGATCGAACACCACCATGGCCAAACGGGCGGCGTGGAAGAACAGCACCATCATCAACGCGGCGGCCAGGAAGGCGCGCCGGCCGGTAGAGCGCAGCGTTCCCAGGGCGCCCGCCAGGAAGGCGATGGCGGCCACCGCCAGAGGGAGGCGCAAATATGCGAACGAGGCCAGCGTCAGGTCTTCCATGTGGCTGAGTGACAGCGTATAAGTGCCGGGACGCTGCGAAAGCGCCGTCGAGATATCGCCCGGCGCGGGAATGTTCCGCACCAGGATTAAGATCGCGATGAGCGCCACGGCGGCGCATCCGGCGATGACCGAGATCGTCCGCGTGCCGCGGCGCACCCATTTGCCTTCCATCGCCATCGCCGAACCGAGCAGCAGCGCCAGCGCCGGATAGCAGGGCATGGTGTAGTATTCCTGGGTCGTCGAAAAAGTGAAGAAGACCAGCATGAAGCCGGTCCAGCAGAGCGCCAGAAGACGGGTGCGTCCCGCGCGATCGACGGGCTTGAACGACAGCTTCGCCACCGCCGGAAAATAGAGGCTCCAGGGGAACAGCCACAGCAGGTGGAACAGCCAGAAGTACACGCGCGGCACGGTGTTGTAGTCGCGCGGGTAGCGCAGGTTCAAGAAGCGCAGAACCTGCTCGTTCATGAAGTAGAACCACAGGAATCCGTGATATTCGCCGGGCCCGCTGTGGAAGCTGAAAGAAAAGTACGGCGGGTTGCGCAGCGTGGCCAGCACGTGCCAGGGCGCGGCGATCAGCAGCGCGATCAGCAATCCGCTGAACGGGCGGAGCCGGCGCCAGGTCGGCGCGGAAAACAGTTGGTGCGTGAGGAAAAGATAGATTACGCCGGCGGCAACCGGGAAGAGCACCCCCACCGTGCTCTTCAACAGGAAGCCCGCGCCCAGGCTGGCGGCCAGGACGAAAGCCCAGAAGCGCGGGTGCGGTTCGTCTGCGTCCAGCGCGCGCAGCAACGCCCACATGGCCAGCGCGATGGTCAAGGTCAGCATCACGTCGGGAATCAGCACGCGTGTGAACAGGAACAGCCCGACGCACGTGGCCACGACCAGCCCCGCGTAGAATCCGGCGCGGCGTCCGAAAGCCCAGATGCCGAACGCGGCGGTCAGCCAGGCGAGGCCCATGGCTGAGAGCGCCACCGGAATGCGCGCGGCCCAATCGTGCACGCCAAAGATTTCGTAGGCAACCGCCATGATCCAGAAGTTGAGCGGCGACTTTTCCAGGTACTTTACGCCATCCAGATGCGCCGTCACCCAATCGCCGGAGGTGAGCATGTTGCGCGCAATCTGCGCCTCTACGGCATCGGAATCGTCCATCAGCGAGGGAGGGGAGATGATGCACCCCAGATACACGGCGCCCGCAAACAGCAGGACCGCTAGATAGAGGTAGTGAGCGCGGCTGCGGGCGTCGTTTGAATTTGCCATCTCTTCATCCACAAAAACAGGATCATCAGCCCCCACAGATGATACCCGAGATTGGCGCGGCGTTCCAGGTGGCGGCGCATGCAGGCTTCAATCGTGGCGGACTGGAACACATCGGGGTGCGCCGCCGCGCCGGCCGCTAAGGTGTCGCACATCAACTCTCGCAACGGGCCGCGCAGCCAGTGGTGCGCGGGGATATCGAACCCGACTTTCTTCCGCCGCAGGATCGCGGGCGGCAGCTTGCCCTTCATCAGGTCCTTCAAGATCACCTTTTGCCGCCCGTCGCGGATCTTGAAATGCGCGGGCAGCGTGGCGGCGAACTCCACGATGCGGTGATCCAGGAACGGCGGCCGCACTTCGATGGAGTGCGCCATGCTCATGCGGTCGACCTTCATCAGAATGTCGTCCGGCAGGTAGTAGCGCTGGTCGAACCACAAGTACGAAGCCAAGTCCTCGCCCGCTCTTGAAAGTTCTTCCAGGATGGCGGCCAGCGCGCCAGGATTCGGGGCGCACATCAGCGCGCTCTTCTCTGCGTCTGAAAATGTGCCGTTCCAATAGACGTGCGCGCGCGCGGGCGTCATCCGGCAACCTTCGAGAAATCGTTTCAGCATGTACTCGAAGCTGATCTTGTCGTCGGAAACCGGCCAGCGGCCCGCGGCCCGCAGCGCAAGCCCCAACACACCCGCGGGCAATCGCCGCATCTGGCGCGCATATCGATCGGCGCGGTAAGTCAGATATCCGCCGAACAGCTCGTCGGCGCCTTCGCCGCTGAGCGCCACCGTCACATTCTGCCGGGTCATCTTGGAGAGATACCAGACCGGCAGCGCGCCGGCGTCCGCGTTCGGCTCGTCGAAGTAATTCGCGAATTCCGCGATGGCGTCCGCCAGGCCCACCTCGGGGTTGACGTCGAACTCCTGGTGGTCGGTCGAATACCGCGCGGCCGCCGCGCGGATGTAAGCGGTCTCATCGAAACTGCGGCCGCGGAAGGAAATCGACAATGTCTTCAAGCGGCTGCTGGAAGCGGTGGCGGCATAGTGCAGCACGGTCGACGAATCGATGCCTCCGCTGAGCCACACGCCCAGCGGCACATCCGAGAGCAGATGTTCGCGCACGGATTGCCGCAGCAACCCGTCGAGTTCCGCCGCGGCGTCCACCTGGTACCAATTGCGCGGCGGCCCTTGCGGCAAGCGCCAATAAGCCTCGGCGCGGACCTCGCCGGCGTGCCACTCCAGCCAATATCCGGGACGCAGCTTCTCAATGCCTTTTACCAGAGTAAAGGGGGCGGGCACGTAGTTCAGCGACAGGTAGCAATCGAGGCCGGCGAGGCTGAGCCTACGGTCGAACTCCGGATGCACGAAAATGGTTTTCAGCTCGGAGCCGAACAACAGATCGCGGCCTTGGCGCGCGATGTAGAGCGGCTTGATGCCCATGCGGTCGCGGGCCAGCACCAGCCGCTTACGCGATTCGGTCCACAGCGCGATGGCGAACATGCCGCGCAGTTTGGCGAAGCAATCGGTGTCCCATTCGAGAAACGCCGCCAGCACCGTCTCGGTGTCGGTGCGGGTACGGAACCGGTGGCCGCGCCGTTCCAGATCCACGCGCAATTCCTCGTGGTTATAGATCTCGCCGTTGAAAGCGATCACGGTGTCGCCGGTCTCCGAGAAGATGGGTTGGTCGCCGGAAGCGAGATCGATGATCTTGAGCCGCGCGGCGCCTAGCGCGACGGAATTGGATTCGAAAACACCTTGCTGATCGGGCCCGCGATGAACGATGGATTGAACGGCGCCGCGGATGCGCTCCGAGCCCGGGCGGAAGTTGAGCTTAGTGAAACCGGCGACGCCACACAAGTCATTAATGTAGCATAGGGACTGTGACAGTCCTTTTCCTTGGAGTAGCGGCGATCCCCTTCATTTATTATGCGATCGCGTTGTACAGCACGTGGGCCTACTTTCGCCGCGCGGGGCAGGCCAGGCCCGCCGGCGCCGCCTTTACTCCGCCAGTCAGTAACCTGAAACCCATACGCGGCCTGGACCCCGGCGCGTATGAAAACTTTGCCAGCTTCTGCCGCCAGGATTATCCGGAGTATGAAATTATCTTCTGCGTGGACGGCCGCGACGACCCCGTGCTGCCGGTGATTGAAAAGCTGATTCGCGATTTCCCGCAGCGCCAGATTCGCGTGCTGTTCGGATCGGGCCGCAGCGCCACCAACGACAAGGTGGCCAAACTTGCGCGCATGGTGAGCGAGGCGGCGTACGAAGTGGTGGTGATGAGCGACAGCGACGTGCGCGTGGAGCCCGACTATTTGCGCCGCGTGATTGCGCCGCTGGCCGATCCCAACATCGGCGCAGTGACTTGCTTTTACGTGCCCGCGGACGAGCACACTTTCGCCGACAACCTGCAGGCCATGGGCATGTTCTCCGATTTCTACGCGGGCATCCTGGTGGCCTGGCAGTTGGACGGCGTCAAGTTCGCGCTGGGGCCGACCATCGCCACCACCCGCGCGCGCCTAGCCGAATTCGGCGGCTACGAGTCACTGGAGAACCGCCCGGCCGACGACCTGCTGGTGGGACGGCTAATCGCGGAACAAGGCCACCCGGTCGAGTTGTTGAGCTACACCGTGCTGGCCGTCGCCGATTATCAATCGATGAGCGACCTGGTTCACAAGCGGCTGCGGTGGATCGTGGTGATGCGGCACATGCGTCCGTGGGGGCACCTGGGGCTGCTGCTGACGCAAGGGCTGCCGTGGTCGCTGGCGGCGATCGCGATTCATCCATCGGTGGCCGTGGCGGCGGCCTATCTGGGCACTTACCTGGCGCTGCGATTCGCCATGACATGGATGATCGGCACCTGGGGTTTGAAGCAGCCGGGGCTTTGGCGGAAGATGCCGGCGATCCCGGCGTGGGATGCGCTGGCGTTTCTGATCTGGCTGGCGAGCTTTGGGCGGAGAAGCATTCGCTGGCGCGGGGCAGATTATTTGCTGCGCGACGGGCGGCTGGTTCCGGTGGCGGACGACTGAGCGTCGCCCGCTGGTCTGTTTGTGCGGAATTGTGCGCCGTTGTGCGCCTGAAGCGGTGGCGAAATCTGGACGAACGAAACCATTTGGCCTTTAGAATCAATGCAATTTAGGTCCCGGAACTGGCGGCGGCCCCGCGGGTGAGGAGCGCGCCCGGCGGGGTGGTCTCATGTTGGGACAAACAAAGCCTATCATCCTGATAATAGGTTACTTATTAAAATTCTGTTGTCAATGAACGACGGGCTGTCCGGCGGTGCGCGTTTCGGCCGAGTGCGGCAGACCCTGGCGACTCCATGTGAGGATAGCACGGCGGCTGCATTTTCGACTCTGCAATTGGGCGTTGGGCTTTTGTTTTCAGTGGATTGCTGTCGTGCCGTGTTTGGTGATGCGCCGGTAGGGCCTTGGCGAACTTAGACGACATAACGATCGTCTGCGCCACATGTGCTGAATACTCGGCCAGAAGCGACTACTGATTCGAGCGAAACTATGAATCAGGAGGCAGGTTGTCCCATGTCGGCACAGACTCCAAGTTGGAAGCTGGCACTCCAAGCCGTCTTGCGCACGCTCACTTTCATGCTGCCATTTGCTTTCGCGGGCCGCCTGGATTGGTGGCGCGGCTGGCTTTTGGTGGGCTCATTGCTGCTAATCGCCGGGGTGAGCTTCGCGGTATTGCGGCTCAAGAACCCGGACCTGATGCGGCGGCGGCTGGAGGGGCAACCGGGCGTCAAGCGATTCGACAGAATCGTGCTCGCCGCGGCGGCTGCCGGCTTCCTCGGCTTTTACGCGGTGGCCGGCCTCGACGCCCGCTACGGCTGGTCGCAACTCAGCGCGGCCTGGATCTGGCCTGGCATCGCGCTGGAGTTGCTGGGATTCGTACCCATTTACCTGGCGCTCGCCGAAAATCCCTTCCTCGAAAGGCAGGTCCGCGTTCAGACCGAGCTGGACCATCACGTGATCACCACGGGACCGTACCGGGTGGTGCGTCACCCCATGTATTCCGGGCTGTTGCTGTTGCTGCCGGGGTGCGCGCTGGTTCTGGGCTCGGCATGGGGTTTTGCGCCGATCGCGATGCTGATGGCCACCTTCATTGTCCGTACGGCGCTGGAAGACGACGCCCTGCGCCGCGAGTTGCCGGGCTACGAGGAGTACTGCACGCGGACACGCTACCGACTGGTTCCGGGCGTGTGGTAAGGCCGACTGCACCATGACGCCCTACCCAGGGAAGCAAAATCATCTGCTTGGGTCCCATGCGCATTAAGCAGGTTTATTTCAGGTGGTGTTAAAGGTCCGCAACGCTTCCTGCTCGATTCGAGCGGTCGGGTCGACGGAACGGCTCAGAACGGAATTAGCGGATGCGATCAAATCCCGAACCTGGGCCCGATCTCCCAATGCCCGAAGGCAAACTGCCAGCCGCACGGCCGCACGCGCAGATTCCACATTCGCCGTACCGTACAAACTCTTCACCGTCGAGTAAGCATCCTCAAGCAGCGGCTTGGCTTCGCTCGGCCGATTCTGCCGGAGTA
>Ga0335078_10016610_pt1 | contig 10928 bp, 5 predicted proteins | sample Lox_Sample_32_FD_206711 | JGI IMG/M metagenome (GOLD analysis project Ga0335078, IMG submission 206711) | Soil microbial communities from Loxahatchee National Wildlife Refuge, Florida, United States - Lox_Sample_3.2 | ecosystem: Environmental > Terrestrial > Soil > Wetlands | place: USA: Florida... | reverse complement strand
AGTGGTACATGCATCCCAACGGGCAGATTCCGGCGTACGAATTTGCCTTCGGCGACGTGAATCCGCCGGTGCATGCCTGGGCCTGTTGGCGCGTATATAAGATGACCGGCCCCCGCGGCGGACGCGACCGCGTCTTCCTGGGCCGGGTGTTCCAGAAGCTGCTCATCAACTTCACCTGGTGGGTGAACCGCAAGGACGTGGAAGGGCAGAACATCTTCTCCGGCGGGTTTTTGGGCCTGGACAACATCGGTGTATTCGACCGCTCGCGGCCGCTGCCCGGCAACGTAAAGCTGGAGCAGGCCGATGGCACCGCCTGGATGGCGGCATATTGCCTGACGATGCTTTCCATGGCGCTGGAGCTGGCCCGCGAAGATCCGGCGTACGAAGACGTGGCCTCCAAGTTCTTCGAGCACTTCGTGGCCATCGCCAGCGCCATGAATTCGCTGGGCGGCAACGGGCTGTGGGACGAGACCGACGGCTTCTACTACGATCAACTCCGCGTGGACGGCACGACGCTTCCGCTGCGGGTGCGTTCGGTGGTGGGAGTGGTGCCGCTGTTTGCCGTGGCGGTGCTGAACTATGACGACATCGCCCACCTGCCGGGCTTTCGGAAGCGCATGGATTGGTTCCTGGAGAACCGCAAAGATCTGTGCGCGCAGATTTCCTACATGGAGCAGGACGACAGCGCCGGCCAAACTCACAGGCTGCTGGCGATCCCGTCGCTGGGACGCCTGTTGCGCGTGCTGAAATACATGCTGGACGAAAACGAGTTCCTCTCGCCCTACGGCATTCGTTCGCTTTCCAAATTTCACCAGGAAAATCCTTACACTCTGCAAATCGACGGCAGCGAGCAGCGCGTGGACTATGAGCCGGCCGAATCCACCAGCGGCACATTCGGCGGCAATTCCAATTGGCGCGGGCCGGTGTGGTTCCCGGTCAACTACCTTTTTGTAGAGGCGCTGGAACGGTATCACCACTTCTACGGCGACCACTTGCGGGTGGAGTGTCCCACCGGCTCGCGGCGCATGATGAACCTGAAAGAAGTGGCGGCGGAAATCATGTCGCGCATGGCGCGCATTTTCCTTCCCGGAGAGGACGGCCGAGCCCCCTGGCAAGGCAGTCCGCGCTACCCGCAAGATCCGCATTGGCGGGATCTGACGTTGTTCTACGAATACTTCCATGGCGACAACGGGCGGGGGTTGGGCGCCAGCCACCAGACGGGGTGGACGGCGTTGGTGGTGCGGGCTTTGGAGGAGATGGCGAGACAGGGGACAGAAGACAGAAGACAGAAGTCGGAAGTCAGAAGACAGAAGCCCGAGGCGCGCGGCTTTTATTCTGACTTCTGACATCTTTCTTCTGACTTCTTCCAGCTTCGCCGCCAGACCGACCGGCGAGCGCGCCTCCCAGAATTGCAACCTGTGAGTGTATACGACCCGGAAGTGGATGTCCCGAGCGTTCTGCTGAGCGACGCGAACGCGTAGCGCCAGGAGTTTTTGCTCACTCCGTCGATCTCTGCATAATTTGCGGGGCAGGCCCGTGGCCTGCGCGGGTCCCTTGGACCCGCTTTTTACTCGAAAATCGAAGCCTTCCGGGGAAAGAGGCGGCCTGGGAGGCCGCCGCCGGCCACGGGCCTGCCCCACAATTCTGTGCAGAATTTACACTTGTGGGAACTAAGTGACATTGGGCAAAATGCCCGCCCCCTAGCCAGGATGCGGTATGATCGCCGTGAGACCGATCATGCGGATTGCCGCCATATTCCTGACGTCAATCATAAGCCTCGCCGCACAGATCCCAACGCCGGACCTGCTGAACAAGGCGATGGTCCGGCGCGAGATGATGGCCTTCAATCCGCGCTACCTCACGCTGATGGGCCCGCGCTATCGCACTCTGCGGGAACTGGAGCAGCAGGTGATGAAGCGCGAAGCCGAGATGCGCGATGCGTCGTGTTCGCACCAAATCGTCACTGAACTCGGATGGCTGATGGGCAGCACCGTGGACACGGAACGCATCGACGCCCGGTTAAACGATCTGCGCGCGAGCCTCGCGCATCCCGAGCTGGAAGCGAGAGCGCGCGAGCAGGATGCGGATGGAAGCTGGGGTCGATGTTATGACGCCTGGTTCTTTCGCCTCGACGCGTCTTATGACGGCCACTTTTCCCGCGATCAGGGCGGCGACCACATCCCACTGCTCGATCGCGTGAATTCCCCCCAGAAACTCGCCCAGTACGTCAACTCGATTTCTGTCTCGGATGTGGCCCATAGCGGGATAGATCATCGCCGCGAAATGAATGAAGCGCTCTCCACTCTTATCCGTCTGATTGTCCGCGGCCGGCCCCGCGCCTACCGGTGGCATCCGGAAATGAAAGCCACGATGCTCGATCTTCTGAAGCGACTGCGTAATCCGGGCACGGGCTGGTGGGGAGAGCGCTACCAGCGGGAGGGACGAATCGACTTTGTCGACGACCTGAGCATGACATTTCATATCGTCAGCTATCTGACAGGCCAAGTCCCCGATCTGGACAAGGTTGGCAGCACTCTGCTCGAACTTAAGGATCTGGAATACCCGATCGGCTGGCGCGAGGACGGGCGCTATCTCACGCATCACAATATGGACGTGGTGGTTCTCTTTCGATATGCATGGCCTCATATGGATGAGGTACAGCGGCGCGCCGCGTCAATCGAAATCGAGAAAATGCTGCAATGGTGTCTGAAAGACTCCGTTCTGCCCGATGGCTCATTCCGTGCGAGCACCAGTGGCGAAGACTCACTGGAAGAAGACGAGTACTTTGGCGTTGCTTTCCTCGCCAGGGCCGGGTATTTCGATGCTTCCAGGCGTTTTTGGACCGATCAACCGTTCCCGGAAGCGGAGAACCTCAGGCGCCGGCTGATCGACTTCATTCAGCGGCACTCAGCTTCCGGCGCGGCTGGCGGAGCGTATTACGAGAGTGCCCTCCGCGAGCTAGGCGAGCCGACGCCTACGAAATAGGGGGCGTGAGCACGCCTTGACAACGAAGCGCCCCTTCTCGTACACTGTTGTCAGTTACTGAGAGGAACGATTGAGCAAACCCACCGGGCTGGTGCAAGGCACCCTCGATCTTTTGATCCTTAAGATTCTGGCGCTGGAGCCGGCCCACGGCTGGGCCATCGCGCACCGTCTCCGGCAAATGTCGGGCGATGTGCTGCAGGTGGGCCAGGGCGCGCTCTACCCGGCGTTGCACAAACTGGAGCAACACGGCTGGATCCGGGCGGCATGGGCGGTCAGCGACAACCATCGCCGCGCCAGGTATTACACGCTGACCAAAGCCGGACGCAAAGCGCTAGCCGATGAAAGCGCCGGGTGGGAGCGCCTGGCTACGGCCATTACAGCCATTGTCAAGGCGGTGTAAAGCATGCGTCTCGCCGCTATCGTTCGACTCCGGCTGCGATCGGTCTTTCGCCGAACGCAAGTTGAGGACGACCTGGACGAGGAGTTCCGTGATCATCTAGAGCGCGAAATCAACCAAAACATCGCCGCCGGCATGAGCCGCGAGGAGGCCCGTTCGACGGCTCTCCGCGCCATGGGCGGATTGGAACAACGAAAGGAGGAGTGCCGCGACATGCGTGGATTAAACCAGCTCGATCACATGGTCAACGACATCCGTTTCGCGATCCGCCAATTGCGGAAAAGCCCCGAATTCACCTTGACAGCGGTCCTCATGCTGGCGCTGGGTATATGTTCCAGCATCACCATCTTCGCGTTTGTGGACGCCGCCCTGATCAAGCCGCTGCCCTACAGGAATCCCGATCGCCTGCTGGGAGTCTTCGAAAGGATCGACCCCTGGTGCCCACGCTGCAATCTCTCCTGGCCGGACTACCTGGACTGGAAGAAGCAGAACTCCACGCTGGCTTCATTGGATGTCTTCCAGCAACGCGGGTATACGATGACAGGCTCCGCTGGCGCGACGCCGCTGCACGGGGCGCGCGTGAGCGACGGATTCTTCCGAACACTGGGCATCGCACCTATCCTGGGCCGCGACTTCTACGCGGGCGAGGATCAATCCGGCGCCGCCCGCACCGTCATCCTGACCTATGCCGCGTGGCAGAGGCAATTCGGCGGACAACCGAACGTGGTGGGCCAAACGGTGGTGCTGGACCGGATGCCAAGGGTCATTGTGGGCGTGCTCCCCAAGGACTTCCACTTCGCCCCGGTGGGGCTGGCGGACGTCTGGCTGCCCCTCCACCCGGAAGGCGAGTGCGACTTTCGTCGAAGCTGCCACGATCTCTACGGAGTGGCGCGGCTGAAGGATGGGGTGGGCGCCGAAGCCGCCCTGGCCAACCTGGTCTCCATCGCCAAAGCACTGGAGAAGCTGCACCCGGACACGAACCGAAACCAGGGTGCGAACGTGGCGGCGTTAAGCGAAATCATTGTGGGCGACATCCGGCCCGTTCTTTTGGTGCTCATCGCCGGCGCGTTCCTGTTGTTGTTGATCGCCACTGTGGATGTAGCCGGGCTGCTGCTGGTGCGCTCTGAAAATCGGCAGCGCGAGTTGGCGTTGCGGGTGGCACTGGGCGCCTCATCGGGACGGTTGCTCAGCCAGTTCGTCACCGAAGCGTTGGTGCTGGTTCTGGCAGGCGCCACCATGGGATTGGCGGCATCTCACTGGACCATTCAATTGCTCACGCGCCTGCTTTCGGAAGACATGCTGACGCGGATGCCGTTCCTGATCGGCCTGGGATGGAATTGGAAGCTCGCCGGCCTGGCGTGCGTCATCTCGGTCCTGGCAGCCGCGATGTTCGCGATGGCCCCCAGCCTGGGCCTGCGCTGGCCCGAAATCCACGGCGGACTCAGGGAGGGCGCGCGCGCATCGGGCGGAGTCTGGCGCAAGCTCGGGTCAAAACTGGTGGTGCTGGAACTCGCGACGGCCGTGGTGTTGCTCGCCGGCGCAGGGCTGCTCACCGAGAGCCTGTACAACCTGCTGCACGTGAAGTTGGGACTGGCGCCCGATCATCTGGTCACCATCGACGTGGCGGCACCCAACGCTTCTTACGCGAAAGCAGCCCAATCGATGGCCTTGGCGCGCAAGGTTCTGGAGCGCGCCCGAAACCTTCCAGGCGTGCGTTCCGCGGGCCTGTCGGCGGACGGAGCGCCGTTGAGCCACAACGGCAATACGAACTGGATTCGCGTTCTGGGGCGGCCCTGGAACGGGGAACACATCGAGGTCCCGCAACGCGAGATCTCGCCCGCGTATTTCGGCGCCCTGGGCGCGCAGCTGGCCGGCGGGAGATACTTTGAGGCCGGTGATGATAGTTCCAAGCCCCAGGTAGCCATTATCAATCGGGCCTTCGCGCGCAAGTATTTCCCTTATGAAAATCCTATAGGAAAACAGATCGGCCAAGCCACCGCCACGCCGGCGCCTGTCGAGATCGTCGGGGTGGTTGAAGATGTGCGCGAGGGTCCTCTCGACGATGAAATTCCGCCGGTCCTTTACCGGCCGTACAACCAGGACCCCGACACATATTTCACCCTGATGGTGCGGACATCGCAGGACCCGGGCTCGCTGCTGCCCGCGTTGAGCGGAATCGTGCGCGAAATCGATCCGGAAATCGTGACCATGCGTGGCATGACCATGAGGGGCCGCATCGAGCAGTCGCCATCGGCTTACATGCATCGCTCCGCGGCATGGCTGACCGCGAGCTTCGCCGGGCTGGCCCTGTTGCTGGCGCTGGTCGGCTTGTATGGTGTGATCGCGTACTCGGTAAGCCAGCGGACGCGGGAAATCGGCATCCGCATGGCGCTTGGCGCGGAGTCTCGCGTGGTGCACCAGATGATCCTGGCGGAAGCCGCGCGGCTGGCTGGCATCGGCATTACCGCCGGCCTGGTGTGCGCGGCCTTGGCGTGCAGTCTGCTCCGCAAACTCCTGTTCGGGGTGAGCCCGTGGGACCTGTCCACGATGGCGGCAATCGCCGTCCTGATGGCGGTGGCATCGCTAATCGCCAGCTTTATTCCCGCCCGGCGGGCCGCGTCGGTCAATCCGGTCGAGGCGCTTCGGATGGAGTGAGAAGACAGAAGTGAGAAGGCAGAAGTCAGAAGTCTGAAGTCAGAAGACAGAAGACAGAAGTCAGAAGCTTGGGGCGCGCGTGTTTCATTCTGACTTCTGTCTTCTGCATTCTTTCTTCCGTCTCCTCCTATTTACCTCTGCGGCACGAGCGTATAGCTCTTGGCCCAATAGGGCATATCGCCGATCGGATCGCCGGAGAGCACGATCTCGACGCGGCGGTTCTGCTCGCGGCCGGCGGCGGTGGCGTTAGAGGTCAGGGGACGGCTATCGCCCAACCCGCGCGCGATGATTGCGTCGCCAGGCACGCCATCATCTATCAAGATATCGCGCACAGCATCCGCGCGCTCGAAGGAGAACGTCTCGTTACCGTCCACTTCCACCTTCAGGTCCGGATGCGCGGCGAGCACGGCCGCGACGCGCGCGAGTCGCGCATACACCGCCGGGCTCACACGCTGCCCCTGGAAATCGAAATCGGGCAGCGTGAGGGTCAGGCCGCGGGGCGTGTCCCGCGCGGGTAACGACGGGTTAAGCTCGGCGAGCAACTGGACGCGCAGTTCCTTCTTTAACGATTCTGTGGTGTCCGCATTGGGGCGAGTTGGAGGTGGCGGAGGCGCCGCCTGTTGGATGGCGGCAGCACGGGCGGCGGCCGCAGCAGCTTCCGCCTGAGCCTGCTGCCGGGCGGTGCGCTCCTGTTGGAGCAAGGCCTGCGCGGCGGCCGCTTGAGTTTGCGCCGTCTGTGCCGCGGCTTCCGCCTGGGCACGCAGCGCTTCGGCCTGCGCCGCCCGCTCCCGCGCGTGGGCCAGTTCCTCGCCCCGCTGGCGCTGCACGGCGAGGATGCGCGCGTCTTCGGCTGTTTCGGCCGCCTGCCGCGAGAGCGTGACCACCACGGTCATGCCAACTTTATTATCCAGCGCCTCCTGCGCACGGCGCAGTTGATCCCGGGCTTTGCCCAACGTATCCGGCGCATAACGGCCGGCCTCCGCCGCCTGCGCAATCTGCACCGCATTCTGCGCCTCATAGAGTTCGAGTAGCGACTGGTATTGCTTCGCGGATACCTTGCTCCCGCCTGCCTGGGCAGCCGCCACGCCCTCCTGTACGTTGTAAGTGTAATGGCCGCGCGGCAGTAATTCATATTTCGCCTGGATGGGTTCTCTACCGCCGATGGTATCGGGCCGCGGCTGATTCTCCAGCACCACGACATCGCCCGGCTGGCGCACGGCCGCATAAGGCTCGGCTGTGACGATCAGGCCGAACGCCAGCAGATTCGTGGTGACCCGCAGACTGGCCTTATCGGAGCTACCGGGCAGAATTTCGCCGAGATTTTTGGCGTGCCCATCCGGCGTGATGGCCCACAGCACATAAGTCAGGTACTGCGGGCCGAAACGAGTGGGGGCGAGCATATGATCGAAGCGGGCATCGATCTCGGTGCGGCCCGTCTTGGACTCCACCACGGCGCCGCCCTGGGCGTGGGGCAACAGGACGGTGCCGCGGAAATCTATGTCAGTTGGTCCGTTGCGGTACTGGTAGTCGACTGCGCTTACGGTGCGATCAATTACGGTCACGCGATAGATGGGAACGTTTTGCGCGGCCGCGATCAGTGTACTGAAAATACCAAGTGTTGTGGTTAGAAGCAGTTTATTGGTCATGACTACTCACCTCACAGGTGTGAGGGCAAGTAGCGGGCCATTGGGAGAGCGGGGCTTAAGCCCCGCGCGGACTAAAGTCCGCCCTCCCGCTCCACTTCAGCAGGCTGGTGCAGGGGCGCGTCAGGGGATCGTCGCAATGATTGGGGCTGATGCGCAGCGCGTAGCCCAGGCGTCCGGTGCGTTCGGGCACGATCTCCTTCTCGAAGATGGCCACCGTTCCGTTCTGCCCGGTGGGCGGCAGCACCATCACTTCGGTGTCCTCCAGGCCGCCATCGGTGCCGACGCGTCCCATCACCACCTCCACGCGCACCTCGGTGGGCTGCAAACCGGCCAGATCGATGGCCGCGCGCACGGGCACCGGGCGCTCGCTCATGACCGTGCCCACGGGCGGCGCGCCCGTCTCGACGAAGCGCACCTTGTCCCAGATCTGGTTGACCCGCTCGTTCCAGGCGGCCTCCACGCGAGCCTCCTGGTAACCGTTGGCGCTTAGCCGCACGGCGTCGGCGTGCGCCGGGTCATAAAACTCGCGCGCGTATTCGGCCACCATGCGCCGGGAATCGAACTGCGGCGTGAGAGCCATCAGCGATTGCTTCACGCGTTTCAGCCAGTCGCGCGGAATCTGGTCGCGCCGCTCGTAGAACAGGGGCACAATCTCGTTCTCCAGGAGATAGTAGATCTCGCTGGCGTGCAGCGAGTCCTGCTCGTCGGTATAGCGCTCGCGGTCGCCGATGGCCCAGCCACCGGAGATTTCGTAGGCTTCGTCGAACCAGCCATCCAGGATGCTCAGGTTCAGCACGCCGTTCATGCCGGCCTTCATGCCGCTGGTGCCGCAGGCCTCCTGGCCGCGCTTGGGGGTGTTCAGCCAGAGGTCCACGCCCTGCACCATTTCGCGCGCGACTTTCATGTCGTAGTCTTCGACGAAGACCACATGCTTCCACAAATCCCGGTCGCGCGAAAGCTGCACGATGTCGCGAATGAAATTCTTGCCTTCGTTATCGCGCGGGTGGGCCTTTCCGGCGATCACGATCTGCACCGGCATATCCTTATTACACAGGATGCGCTTGATGCGGTCCACGTCGCGGAACAGCAGGGTGGCGCGCTTGTAAGTGGCGAAGCGCCGCGCGAAACCGATGGTCAGCGCGTTGGGATCCAGCACCTCTTCGGTATGCCGCATTTCGGCCGCGGAAGCCTGCCTGCGCAACGCCGACGAGCGCTGCCGCTCGCGCACGAAATTCACCAGGCGGCGCTTGCGGCGGCGATGCACCTCCAGCAGTTCTTCGTCCGGGATCTCCTTGACCTGTTCCCAGATGCTGGCGTCGGAGAACCGGTCGCGCCAGTCCGGCTGAAGATACTGATCGTAGAGCGCCGCCAAGTCCCCATTCAGCCAACTGGGCAGATGCACGCCGTTAGTGACGGAGGTGACCGGCACTTCCCAGACCGGCAATTGCGGCCACAGGTCGTGCCACATTTCCTGCGAGACGTCGCGATGCAGCTTGCTCACGGCATTGCGGTGCGCGGAGGCTTTCAGCGCCAGGATGGCCATGGAGAAGCGCTCCTCGCGATTGGCCGGATCGCGCCGTCCCAGCGCCATCAACTGGTCGAAGTCGATGCCGATGTCCGTGCAATAGGCGTTGAAGTAGTGATACATCAAGCCCGGATCGAACAGGTCGATGCCGGCCGGCACCGGCGTGTGCGTGGTGAAGATGTTGCTGGCGCGGGTGGCCTGCAGGGCTTCTTCGAAATTCAATCCATGTTCGCGCTTGAGCACGCGTACGCGCTCCAGGGCCAGAAACGCGGAGTGGCCTTCGTTCATGTGGTAGACGGTGGGCTCCAGGCCCATGGCCTTGAGCGCACGCAGCCCGCCCACGCCGAGCACGAACTCCTGCCGCATGCGCGTGTCGGTATCGCCGCCGTATAGCGAATCGGTGATGCTGCGATCCTGCGGCAACTGGTTTTCCGGAATGTTGGTGTCCAGAAAATACAGAGTCACGCGGCCGACTTCCATCTTCCAGACCTGAATCATCACCTTACCGGTGGGCAGGCGGACGAAGACTTTGAGGTTTTCGCCCTGCGCATCCAGCACGGGAGTTACCGGCAGGGTGTAGAAATCGTTGGTGGGATAGCGCTCCTGCTGCCAGCCGTCGGGATTCAACACCTGGCGGAAGTAGCCCTGCTGGTAAAGCAGGCCCACGCCCACCAGAGGCAGGTCGCAGTCGCTGGACGATTTCAGGTGATCTCCCGAGAGCACGCCCAGGCCGCCGGAGTAGATCGGGAGGCACTCGGAGAGGCCGTACTCGGCCGAGAAGTAGGCGATCAATTTGCCGTCGGTGCGCGGCTTGCCGCCCAACACGTGGGCATCGTAGCGCTGGCAAGCCATGTTGTAGAGCGCCAGGTAGCGCGGGTCGGCCGCCGAGCGCTGCAAGGCCGCGCGCGAAACCCGGCCGAGCATCAGCACAGGATTGTAGTTGCACTCCCGCCAGAGATTCGCGTCGAGCCTGCGGAACAGGGCGCGGATCAACGGTTCCCAAGCCCACAGGATGTTATAGGCCAGCTCGGGCATGCGAGACAGTTGCTCAGGCAGCGCCGGGCGAACCAGAAATTCATGAACAGGCTGAATACGAAATGGCATTGCGAAGACTGTGCTCTTTCTAAAATAGCGCAATCGGGGGGCTGGTTTCTGGCGAAGGCGCAAACGTTTGCAGAGGCCGCAGGGAAGCGGCAGGCCAGGAGGCCTGGTGTGTTGCTACGGTTTCGGCCCGAAGGCCACGTGCACGGTGTTGGAGTGTCCCGGTCCTACGGATATTTCGTGCGACAAATCGCGGTACCCATCGGCTGAGAATACGGCTTTGTAAGTGCCGGGCGCCAGCCGCGTGGTGAAGGGCGTGCGGGCAACCGGCGCGCCGTACATGCTGACCAGGGCGCCGGGGGGATTCGAAGTAAACGCGATATCCACCAGGAATCCGGCGGGATCGAGCTTGATTTCGCCGTCTATGTAAACGGTGATTCCGGTGCCCGCCGGGAAAGCTTCCCCTTTGCCAAAGGCGAACAGGACCGGTGGCGCAGCCGGTCTGACCATGGCGTCCGCCGCGGCCGCGCCGCTGGTTGCCTCCGTGCCGGGAGCATGGCCCTCTTTCGCCGCGCGGATGGCCACCTTAACGCCGTTCAACAGCGGGACACCGGCGAGGCTGGCCCCCAGCTTTCCGCCCCGTCCCATGCGCGTTTTCGGTTCGACCTCGGTGATGGTT
>Ga0335078_10016609_pt1 | contig 10929 bp, 9 predicted proteins | sample Lox_Sample_32_FD_206711 | JGI IMG/M metagenome (GOLD analysis project Ga0335078, IMG submission 206711) | Soil microbial communities from Loxahatchee National Wildlife Refuge, Florida, United States - Lox_Sample_3.2 | ecosystem: Environmental > Terrestrial > Soil > Wetlands | place: USA: Florida... | reverse complement strand
GGGCCCACGATGAGAAGGGCATGATTTCCCAGGCCACAAGAAACAGCACGGCGTTTCGCGCAATGACGACGAGCGCCATGCTGGCTGCCAGGATGCAGAAGAAGAACCACGAGGGGCCAAGGCCGCGATTGCGGGAAGAGTGACCAAGATAGCCAAAACCGAAGATTGCGCAGACGGCAGTCAGGCCATAGATGGGAAGGAGGAAGAATCCGCTCAAGGGGTCGAATCCGACCGAAAATGACGCGCCAATCGACGTGTTCCACGGCAAAGCGAGAGTTTCCGATTGGGCAGTTAGGAGAGAAACGATCGTGATTCCAAGGCCTACCAGGCTGGATCCCACAGCGCCTGCCGCGCCCAGGGCGTGGGACAGATGGACGCTGCGGTTGAGAAGCAGCGCGCAGAATCCCACCAGGACAAGAAGCGCCACGGGAAGGAGTGACAGGGAGATCAACTCACGGTCCCCCCGGAGCTGGTTGTGTGAGGTGCCGCGGCGAGATCTACAGCCCGGGCGCCTGCAAGGAGTGAATCCCGGGCGCTCTGGGCTTCCACTGGGCCGCGGAACTGAGCCATGCGAAGGCCGTAGGTGAGCCGGGAAAGCAAGTGAAGGTGCGCGCGAACGGTCGGGCTCACGAGTGTAAAGAGCGTGTGGACAGGCAGCCCGTCGATTGCTCCGAACTCGATCGGCGTCTCCAGGAAGCAGAGCGTGATCATGGGTCGGGGAATGTGGAGCACGATCGGGTTTCGGACATGGGGAATCGCTATGCCGCCGCCGAATCCCGTCGACCCAAGGGACTCCCGGGCGAGGATCACTGAGAGAAGGAACTTGCGGTCCACCTCATCAGGAAGCCTCATCAGCTCGACGACTGCCGCAAGAACCTCTGCCTTGGAACCGCCGCCAACTCGGTAGTGTATCCCGCCAGCCTTGATCGCCTCTTCGAGCCCTGGCAGAGGCCCTATCTCGCCACCACCGTCACTGAAGATCTCTGGAGAGACTCCGACGCGTCTGGCTGTTGCCCACTCGAGGAGCTCGGCTCGGTTGAAGCGATAGAGATCATTCACCCTGTAGGCGGGGAGGTCGCCCTGTCGGATCCACCGATAGACAGTTTTCTCGGATACGCCGAGAAGTCTGGCGGCTTCCTTGACATCGATCTGCATCTTCTCTGTGTTCCAAACAAGAGTCCAAGACAGCTTGTGCTGTCTCAGATGAGGACATTGAGGGGAGTATGTCCAAAGATGACAGACCCGTCAAGGTCCGCGAGAGCTATTTCGCCTTGCCCTGACTCTTTACAGAGGCAACGGCCTTTTCCAGCTCCGCCTGATCAGCCAGATAGTAATGCTTGATCGGAGACAGCGTGTCGTCCAGCTCGTAGACAAGGGGGATACCTGTGGGGATATCGAGCCCTGCTATGTCCTTGTCCGAGACGGAATCCAGCATCTTCACGAGCGCGCGAAGACTATTACCATGCGCAGCGATGACGACCTTTTTCCCCGCTTTCAAAGAGGGAGCAATGGTCTCATGCCAGTACGGCAGAGCCCGAGCCACTGTGTCCTTGAGGCACTCGGTGAGAGGGAGATCTTTCTCGGCAAGGTCGTGATAGCGAGGATCGTTGGAGGGGTGCCGCGGATCTTTTTTTTCCAGCTTCGGCGGCGGCACATCATAGCTTCGGCGCCAGACATGCACTTGCTCCTCACCGAACTTTGCGGCTGTTTCCGCCTTGTTCAAGCCTTGCAGCGCGCCGTAGTGGCGCTCGTTCAAGCGCCAGCTGTTGAGGACCGGGATCCACATGAGATCCATCTCTTCCAGGACAATCCAGAGAGTGCGAATGGCTCGCTTGAGCACAGAGGTATAGGCCAGGTCGAATACGTACCCATCGGCCTTGAGCTTCTGCCCTGCGCTTTTCGCCTCTGCCCTGCCCTTGTCGGAGAGGTCGACGTCGGTCCATCCGGTAAATCTGTTTTCCTTGTTCCAGTCGCTTTCACCGTGTCGTAGCAAAACGAGTCGAATCATGCGCGTACTATATCGCCCTGGGCGCCGGCCTGCAATCGGTGCGGAAACGCCAGCCGGCCGGCCAGTCGGGAAACTCCCTCCCGGAAAAACCCGACCTGGGTGAGAAGGCTGAGCACAACATGGCTCCCCCCGGGAAAGTCATAGAAGTACCCGGGATGCACAAGCACCAGGTCCTCCTCGAGACAGAGCAGGCACAGCTCCTCATCCGAAACATCGTCGGGGAGTCGGATCACCGCGTACCAGCCTCCCTCTCGCTTGAGGATTCGACACGAGCCAGCCTGGTGCAGCGCTTCATGGAGGATGCGCTCGTTCTCGTCAAGGCGCCTTTGGATTTGGGATTGAATTGCGCTCCTCTGGCCGAGGATCGAGGGCGCAGCGAGCTGGATCGGAGTGTTCACGGACAGATACGCATCTGCGATGAACTCAAGGCCTTCCCGCGCTCGCTCTCGGAGCTTGGGCGGTCCACTCACGTACGTCCATGCCAGCTTGAGCTGAGGCAGGCCGACGATCTTGGAGAACCCGTTGAGCACGAACGTCATTGCCTCTGTCGTGCCTGCGATGGTCCGAACCCTTTGCTGGTCATCGCCCACTCCATAGTCACTGAAAACCTCATCGACGATCAGGGCCAAGTCGAACCTTCGGCAGATCTCGATCATCCCGGCTAGCTCGTCTTCCTTCAGGAAAGCGCCGGTTGGGTTGTTGGGACTGACTGCCACAATTGCCTTTGTCCGGTTGCTGATGGTGTTTGCAAGTCGCTCGAGGTCGATTCTCCAGCCCTGGTGCGCGTCGTAGACGCTTCGGTAGGGGACGAGGCGCATGGAATCCAGTGAGGTCAAGACCTCCAGAAGCGGATATCCCGGCACAGGCACAAGGATTTCGCCGCCCGGATCAGCGAGAAGCTTGAACAGGTATCCGTAGGCTTCGCTGGTTCCGGAGGAAAGGACGAGGAACTCCGGGTCCACGACCACTCCTCTTTCACCGTAGTATGCGGCGATTGCCTGCCTGGCCATGGAAAGCCCCCGGGGGTCGGGCTCGTATCGCATGATCCCGGGAGAGCTGATGGCGCGCGAGATCGACTCCTCGTCGTAGTGGAAGCCACAGCGTGTCGGGTTTGATTCTGTGAGATCGAGAATCGGACGACCGGCTTCCCGCGCCCGCTCGAGTGCCAGCGTGAGACGGTTGGCCTTCGTGTCCTTGGAGAATCGGTGAGAGAACATACCGTTGCAGACACGAGTCAAGCATGAATCTGCAGGGGAGGAAAAGTGCCGTTGGGAGAAGACAAAAAAAAACCCCAAGGCGCAGAAAGCCGCCCCGGGGCGAGGGAGCCAAAACCTGTGTTAGAACTGGAGACGGAGGTTCATCATACCGGCAAACGAACCGCTCAGGAACTCGTATTCGGCTCCAATCCCGAGCTTGATGATGAACAGGTTGAGGGACAGGCCACCGAAAGCGCGCGTTGCAAAGCCGTTCGCGCTCGAGCTGATTGCGAATCCTGGGTTTTGCAGCGTGAAGTTGGTGTGAAAGTTGGTGTTGAGCGTGTCCAGCTCAGTCTGCGTGACATTGTGGTATGTTGCCCCGTTGTCAGTGCTGACCTGCATGGCGGACTGCATACCGCCGCCAGCATTCGAAATGCCGTACGAAACGCCCAATCCTACGAACGGCGTGATGATGAACAGGTTCTTGCTGACTTGGATTTTCAGGTCGATGACATTTGAGTTCCAGAACATGTTCAGCGAGGGATTGGTGAACTGGAGGTAGTACGTGTTCGAGCCGGCTTGGACGTTTGCTATCTGGATGTTGCCACTGAACACTCCGGGCACGGAGACGTTGCCTCTCATGTACGTGTAGCCAACACCAAGGGAGATGCCCGGAGCCCAACCCTGATCCTTGACAAGGGCATACCGGATGTCACCACCCAGGAGCAGATAGTCGGCTGAGACGTTGCTGAAAGCGGACAACGCATTCGGGGGCAGGTAGCCGAACTTGAAGCCGATGTCGAATGGCCAGACAAAGCCCCCTATCCTGAGATCGAACGTGTACGCGGGGACCGGAACTCCAAGGGTTTTCAGGAAGCTCACATCGGAAGGCAGCCCGCTCGGCGAAAAGGTATTGATAGCGCCCTCGATTGCCGAATAGGGGAGCGTGGCAGCCCCGAGAGTAGCCCCAAGCCCGAAATGCGGAAACTGCCCGATGTAAGCATCGGACCAGTTCAGTCCAACGGACGCCTCGAGTGGCAAAGCACTCGCCGTCTTGTCGGCAAATGTCTGGAAAGCAGCTTGGAAATCGCTGAACTGAAAGGCAAAGGCGCCTGCCACAACGAAAACAAACAAACCGGCCACTATCAACAGCTTCTTCATTGATGTCCTCCTCGAGCACCCACGGCACTACCTACAAGAAATCATAGCGCAGGCATGGTCACTTTACCATGACAAAAGTCCGTGATTCGCTCCACACTGCCCATCCACTTGACAGAAATGAATCGTGAGAATATTCTCGATTCATACCTGCGGTAAGGAAGCCTTCTGAAGCCAAGGGTCGCTGATCAAGCGCCTGCCTATCCCTGTCCGCGGATGGGCTTTTTTTTTCACCGCCCTATCCGCCGCGCGCCTCACCGACCTTCACTACCGCCAGTCCAGCATTCGAGCAAACAGGAGTAGCACAATGGAGCAGCGAGCAGTCGGAGTGGTCGCAGTCATCGTCAAGAAGAGAGCCGCAGGGGCGCCTGAGGTGAACCAGGTGCTTACGCAATTTGGCGACATCATCATGGGCAGGATGGGTCTGCCCTACCCAGCCAGGGACCTCAACATCATCACGTTGATCGTCGATGCGACGACTGACGAGATTGGCGCACTCACAGGGAAGCTGGGAATGATCAAAGACGTTACGGTCAAGTCGACCCTAGCCCGAGTGTGAAGGAGACAAGCGACATGCAGCAGACAACTCTCGAGCGAAGCTGGAAGGATAGCGTGGTCAAGCGGGACGAGATCGACAGGTACCTCCACGACGGCAAGGATTTCATCAACGACACCCTGATCGAGACTCTTCTTATCCGTGGACGCGACCCTGAGCCTGCCCTGATCAGGGGGATCATTGGGAAATCGTTGGCAGTCGAGACCCTCCTCCCCGAGGAGACAGCGGCGCTCTTGAATGTCACAGATCCGGCGATGTGGGATGAGATCTACGACGCGGCGGCCCGGGTCAAGAACCTCGTGTACGACAATCGCGTCGTGACCTTTGCTCCTCTGTACTGCGCCAATCGGTGCGTGAACCGGTGCGTGTACTGCGGGTTTCGGGCTGACAACGGCGCCGTGCAGCGCCGTGTGCTGTCGTTCGAAGAGATCGAGCGGGAGGCCCGTGTGCTCGCCGGGGAGCTTGGCCACAAACGCATCGTGGCAGTGTACGGCGAGCATCCCTCCACGAGCGCGGATTACATCGCGGAAAGCATCCGCAGAATCTACGAAGTGAAGGTCCCGGTTCGAAAGGGCAGAGGAGAAATCCGCCGGGTGAACGTGAACGCGGCGCCGATGTCGATCAGCGATCTCGCAAAGATCCAGGACGCCGGCATCGGCACCTTCCAGGTGTTCCAGGAGACCTACCACCATGAGACGTACGCGGCCGTGCACCCCGCGGGCACGGTGAAGGCGGACTTCGGATGGAGGCTGTACGCGCTGCATCGCGCCATGGAGGCTGGCATCGATGACGTGGCAATCGGCGCCCTGTTCGGTCTGTACGACTGGAAGTTCGAAGTCATGGGCATGCTGTTCCACGCGCACGACCTGGAAGATCGATTCGGCATCGGTCCCCACACGATTTCTGTTCCGCGCATCGAGCCTGCGGTGAACACCGGCTTCGGCTGGCTCACGCACAAGGTGACGGACGGCGACTTCAAAAGACTGATTGCCGTTCTCCGTCTCAGCATTCCGTACGCGGGCCTCATCGTGACCTGCCGTGAGAGCCCCGAGCTGCTCCGGGAGGTGATCCCCATGTGCACGCAGCGGGATGCCTCCAGTCGTATTGGCATCGGCGCCTATAGCGACGAGACCGACCTCCAGCAGGAGCGCAAGCAACAGTTCCTCCTTGGGGATACCCGGTCCCTCGACGAGGTGATCCGCGAGCTTGCATCCATGGGATACATCACCTCTTTCTGCACGGCCGGCTACAGGTGCGGCAGGACGGGCAAGAACATCATGAACCTCCTTCGTACCGGTCGAGAAGGGTGCTTCTGCAAGCTCAACGCAGTGCTGACGTTTCAGGAATGGCTGGAAGATTTCGCCTCTCCCGAGACCCGGCGCATCGGCCAGGCAATCATCGAAAAGGAGATGACCGAGATCAAGGCCAGAGAGCCAACGGATTTCACGCCTGCCATCGTGCGGACGCTCACGAGCTACCACAGCAGGATCAAGGAAGGCGAAAGGGACCTGTGCTTCTGAGACGGATGGTGATGCATGGAGTATCGGACTGAAGAGGACCTGCTGGGATCAATCCGAGTCCCAGCAGGAGCATATTGGGGCGCGCATACGGAGAGGGCGCGTGCGAACTTCGCTTTCACCGGCTACCGAGTCCACCCTGGCATGGTGCGCGCGTACGCCCTCGTGAAAAAGGCGTGCTGCCTGGCAAATGCAGAGCTGGGTCTTCTCCCCCAGAAAAAAGCTACGGTCATCACACAGGCGTGCGACGAGATCGCGCAGGGTCGGTTCTATGAGCAGTTTCCTGTCGATGCTTTGCAGGGCGGCGCAGGCACCTCAACCAACATGAACGTGAACGAGGTGATCGCTAACAGAGCCATCGAAATTCTCGGTGGATCCCGTGGCGAGTATACCTTCGTGCACCCGATTGAAGACGTGAACCTCAATCAGTCCACGAATGACACCTACCCAACCGCTCTCAAGGTGAGCGCGATCATGGCCCTGCGGTTGCTCAGCGAGGCGATTGCGGGCCTCCAGGGCGCGTTCCAGGAAAAAGAGAAACAATTCGCAGGAATCGTGACCATCGGCCGGACCGAGCTCCAAGAGGCCGTCCCGATGACCCTGGGAGCCGAGCTTTCAAGCTTCGCGGAAGCTATGAGTCGGGACAGATGGCGGACGTTCAAGTGTGAAGAGCGCCTGCGGGTTGTCAATATTGGAGGCACCGCGATTGGGACCGGCATGAGCGCACCTCGCAGCTACATCTTCCTGGTGATCGAGCGGCTTCGCGATGTCACAGGCCTCGGCCTTGCCCGTGGAGAGAACCTCGTGGACCAGACCGCGAACGCTGATGCTTTTGTCGAGGTCTCCGGTATCCTGAAGGCTCACGCAGCCAGCCTGGCGAAGATCTGCAACGACCTGCGGATCCTCGGGCTGCTGGGAGAGCTTCGAATACCGGCGCTTCAGGCCGGGTCCTCCATCATGCCAGCAAAGGTAAACCCTGTGCTTCTGGAAGCAGGCATGCAGGCAGGGATGAGAGTCATGGCCAACGACTCACTGATTGCAGATGCCTGCTCCCGAGGCAGCTTGCAGATCAATGAGTTCCTTCCCATGGTCAGCTTCGCTCTCCATGAATCCCTGGACATCTTGACCAGAGTGGACGATCAGCTGGCAGGCCACGTCCGCGGGATGGTTGCTGACGAGACCAGGTGCATCTCGTTCTTCGAGAAAAGCCCGATGATCCTCACTGCGCTCCTGCCGCACGTCGGCTACGACAAGGCAACTGAGCTCGTGCTTGAGCTGCGTGAATCCGGGCAAGAGAACATCATGGAGTTCCTGCGGGGGAGGCTCGGCGACGACGTGGTGAAAACGGTCTTCTCGCCGCGCAACCTCCTCTCGCTGGGCTACAAGGACGGTCAGGCATGACGCAAACACCAAAATCCCTTCGGCTGCATATCGCTCTTTTTGGCAGGACCAACGTCGGGAAGTCCAGCTTCTTGAACATGATAGCCGGCCAGGACGTGGCCATCGTGTCTCCCGTGCCGGGAACTACCACGGACGTCGTGGAGAAGCCGATGGAGCTGTTGCCCCTCGGTCCTGTCGTCTTCCTTGACACAGCCGGCATGGATGATGACTCGGAGCTGGCGGAGCTTCGGATTGCGCGGACCAGGAAGGTTTTCGACAGGGCGGACGTGATCGCTCTCATTCTTGAGCCTGACGTCTGGACGAGCTATGAGGATGAGATCCTCGCCAGGGCTGCTGAGAAGAAGGTGCCAGTCATTCTCGTTGTCAATAAGACAGACACCCAGGAGCCATCGGCTGAGTTTCTTGCTGCCATAGGCAAGAAATCGCCAAGAATCGTTCTTTGCTCAAGCATCGCGAAGGCCGGGCGTGAGCAGTCCTTGTCCCTGCTGAAACAGCATCTCCTGGAGGTATGTCCCGAGGCGTTTCTCACTCCGCCGCCCTTGATTGGCGATCTCCTCTCCTCAGGGAAAGGTGTTGGCATTGCAGTGCTTGTGGTCCCCATCGACTTGCAGGCCCCTCGCGGCCGCCTCATTCTGCCCCAGGTCCAAACCATTCGAGACGCGCTGGATTGCGATGCCGCGGCCGTCGTTGTGAAGGAGAGGGAGTATGCGGCATTTCTCCAGCAGCTTCGCACGCCTCCCGACATTGCGGTGTGCGACTCCCAGGTGGTGCTCAAAATGGTGGGCGACACGCCCCGGGAAGTTCCCTGCACGACGTTCTCCATTCTTTTTGCTCGGTACAAAGGCGACCTCGTAGAGCTTGCCCGGGGCGCTGCTGCGCTGACCGACATCAGGCCAGAGGACCGGATTCTGATCGCAGAGGCATGCAGCCATCATGCAATCGAGGACGACATCGGCCGGGTGAAAATCCCGCGATGGCTGCGACAGTACGTCGGGGCTGACGTTCGGATCGACAGCTGCGCCGGAAGGGACTATCCCGACAACCTGGGGGAGTATCGGTGTGTTATCCACTGCGGCGGCTGCATGCTGACGCGAAGGGAGATGCTCTCACGGATGGAAAAGGCCAGGCAGGCAGGTGTGCCTGTGACGAACTACGGCGTGGCAATCTCTGTTCTCCAGGGGGTAATCGAGCGGACCCTTTCTCCGTTTCCCGCCGCGTTGGATGCGTTTCGTCGGGAAAAAGCCCGTTTGAGGAACGCGGCTCAGCCTGTTCTTGCGCGGGGATGAAATGAGTATTCGAGGAGTGGAAGAGGCCCTTGCCCGAGTATCAGGTGCCGAGAGCCCACGGATCGACGACCTTGTTGTCCTTCTTGCCCAGGAAGGCGCCGAAGAGTCTCAGTCGATATTCGACGCTGCCGACACGGCGCGACGGCAATACATGGGAGATGGAATCCTTCTGCGAGGGATCGTGGAGTTCGCAAGCTATTGCCGAAACACCTGCTCATACTGCGGACTCCACGCGGGCAACTCTCGGATCACGCGATACAGGATGAGCACGGAAGAGGTCCTGGAGAGCGTCGCAAAGATCGCTGCTCAGGGAGTTCAGACAGTCGTGCTCCAATCAGGGGAGGATGACGGTCTGGATCCCGAGTGGCTTGCCGACGTCGTACGCGACGTCAAGGAGAGATACGATATGGCGGTGACTCTCTCTGTCGGGGAGAGACCGCAGCAGGACTACGAGCTGTGGCGGAGCGCCGGCGCAGATCGGTACCTCCTGAAGATCGAATCCTCTGACAAGGAGCTGTATGAATCGCTCCACGCCGGAAGGAGACTGGAGACGAGGCTGCGTTGTCTCTTCGATCTCACCATGCTTGGCTATCAGGTGGGATGCGGAATCATGGTCGGACTTCCCGGTCAGAGCCTCCGCCACATCGCTTCAGACATTCAGTTCTTTGCGGAGAGCAAGTTCGACATGATCGGCGTCGGTCCGTTCATTCCCCACCCGGAAACCCGGCTGCGCGACGAAAAGCCCGGCAGCGTTCCTTTGACGCTGCGAACGGTGGCCCTGACAAGGATCGTGACGAAGAACGCTCATCTTCCCGCAACGACCGCGCTCGGTAGCATGGGCCGTGACTATCGGAGAGAGGGCCTTATGGCAGGAGCGAACGTCTTGATGCCGAACTTCACGCCGCTCGCGTACAAGGTGTTGTACGAGATCTATCCCGGCAAGAGGTGTGTGAGTGAACCGACAGGGGCGTGCGCTTTCTGCATGGAAGGGTTCGCCCACGGCATTGGCCGGACCATCGACTACTCCCGAGGGGATTCCCGCCTCGCTCACAGAACCACGCCGTCTCTTTCCTGAGACTCGCTTCTGACAGCGCCGCGGGTTTCACCCGATCTGCCGATAGCATTATCTTATTCTCCATATCGTTGTCAGAATGGAGGAAGGCATGGAATACCGGCGTCTGGGGAGCGCAGGGCTGAAGGTCAGTCTGCTGTCGCTCGGATCATGGGTCACGTACGGAAAGCAAGTCGATGTGGGCGCGGCAGAGTCGCTCATGAAAGCTGCGTGGGAATCCGGAGTGAACTTCTTTGACAACGCCGAAGCGTACGAGGCCGGCAAGTCGGAAGAGATCATGGGCGCAGCGCTCCGAAAGCTGGGCTGGCGGAGGGCCAGCTATGTGGTCTCGACGAAGATCTATTTCGGAATGCACGACGGAGTGAACGAGCGCCAGACCCTCAACAGGAAGAAGCTTCGGGAGGGCATTGATGGCGCGCTCAAACGCTTCGGGCTCGACTATATCGACCTTGTTTTCTGCCATCGTCCCGACCCCAACACGCCAGTCGAAGAGACAGTCTGGTCCATGCACATGATGGTGGAAAGCGGCAAGGCCCTGTACTGGGGAACGTCGGAGTGGAGCGGTGAGGAGCTTCGCGAGGCGTGGGCCATTGCAGAGAAGCATCATCTGCACAAGCCTCAGATGGAGCAGCCCCAGTACAATCTTTTTGTCCGTCACAAGGTCGAGCAGAACTTCGCTCGGCTGTATTCCGGGATTGGCCTCGGCCTCACCATCTGGAGCCCTCTCGCGTCTGG
>Ga0335078_10016608_pt1 | contig 10929 bp, 8 predicted proteins | sample Lox_Sample_32_FD_206711 | JGI IMG/M metagenome (GOLD analysis project Ga0335078, IMG submission 206711) | Soil microbial communities from Loxahatchee National Wildlife Refuge, Florida, United States - Lox_Sample_3.2 | ecosystem: Environmental > Terrestrial > Soil > Wetlands | place: USA: Florida... | reverse complement strand
GCCGTCCTGGCCGTACCCGGCGGCAGCCCGGTAACCGCCCGCGCCGTCGTAGCCATCCTGGCCGCCCCCGGCGGCATCCCGGTAACCGCCCGCGCCGTCGTAGCCATCCTGGCTGCCCCCGGCGGCATCCCCGTAACCGCCCGCGCCGTCGTAGCCATCCTGGCCGTACCCGGCGGCACCCCGGTAACCGCCGGCGGCGTCGTAGCCGTTCCCGCCCTCGTAGCCGACGTCACCATGCGCGGCATGGCGTCCGTGGCCGGCCGCGCGGCCGTAGCCCGGCTGGTCCCGGTGCCCCTCCCATGCCTCGTACCCGGTGCCGCCCGCCCGATCCTGGTCGCGCGTCAGCGGCTCGTAGACGGCGGCGGCCCAGTAGGAGTCGTCGTCCGCGGATCCGGATGGGTAGCCCGCCTCGCCGCCGTCGTCGTACGGACCTTCGGCAGCCTGGTCCTGCCAGCCGCCGGACGGCCAGCCACGCTCCGCGGCCATCAGGACCCGCCCTGGCCGACCGTGACCAGTTCGCCCGCCGGGCTCCCGGTCCGGCGCTCCGCGTCGAGCGCCCCTTGCAGCAGCAATGCCGCCGCCGCCTGATCGACCACCGTACGCCGCTCCCTGGAATTGCGGCCGCCTTCCCTAAGCGCGGCGTGAGCCATGACCGTAGTGAAGCGCTCGTCGACGAGCCTGACCTGCATCGGAGCTACTACCCTCGCGAGCGCTCCGGCAAAGTCTCGTGCCTGACCAGCCGCGTGTCCAGCCCTTCCCGAGAGCCCGGTGGGCAGGCCGACGACGATCTGGATAGCCTGCCGGTCCCGCGCCAGGCGGGCGATCTCGGCGAGGTCGCCCCGGCCGCGCCGTACGGTCGCCAGCGGGCTGGCCAGCATCCCGTCGGCATCGCAGCAGGCCACCCCGATGCGTGCCGAGCCGACGTCGACGGCCAGCCTGACGCCCGGCCTCAACCCGCTGTACTCCGGCGGGTTGGTCTCAGATCTGACACAACATGGCTTCGGCACGATCTCACGTTACGCCACCGGACGCGCTGATGCCGTCAATAACGCCTCGAACCGCACCAAACGCATCGCTAATCGCGCGAGCCGCGTCGGGTCCGAGCGGTGCGCCGCCGCCCTGGGCAATGTCGTCCCTGCCGCCGCCGCGCCCGCCGAGCGCGGCGGTCGCCGCGCCGATGAGCGCACCTGCCGCGAGCCCGCGGGCCCGGGCCGCCTCGTTGACCGCGACCACCACCGCCGGCCGGTCGGCCGGCATCCCGGCCGTGACCACCACGCCCGGTCGCTCGGCGGGCATCTGGCCCCTGATGTCCAGCGCGAGCTTCCTGATGCCGTCGGCCGGCGTGCCGTCCGGCAGCCGGTGCGCCACGTACGTGATGCCGTTGACCTCGACGGCACGCGCGACGAGGTCAGACGCCATGCCCGCCAGCCGCGCCGACCGCATGCGGGCGATCTCACGCTCCGCGTCGCGCAGCCGGCCCACCAGGCCCGCGATCCGCTCCGGCAGGTCGGCCCGAGGCGCCTTGAGCTGCTCGGTGAGCTGGCTGACCAGCAGGCTCTCCCTGGCCAGGAACCGGAAGGCGTCGATGCCCACCAGCGCCTCGACCCGGCGCACCCCCGAGCCGATGGACGCCTCGCCCAGGATCTTCACCAGGCCGAGCTGCCCGGACCTGGCCACGTGGGTTCCGCCGCACAGCTCCCGCGAGTAGTCGCCGACCTCGACGACCCGCACCTGCTCGCCGTACTTCTCGCCGAACAGCGCGAGCGCGCCCATGGCCCGCGCCTCGCCGATCGAGGTGCGGAAGGCGCGCACGTCGAGGTCATCGATCAGCACGGCGTTGACCTCGTCCTCCGCATCGGCCAGCACCGCCGGCGGCACCGGGCCGATGGCGGTGAAGTCGAACCTGAACCGGCCAGGGGAGTTCTCCGAGCCCGCCTGCGCCGCCGACTCGCCGAGCGCGCCGCGGAACGCGCGGTGCACCAGGTGCGTTGCCGTGTGGGAGCGCGAGATCGCGCGCCGCCGCTCGATATCGATCTCGGTGTGCACGAGGTCCCCGACCGCGATCTCTCCGGCGGTGACCCGGCACCGGTGCACGATCAGGCCGGGCACGGGCGCCTGCACGTCGAGCACCTCGACGACCGCGCCGCCATCCGTGCCGCTGCCGGACGAGCGGATCACGCCGGCGTCGGCGAGCTGACCGCCGCCCTCGGCATAGCAAGGTGTCCGGTCGAGCACGACGTCCACCTCGGTGCCCGCGCCCGCGGCCGGCACCGAGGCGCCGCCCGCCAGCAGCCCGATGACCGTGCCGTCCGAGGCGGCCTCGTCGTAGCCGGTGAACTCGACCCGGCCGGCCCGCTCGAGGAACTGCGAGAACGCCGAGATATCGGCGTTGCCGGTCTTCTTCGCCGCCGCGTCCTCCTTGGCGCGCTGGCGCTGCTCCGCCATCAGGCGGCGGAATCCCTCCTCGTCGACGGCCAGGCCCTGCTCCGCCGCCATCTCCAGGGTCAGGTCGATCGGGAATCCGTACGTGTCATGCAGCTGGAACGCCTGGGCGCCGCTGATCGAGCGCTCGCCGCGCCGGGTCGCGTCCTCCGCCGCCGCGTCGAAGATCGCGGTGCCGGTGCGAAGCGTGCCGAGGAACGCGCTTTCCTCGGCGTCGAGGACGGTGTGGATGTTCGGCGCGTCCCGCACCAGGTCGGGATACTGGTCGCCGAGCGCGCCGATCGCCGCCGCGGAAAGCTCGTGCAGGTAGCGCTCGCCCCGGCCGCCGTCGCCGCCGCGCTGCGCGCCGGCCAGCAGCCGCAGTTCGCGCACGCTGCGCCGGACGATGCGGCGCAGCACGTAGCCGCGCCCCTCGTTGGACGGGATCACCCCGTCGGCGACCAGCATCACAGCGGCACGCACGTGATCGGCCACCACGCGCAGCGCCACGTCGCTGCGGTGATCCCTGCCGTACTTCTGCTCGGTCAGCGCCGCCGCCTTGTCGAGCACCTTCCACATGGTGTCGACCTCGTAGATGTTGTCCACGCCCTGCAGCAGCGCGGCCATCCGTTCCAGGCCCATGCCGGTGTCGATGTTGCGCGAAGGCAGCTCGCCGCTGGTGTCGAAGTCGATCTTGCTGCGCACGGCGCTGAGCTGGTACTGCATGAAGACGAGGTTCCAGACCTCCAGATAGCGGTCCTCGTCGGCCTCCGGGCCGCCTTCCTTGCCGTACTCGGGACCGCGGTCGTAGTAGATCTCCGAGCATGGCCCGCCCGGGCCGGGCACGCCCATGTGCCAGTAGTTGTCCGCCAGGCCGCGGCGCTGTATCCGGTCGGCGGGCAGCCCGACGCGGCCGTGCCAGATCGCGTACGCCTCGTCGTCGCCGTTGTAGACGGTCGCCCACAGCCTGGCCTCGGGGAATCCGAACCCGCCGTCAGTCTCCGGCCTGGTTAGAAGCTCCCAGGCGAGCGGTATCGCCTGTTCCTTGAAGTAATCGCCGAACGAGAAGTTGCCGAGCATCTGGAAGAAGGTGGCATGCCGGGTGGTCTTGCCGACCTCCTCGATGTCGGGCGTGCGCACGCACTTCTGGACGGTGACCGCCCGGCGGTACGGCGGGGCGGCCTGGCCGAGGAAATACGGCTTGAACGGCACCATCCCGGCGTTCACCAGCAGGAGCGTCGGATCCTCCGCGACCAGGCTGGCCGACGGCACGACCGTGTGCCCGCGCTGCGCGAAGTACTCAAGGAAACGGCGTGCGATCTCTGCCGACTCCATCAACGGCCATCCTTCTGGTTGTCTGTTCCGGGCGCCCGCACCGCGCGGGCTCGCTGACCTACGAGCGTATTGCCTCCCGCCCCGGCTTGCCGATTCATATATCCGGTCAGGTACTCCTCCATCCCGAGCCTGAACTCGCGGCCGAACGCGGTCACCGCCCGGGCGGCGCGCACCGGGCGCAGCACCCGCCCCGCGACCGCCGGCCTGCCGGACGGCGGGGCGCCCGGTGACCGCGCGGCCGGCAGGGCGGTGCTGGCAGCGGCCGGCTCCGCCGCGGGAAGGGCGGCCGGCCGGATCGTTCGGGCTAGCCGGACGGCACGCCGGTATCCCGCTATGCCGAGCATCGCGCCGAGCGCGAGCCAGATGCCGCGCCTGATCATCGCCCGGCCCGGTACCGGAGTGCCCGGCGCGGCCCTGCGGGGGCTGCCGGTGCGGCCTGGCGGCTCCCGCCGGCCCGGTCGACCCAGCCGGCCCGGCCGGTCCGGTCCGCGCGGTCGGCCCGCCGGGAGGCGAGCGCCCGCCGGAACCCGTGGCCGGCCGCGGCCAGCCTGAGCACCGGCGCCCCGAGGCCCGCGGCGATCAGCCGCACGGTATCCGACACGACCGAGACCTGCTCGGAGAGCTCGGTCATGCTCGCGCTGACCTGCCCGACGCTCTCGGCCAGCGCGGCGGTCCTGGCAAGCTGCTCGTCGGCACGGTCCACCGCCGCGCCCGCCCGGCGCATCAGGTCCTCGGCCGCGGCCTGGTATCCAGTCACCACGGCGGTCGCGGCGGCGATCAGCCCGGCCAGCTTGACCAGCACATAGACCGCCGCGCACATCCCGGCGGCGAAGAATGCGGCCGCGACCAGCGCGGCGACCTGCCCGGCGTCCATCGCTGCCGTTCCCTCCTGCCCTTGCACCCTGCTGGGCGCCCCCTGCCCCGTGACTCCCGGCCCCGGGACTCCCCGCCCCGGCACCCCTGCCTCCACATCGGGGTCGCCGGCCGCGGGGCCGGCCAGGGCGACCTGTTGGCCGACCCTATCGCGTTGGCCCGGGGCCGGACTCACCCTCCGGGCGGGCGAGTGCCGCCCGGATCCGTTCTGCCCGCTCGGCGTAGCGCGCCTCGGCGCCGTGCCTGGACGGCTCGTAATACCGGCGTCCCGCTGCCGCGTCCGGCGCGTACTCCTGCCGGACGATGCCCTCGGGGAAGTCGTGCGGGTAGAGATAGCCGGCGCCGTGCCCGAGCCGGGCCGCGCCCGGATAGCTCGCGTCCCTCAGGTGGGCGGGCACCGGCCCGGTCCGGCCCGACCGGACGTCGTCGGCCGCCGCCCCGATCGCCCTGATCACCGCGTTCGACTTCGGCGCGAGCGCGAGGTGGATGACGGCCTGGGCGAGGTTGATCCTCGCCTCGGGCAGCCCGACGAACTCGACCGCCTGCGCGGCGGCGACCGCCACGCCGAGCGCCGTGGGGTCGGCCATGCCGACGTCCTCGCTGGCGTGCACGATCAGCCGCCGCGCGATGTACCTGGCGTCCTCGCCCGCCTCGATCATCAGCGCCAGGTAGTGCAGCGCGGCGTCCACGTCGCTGCCCCTGATGCTCTTGATGAACGCGCTGATCACGTCATAGTGCTGGTCGCCCGCCCGGTCGTAGCGGACCGCCATCCGGTCCACCGCGCGGGCCAGCACCGCGGTGTCGATCACCCCGCCGGGCGGCAGCCCGAGGGCCGCGGCCTCCAGGTAGGTCAGCGCCCTGCGCGCGTCCCCGCCGGCCATCCGCAGCAGCTCGATCGTCGCGTCATCGTCCAGCGCGACCGTGCCGGCCAGGCCGCGCTCCTCGGCCAGCGCCCGGCCGAGCACCGCGCGCATGTCGTCGTCGCCGAGCGGGCGCAGGGTGAGCAGCAGCGAGCGCGACAGCAGCGGGCCGACCACCGAGAAGGACGGGTTCTCCGTGGTCGCGCCGACGAAGGAGACCCAGCGGTTCTCCACCGCGGGCAGCAGCGCGTCCTGCTGCGCCTTGTTGAACCTGTGCACCTCGTCGATGAAGAGCAGCGTCTGGGCACCGGTCAGGCCGAGCTCGGCCCTGGCGGCATCGATCGCGGCGCGGACCTGGGCCACTCCGGCGGAGACCGCCGAGATCTCGACGAACCGCCGGCTCGTGACCTGGCTGAGCACGTAGGCGAGGGTGGTCTTGCCGGTCCCGGGCGGACCCCAGAGCAGCACCGACATCGGAGCGGCCCGCTCGACCAGGGTACGCAGCGGCGACCCGGCCGCGGTCAGGTGCGGCTGGCCGAGCACCTCGTCCAGGTTCCTCGGCCGCATGCGGACCGCGAGCGGCGCGATCGCGCGCGCGGCCTCGTCGCCCGCGTCGTCGAAGAGGCTGGCGCCCTGCCGCGCCGGGGGTTTGCGTGCCGCCACGCCTCGACCCTACTGCGCGTCCACTCCCGCCTCCTTGCGCTGCGCCGCCGTGATCGGCGTCGGGGCTCCGGTGAGCGGGTCGCTGCCCGAGGCCGCCTTGGGGAACGCGATCACGTCCCTGATCGACTCCCGGCCGGTGAGCAGCATCAGCAGCCGGTCCCAGCCGAAGGCGATGCCGCCGTGCGGCGGCGGGCCGAACCGCAGGGCGTCGAGCAGGAAGCCGAACTGGGATCGTGCCTCGTCCCGCGACAGCCCGATCACGTCGAAGACCTGCTGCTGCATGGCGGGACGGTGGATCCGGATCGACCCGCCGCCGATCTCGGTGCCGTTGCAGACGATGTCGTACGCGTCGGCGAGCGCGCCGCCGGGCTCGGCGCTGAACTTGTCCGCCCATTCCGGCAGCGGCGCGGTAAACGGGTGGTGCACGGCGGTCCAGCGCTTCTCCTGGCCCCCCTCGCCGCCTTCGGCCTCCTCGAACATCGGCGCGTCTACCACCCAGGTGAACGCCCAGGCCGCCGGGTCGATCAGCCCGCACCGCGCGCCGATCTCCAGCCGCGCCGCGCCGAGCAGCGCCCGGGCCGCGTTCGGCGCCCCGGCCGCGAAGAACACGCAGTCACCCGCGCCCGCCCCGGCCGCCGCGGGCAGCCCGGCAAGCTCGTCGTCGGACAGATGCCTGGCCACCGGCCCGGCATCGGACACCGCGCCGTCCGCGCCGACCAGCACGTACGCCAGCCCCTTGGCCGCGCGCGACCTGGCCCAGTCCTGCCAGCCGTCGAGTTCCTTGCGGGTCTGCGACGCCCCGCCGGGCATCACGACCGCGCCGACATGCTGCGCCTGGAATACCCGCAGCGATGTCCCGGCGAAGTACTGAGTCAGGTCCGCGAGCTCGCAGCCGAACCGCAGGTCGGGTTTGTCCGAGCCGTACCGCGCCATGGCGTCGGCATAGGACATGTGCGGTATCGGCAGCGTCACCTCGTGGCCGGCGATCTCCCGCCACAGCCGCTGCACCAGATCCTCTGCCACCGCGATGATGTCTTCCCTGGTGACGAACGACATCTCGATGTCGATCTGGGTGAACTCGGGCTGCCGGTCGGCCCTGAAGTCCTCGTCCCTGAAGCACCGGACGAGCTGGTAGTACCGCTCCAGCCCGGAGACCATCAGGAGCTGCTTGAAGAGCTGCGGCGACTGCGGCAGCGCGTACCAGGAGCCCGGCTGCAGCCGCACGGGCACCAGGAAGTCCCTGGCGCCCTCCGGGGTCGACCTGGTCAGGAACGGCGTCTCCACGTTCACGAAGCCATGGCCGCGCATCACGTCGCTGACCAGGTACGCGGCCGTCGACCTGGCGCGCAGCGCGGCGGCCATCTCGGCCCGCCTGATGTCCAGGTACCGGTACCTGAGCCTGACTTCCTCGTTGAGCTCGGCAGCGCCGTGCCCGTCCACGGGGAAAGGCAGCGGGTCGCACTCGGCGAGCACCTCGGTCCGCTCGGCGGCGACCTCGATCTCCCCGGTCGGCAGCTCCGGGTTCTCGTTGCCCGCCGGGCGACGGCGCACCTCGCCGTCGACCCGCACGCAGAACTCGGCGCGCAGGTCGTGCGCGACGTCCTCGGACCGCACCACCACCTGCACCGTGCCGCTCGCGTCGCGCAGGTCGATGAAGACGACCCCGCCGTGATCCCGGCGCCTGGCAACCCAGCCAGCCAGCGTGACCTGCTGCCCCGCCTGCGCGGCGCGCAGCGCGCCCGCCTCGTGCGTGCGGATCATCGCTCAGCCCTCCTGTCGGCAGGCCGGCCTCACAGCCCGCGGGACGGGCCTGCGGCGGGCGCGAGCCCGGCCAGGAACGGATTGGACGCCCGCTCGGTGCCGATCGTCGTCTGCGGCCCGTGGCCGGGGAGCACGACGGTCTCGTCGGGCAGCGGCAGGCAAACCCTTGACAGGCTATCGAGAATCGTCCGGTAGCTCCCGCCCGGCAGGTCGGTACGGCCGATCGAGCCGGCGAACAGCAGGTCGCCGGTGAACATCGCGGCGGGCAGCCGGAAGGCCACCGATCCCGGCGTATGGCCAGGTGCATGGTCGACGACCAGGCTGACCCCGGCGAGGTCCAGGGTCATGCCGTCGGCGAGCTCGCGCACGTCGTCGGGCTCGGCCAGGGTGAGGCCGCCGAACAGCTGCTGGCCCGTCCCGAGCGACAGCCCTTTCGCCGGGTCCGTCAGCAGGTCGCGGTCGGCCGGGTGGATGTAGGCGGGGATGCCCCTGGCGCCGCACACCGGCGCGACCGACCAGACATGGTCCAGATGCCCGTGCGTGGCGAGCACCGCAACGGGCCGCAGTCGGTACCGCTCCACGATCTCCCCGATGCCCGGCTCGCTATCCTGGCCCGGGTCGATGATCAGGCATTCCGCTCCCTGCTCCGGCGCCACCACGTAACAATTCGCGGCGAAGGATCCGGCGGGGAATCCGGCGATCAGCACGGCGACCTCCTAGCCAGCACGCACGGTGCGCGCTGACCAGGCTACCCGGGCTGATGCGCAGCGCCCTGCCCCGGTATAGCCGCCCTGGCAGAGCCGCCCAGTCACAGGACGGCTGCGGTTGGCGTCGAACCGATAACAGAAGGTGTGCGCACTTGCCTGGCCCAGATACCATGCGCGAAGTTTTGAAATAGCGCCAGTACCGGCCGATAACGGGAGGGTTGAACCGGTGGCGACCAAGAAGGACCGCCAGCGCAAGCTCGCCAGGGAGCGCCACGAGCGGCGGCTGGCTCGCGAAGCCCAGCGCAGGCTACGGGCGCGTCAGATGACCAAGTGGGTCTCGGTGGCCGCCGTGGTCGTGGTCGTCGCCGGGCTGGTGACCCTCACGGCGCTGCACCTGAGCAAGAGCACCGCGGCGCCCACGACGTCGCCGAGCGCGTCCGCCTCGGCCAGCGCCAGCCCGTCCGCCTCGGCCAGCGCCAGCCCGAGCCCGGCCACCAGCCCCACGCCGTCGGCCAACGGCACGGTGGCGTGCACGTACACGCCGAGCGGCAAGGCAGCGCGCAACGTCGGCCTGCCGCCGGCCAAGACCAGCATCAAGGGCAGTTACCAGGCGACGATCACGACCAACCGGGGGACGATCGTGATCGACCTGCTGAACTCCAAGGCGCCGTGCACGGTCCACTCGTTCTCGTACCTGGCCGACCACGGGTACTTCGCCAAGACCCCGTGCCATCGGCTCACCACCAGCGGCATCTACGTGCTGCAGTGCGGTGACCCCACGGGCACCGGGTCCGGCGGGCCAGGATATAAGTTCGCCGACGAGAACCTCACCGGCGCCAAGTACCCGGCCGACACGGTCGCGATGGCCAACGCCGGCCCTGACACCAATGGCAGCCAGTTCTTCATGGTCTACAAGGACAGCACGCTCGGACCCTCGTACACCCCGTTCGGCACGATCGTGAGCGGGCTGGGCGTCCTGGAGGCGATCGCCAAGGCCGGAAGCGACAACTCCAACGGCCCGGGTGATGGCCATCCCAAGGAGAAAGTCACCATCGAGTCCGTGACCATCAAGAAAACCTGACGTCCCGGCCGGAGCAGGCCGGGGACACCCGGAAGCGCCGGGCACGAGCTGGAGGTAAGCGGTGAGCACCGGAAACCACCCGTGGGGCCGGGTAGCGGATGACGGCACCGTGTACGTGCGCACCGCGGACGGGGAGCGCGTCGTCGGGATCTGGCAGGCCGGGTCACCGGACGAGGCTCTCGCCTTCTACACCCGCAGGTACGAGTCCCTGGCCACCGAGGTCAGCCTGCTCGAGCGGCGGATCGCCACGACCGACCTGGCCGCGGGCCAGGCCAGGGCGACCATCGCGAGGCTCGGCACCGCGATCGACGAGGCCAAGGCGGTCGGCGACCTCGACGGCCTCAAGCGCCGCCTGGCGGCCCTGACCGAGCAGGCCGATCAGCGCCACCAGGAGAACAAGGCCGCACGCGAACGGCTTCGCGCCGAGGCGGTCGAGGTCAAGGAGCGCATCGTCGCCGAGGCTGAGCGGATCGCCGCCGAGGCCACGCACTGGAAGTCATCGGGCGAGCGGCTCAAGGAACTGCTCGGCGAGTGGAAGGCCGCGCCGCACGGCGACCGCCAGGTGGAGGCCGCCCTGTGGAAGCGGATGTCGGCGGCGCGCAGCATGTTCGCCAAGCGCCGCAAGACTTACTTCACCGCGCTTGAGCAGGAGCGCGACGATGTCAAGGAGCGCAAGCAGGACCTGGTCAGGCGGGCAGAGGAGCTCTCTTCCTCGACCGACTGGGCGGCCACGGCCGCGGCCTACCGCGAGCTGATGGCGTCGTGGAAGGAGTCGGGACGCGCCGACCGTGCGACCGAGGACGAGCTGTGGAAGCAGTTCAGGGCGGCGCAGAGCGCGTTCTTCGACGCGCGCTCGGCCGCGCTCTCCGCCAAGGACAACGCGCTGCGCGAGCGCGCGACGGCGAAGGAGGGACTGCTCGCCGAGGCCGAGCGGCTGCTGCCGGTCTCCGACGCCAAGGCGGCCAGGGCCGCGCTGCGCTCGATCCACCAGCGCTGGGACAAGGTTGGCTCGGTGCCCAGGGAGGCGCAGGACCGGCTCGAGGGCGGCCTGAAGCGGGTAGACGACGCGGTGCGCAGGGCCGAGGACATCCAGTGGCGGCGCACCAACCCCGAGGCACTGTCCCGTGCCAGGGACACCGTCGACCAGATCCGCAAGACCGTCGCCAACCTCGAGACCCAGCTCGACGACGCCACCAGGCGCGGTGACGAGAAGGCACGCCAGCAGGCG
>Ga0335078_10016607_pt1 | contig 10929 bp, 7 predicted proteins | sample Lox_Sample_32_FD_206711 | JGI IMG/M metagenome (GOLD analysis project Ga0335078, IMG submission 206711) | Soil microbial communities from Loxahatchee National Wildlife Refuge, Florida, United States - Lox_Sample_3.2 | ecosystem: Environmental > Terrestrial > Soil > Wetlands | place: USA: Florida... | reverse complement strand
GCGAGCCCAGTGCGCTCCATCACCTCCGCGGCGGCCTGAGCCCACTCACCGTCGGACAGCAGCCGATCCCCCGGCGCCGCCCGGATGGAGCAGTGCCAGACGGGCTTTTCGAAGCCCGGCCCGCGCATAGCCGCAAGCGGCTGAGCTAACAACCCGCTCAGCCGACGCAAATCGTGAGAGCCGCTGACGCGACGCTCCGGCTCAAGCTCGGCCGGATCACCGAACCCAGCAACCAGGTGCGGATCCGTGTGCTCGTTCGCCCGGCCAGGCCCGTACAAGTAGCACAGCAACCGGCCAGTATCGACCCCCCGCGTGACCTTCCCGATCACCCTGGCTCGTTTCGCTGCATGACCCACTCGCCGAGCACGCACTTATTGTTTATCTCTGACCACGCCCGGTCCAGAGATAAACAATGGATACGTATATCTTGCTTCTAACAGCCCTTGTGTGCTGAATTGCATCGAATGACAATCCAGCACTACCCGCTATCAAAGCACCGCCTTTGATCTTGAGAGTAATCGAACGGAACCATTCGAGACAGTTACTTATCTGGCGCCTGCTTTGGCCTTCGGGCCTGATGCCGTCTGCATCTGCGGCAACCTAGCGCCTGATGCGAACCAGGGGCCGAGCTCATCGCGATCACCGCCGGGCGGTGGACGGCCAGGCATAGGCTGGCGCACATGAGGTTGGGCATCGCCGCCGACATCCGAGAGAACGACGTCGCGCTGCGGGCCGTGCTGGACGGTTCGAGAGTCATATCCCGGTTTCGAGGTGGTTATCATTGGCGGCTAGCTGAGGCGGGTTCGCGGACTGCTCCGAAGAATCACGGCAATGTATCGCGCCATGCTCTCTGACCGGCTTCGTCATCGGTCTCGATCGCTCAGGCAGTATGTCCAAGAACACTGGCGAAGCATCTCCTTCTGCCTCTTCGGCCTGCTCTTCTGCGTGCTGTGGACGCTCGGCGCAGCGGCCTGGCCAGGACTGCGGGCAATCTCGGGCCTGTCGAGAACTCCAGCGGCCGCCACTTCGACTCTGACGACGCTGGCAACCATCTCGGCGACGGCCATCGTTCTGGCCCTGACGGCGGCGCTCATCGGCTTGCAACTGTTGTCTCGGTACGGCTCTCGCGCTAGCCGGATGGTTATGGACGGAGCAGTTGGCCCATTGATCGTCGTTGCCGGAGTGCTGGGAGTCGGCATCCCTCTGTTGGCTTCGGTTGAACCGTGGCAGTGGTTGGCGATCCTAGGGTTCGCCTGTTTCAGCTGGGGTCTCTTCACCCTGGCTGTCGCCAGCTTCCTGACGCTCTCACGTCTCAATCCGCGGTGGCTGACCCTGCATACGGTCCGTCAGGCTTTCCCGCTGCCATCGTCGCCGACGCAGGCACTGTTCTATCGGCTAGGCGATATGCAAGCGACATTGCTGGATATTGCTGCCGGAACCGACGAGGCCGAGCACGGGCGGCGGATCACCATCCGGGCGATTACCCTTGTTGCTCTGGCTCGTCATCGCATAGATGACAGGAACGCGGGTCTGCCCCAGCTCGTCGAGACGTTGTCGGCTCGCACCCGATCATCGACCAGTGCGCAGGTGACGCCGGAAGAGGCCGCCTCGCTGCTCTGCCTGTTGGCGCTAGCCAGTGATGACAGCCGCCTGATGCTCGATGTCGTCAGATCGCTGCACAACCTGCTGCAAGATGCGGTCCAGCAGCACCGTCCTGTGCGGCGGTCGCTGCTGGATGAGGCATCCGGGCTGGTGATTGACCGGCTATGTCTCCTCCTTGGCCCCGCAGCCATCGACTGGCTCGCCTCACAGGAACTGATCAAGGAGCCGAGGCGCACTAAGTCTCGGTTCGGTGGACCTGTGGTGGGCCCAACGCCCGAGGATGAGCCGACTGGGGCGGTATGGGTCCCCGATTGCCGCGACTGGCGTGACATACGTGGTTGGCTAGATAACCCGAGTACTCCCACGCGATCCGAGTCAGCAGTCCTCAGTGCACTCGTGCCTTTGTACCAGCGAGCGGACGCAGGCACATCGCAGGCCGAACTAGTCGTAGTGACCTGCGCGAGCCTGCCAGCTGTCCTAGAGATCGAGGTCCCTGACGAGCACAGCCCAGGGGACGCGGATCTTTCTGCCGCGCGGGACAGAGAGACCGCTAGAGAAGATTCCGTTGCGGGCTTCGAAGAGGCCCTGGAGAGATCATCATCTGGAGCGCGGGCAGCGAGCCTCAGGGATCGGAAGCGCCAAGCCGATGCCTACGACATCTTGGAGGAGGGAGTCGCGCTCCTGGTGAGTGCCTGCGCCGCACCGGCCCCTGACGACCCGAGCTGGCCAGGTGGCTGGCGGGGCGTTGATGCCCTCAAAGACGACGCCCGACGGCTGGCATCAATCGGCCTGTCGCTCTATGCGTCGGGGCGCTATCCCCCAACTGACCGGGTCGAGCGGGCAATCGAGGCACTGGGTGTGAGCGTCGTCGGCGGGCGACAGCCAGAACTCCGGACCGGGGAACTGTCGGACGTGACGGGGTGGCGGGTCGGCGAAATGGGACTCGAACGGACAACCGCACGGTCGCTGACTGAAGCGCTCCGCGAGTTGGCCGTTGAAGCGTGGCGTGCCGACTTCGGACGACGGGCGCTTCTTACTATCCGAAGACTGGTCTCCATCTTCGCGCAGGTGGTGAAGCAGGGAAACATCAAGCTGGTGGAGGACCTCTCGGGAGATCTCCACACATCGCTCATCCAGACAGCCAAGTGGACCGACAGTTCGCTTGCTGAGCGGGAACGGAGCCGTCAATTCGTCCTGAACCTCGCGCCGGACTTCGCTGCGCTGGGCCGGGCGATGCGGCTGCAAACCGGGGATGAGCTGTGGAGACAGGCATTCGAGGCGGTCGACACGGCCGGTTGGTCGCCCGCGGGCAGCGAGATCGAGGCGGCGGCCGACATCTATCTGTACTTCCTCTCGGGTATCGACACCGACGAGGCGGTCAGCGTTGGCGGGCCAGCAGATGTCGTGTCCTGGGATCGCCGTCCCCAATGGCACGCCCGCGAGTTGCTCCCAGCGGTACGCGAACGCCTTATGCACGAGCTTGAGTTCGAGGCGACCGCCCGATCGCCGAACCTTGCCCTCGTGGCTATTTTCGCGCTGTGGCGGGATACTCTCTTGCGCGACGACCAGGAAGCGCTCGAAGCGTTTCGAGATGCTCTGTCGGAGCATGTCCTGGCTGACGGACGATGCGACTTCAAGCTGCCCGAACTCTGGACCCCGCACGAGGAGATCGTCGACCGGACGCCGCGGTTTGAAGGGCCGTTCATACATTGCCGGGTCTTCGACGTCGCGAATGAAGCGCACCAGTGGGCGGAACGCAAGTTGGCAAATGGCCAGTCAGAGGCCGCGGTGCTGTCCCGGTCAACGACACCTGATGCTAATCTTCGTTCCCTGCTCGCCGTATTCGGGGCGGAGAAGCTCGTCAACGAGCGGCAGTACTGGGGTATCGAGTCCGGCGAGGAGTGCTTCGTCCTTGTGGAGGAAGCGGACCGAAGCAGGCGGCTCCTTCGCGACTGCGAAGGCAGAGCACGGGCGCAGTTCACGTGGGGATATGGCGGCACGGGGCCGCATAACCTAAGCGCCGCCCTCGTCGCTGACATGCTCGGGACTCTCGCCTATTGTCCGTCCTGCTTCGGGGCCATCCCCGCCAGCGGTGGACTGGTGAAGTGTCCTTCGTGCGACGGCGATGGCTTGCGGCGGCGTGACCTCCATTCGCTGCAGCGGGCCTGCTACAGCATCACAACCGGTCTTCCGAAGCGGCCAGACCCAGAGCTGCAGAACTCAGATGGCTCACCGCAAGGAGCGCAGTGGCGACTGACGCGGATCGAATTCCTGCGACGCGCGTTCCATCTAATCGACGAACTCTATGCGGAAGGCGGATCTAGCCGCGATCCCGGGGACCAGACTTAGTGGAGCACCCGTTCAGGTACCGAGTAGCGATGCAGGCGGCATCAGAATGCAGGTCAAAAAAAAACCCGCGTTTGTGTCGCGTAAATTATGGATCGCATGACTATGTCAGTATACCCGGCATTGTCGGGCAGCTCTGCTATTCGGATGACTCTTCCCTTATATGCCAAGTTGCATCTATGCGACTGAGCAGCGATTGTATTGCTGCTAGGTTATACAGCCTGCGTATTTCTTGAGCGGCCAAGCCCAGTCCCGTGGCACGAAGCGAGTCGGCCCATTGGGTGATTGCGCGCGCTAGTCTCGGCTCATGTTGCAATGCAAGCGCAGCCAGAGTCTCAATATGGTAGTCAAATCCGTTGGCTCGGACCAAATCCCGACCCCGAGTACTGGCTTCCAGACCGGCGAGAAGAGCATCAATGGTCTCGAACATCTGGCCTCGACCCGATGGATTCGGATAACCAATTGTCCCAGGCCTGTCATAGGTCCATACTCGATGGTTGCCCAGCTTGCTAGGTGCTACGAATCCCGATGACTGGAGAACTGTGCGTCTGTACTGGTTTCTCTCAAGGTCGCCGCGCTGCCAGAAGGCTGGTGACGCATACCTCACAATTACACTGCCATCTATATTGCGCTCGAGCCGACGCAGTACACGTTGCTGCTCTTGTGTTCTTTCAAATCTGTAATATGGGCGCTTCCATCTAGGCCACTGTTTCGAGGATGCACCTTGAAGATACGTCGGACGTTTGTACTGCAGGATCAAGCTGATGGGATGGTTCGGCAACCTCTCGATGCGCGGTTCGACGCCTGGGAGCCAGAATGGCGGCAAGAGGCGAACGCCCGGAGGGCGTGGAACTCCGAGAACCACCCAGATCCGATGGCCTGACCAAGGATCAGCCGCTGCATCGTATGCAAGCACCTTCTCGAGTACTTGGCCGGAACTAAAGACTTGACCATACCTATCTCTGTCCGTAGCCAGTTCAATTGCGGCGGCGACCTCGTACTCCTTTTCCTCGAACTCGGCCACTGGCATCGGCCCACTCTCACCTTCAATCACCCTTAAGATTCCGCTTATGCCGACCAATTCTGGAATCCTCCGCAACACAATGCTGCTGCCAACCGCTCGGAAGACGCCAGATCGGTCTGCTCAGGGCTACATGGCGACGCCCTTCTCGCCGTCAGTTCGCGTAGTGCTAGCTGGATAGAAACGAAGCGTACAAGCAGATATCGTCACCAGTCGGTTGTAACACGATCGAATCGCTGCCCTGTCATGCCGCCGCGAGCCTGCATGAGCGGACGCTAGGTTCTGTGAAGATCTGGACGCAGATCTACGCACGCCCGCGCCGCGTCCCCGTCTGCGTTGCTGTCTCTCCCTGCGTCCTGGCTAGCGTCGAGCGGAGTACAGGGGCGTTCGACGAGCCGGTCAAATCACAGTCGTCAATCTCGATGCGCTACTACAGGATGGTGACAGGAAGCCGACCGCGAAGCGCCCAGCAGAATTCGTTGACTCGGCCGACGTGACCGTGCTTAGAGCGTGGGCCAACTCTGGTTGACTGGCCCAGCCTAGGGATACGCTGCGACCAATTCTTCGGCGGCTGTCACGCCTGGCGGCAGCAGGCGTACTGTTCGCTCGTCAGTGTCGTACTCGATCAGCCGCGCTTTGTGCATCTGCTTCAATACGTCCCTGCGGAACGACGGCAGGCCAGGATGCTCGAGCCACTGGAACAGGTCTGCCTCGTCAACGTCACCGGCCTCGGTGAGCATAAGCACGAGAGTCTGCTGCTTCCAGGTCATGCCAGTGCGCATGACCCGCTTCTTGTTGCCGTGCGTCCACACCCACGCGACCTCACGTTCGATGAGGTCGTCCACAATGGCAGTGGCCTCCTCCGTGGTGAGCGTATGCAGGAGTCGAGCCAGCTCGGCCACGAGCCACTTGGCGGTGTACAGCACCACCGTGGCGTCCATGTGGTTCGGATCGACCTCGGCACCGGAATGCCCGACGCCGCGGTTGTTCCGGACGTCGTACAGGCCCATCATCATGCGTGGAATCAGAATGCGCGGCGACTGGCTATTCGGGACATGCTGGTAGGTGTTCATCATCGCCCAGCAGGTCTCTGGGAAGCGACGGGGCTTCTCCGCTCGTGCGGAGTAGTTCCTTCCTTCTAGCCAGCCCTTGCAGATCGTGTACACGGCTTCGCACAGCTTGCCGCCGTTCAACTCCGAGGGCTCCCACCTGTGCTCCCGGTAGTTCTTTACGATCTCATTGAACGCCAACAGCAGGTCGTCACGAAGGGTCGTCGGCAGGACGGCGAAGGCGTCTTCCGGCGCGAGCCCCACGTCATGCGCTCCCGCCACTCAGCATGCCCTGGACATACACGATTCCTTCATTGGTAACCATGTATGTTTTGTTCGCCTGCTTGGCGCTTCCAGATTTCTTCAGTTGGATGACCCGCTGCGGCTTGTTTTGGATGTTGCTGGTAAGGGCGCTGGTGATGTTCGGGATCGCGTGTCCCAGGTGCCTCAACTCGGTGTTCAGCCGCCGGGACTGCCACTGATTCTGACCCTCGTGGACTTGCACCCAGTACGCGGCCACCAATGCCTTGTCCTCATTGGTCTTCGGCGACGCGTCGGCGAACAACTCGGCGAAGTGCCCATACGACGGCGCCTCCTCCATGATCTCTTGTGGGGTGACCTGGTCCGCGCCCTCGTAATCGTTGCCAGCCATAGGACCGGCAGCGCTTCCACCCATCGGCATGGTCACGCCGTACCGGTCGGCTGCCCAGCGTAGGACGCGTACCTGTGCGTCCTCCTCGAGCTCTGCGAGTGCGGTGGCGATCGCCAGCATGGCATCGATCTCCGGGTCGTCCATCACTCAGGGTCCCAAGATGGTGTCGAGGAGAACGGGGAAGGCCTCGATGCCGACGCTCTTTGCACGCACGCGACGGTTTGTGCCTGTACCGGTGATCACATATCCGTTAAGTGCCTTCATTTGGCTGGAGAAGTTCCTTTGGTCGTACACTCGCAGCCGGTCACACTCGGCACGGATAACTTCCAGCGACGTGTCGCTTTCATCGAGGCCGAGGCTGCGGGTGATGGTCAGGATCTGAGCCACTGCCCGCGTACGCTCGGCGTTGTTCTTCCCCAACCTGATGCCGGGGATGCTCACTTTGAGGACGTCACCGTCCAGATGCACGACCTGCTCGAGCCTGCCGCGATCTATACCGGTGTGGCTTACGACCCGGTCGTAAATCTCGTCTTCCGAGATTCTGATGCCGGTGTCGCCATGCGAACCCTCGCCGTTCGAACCCCCGATTCGGCTGCTACTTCCGGGCTCGCCCACCTGGGGCGCCGCAGGAACCGGACCAGGTATCGCCGGTTCGGGGACGAGCAGGCGAACCGCCTCGCGGAAGGCCACCTCGTGAATCTTCTCGGGCAAACCGGCATCCTCGACTGCGGCCCACGCCTTCTTGAGCGTCTCGCTCACTTCCATCGCAACACCTCTCAGTATTGTCGGACTGCCGACCTACATATGCGGACGGGCATCCACAGCAAGGCCGTTTCATCGCATCCGTCAATGCGCTCCACCCCGATTTGGCCATGTCATTGTATATGCAAAGTCGCGGCTAGGGCGCATACGCCTAAGCGCCGAATGGAGCAATGGACTTACCAATCCATCGGGGACTGTTCGTCGCAGCAGCCATTGCCATCACCAGAACGTCGGTCCAGCAAGGAGGTCGCGCGGTGGAACACCGGTAAATATGCGCCTCGTGACCGCTGGGCGACTAGGACGCCGTGGGCACGCCATCGCGATTCAATTCAAATCGATCTGTTGGAGCGTCGGTCCTTCCTCCAGCCCCGAAGGACACAGGCACTGACTTGATCCGGTGTCATGGTGGGTGAGTCAACTGCCAGCTAGTAGCAACTAGGCAGAAACATCCACTTATCGGCTAGCCGAGCATGTAGGTGTGCTGGTGACCATTCGATCCGAGCTACGCTCGTCGCAGATGACGAGCATGAGCACTTCTGACGCACAGGTCCTGTACCTCGCGACGTTTGCCGCACCGGCCGCGTCTCGTGTCACTGACTTCATTCAACGCGCGGTGGCGGGTACGGGTGATCGCCACACCTATGGGGTTGCGGTTCGTCGACGCCGACCGGGTAGCCGGACCTCACTGGCGATCGGGTTCGAGCGGATTTCCGGATGCCAGGCGAGGCAGACGAGCCACCTCCTGCGGACGCAGTGGTGGCGGCGCCTGCCACGTTCAACAGTAGTCAAGTCGGCGGCAGGCATGACCGACACCTTCGCCGCTGGGCTGCTTGGCGAGCTGACCGGCATGGGGGTGCCGATTGTGGCCGTTCCGCTCGTCAAGGACTCCCTGGCTAAGGACGTTTTGTTCGCCCGGAGTTGGACGTGCTGCGCGGCATGGGGTTCGGGTGCCGTTTGACCCTGATGCGCCACCGCAGTTACGCATACCAGACTGGCCCAGGGTGTTGGAAGAGTTGCATCTTGGCTAGGGCGTCGAGGCCGTTTCGTCGGCGTCGGGCAGGGTGTGCCTGTAGCGCTGGTTGGTGCGCAGGCTGCTGTGGCCGAGGCGTTGGCGGACGCCCGTCCAACACCGGCGACTTCTGTCGGTCTGATCACGCCATATGTCAAGCTCCTGACTACCGCACGTACTATCCAGTCCAGCCCCATCTCGCAGTTGGGCACACATCGACCGCCACGGATATGGGTCGCCTTGCCTGGCGAAGCATGGCAGGCTCGATGACAACAGCACCCGATTGCCGCTAGAAATGGGCCGACGTGGGCGCTGCATCATCGATCTGAGAGCGACGGGGAGGAAGGAGCCGAAGGTTGAGCGGGGACGCCACGAAGTCGACAACTGATGACTCACTCAAGAACCTAAGCCTCAAGAAGCGCGGCTTGACCACGTTTCCCGGGATAGCTCAAGCTGAGTACATAGAAACCCTGGACCTCAGCCAGAACCAACTGACTGAGCTACCGCCAGAAATTTGCAAGCTGATCAGCTTGAAGACGCTGGACCTAGGCGGCAACCAGCTAACCACGCTCCCACCAGAAATCGGTCAGCTACGCAGATTGCAGAAAGTAAATCTGAGCGAAAACAGCCTGATCGAGATACCACCGGAAGTCGGCGAGCTCGTCAGCCTCCTGAGCCTTGACTTGCGTGGCAACCAGCTGACCGCGCTTCCGCCCGAGATCAGCAAGCTACGCCGCATCCAGAGGCTTGACATACGAGGCAACCATCTGAGCCAACTGCCACATGAAGTCGCCGAACTCACTAGTCTTCGGGAACTAGACCTCCGCCGCAACCAGTTGACCGAGTTGCCGAGGGAGATCGGCGGCCTCGTTGCCCTGCTTGGCCTCGACGTCGGCGACAATCAGTTGACTGGGCTGCCACGAGAGATCTTCAAGCTCACGAGACTCCAGACGCTGAAACTGCAGGGTAATCAACTCACTGAACTGCCGACGGATATCGGAAAGCTGGGTAGCCTACAGCAGCTAGACCTGCAGCGGAACAAGCTGAACGCTCTGCCATGGGGGCTGGCGACACTGCTATTCAACGGCCTGAGCCTTCACGTGAGCGCAAATCCGCTCCGCGAGCCATTCCCCGAGCTTCTCGGCCGCGGCCCCAGGGCCGTCGCTGCATACCTTCGCAGCCTCGAAGATGCCATGCCTCAGTTTGAGGCCAAGCTATTGCTCATTGGTGAAGGCAACGTCGGCAAAACTTCGCTGGTTGCCGCTATCCGCGGCGAGCCGTTCATTGAGAACCGCCCTACGACGCACGGAATTGAAATACGGCCTCTAACAATGCCGCACCCTGAGATTGACGTGAACATAACAATGCGAGCATGGGACTTCGGTGGTCAGGAGGTCTACCGGATCACGCACCAGTTTTTCTTCAGTCGGCGCGCTCTCTACTTGTTGGTCTGGAATGCGCGTGAAGGTCAAGAGCAAAACGAGGTCGAGGGCTGGATTCGCCGAATCCGACTGCGAGTAAGCCGGGATGCCAAGATCCTAGTAGTTGCGACGCATTGCGATGAGCGGCGGCCGGAGCTTGATTACACCCACTTTAAACAAGCATTCCCTGAGCTTCTAGTTGGCCGCCACGATGTCGACAACCTGTCCGGGCGTGGCATCTCTGATCTCCGAAAAGGTATCGCTGAGCAAGCTGCGGACCTACCGCAGATGGGTCAGCTCATCAGTCCGCGTTGGATCGCGGTCCGAGATGAAATCCTTCGACGGGCGACCGCCGAGCCGCAGATCTCTTATAGGCAATTCACCGAGGTCTGCAGCGCCCACGGCGTTGATGGCGACGAGATAGTCACATTGGCACAGTTAATGCACGACCTCGGACTCATCATCTACTATGCAGACGACGAGGGCTTGCGCGAATTCGTGATTCTCAATCCCGAGTGGCTGACCAAAGCCATCAGCTATGTGCTCGCTGACGAACCTACGAGGGAATCGGGTGGCGTGCTTGATCATGCGCGGCTTGGACAAATCTGGCCTGAGCAATCGACCGTATCAGATCCTTTGGCCTATTCCGATCGCTACTATCCTTATTTCCTGCGGTTGATGGAGAAATTTGACGTCTCATATCGGCTAGCAGACAACGAGTACAGAAGCCTAGTAGCGCAGCTCGTGCCGTATGACCGCCCTGATCTACCCTGGGATTTCGGCGATACCACAAGGCTGGGTTTTCGTAAGCTCACGCTCGTGTGCCAACTCAGCGAGCCAGTTCCTGGTCTGATAGCCTGGCTAACCGTCCGGCACCACCGCGCTTCAACTGGGAGGCACTGGCGTAACGGCGTGTTCCTACGGCATCCGATCCATTCATACGCATCCGAGGCCTTAGTGGAACTACGTTCGCCTACCCAGCTGGTTGTCGAAGTCCGAGCACCCTCGCCTGATTACTTCTACAGCGTCATGCGGGACAGCATTGAAGACTTAATGATCCACCGTTG
>Ga0335078_10016605_pt1 | contig 10929 bp, 9 predicted proteins | sample Lox_Sample_32_FD_206711 | JGI IMG/M metagenome (GOLD analysis project Ga0335078, IMG submission 206711) | Soil microbial communities from Loxahatchee National Wildlife Refuge, Florida, United States - Lox_Sample_3.2 | ecosystem: Environmental > Terrestrial > Soil > Wetlands | place: USA: Florida... | reverse complement strand
CTAAGAGGGGCAGCAAACGTCCAACCATGCCGGGTGCCGGGCGGCCGCCCCCGCGCGCCCGCTGTGCCAGGGCGAAGTGCGGCTACGCTGTGTGCGCAATTCTTCCAGATCAAGGCAAATTGGTAACGCTTCGCATTCGGGATGGAAGCACGTGAATTGAATATGTGCACCCGGGCGAATTTTTCTCCCCCTATTCGCCGGATCAAGAATGGTTCGGACTGACCGGGGTATCATGACCCAGCCCCCGTAGCCCAAGGGAAGAGGCCGGCCCCCTAAAAGGGTCCCCAGTGTCGGTTCGACTCCGACCGGGGGCACACCCCCAAGGACCTGCGCAGACCCTCCCGCTTGGGCCCTGCCCGCCCGATTGGCGGCGTGGCCGGCGGCCCTGGGCGGGATGTGGTGGCGCTTTGCCGGTGGCACCGCCCGGGCGATCGTCTCACCATTCCAGCGGCCACCGGTTGATCGCCTCGCAGCCACCGGCTGATCGGCAATTCCCGAACAGGCGAGCGGATCATGTGCGTCATCTGGTGTATCGGCTCGGCCGCGGAACAACGGCCCATCTTGCGCCGCGTCCGGCGAACGGGGAGCGGAGTGCCGCTGACTGAACGGTCAATTGGCCGCTCGTGAACCGCGCGGTCAGCCGCTCGCATCCGGGCCCGCGCGGGTGACCGTGATACGCACGATAACGCGCCGGTCGCGAGCCATCGCTGCCCGGTAGTCGGCCCAGTCCGGGTGCTCACCGGAGACCCTTCGGTAGTAGTCGACGAGCAGGTCCATGGCATCGGGCAGGGAGATAATCTCCGCGTCCCCCTCGACCTGGACCCACTCCCCGAAGAAGCCGTCGGTGAAGACGCACAGCGACGCGTAGGGGCGGCGCCGCAGGTTGCGTGTCTTGAGTGCGGTCTCCCTGGTGCTGACAAGCACCCGGCCCTCGTCATCGACCGCGCACGTCACGGGAGACAGTTGCGGCCTGCCGTCGGACCGCGATGTGGCCAGGACTGCCCGGTGATGGGCCCGCAGGAAGTCAGCGGCCCGCCCGGCGTCCACGTCAGGCGCTGCTGAGCCGGGTGCGCCTGCGGACCTCGTACTCGTGCACGATGGCGCTGGCATAGCCGTGCGTCAGCCCGTGCTCGTCGGCCAGCCATACCGCTCGCTCCGTACAGCGCAGGAATGCGGGTCCGGATTCGAGGCTTGCGAACCACTCCGGGAGTTCTCGTCCGGTCACGGACGGGATGCGCGCGATCAGGTTCTTGTGCGTTTCCGGGGAGTGGTTCAGAGTCAACTGGCACCTCCAGGGGGTGGACACCCGTTCTGTTGAGACTGCATCACCGCCGCGCTCCTGGCAACCCCCACGGGCCAGCTTCCGTTAACCGCTGCGTCAGGACAGCCGCTCGAAGATCGTGGCCATGCCCTGCCCGCCGCCCACGCACATCGTTTCCAGGCCGAACGTCTTGTCATGGAACGCCAGGCCGGTCAGCAGCGTGGAGGTGATCCGCGCGCCCGTCATGCCGAACGGGTGCCCGACCGCGATCGCGCCGCCGTTGACGTTGAGCTTGTCGATGTCGATGCCCAGCTCGGTGTAGGACGGGATCACCTGGGCCGCGAACGCCTCATTGATCTCGACGAGGTCGATGTCGCTGATCGTCATCCCCGCCCGGCCCAGGGCCTGGCGGGACGCTTCCACCGGGCCGAGGCCCATGATCTCCGGCGACAGCGCCGACACCCCGGTGGCCACGATCCGCGCCAGCGGGGTGATGCCGAGCTCGGCCGCCTTGCGGTCGCTCATGACCACCACCGCCGCGGCGCCGTCGTTGAGCGGGCAGCAGTTGCCGGCGGTGACCGTCCCGTCCGGCCGGAACACCGGCTGCAGCGTGGCCACCTTCTCCAGCGTGGTCCCCGCGCGGGGCCCGTCGTCGGCGGTCACCACCGTGCCGTCGGGCAGGGTGAGCGGCGTGATGTCGCGCTGCCAGAAGCCGTTGGCCAGTGCCTTCTCCGCCAGGTTCTGCGACCGTACGCCGAACTCGTCCTGCGCGGCGCGGGTGATGCCGCGCAACTGCGCGACGTTCTCCGCGGTCTGTCCCATGGCGATGTAGATGTCGGGGATCCTGCCGTCCTCGCGCGGGTCGTGCCAGGCGGGCACGCCGATCCCGGACCGCTCCTCGGTGCGCGCCTCGGCCCCGGCGAAGACCGGGTTCCTGGTGTCCGGCCAGCTGTCGCTGCTGCCCTTGGCGAACCTGCTCACGCACTCGACGCCCGCCGAGACGAACACGTCGCCCTCGCCGGCCTTGATGGCGTGGAAGGCCATCCGGGTGGTCTGCAGCGAGGACGAGCAGTACCGGGTGACCGTGGTGCCCGGCAGCTGGTCGTATCCCAGCATGACCGCGACCACCCGGGCCATGTTGAAGCCCTGCTCGCCGCCGGGCAGGCCGCAGCCGAGGATGAGGTCGTCGATCTCGGCCGGGTCGAGCCGGGGCACCTTGGCCAGGGCGGCGGTGACCATCTGCCCCACCGCGTCGTCGGGCCTGATGCTGGTGAGCGACCCCTTGAACGCCCTGCCGATGGGGGACCTGGCGGTTGCGACGATCACTGCCTCGGGCATGGCTGCTCCTGGGTTCATCCGGCTACTGGTGGGTAGCTTATGTAAGCGTCCCCTCGCCGCCAATTCTTCCTCACTCCGCCGCCTGCCTGTGCCCCGCGCCCCGGCTTTCATTGATCGTGATGGGCGGGTGCCGCGGTGGGATAGCGTCGGTGCTGCAGGGCCGGCGGGACAGCGTTGTCCCAGGTCGGCGCCAAGGGGAGGTGGCTGGTGATGGAGGTCCACGACTCGCTGATCGAGCTTGTCGGGAATACGCCGCTGGTCAGGCTCCGCCGGGTCACCCGGGTGCTGGGCAGGGCCGCGCCGGACGTGCTCGCCAAGGTGGAGTACCTCAACCCGGGCGGCTCGGTGAAGGACCGGATCGCGCTGCGCATGGTGGTGGCGGCGGAAGCCTCGGGGGAGCTGCGCCCGGGCGGGACGATCATCGAGCCGACCTCCGGCAACACCGGCGTGGGCCTGGCCATCGTGGCGGCCGAAAAGGGCTACCGCTGCCTGTTCGTGTGCCCGGACAAGGTCGGCCAGGACAAGATCAGCGTGCTCCGCGCCTACGGGGCCGAGGTGATCGTGTGCCCGGGAGCGGTGGCCCCGGATCACCCCGAGTCCTACTACTCCGTCTCCACCAGGCTTGCCCGGGAGACGCCTGGCGGCTGGAAGCCGGACCAGTACGCCAACCCGGAGAACCCGAACTCGCACTACCACTCGACCGGGCCGGAGATCTGGGCGCAGACCGACGGCCAGGTGACCCACTTCGTCGCCGGGATAGGCACGGGCGGCACGATCAGCGGCGCGGGGCGGTACCTCAAGGAGGTGTCCGGCGGGACGGTGCAGGTCATCGGCGCCGACCCCGAGGGCTCGGTGTACTCGGGCGGCACCGGCCGCCCCTATCTGGTGGAGGGCGTCGGCGAGGACATCTGGCCGGTCACGTTCGACCGGGACATCTGCGACCAGGTGATCGCGGTCAGCGACGCCGACTCGTTCCTGATGACCCGCCGGCTGGCCCGGGAGGAGGGCCTGCTCACCGGCGGGTCGTGTGGCCTCGCCGTGGTCGCCGCGCTGCGGGTCGCGGCCGCTGCCGGGCCGGGCGACGTGATCGTGGTGCTGCTGCCGGACGGTGGGCGCGGCTACCTGTCCAAGATCTTCAACGACGAGTGGATGGCCGACTACGGCTTCCTCACCGCGCAGACGGCGGAGCCGAAGATCGCTGATGTGCTCGCCCGCAAGCAGGCGGGGCTGCCGGTCTTCGTGCACGCGCACCCGGATGAGACGGTAGCCTCGGCGATCGCCGTGCTGCGCGAGTACAACGTGTCCCAGCTCCCGGTGATGAAGGAGGAACCGCCGGTCATGGTGGCGGAGGTCATTGGCTCGGTGGTGGAACGCGACCTGCTCGACGCGCTCGTCTCGGGCCGCGCCGATCCCAAGGACCCGGTCGGCGCGCACATGTCCGCGCCGCTGCCGATGGTGGGCTCGGGGGAGCAGGTCAGCAAGGCGGTCGATGCGCTGGAGAAGGCCGGGGCGGCCGTGGTCCTGGTGGACGGCCGGCCGGCCGGCATGATCACGCGCCAGGACGTCCTTGCCTTCCTGGCCGGGAGCGCCTCGTGACCGCCGGGGACCGCAGGCGGGCCGGCGCGGACGGCAACGGCTTCGAGACCCTGGCGATCCACGCCGGGCAGGAACCGGACCCGGCGACCGGTGCCGTGGTGCCACCCATCTACCAGGTATCCACCTACGCCCAGGACGGTGTCGGCGGGACCCGGGGCGGTTACGAGTACTCCCGGACCGCGAACCCGACCCGGACGGCGCTGGAGGACTGCCTCGCCGCGCTGGAGGGTGGTGCCAGGGCGCTGGCGTTCGCCTCCGGCATGGCCGCCGAGGACTGCCTGCTGCGGACCATCTGCCGCCCCGGCGATCACGTGCTCATCCCGCACGACGCCTACGGCGGGACCTTCCGGTTGTTCGACAAGATTCTTTCGTCCTGGCAGCTGAGTTACCAGCCGGTGGCCGTCTCCGACCCGCAGGCCGTCAAGCATGCCCTCGCCGGGCGGCCGGCGCGGGCCGTCTGGGTGGAGACCCCCACCAACCCGCTGCTGTCGATCGTGGACATCGCCGCGATCGCGCAGCTGTGCTCGGACGCGGGCGCGCTGCTGGTGGTGGACAACACGTTCGCGTCCCCGTACCTGCAGAACCCGCTGGCGCTCGGCGCCGACGTGGTGATCCATTCGACCACCAAGTACCTCGGCGGCCATTCCGACGTGCTGGGCGGCGCCGCGGTCGTGGCCGATCCGGCGCTGGGTGAGGCCCTGGCTTTCGCCCAGAACGCTACCGGTGGCGTCGCCGGGCCGTTCGACTCCTGGCTGACGCTGCGGGGGATCCGGACGCTGGCGGTGCGGATGGACCGGCACAGTCAGAACGCCGCGCGGGTGGCGGACATGCTCGCCGCTCATCCGGCGGTCGCCGCGGTGCTCTACCCCGGGCTGCCCGGCCATCCCGGGCACGAGACCGCGGCCAAGCAGATGCGCGGGTTCGGCGGGATGGTGTCGTTCCGGGTGCGCGGCGGGGCGGAGGCGGCGGTCGCCGTCTGCGGGCGGACCAGGCTGTTCACCCTGGGGGAGTCCCTGGGCGGGGTCGAGTCGCTGATCGAGCACCCGGCCCGGATGACGCACGCCTCGGCAGCCGGGTCGCCGCTGGAGGTCCCGGCCGACCTCGTCCGGCTGTCGGTGGGCATCGAGTCCGGCGACGACCTGCTGGAGGACCTCCGCCAGGCGCTGCGCTGACGGGCCTATGGCTGCCAGATCATCAGCACCAGGACGACGAGCCAGATCAGTGTGACGATCCCGGCCATGGAGGCGACGCGGCCGCGTTCCACCGATGCCACGTGGGCCGGTGCCGCCGGGGCCGGGGCCAGCGGCACCGCCTCGGCGTCGGCTGCGTCCGGCGGCTGCGGGCTGTCCGGCGCCGCGGCCGGGGCGGTGTTCGCGGTGGCCAGCGCCTCGTGCTCGGCCGCGGTCTCCAGCGCGACCACGGCATGCCGCTGGTCCCGCATGATCAGCACGAGCACGACCAGCGACACCACGAACAACGTCATCGACGCGGTTACCCAGGCCTTGCTGAACTCCTTCTGCTGCTGGGCGGCCACCAGGCCGAACGCCAGCACCCCCAGTGAGGCGACGCCGAAGATCCGGGTGATCCGCAGCAGGTAGCGGAGCACGGCGACGTTCCGCGCCCGGATGTAGCGGGGGGTGGACATGATCGCGAGCGTGACCGGCCCGATCGTGAAGATCACAAACACCACGTGAAGCCAGATCACGAGCTGGTCGGTGAATGACATGAACCGATCCTAGGGCCCGTGGCCGCAGAACGTGATGATCCCCTGGCGCGGGGGTGCCAGGGGATCATCACCGTGCCGGGGCCTGCCCGGCGGGCTGGTCCGGTCAGCTGCGGCTGGAGGCGTCCACGGGGTCCCGGCTGCCGTCGGCCGCGGGCTTGTTGCTCCGGTTCACGAAGAAGGCCGCGACGAGGCAGATGACGGCGACGACCATGCAGCCAGCACCACGCAGCGAGCGCGTGGAGTTGGCCCGGGTCAGCGAGGCAGGCGGATGGGTGATCGTACCGAGAATGCTCGGCAGTGAATGCGCTGGCTCGATGAAGTAGATGATGCCCGCCACGATCGCCAGAACGGCGATGATCACTAGCACGATGGCGGTGATCGTCTTGCCGGACGACCGGCCAGACGCGCTCGTAGAACTCACGTGTTCCTCCTTGACGGATGTGCGGGCCTGCTCGGGCTGCGGCTGCTCAGGCCGGCTCATCAGCTATGACTGCCGAACGCTACTACGGGAGGGGACGCTGCGGGTGGGTCCCCAATTGCTCCCAGGTAAATCTAGCGCCTGCCCTTCCGGCGAGTGCGCAGAAAGTCCCTTACAACGTACTCCCCGAGGCGGTCTGGCTGCGCGTGCAGCACCCGGCCGCCGTTCCGGCGGGCGACCTCATCGACAAATGCGGTCAAGCGTTCGTCATCGGCAAGCATGAAAATGTTAAGAGCAGCCCTGCGCCTGGTCATTTTGTCCACCTCGGCGAGGGTCAATTCGAGCGTTTCCGGTGCTGGCGGCCAGTCGAACCACGACTGGCCGTCGCGCCGCAGGTGCGCGGTCGGCTCGCCGTCGGTGACGATGAGCACCACCGGATCGTGCTCGGGCCGCCGGTCCAGGAAGCGCCCGGCCAGCACCAGCGCGTGGTGCAGGTTGGTCCCCTGCACCATGTCCCAGCCGAGCCCGGCCAGGTCTGTCTCCCGAAGCTCCCGCGCGTAGTTGGAGAACCCGATCACCTGCACCGCGTCCTGCGGGAACCGGCTGCGCACGAGCGCGTGCAGCGCGAGCGCGGTCTGCTTTGCCACGCCCCAGGTGCCCCGCAGCGCCATCGAGTAGGACAGGTCCACGAGCAGGCACACCGCGGCGACGCCGCGCCGCTCGGTCTCCCCGACCTCGAAGTCCCCGGGGGAGAGCCGGACCAAGGGGGCGCCGCGGTCCACTGCCGGGCCGGCGGCCTGGCCGTCCCGGCGGCCGATCCGGCCGCGCACCGTGCCGGTGTCCCGCAACAGTGCGTTGCGCACGGTCGCGGGCGTGTCGATCGCCTGTTCGTCGCCGAACTGCCACGGCCTGGTCGCCCCGGTGTACTCGCCGGCCTGGCCCGCGTCCCGCTGGTCGTGGTCGCCGTAGCGGCCCTCGGTCAGGTCGGCGAAGATCCGGCGCAGGGCCGTCTCACCGAGCCGGCGCACCGCCTTCGGGGTGAGCTCCAGCTTGCCCGCGGTGCGCTGCAGGTAGCCCTGCCGCTCCAGCTCCCGCTCGATCTGGCGCAGCGCCTCCATGTCGTCCACGGCCTGGCGGCCGAGCGAGCGGCGGACCGCCTCCTCGTCGATGTCGTCCAGCCGGGCACCCGGGTAGTCCTGGCCCAGCGCGGCCTCCAGTTCCGCCAGATCGGCGAGTTCGGCCAGCGCGGTGGTGGCGTCGCCGAGCCCGAGCGGGTCCTCGCCGGTCATCGACTCCCGCTGCCACCCGCCAAGGTCGATGTCGGGCCTGCGGGCCCGCAGCGCGTCCGCGAGCTGGGCCATCTCCGCCGCCAGGCCAGCGTCGGACAGTGCCTGTTCCATGAGCCCGGCGAGCTCGTCCCGCTGCTCCCGGGACAGCGACGACATCAGCCGCTGGGCTGCCATCGCCCGGCGGGCGAGCTGGTCCACCAGCTCCTCCAGGTTGGCCGGGTTGTCGGGGAACATCTCCCCGTGGCGCCCCATGAAGGCGTCGAAGTCCGCCTGGGTGTGCTCGCCCCGCGCGTCGGCGGCCAGCATCGCGTTCAGCTCGGCCAGCATGTCCTTGACCCGCTGAATGGCCGCCGGGTCCGGGTGCTCCAGCACGTCTTTCATGCCGCGGAACTGACTGTCCAGCACCTCCCGCCGGAGCAGGTCCTTGAGCTGCTCGAAGGTCTCGCGGGCGGCGGCGGAGCGCCAGGAGTAGTCCGCGAGGCGCTGGATCGCCTGCGCGGCGTCGGCCGGGAGCGAGTCAAGCTCCGCCTCCCGCATCCGGGCATCGTCGCCCGGGTCGGGGAACAGCTCGGCGCGCTCCTGGCCGATCGCGGTGTCCAGCAGGGCCCGCGCCTGCTCCAGGATGCCGTCGAGCCGGCCGCGGCCGCGGATCTCCTCCCGCTGCTCGCGTACCCGCCGCAGCATGTCGTCCAGCCCCCGGTGGCCCTGCATGCCGCGCCGGAGCAGGTCGCGCAGGGCGGTGCCGGGGTCGGCACCGTCAAGCACCGACTCGCCGAGTTCGTCCAGCGCGCGGCGCGCGTCATACGGTGGCGCGAGCGGGTCGGGCCCGTCCCGGTAGGGGCCGTACCTGAATGTCACGTCGTGCGGCCCTCCTTCCGTTCCCCTGCCTCCGCATGCTACGTGCGGTAGACCGCCCCGCCGTCGAGCTCATCCTTGGACAGGCGGCGCATCAGGTAGAGCCCCTCCAGCGCGAACTCCACCGCCGCGGCCGCGTGCCCGAGCGACTCGCTGCCCTCCATGCCGAGCCGCTGCATGACCTTGGCCAGTCCGGGCACCTCGCCCACCCGGGCGAGCAGGTCCGCGGCGGGAACCAGCTCGCCGGTCTCCACGGTGCCGCCGCCCTCGAACAGGGTGAGCAGGCCACTGAGGTCGGCGTTGCCGAGCCGGGCACGGAAGGTGTCGGCGGTCGCGCGGCGGAGCAGGTGCTCGAGCACCTCCTGCTCCCTGCCCTCCTCGCTGACCTCGAACTCGACCTTGCCGCGCAGGCTGGTCACCACGGGCGGCAGGTCGCAGATCCGGACCACCGGCGCCGGCTCGCCGGCCAGCGCCGCCCGCCGCACGGCTGATGCCGCGGCGGACTCGGCGGCCGCGATGGCGAACCTGGCCGAGACGCCCGAGCGCGAATCGACGGCTGGCGAGGCGCGGACCAGGCGGGTGAACCGGGCGATGACCTCCACGAGGTGGCCGGGCAGCGCCGCACCGGGATCCGTGCCGTCCGGGGAGATCTGCGCCTCCTGCCGGATGAGGGCCAGCTCGTCCCCGAGCGACAGCGGGTAGTGCGTGCGGATCTCGGCACCGAACCGGTCCTTGAGCGGGGTGATGATCCGGCCGCGGCTGGTGTAGTCCTCGGGGTTGGCGCTGGCCACCAGGATCAGGTCCAGCGGCAGCCGCAGCGCGTAGCCGCGCACCCCGATGTCCCGCTCCTCCAGCACGTTCAGCAGCGCCACCTGGATGCGCTCGGCGAGGTCGGGCAGCTCGTTCAGGCAGAAGATGCCGCGGTTGGTGCGCGGCACCAGCCCGAAGTGGATGGTCTCGGCGTCGCCGAGGGTCCGGCCCTCCGCCACCTTGACCGGGTCCACGTCACCGATGAGGTCGCCGACGCTGGTGTCCGGGGTGGCCAGCTTCTCCCCGTAGCGCTCGCTGCGATGCCGCCAGGCCACCGGCAGCGCGTCGCCGTCGGCCGCGGCGAGGCGGCGGCAGCGGGCGCAGACCGGATGGTAGGGATGATCGTTGATCTCGCACCCGGCGACCACGGGCGTCCACTCGTCCAGCAGTTCGGGGAGGGTCCGGATCAGGCGCGTCTTGCCCTGGCCCCGCTCGCCCAGCAGCATCGAGTCGTGCCCGGCCAGGAGCGCCCGCTCCAACTGCGGGATCACGGTGTTGTCGAACCCGACGATCCCGGGAAACCTGTGCTCACCCGCGCGCATCCTGGTCAGCAGGTTGCGCCGGATCTCCTCTTTCACGGCTTCGTAGCTGTGCCCGCTGGCCCGCAACTCGCCGACGGTCGCGATCGCGGGATGGGGGGCGGCGGCAGCGGCGGCGTGAGTCTGATTGTCTGAGTGCACCATTCGACACTATGTCCACACGGACGGGACTGGCACCGGACAGCGTGGGAGAGGCGAGGTTATGGAACTACAAGGTCCGGTGCTTGCGATCGATATCGGCGGCACCAAGATGGCCGCGGGCCTGGTCGAGCCCGGCGGCCGGCTGGCGTCCTGGGGGCAGACGGAGACACCTCGCGGCATGGAGGCCGAGCAGTTGTGGCGGACGCTCGATGCGCTGTGCACCCGCCTGCTCGCCGAGGAGAACGTGGCGCCGGACGGCCTGGCCGGGGTGGGGTGCGGATGCGGCGGGCCGATGGAGTGGCCAGCTGGCCGGGTCTCGCCGCTGAACATTCCCGCCTGGCGGGAGTTCCCGCTGCGGGAGCGGCTGGAGGAGCGGTTCCCGGCCGGCCCGGTGCGGCTGCACAACGACGCCATCTGCATGGCGGCCGGCGAGCACTGGCGCGGCTCGGGGCGGGGCCGCCGCAACATGCTCGGCATGGTGGTCTCCACCGGCGTGGGCGGCGGGCTGGTGCTGGATGGGCACCTCATCAACGGCGCGACCGGCAACGCCGGGCACATCGGGCACGTGGTGGTGGATCCGGCCGGGCCGTTTTGCGTGTGCGGCGGGCGTGGCTGCCTGGAGGCCATCGCGCGGGGCCCGGCACTCGCCGCCTGGGCCCAGGGTGAGGGCTGGCGGCCAGGCCAGGCCTCGGTGAGTGCCAAGGACCTCGCGGACGACGCCGCCCAGGGGCACCCCATCGGGCTGGCCGCCATGCGCCGGGCCGGCGGTGCACTGGGAATCGGCATAGCATCCGCCACCCACCTGTGCGACCTGGAGGTGGTTGCCATCGGCGGCGGACTGGCCCAGGTGGGGTCACTGCTGTTCGACCCGCTGGAGGAGTCGCTGCGCACGCACGTCGGGCTCGACTACGCGCGCGATGTCGCCGTGGTGCCCGCGGAGCTCGGCCAGAGCGCCG
>Ga0335078_10016604_pt1 | contig 10930 bp, 7 predicted proteins | sample Lox_Sample_32_FD_206711 | JGI IMG/M metagenome (GOLD analysis project Ga0335078, IMG submission 206711) | Soil microbial communities from Loxahatchee National Wildlife Refuge, Florida, United States - Lox_Sample_3.2 | ecosystem: Environmental > Terrestrial > Soil > Wetlands | place: USA: Florida... | reverse complement strand
CGGCTCTGGACCTACGTGACGTTCGCCGACGGAGCGCTCCGCCTCGAGTCCGTGGCCACGACCGAGGACCAGGCGGCGCTCGCCGTGACGGTCGGTGAGGTGGTGTCGTGGGGCAACGAGCCGACGTGGGTGGAGGGGCTCGGCTTCGCGGACCACAAGGGCTCGTTCCCGGCGGAGTTCATAGCGCGCGAGGGACTGGGCATCGCGTACGCGCTCGCGCCGGAGCAGGGACATCTCCTCGCACGGTTCAACGGGCCGGCCTCCGGCTTCCACGAGAGCGCTCGGACGGGCGACCGCGTCGAGACGATCCCCGCGCACGGCGCGTCCCAGCGGCACGTGGCGACGATGACGCAGGCGCGTGGGGCGCTCGGGGCCGCGGTCGCCGCGCTGCCCCGGTACGCCCACGACGCGCTCGAGCACTTCCCCTTGCCCCTGCACGTCCCCGAGGGAGCGTTTGCCGAGGTCGCCCGCTGCGACGGCAACAGGCCCTACACGCGCCAGGACGCCCGCGCCCGGGAGCTGCTGCTCACCCACGGTTGCTGGCGCGTGCGACTCGGCGCACCGGGCCACGAGACGGGTCCGTGGACCTCGCCGGACGCCATCGCCAGTGCGCCGCTGCCGCGGGCGGGACTGCTCCGCTGGGCCGTCCGAGAGGCGGGCGCCGGAGTCGTGCCCGCACGCATCGTGGTGCGGGGGCGAGGCGGGACTCCCGATCCGAGCTGGGGCGAGGACCCGCTGGACGGCGCGTCGCTGAACGTCCTTCACACGGATCGCGACGGCAGCCGGCCGGTGCCACCGGGTCGGTACCACGTCACGGTGACGCGCGGCTTCGAGTACACGGCGCACGAGGCGGACATCGACGTGCCGCCCGGCGGGGCCGCGGACGTGGACGCCACGCTCGCTCGAGTGGTCGACACGCGTGGCTGGATCTCGGCCGACCTGCACGTCCACGCGGCTCCGTCGCTCGACGCGCCGACTCCCCTCGCCGACCGCGTGCGCGCGCTCGCGGCGGCCGGCGTGGAGGTGGCCGTGGCGACCGATCACAACGCGATCACCGACTACGGGGACGCCATCCGCGAGCGAGGCCTCGGACGCTGGCTCGCGTCGGTCGTCGGCGACGAGGTCACGACGCGAGGTGTGCCGCTCGGACACTTCAACGTGTTCCCGCTGGCGCCGGGCTCGCCGCCGGTTCCGTTCGACAAGGTGGCCCCGCCGGCGCTCGTCTCCGCCGCGCGCGCGGCGGATCCGAAGGAGCGAGCCAAGGTCGTGCAGCTCAACCATCCACGCATGGGCGGCATCGGATACCTCGAGCTTCTTCGCTTCGATCCGCGCGACGTCAAGGGCTGGAAGGAGCGCTCTCCCCTCGCCGAGACGGGGTTCGACGCCATCGAGGTCTTCAACGGCGATCACTACGCCCAGATCCCCGAGGTGGAGCAGGTGATGCGCGACTGGTACGCGCTGCTCGAGGCCGGAGCACGGATGACGGCCACCGGCAACTCCGACTCTCACAAGCTGACGTACCACGAGTGTGGAGTGCCCCGGAACCTGGTGCTCGTCGGCGACGACGACCCCGCGCGCTTCGACGAGGCGAAGTTCGTCGAGGCGATCCGAGCCGGCCACGTGGTCGTGTCGAGCGGCCCGTTCGTGCAGCTCGACGTCGCGGGTCGCGGCGTGGGCGACACGGCGCCGTCGGGCGAGCAGGAGGTGCACGTGACGGTGGACGCGCCGCCCTGGGTCGACGTGTCGCGCGTGCAGATCGTCCGTCGCGGCGAGACGCTGCGCGAGTACAAGGGTCCGTTCGGGGCCGGCGTGCGACGGCTCGACGCGCGCTTCCGGACCAACCTCACCTCGGGGGACTGGGTCCTCGCGATCGCGCGCGGCGAGCGGCCGATGACGTTCCTGCCCCGCGGTGGCGCGACGCCGTTCGCCTTCACGAATCCGGTCTGGATCCGGTAGGCCCTCCGGCCGTCATCCGCTTCCACAGACCGCCACGCACGTGCCGGGCGGATGGGGGCGCCCGTCCTTGCCCTTGGGCATGTCGCAGCGTCCCTTGCAGGCGTCCTCGGACGTGCACGGCTGCGCGTCGAGGTGCTTGTTCGCGCACTTTCCTCCGCCGGCGTCCCCGCTCCGGTCGCACCAGAGACCGTACGCGCAGTCGGTCGACGCCGCGCAGGCGGAGGCCACGGCGCCTCGCGCCCCGCACTTGCCCTGCACGCACGACAGGCCCTCGGCGCACGAGTCGCTCTTGTCGCAGGGCTTGCCCGCCGCGACGCGGGGCTGGCACGTCGACCCGTCGCAGTAGGCGCCCTTGGCGCACGCGGGGTGGTGCAGGGCGGCGGCCGCGTCGTTGATGACGGTGCCGAACGGCTGCCCGGTGCAGGCCTCCTTCGCCTTCGGAGGCTTCTTGCACGTGCCGTCCTCTCCGATCTTGTAGCCGACGCAGGCGAGGCCCTCCTTGCACTCGATCGAGAAGAGGCAAGGCTGTCCCTCGCCTTCGGTGCCGACGAGGACCCGGTCGCACGGGAAGTGGGCGAACACCGAGTCGACCTCGCTCGTCTGCGCCAGGGCCTTGTCGCGCAACATCTCGGTGCACTTGCCGGCCGCGTCCCGGTCGACCGTCGCCCGCGAGCGCCCGACGGCCATCTGCAGATCGTGCGAGCACAGCTTCGCCGCCATGCGACCGATCGACTGCGACACGTCGAAGTCGGCGGGGGAGCACTTCTCGCGCATCCGGGCGAGGTCCGCCGAGTAGACGTCGTCGCAGAACTGGTCGATCGGGGTGCGGGCCGCGTCCGGCGTCTCCGCCGCGCGGGGCGTGGGGGACGGGGTCGGCGCCGAGGCGCTCGCGGAGCCGGGCGGCGCTGCGTCCGATCCGCTCGTCTCCTCCGGCCGGTGGATGCAGGCCGCGAGGACGACGGCGACGACGACGAACGGAACGCTTCTCATCACCGCAGCCTCACCCGTGCCCGAGCTCGCCGAGGACCCAGTCGCCCACCGCGCGCGTGCCGAGCTCGCCGCCCACGTCGCGCGTGCATTTCTTCGCGGCCACCGCCTGCGCCACGATCCGCTCCAGGCGCTGCTCCTCCTCCGGCCAGCCGAGATGGGCGAGCATCATCCCCACCGTGAGCACGCTGGCCAGCGGGTTGGCGACGTCCTTGCCGGCCAGGGGCGGGGCCGATCCGTGCACCGGCTCGAACATCGCCACGCGGGCGCCGCCGTGCGGATCGTCGCAGCAGCGCGGGACGCGCGGGTGCACGTTGGCGCTCGCCGCCATCCCGAGCCCCCCCTGCAGCGCGGCGCCCAGGTCGGTCACGATGTCCCCGAAGAGGTTGCACGTGACGACGACCTCGAACTGCGACGGGTCCTGGATCATGTAGAGGCACATCGCGTCCACGTAGACGTGGCGGGCCTCGATCTCCGGGTACTCCTTGGCCACCGTGAAGAAGACGCGGTACCAGAGCTCGTGCGCGTGGCGCATGGCGTTCGACTTGTCGGCCATGTGCACGCGCTTCTTGCCGTGGGCGCGGGCGTGCTCGAACCCGGCGCGGATCAGGCGCTCGACGCCCTTGCGCGTGTTGACGTCCTCGTTGATGGCGACCTCGTCGCGCGTGCCGCGCTTGAACTGGCCGCCCATGCCCACGTAGATCCCTTCGGTGTTCTCGCGGAAGATCACCATGTCGACGTCCTTCGCGCCGCGCTCCTTCAGCGGGACGAGGCGGTCGGACAGCGCCCGCACGGGGCGGACGTTGGCGTAGAGATCGAGGCCGAACCGCAGGCCGAAGAGGATGTCGCGCGCGTGCTCGAGGCCGGGCACGCGCGGGTCGCCGAGGGCCCCGAGCAGGACGGCGCTCGCCTCGCCGGCGATGCGCTCGCGGACGGCGTCCGGGTACGTCGTGCCGTCGCGCAGGTAGCGGTCCGCGCCGAGGTCGAGCGGCCACAGCTCGAGCGGGAGGCCTCGCTCGTCGCGGTAGTGCTCGAGGACGCGCGTCGCCTGCGCGATCACCTCGGGTCCGATCCCGTCGCCGGGGATGACGGCGATGAGCTTGCTGTCGGGCATGAGCCGCTCTTTATGCACCGGCCCGGCGGGTGTTGTCGACGATGGCGTCGAGGATCGTCGGCCACGCGGGGACGGGCAGATCGTGCCCCATGCCGGGGATGGTCACCAGGCGCGCCCCGGGGATGGCCTTCGCGGTCGCCTGCCCTCCCGACAGCGTCACGAGCGGATCGTCGATCCCGTGGATCACCACGGCAGGCACCTTCAACCGGCCCAGGTCGGCCGTGCGATCGCGCTGCGTGAAGAGCGCCGCCGCCTGCCTCGCGATGCCGGCCGGATCGTGGTTGCGGTCCCACGCGGCGGCCGCGCGCGCCCGGATGGCCTCCTCGTCGAACGGAAAGCCGGGCGAGCCGATCGTTCGCCAGAGCGTGAGCCCCCGCGCGATGGCGTCGTCGCGGGTGGTCGGCGGGGGCATCAAGAAGACGCTGACCACCTCCGGACGAGGCGCGCCGACGGTGCGGTCGCCGGTCGACGACATGATCGACGCGAGGCTGAGCACCTGCTGCGGGTGACGGATGGCTGTCTCCTGGACGATGAAGCCGCCCATCGACGCGCCCACGAGGTGCACGGCGGGGACGCCGAGCGCCTCGATCAGACCCGACACGTCGTCCGCCATGTCCTCGAGGGCGTAGATTGCGGCCGAGCGGTTGCCCGTCATGGCCTGCATGAAGTCCGGCGTGCCGGAGAGCTTCGTCGAGAGGCCGACGTCGCGGTTGTCGAAGCGCACGACGCGGAAGCCGCGTTCGGCGAGCTGACGGCAGAAGTCGACGTGCCAGAGGATCATCTGGGCCGCGAAGCCCATCACGAGCACCAGCGTGGGGGCCCCCGCGTCGCCGAAGACTTCGTATTCCAGCTGGATTCCCCGGGAGACGTCGGCGCGCGGCACGGCGGCAGTCTACGACAGCATCGGACCTTCGATCACCTCGCAACCTCGGTCGACGCACCAGCGAGCCGAAGGATAGAATACGTTCATGGCGATGCGGGGGGCGGTGGTTGCGGCGTCCCTGGCGCTGATGGTGGCCGCGGCGAGCTGCAGCGGCGGCTCGTCGAACGGATCGAAAGCCGGCGGCGACGGCGGGTCCAGCGGGGGAGGCAGCGGCGGGAGCGGCAGCGGAGGCTCCAGCGGTGCCGGCTCGGGCGGATCGAGCGGCTCCGGCGGATCGAGCGGTGGCAGCGGGAGCTCGTCCGGGAGCAGCTCGTCGAGCGGCGGGGACGGCGGCGGGTCGTGCCTCGGGGCATCGCTGCTCGCGGCGGTCGGCAAGAGTCACCTGCTGCTGGGCGGGGCGATGGCCTCCGCCACGGCGTCCGCCGCGCCGTTCGACCTGCAGTACGACTACATCTCCGGCGGTCTGGCGCCCGGCAGCGGGCCGTGCACCTCCTGTTCGACTGGATGCGGCGCGAGCTGGTGGGGCTGCGGCTGGCAGTACGACATGGACCCGCCCGGCGCGTACGTGCGCGAGCTCGCCGCGTCCACCGCGCAGGAGAGCCCGCCGCAGATCCCGATGATCACCTACTACCAGCTGCTCCAGTCGAGCGGCGTGACGGAGGGCGCCCCCGAGGTCACGCAGGCTGCGACCGACGCGACGTTCATGAGCCGGTACTTCGCCGACTGGCGGTTCCTGCTGCAGCAGGTCGGACAGACGGTGTTCCTGCTGCACATCGAGCCGGACTTCTGGGGCTACGCCGAGCAGCACGGCGCCGACCCCACGGCGGAGCCGGCCGCGGTCGCGACCGCGAACTCCGTGGACTGCGGGTCGATGCCCAACACGATCGCCGGCATGGGACAGTGCATGATCGCGATGGTGCGCACCTACGCGCCCCACGCGCTCGTCGCGCTGCACGCGTCGGCGTGGTCGACCAACATCGACGTGGCGGGCAACACCGACCCGTCGCTGGACGTGGCGGGAGAGGCGAAGAAGACCGCCGCGTTCCTCGCCGCGTGCGGCGAGTCGCAGGCGGACTACGTCGTGGTCGAGACGAGCGATCGCGACGCGGGCTACTACCAGTGCGTCAAGAACCAGAACACCTGGTGGGACGCGACGAACACGACGCTGCCCACGTTCCACCAGGACTTCGCGTGGGTCACGGCGCTCACCGAGGCCCTCGGCAAGCCGGCGCTCTACTGGCAGACGCCCCTCGGCAACATGAACATCCCGGACGTCTGCCCCGAGCCGACGTCGGGGACGATCACGTGGCACGACAACCGCGTGGACTACTTCCTGGCGAACATGAACGAGCTGGCGGCGGCCCACGTGGTCGGCGCGGCCTTCGGTGCCGGGCAAGGCGACCAGACGACGCCGGAGACCGACGGCAACAACCTCGTCACGAAGGCGAAGGCGTACTACGCGGCGGGCGGGCAGGCGCTCTGTCCCTGACGTCAGCCCGCGCTCGACCCGTCGCTGCCGAACATCGCGCGCAGCGCCCCGCGCAGCCTCGCCGCCAGCGTCGCGCCCCTCACCGACTCGGGCGGAGCGTCGGGCGGTAGCTCGGGCGCGTTGGAGGCAGCCCAGATGAGGAGCGCCTCGACGGTCGCTCGCGGCAGGAACGTCCCCGCGCACTCCGGGCATCGCCACACGATCGGGCCGCTCGCCTCGTGCGTGCGCGGGTCGAGCTGCTGCGAGCAGCGAGGGCAGAGGGCCTTCGCGGGCGGCGGCCCGCTCGCGCGCCGCGACAGCGGCATCGCCAGCTCCGCGAGGGCGAGCGTGTCGCCGTCGAACCAGTCGAGCCAGAGCGCGCGGCACTTCGGGCACACGTCGATCATCGCGTCGCCCGCCTCGCGCAGATCCATGGGCGTCGAGCAGCCGGGACAGGTGGCGATCGCGTCGCCGGGGGAATCCGGGAGGTCCATCTTGCCCGCGAGCGTAAGCGAGAGCTCCCCCGCGAGGCGAGAGGGCTCGGGCGCAACGGGTAGCCCGCCCAGGTCCTCGCCGGGTCACGGCCAGATCGTGACGCCCGCGGCCCCCTCGAGGCTCTTTCTCGCGCGCACGACGCAGAAGCGCTGTCCGGTCGGCGCCTCCATCACCTGCCAGCTCTTGACGGCCCCGACGCGCCGGGCGCCGAGCTTCTCGAGCCTCGTGACCTCCGCCTCGATGTCGTCGGTCTCGATGTCGAGGTGCACGCGGCTGGCGTGCGCGACGGTCTGGACCTCGACGACGAGATCGCGAGCGCTGGCGTCCAGCCGCTCGTACACGCCGCCTTCCTCGCCGAGGTCACCCATCCCGAGGGCCGCGCACCAGAATCGAGCGGCCTCCTTCAGGTCGCTGGACTGGCAGTCGATGATGAATCCGGCGAGCCGGCTCCTGTGCATGGCGCTCGCCGTATCACCGGAGGCCCGCGGCGACCAGGCGCTCCGTCCCGGATCCGCTCAGCCGAACCGCGAGAGCCAGCGAACCCCCGCGCGGGCTCCGGCGACGGCGAGCAGCACGAGGAAGACGTCGTACGGCACGCGGTACCGCTGCTCCCCGCAGAAGAACGCGGCGACGACGAGCATCGTCAGGACGTGCGCCGAGCACACGAGCAGGACGGGGGTGGGCCGGCGCGCGCACGCGATCAGCCCGAGGAGCGAGAGCGGGCAGAGGACGCCGAGGAGCATCCCGCGGCTCGCCTGGTACCACGCGCTGCGCCAGCCCGTGCCCAGGTGCTCGGCGTCGGGCCACATGGAGCTGTCCACGAAGAGGTAGCGCACGTTGCCGAGCCACCGGACGACCCGCTCGCCGGTCGACATGTAGTAGACCTCGTTGCGCCGCGCGCGGTCGATCACGGCGGGGTCCCCGACGTACCCGTCGACGACGAGCTCCCTGTCCTCGCCGTTCTCGGACTTGGTGGGCGACGTGAAGAAGTGGCCGTCCTTCGACCGGACGGTGGCGTAGCTGGTGTCGGCGCCGAATCGAGCCACGCCGCCGTTGTCGGAGATGAGGCCCCAGCGCCCGCTGAGCACGTGATAGCGGACGGCGCCGTAGCCCACCGCCGCCGTCAGCAGGGCGCCGGCCACCAGCAGACCACGGACGCGGAGCCGCGGCGCGCGGGGGAATCGAAGAGCCGGGACGAGGCGGCCGAGCGGCCGCCGCAGGAGGACGATCGACGCGAGCAGGGCGAGCGCGGCCAGCGTGAGGACGATCTGCGGACGAACGAGGTAGGCGACCGCCGACGTCACGCCGAGCGCCACCGCGCCCTTCCCCCGCTCCACGAAGCGCACGAGCAACCAGGCGCTCAGGGCGACGGCGCCCGCGTACGGCTGCTCGGACGAGAAGAACCCCGCGAACGCGAGCAGCGGGTACCAGAGCGCGACCAGGACCCCGATCGCGACCGCCATCCACGCGCGCGAGACGATGCGCGTCGCGAGGAGCGCCGCGCACGGCGCCACCACCGCCCCCCACAGGCAGTTGAGCACGAGCAGGCGGGCGTGATGATCGTCGAAGCCCGCCAGCTTCATCTCGGCCGCGTACAGCAGGTGCGTCCCGGGCGGGGAGTACGTCGCGAACATCGGGTCGGCGTCCCGGGCGCCGTACGCGACGTGGCGCGCGCGCGCGATGTACCCGCCCATGTCCGAGAACAGGTTGTCGAACGGCGAGTCGACCCGGGCGACCCACCACAGCCTCGCCGTCATCGCGAGCGCGAAGACACCGAGCGCGATCGGTGCGACACGGAGGCGCGCGCGTTCGTGCTGTCGCATGACGGACCGGGCGCGAGTCTAGCCGAGCGTCGCGGGGACCTCGGCCCATGCCGTGGCTCGGTGCGGTCCCTCACCGTGCTCGGGGTGAGTCGTGCCGCAGCTTCCCCTCGCAGACGACGCGGAGCCGCCCGCGAGAAGGCTTCTCGGGCCGCCCCCATGCACGTGACTCCCCCGCTCATGACGTGCCTTCCGCTACCGGGTCGCGTCGAGACCTCGGCTCGTGACGCATCATGGATGGGGGAGTCATGCATCATGACCGACGGGACGAAGTCGACCCGGTTAGCCATGACACGTCATCGCGGGGGTACGAAGCGGGCTCGGTCATCCAGGACGCGTCATGGATCGAGGCAAGACGCATCTCGGGTCACCAGAAGACGCGTCATGACCGACCGGAAGACGCATCATGACCGACCGGAAGAAGCTCGCTCGGTGACCCAAGAAGCATCATGGGCCAGGTGACGAGCGTGACCCGGCACCGGAAGAAGCGTCATGACCGACCGGAAGAAGCTTGCCCGGTGACCGAAGAAGCATCATGGGCCAGGTGACGAGGGGAACGCGGCACCGGAAGAAGCGTCATGACCGACCGGAAGCAGCTTGCTCGGTGACCCGGGAAGCATCGTGGGCCAGGTGACGAGGGGAACGCGGCACCGGAAGAAGCGTCATGACCGACCGGAAGAAGCTTGCTCGGCCGCCCAGGAAGCATGAGGGCCCACCGGAAGACGTCAGAAGGACGGGCGAAAGCCGCACGATGTCGAACCCTCGAAGACAGGTACCTCGGGTGACGAGCGCCCGGACTTCACGGCCGCCCCAGCACCCCGTCCCAGAAGTCGCAGAGCGCCGTGCGCACGCCCATCCCCGCCTGCACCGTGTCGTCGAGCTGCAGGTACGGATCGGTGCTCGCGACGTACGCGGGCCACGTCGTGCCGGGGGAGCCGCTCGCGGCCAGGCCGGTCCACGCGCCGCCGACGAAGTCCGCGAGCATCTGCTCGCCCGCGCTCGGCACGTAGCCGTCCGCGCCCAGGTCGCGGAAGACCATCGCGAGCTCCTGGCCGTGCCACGCGCCGAGCGCCTTCTCGGCCGCCGTCCCGCCGTCGAGGTGGTGCGTGTAGAAGTAGCGCCACACGGGCTCGTCGCTCTGCCCCATCACGGCCACGCGCGCGGCGTACCGCGCGCCGTCGGTGAACTTCGCGTCGGTCGTGACCTGGACGTAGGCCTCGAGGGGGCTGGCGTAGCTCGAGGCGGGGTACTTCGCGAGGATCTGGCTGGCGAGGGTCTGGTCGTTGCTCGCGTACGCGAGCACGGCGGCCTCGTACTGGGCCTCCGTCATCCCCATCGGGTTCGCCTGGGCGAGCTCGAGCGACGTCTCGTCCGAGTTCGAGCCGATGACGAACGGCACGTGGTTGTGCGCCCCGCTCGCGATCACCTGGTCCGTCGGCGCCGCGAGCGCGATCCCGTCGACGTCGGGCTCGTAGTCTCCTTGCTTCCCGGCGATGCTGGCGGGCTCCGGCATGACGAGCGTGACGGAGTTGCCGTCGAGGGCGCGCATGCACGCGGCGGGATCGGCCGCCGAGTCGCAGCTCGCCTTCTGTGCCCAGGTGTGCGCGAACGTCTCGACGTCGGAGAGGGGCCGCGCGGTGCAGCCGCCGCTCTCCATGAGCGCCGCCGAGAAGAGGCCCTTGGCCAGCGGCGACGCGACCAGGTTGCACACGTCCTCGGCGCCGGCGGACTGCCCGAACACGAGCACGCGCGCCGGATCGCCGCCGAAGGCGGCCGCGTTGCGCTGCACCCAGCCGAGCAGGAAGATCTGGTCGAGCGTGCCGTAGTTGCCGGGGTTGGCGCCGAACGCCGGGTGCGCGAGGAACCCGAGGGCCCCGAGGCGGTAGTTGAAGGTGACGACGACGGCGTCCTCCTTCGCGGCGAGGAGCGCGCCGTCGTAGATGAAGTCGCCCGCGGTGTCTGTGTCGGCGCTGGAGCCCTGGACGTTGCCGCCGCCGTGGATGAAGACGAGCACCGGCAGAGGGCTCGCGGGCGCCGCGCCCGAGGGGACCCAGACGTTGGCGGTGAGGCAGTCCTCCTGCCCGAGCACCTTCGTGGTGTCGGTCGAGTCCACCTGCAGGCACATCGCGCCGAAGCTCGTGGCGGCGAGAGGCGCCGCCCAGCACGCGTGCGCCTCGGTCGCGGCCCAGCGCAGAGGTCCCACCGGG
>Ga0335078_10016603_pt1 | contig 10930 bp, 8 predicted proteins | sample Lox_Sample_32_FD_206711 | JGI IMG/M metagenome (GOLD analysis project Ga0335078, IMG submission 206711) | Soil microbial communities from Loxahatchee National Wildlife Refuge, Florida, United States - Lox_Sample_3.2 | ecosystem: Environmental > Terrestrial > Soil > Wetlands | place: USA: Florida... | reverse complement strand
TCTCGCCTTGCGCGTCGATTTCAAGAGCGGCCTCGGCGAGGAGCGTTTCGGCTTCCGTTTCGTCGGCAGCGAGGGAACCATGACCACCGGCTACAACGACCTCACGCTCTCCAACGCGCCGCCTGAGACCGAGCCGGGCTACACCATCGAAACATTTCCCAAAGCGCTGCAGGAGCAGTTTCTGCGCGAGTATCGGAAGCAGTACCCGGAAAGGCCGCGGGCCGCGGACACTGCGCGCGCGGACAAGCAATCCCGCTACGAGCCCCCGGAAGGCTACAGCGCGCACCGCGAACATCATCGCGTGTTCTACGAAGCCGTGCGGTCCCGCAAACGCCCGGTCGAAGACGCCATATTCGGTTTCCGCGCCGCTGGACCCGCGCTATTAGCGAATGTCAGTTACTTTGAGAAGCGGGTATGCCACTGGAACGCCCAGACGATGAAGGCGTAAGAGCGTTTTCACCAGATCGTGCCGGAGGGAGATCCAAAACCCTGGTCCCCGGCCCCCGACCCCCGGCCCCGCAAAGCGCCGGCGCATAGCGCGCCTAATTATCCTTCTTCTGATCGGGCTTGTCATCCGGCTGGTCACCCGGCTTCTCACCCGGCCGGTACAGCGTGGGAGCCTTCTTCTTCTCTCTTTCCGCCTTGGCTCGTTCGGCCTGCTTGACCTCCCGCTCCTCGGGCGTCATCATGCTCTCCCGTTCCTTCTTCTCCTTGGCTTCCTTGGCCGCCACCTCCGCGGCCCGCGCGCTGGGGTTCTCTCGCGCCAGATCCAGGCTGTCGCTGGTTCCGTCGATGGCCTGCTTCAGAATGAAATCGAATCGCGCCATGTCCTTCGGCTGGCTCTCCTGGATTTTTTGCAGGCTGGCCAGCATCTCTTTCTCGGCGGCGGCTACCGCTGCGATGCCCAGTTTGATGTCCTGGTGGCGTTTCAAAGCGTCGTCGGCCACCGTATCGATGGCATCGATGATATTGGCGTAATCGTCCAGAGCGTCGTGGATCAGAATCGAGCGGCCGGCTTTCTCCTTGGCCAGCCAGTGTTCTACCTGGCTCATGCGCTGCTGCGCGAACTGGATGTACAGCGCCAGCCGGTCGTTGGGCGCCTGCGCTTCGCGGATCTGATCCGCTTCGTCCGACGTCAGAAAATCCCGCTGCTGTTGGGCCGCCAGAGGCGCGGCCAGCAGCGCCCAAACCAGCAAAGCTCTCATTTCTGTTTACCCTCCATCACTCCGAGCAACAGATTCTCATGCACCTGCTGAACCTTGGACTTCACCGCATCCAGCATGGGACGGTCTGCCACGTTCATCTCCCGCTGAAAGGCGTCCAGCCGCTGCGCCAGGTCCCGGGTTACGATCTCGCCGCGCTTGAACCACTTGGGGCTTTTGCGCGGATTCTTGCCCGTCTCCCGGAGAGACGTCTCCGCCAGTTCCACGGATTCAAGGATCTCCTTAGCCAGCGCCTCCACCCGCGCGTTGTCTCCATTGGAATAAGCCTCGCGCGCGTCTTTCAACGCCTGCTCGGCATTGTCCAGCGCCAGCTTCGACCGTTTCTCCAGGTTCGGTTCGGCTTTCGCTTGCTGCAGATTGGCGCGCAGTCCCCCGGCCATCAGCAGAATCATCCCGAGCGAAACTGTGAGCGCGCTCCTCACCTCTTGTTCAACTCCCTGTCGAGCAGCTTGGCCCGCTGTCGCGCTTTCCATTCCTCGTCCGGGAACTGTCCGTTGCTTCGCGCCAGAAACTCCCGGTAGTATTCCAGCGCCTGCTTCAACGCCTTCAGCTTGTCATAGGTAATCGCGTGGAAATAGTAATTCGCCGGCGTGTCCTCGCCGAGCTGATGCGCCTTGTCCAAGGCCGCCAGCGACTCCGGATATTTCTCCAGCATGTAGAGCATCCCGGCGAGCTCGTTCCACGCTTCGCGCGAATCCGGCTTCAGTTTGGTGGCCGCGAAGAACTGCTGCGCCGCCGCCGCGTACTTCTTGTCGTCCCGCAGCCCGCGTCCGTACATCATACGCAGGGAATAATTGTTAGGCTCGGCGGCTACGCTTTGGTCGAGCAGGGGCAGCGCTTTGTCGAACTGTTTCTCGAACAGGTAGGCCGTACCCAGCGCCAGCCGGTTGGCCGGCGTGGGATCTTTCTGCACCGCCGCTTCGAGCGGCGCGATCGCGTCTTTCGACTGCTTGGTCTCGAGCAGCAACTGGCCGATATGCTCTTGCGCGGCGGCGTTCTCCGGGAACTCCCTATAGATCGCGAGCGCTTCCGCCTCCTGATGATTTTTCTCGTACAGCGCGGCCAACTCCAACAGCGCATCGCGATAACCGGAATCTAGCTGCGCCGCGGCCCGGAAATGCGGCGCGGCATCCGCCAGCCGGTTCTGCCGCGCCATCGCTTGCGCCAGTCCCAACTCCGCCGCGGCGGATTTCGCATTCAGATCCAAAGCCGCGCGATACTGCTCCTCGGCCTTGGACGCATCTCCCGATTTGAGCAGCGCATCGGCCCAGTACAGCCGCGGCCGGAATTCCTTGGGCTTTTGCTCCACCGCCTGCGCCAAAAACGGCGCCGCATCGGGCGCCTGCTTGTCGCGAAGCAACAGAATGCCCACGTTCAGTTCGGCCTCGTATAGCCCCGGCTTCAGCTCCAGGACCTTCTTGTATTCGGCGATCCCTTCCGCGTCGCGTTTCAGCATGCTGTACGCGAGCGCCAGGTGGAAATGCGACCAGTAGTCGTGGGGATCGGCGGCGACGGCCTTGCCGAACAGCTCGGCGGCCTGCTCGTATTTCTGCGCTTCGAGCGCCTTAGTCCCCTCGGCGCTGTAGTCGGCAGCTTGCAGGAAGAACAGAATCGCGGCCAGCGCCCCCATACCCACTATTCTACTCACTGCCGTGGCGCTGGCACTCCTGCCTGCCGCGCTGGCACTCTTGCCGGCAGGCGAGCCACGCTCGCCTATCTTGCTTTTGCCGCTTAACTCGTCTCCCCTGCAGCCGCGGACCGTCCCAGCACTTGCGACAAGAAATGCCCCGTGTAGGAACCCGGCGCCTGCGCGATCTCCTCGGGTGTTCCCGTGGCCACGATGTATCCGCCGCGCTCGCCGCCTTCCGGTCCCAGATCGATCACCCAGTCCGCGGCCTTGATCACCTCCAGGTTGTGCTCGATGATCAGCAAGCTCGCGCCATTCTCGATCAGCCGCCCGAATGCCGCCAGCAGCTTGGCGATATCGTCGAAGTGCAGCCCGGTGGTAGGTTCGTCGAATATGTACAACGTGCCCGCGCACGACGCCTGTGCCAGGTGCGCGGCTAGCTTCACGCGCTGCGCTTCGCCGCCCGAAAGCGTGGTCGCCGATTGGCCCAGCCGCAGATAACCCAGCCCCACTTCCGACAACACCTGGAGTTTCTGGGTAACGCGCCTCGCGCCGCTGAAGAACGCCAGCGCCTCGTCCACCGTAAGCTGCAGCACTTCGTGAATGTTCAGCCCGTTGTACTTGATGTCCAGGATGCCGCTCTTGAAGCGCGTGCCCTTGCATTCCTCGCACACCAGCTCGACATCCGCCAGAAACTGCATCTCCACCGTGACCGTGCCGTCGCCCTGGCACGTTTCGCAGCGCCCCCCAGGGATGTTGAACGAAAAGTGCCCCGCCGTGTATCCGCGCTTGTCGGCTTCGCGCGTGGAGGCGAAAAGCTGCCGGATCAGGTCGAACGCTTTTATGTACGTCACCGGGTTGGAGCGCGGCGTGCGCCCGATCGGAGACTGATCGATCAGGACAGTCTCCTTTATCGTCTCGGCGCCCTCCAGCTTGCGGCAGGCCAGCCGAAGCGCCGGCTCCAGCGTCTCGTCGTCCGGGCTGGCGGCCTCGCGATCCGGCGTGGGAGCTTTGTGCAGCGCTTGCATCGAGCGGTAAATCACGTCGTGCACCAGGGTCGATTTCCCGGATCCCGAAACCCCCGTGATCGCCACCATCATGCCCAGCGGAATCTCCACGTCGATGTTCTTTAAGTTGTGCGTCCGCGCGCCGAAGAATCGCAGCCGCTTGGCGCGGGTCAATCCATGCCTCTTGCGTGGACTCGAAACGCGCAACTCCCCGCGCAGGTAACGGCCAGTCAGCGATTTCGCGCCGTCTCCCAGCAGGTCCGCGTAGGAACCCTCGTAGATGATCTCGCCACCGTGCTCGCCCGCGCCTGGCCCCAGGTCCACAATGCGATCGGACGCGCGCATCACGTCCGGGTCGTGCTCCACCACCAGGATGGTATTGCCGATCTCCCGCAGTTCATGCAGAATCTTGATCAGCCGCCCCGTGTCCCGCGTGTGCAGCCCGATGGACGGTTCGTCGAGCACGTAACACGCGCCCACCAGCCGCGATCCCAAGCAAGTGGCAAGCTGTATGCGCTGCGCTTCGCCGCCCGAAAGCGTGGCCGACAGCCGATCCAGCGTCAAATAATCGAGCCCCACATCGTTCAAAAACTTGAGGCGCTGCCGGATCTCCACCAGAATCTTCTCCGCGATGGCGTTCTCCTCCGGCGAGAGCTCTAATCGATCGAAAAATGCAACGGCCTCTCCGATGTTCATCCGCACTACGTCCGCCAGATTACGGTCGGCCACCCGTACGTACAGCGCGTCCTTACGCAGCCGCGCGCCCTTGCATTCCGGGCACAGCGCATAACCGCGATATCGGCTCAGGAACACCCGCACGTGCAGCTTGTATTTCTTGGTTTCCAGGAAATCGAAGAAGCCGCGGATCGAGTCGAAGAGCGTCTCCTGTTCCTCCTCACTTAAGTCGCAAAAAGGAACGTTCATGCGCACGCCCTTGCTGCGCGCCGTCTTGCGAAAGTTGCCCAGCCACGACCGGTATTTGGGTTTGGTCCACGGATCCACGGCGCCGCCCTCGATGGTGCGGTTCTTGTCGGGGATCACCAGGTCCATATCGAAGTCGATGGTGTTGCCGAAGCCCTGGCAGCGCGGGCACGCGCCGAACGGGTTGTTGAAGCTGAACAGCCGCGGCTCGGGCTCCAGGAACGTCAAGCCGCACTGCTTGCAAGAGAATTTCTCACTAAAGCGGAGCCGCTCGGGGTTCGCTTTCGGCTCGGACGCTCTCTCCAGGATGAATTCTCCCGCTTCCCGATAGCTGATCTCGACGGTGTCCACCAGCCGCTGCCGCAGCTCCGGACCGGGCTCCGCGGGTATCGCCAGCCGGTCCACCAGCACAAACACGGATTTGGAAAAATCGATATCCAGCAGCGATTCCGGTGTCGAAAACTCGAATGTGCGCCCGTCTTGAAACAGCCGGTTGAAGCCCTTCTTCCGCAGATCGAAGAGATGGTCCCGCAGCGCCTGCGTGTCCGGATACGCTTCCCGGTTCACCGGAAACAGCGCATACCAGCGGCTGCCGGACTCTAGCGCCAGGAGTTGCTGCGCCACTTGATCAACCGTGTCGCGCTCGACGCGCTTGCCGCAGTTGGGGCAAAACGTCCGCCCCACGCGCGCGAATAGCAGCCGCAGGAAATCGTAGCATTCGGTGGACGTGGCCACCGTCGAACGCGGATTCCGGCTGGTGTTCTTCTGCCGTATGGCGATGGCCGGCGCGATGCCGTCGATATCCTCGACAGCCGGCTTCTCCATGCGCTCCAGAAACTGCCGCGCATATGCCGAAAGCGACTCGACGTAGCGCCGCTGCCCTTCCGCATAGATCGTGTCGAACGCCAGCGACGATTTCCCCGACCCCGACACACCCGTGATTACAGTCAACTGATTATGCGGGAGCGCCAGCGAAATATTCTTAAGGTTATGGACCCGCGCGCCACGAATCCGAATATACTCTTGCAAGTTCTTCTTCAGTATACCGTGTCGCCGTGTCGCCCGCGCGTCACGTCACTCGTGCCGCAGCGACGTCATCGGATCGACCGCCGCCGCACGCAGCGCCGGACCCCACGCGGCCACCAAGCCTGTCACCGCCAGCAGCGCCGCCACCGCCAGGAAACTCACTGGATCGGTCGCGCGCAGCCCCGGCACCAGGAAGACCGCCAGCGGTTTCACCAGGAAGAATGCGCCGCACAGCCCGATCGCCGCGCCCGATGCCACCAGCTTCGCCGCACCCCCCAGGACCATGCGGGCCACCGCGAGCCGGTCCGCTCCCAGCGCCATGCGCACGCCGATCTCGCGCGTCCGCCGCGTCACCGAGTAGACCATCACGCCGAACAGTCCGATGGCCGCCAGCAGCAGGCCGAGTGCGCCCATGCTTCCCAAGAGCAGCGCGCCCGCCTGGCTCGGCAGAAACGCCAGGCCGATGCTCGAATACATGGTGGCGACTTCCAGCCCGGCATCCGGGTCGATCCGCCGCAGCGCCTCGTGCACCGCCCGCAACTGCGTGGCCGGTGGTGCGGCGGACTTCAGCACGAATTGCACGCGCGTGCGATCGTTATCGATCCGCCACAGGTCTTCGTAAAGCTGCGGCTGATCGTCTTCACCGATGGACAGGTTCTTGGTGTCCTCCACGATCCCCACAATCACGTACATCGCTGGGCTGTCGCCCCAAAGAAAAGTGCGGCTCAGAGCTTCGCGGTCGGCAAGATAGCGCTGCGCAAATGTCCGGTTCACGATCGCGTATCGCGCTTCAGACCCGCCGCCGCGAGGCGCGAAAGTCCGGCCGCGTACGATCGGAATCCCCATCGCGCGAAAGTAGCCGGACGTCACGGCGTTCCAGTGAAAATGCACGTCCACCTGGCGGCCTGTGTCCTTCAGTTTAAGCGTGGTCGCGAACACTGTGTTGTCGGTGAAGGGGACGATCCGGGCCGCCGCCGCCGCTTCAATTCCGGGCAACGCCTCCAGCGCCCGCAGACCATCGCCGATGTACGCCCGCTTCCGTAGCACGTCCTTGTACGCCAGCGGCGGCAGGTTCACGTCCGCGCGTAGCGTGTTCCGCACGTCGAACCCGGGGCTGATGGCGTTTGCCCGCCAGAGATTCCGCAGAAACAGAGAGCCTGCTGTGAGTACGATTACCGACAGGGCTACCTGTGCGACTACCAATGCGCGTTGCCCGCGCAGCCGGCTTTCCCGCCGCAGGCCCGGCGCAATCGTCTGCCGGATCGACCGCCAAGCCGGCAACAGGCCGCAAGCCACCGTCGCGAAAGTCGTCAGCAGAATGGCGTAGAGGGTCACGCGCCAATCCAGCCGCAGGTCCAGGCGAATCGGCACCGGCAGAGGCAGGCGGACCTGTGACAGCGCGGTCGCCATCCCCTGGTGCAGCAACAGTCCCAGCGCCGCGCCCGCCAGCGAAAGCAGCAGGCTCTCCACCAGGAACTGCTGGAACAAGCGTCCCCGTCCGGCGCCCAGCGCCAGACGCGTGGCCAATTCCCTCCGCCGCGCCGAGCCGCGCGCCAGCAACAGGCTCGCGACATTCAAGCACGCAATCAGCAGCACCAGCCCCACCACCACCAGCAGAATTACGAAAAACAAGCCAAGGATCGCGGCTCCGCCCCCCAACGTTCCCAGCCGGTCCATGCCGCTGACCGCCGTAACCTGGCAATCATCCGCATAGCGGAACGGCTCCGGCATCGCCTGATCCAACCGCCGAGCCACGATGACCGCCCCGGCGCGCGCTTGTCCGATCGTCATACCCGGCTTGAGGCGCGCGTACATCGCCAGAACCGTCGAGTCCAGATAGCTCGGAACGTACACATCCGGCGAAAAACCGAAGCCGAGCACGATCCGGTAATCCGCCGGCAGAATCCCTACCACCGTGTACGGCCGGCCATCCAGACGAATCGCGCGGCCCACAATGGCTGGATCTCCGCGCAGGTGCGTGTGCCAGAATCGGTTGCCTAGAACCACCACCTCGTCCGGATCCTGCGCCAGTATGCCCCTCCCGTATGCCACCGGCCCGCCCAGCACCGCGAAGTAGTTCTTGGTGACCTGCATGCTGAAGATCTGGCGGGTCTCTGTGCCGTCGTCGAAGTTGATGAACGACTCCTCGTTCTCGCCCACCACGTCCTGAAACAGGCCGCTCCCGCGAACGAACTCGATGGCTGCCTTCTTTGCGTGGCTGTTGCCGCCAAGCAGGACCGAGACCACCGATCGTGCATCGGTGACCGACGGCTCGCTGAACAGAAACTGCACGCCCAGCGAAAAGATTCCCATATTGATGCCGATGCCAAGACCCAGCGAAACCAACGCGGTGATCGCCAGCGCCGGGCTGCGGCGCAGGCTCCGCGCGCCGTACAGCGCGTCCCGCCAGAGATTCTCGATCAAGGTGAATCGCCACAGGTCGCGTGCCTGCTCTTGAATGACCGTAGCGTTGCCCAGCGCCCCCGGATTGCCCTGCGCCGAGGCCATCTCGCGATGGAACGCCAGCTCGGCTTCCAGGTCCCGCTCCATCGAGCGGCGGCGCAACATCTTTAGAAAAAAACGATGCATCGGTATCCTCCCGGATGACTCAGGGCCGCGCCAGCACGCGTTCGACGCCTAGCGAAAGCCGGTTCCAGGTCGCCTGTTCGGACTCCAGCAACTTCTTGCCGCGCCGGGTGATCTGGTAATACTTGGCCTTGCGCTTGTTCTCGGAGAGCCCCCAGCGCGCCGAGATCGCGCCATCCAGCTCCAGCCGGTACAGCGCCGGATAGAGCGAGCCTTCCTCCACCTTGAGCACCTCGCCGGACAGCAGGTGAATGGTCTGCGCCACCGCGTAGCCGTGCAGGGGCCCGCGTTGCAGCGCGTGCAGGATCAGAAGATCCAGCGTCCCCTGCAGCAGCGTGGGCGACTCGGACTTGGCCATTCGCATCGCCTCCCTATGACGATCTATGGGTAGTATGCGCCCTCCTGCCCTAGATTGTCAAGGGGAATTAAACAACGCGCGAGACTGAGTTAACCGGACAGAAAGCCTTGGTCGAGCGTTTGGTCCACTGTATAGGGCCACGAGCTTGGAAATCGTTCCCGCTCGAGGCCCGTATCGAGCGACCGCACGGCGTGCTCATATTCCTGGTCGATCCAATTGGCCAACTCCGGGAGGAAGCTGGGGTTCTCCTCCAGCAGCTTGCGAATCCGGAAACGCTGCTCGGCGATCGTGCTCTGCCAGCTCGCACTCCGTTTCATGGGCTGGACCTGCCATTTTAGAAGCTGCCGGATCAACCGCCCTAAGCGGATTTACACAGCGCGCCCTTTGCGTTTGGCCAAGTGTTCGATTTCCTCGGCAATGTGGTCCAGATCGGCCTCGGCGACGCGGCCGGAACGCAGCAGTTCTGCGTTGCGCACAGCCCACTCGGCGAAGTCCCGATCATATAGCTCCGCAGCCTTCACGACTCCAATTATGTTCCTAATGGCAAAGCGTTTGCTTTTCCCCAACCCCCGCGTTACACTCAGGATTTCCAAATCTGCAACTCGGCGGAGACGTCGGGAGGGTTTGCGTGAAACTCGCTCCGGTAGACTATGTCATCCTCGCCCTCTACTTCGCCTTCGTCTTAGGCATCGGCTGGAGGCTTCGCAAAGGAGTCTCCTCCAGCGGCGACTTCCTCCTTTCCGGCCGCTCCGTCCCCGTCTGGATCACCAGCCTGGCCTTCATCGCGGCTAACCTCGGCGCTGTCGAGCTAATCGGCATGGCCGCTTCGGGCGCCAAGTACGGCATCATGACCGCCCATTTCTATTGGCTCGGAGCCATCCCCGCCATGCTGTTCATGGGCATTTTCATGATGCCGTTCTATTACGGCAGCAAGGCCCGCTCGGTGCCGGAATACCTGAAGCTGCGCTTCGACGAAAAAACGCGCGCCTTCAACGCCTTCTCCTTCGCGGTGATGACCATCTTCTCCTCCGGCATCTCCATGTATGCCCTGGGGCTGTTGCTGCATCTGGTGCTGGGATGGAGTTTCGACGTTTCCGTGCTGGCTTCGGCGGCCATCGTGCTGGCGTATACTTTCCTCGGCGGCCTGACCAGCGCAATTTACAATGAGGTCCTCCAGTTTCTCCTCATCGTGATGGGGTTCGCGCCCCTGGCTATCCTGGCGGTCAATAAGGCCGGAGGATGGCAGGGGATGGTGTCCCGCCTCCCGCCGAACATGACGCACGCCTGGCGTTATATGGGTAGTCCCACGGAAAATCCCATGGGGGTCGAGATCTTCGGCATGGTCGCCGGCCTCGGCTTCGTGCTCTCGTTCGGTTACTGGTGTACGAACTTTCTGGTGGTCCAGCGCGCCATGGCCGCCGATTCGATGTCGGCCGCCCGCCGCACCCCGCTGATCGGCACGATCCCCAAGATGTTTCTGCCGTTCATTGTCATCATGCCCGGCATCGCCGCGCTGGTTCTTTCGAAGATGCACCTCGGCTACGATTTCCCCCTGAAAGCCACGGGCGGCCCGGACTACGATCAGGCGCTCACCACGCTTATGGCCCAGTTCTATCCGGCAGGCCTGCTGGGAGTGGGGATGACCGGCTTGATGGCCTCCTTCATGTCCGGCATGGCGGGCAATGTGACGGCGTTTAATACGGTTTTTACCTACGACATCTATCAGAGCTACATTCGCCCCGGCGCGCCCGATCACCACTATCTGACGGTGGGACGCGTCACCACCGTCGCGGGCGTGCTGTTATCCATCGGCGCCGCTTACCTGGCTACCCGCTACAACAACATCATGGACTTGCTGCAACTGGTCTTCGGTTGTGTGAATGCGCCGCTATTCGCCACGTTCCTGTTGGGCATGTTCTGGAAGCGCACCACCGCGCACGGCGCATTTGCGGGTCTGACTCTGGGCACCGCCGCGGCCGCCCTGACCCTTTCGACTACGACGGCCGAAGGCAAGGGCGGCTGGATCGCCAATCTCTACACGTTTCCGTCGCAAATGGCGCAGAATTTCTGGATCGCGATCATCGCGTTTACGACCTGTTTGGTTATCTCCGTTGCGGTCAGCATGGTGACCACACCGCGCCCCGACAAGGAAATGGAGGGCCTCGTTTATGGCCTGACCAAA
>Ga0335078_10016602_pt1 | contig 10930 bp, 8 predicted proteins | sample Lox_Sample_32_FD_206711 | JGI IMG/M metagenome (GOLD analysis project Ga0335078, IMG submission 206711) | Soil microbial communities from Loxahatchee National Wildlife Refuge, Florida, United States - Lox_Sample_3.2 | ecosystem: Environmental > Terrestrial > Soil > Wetlands | place: USA: Florida... | reverse complement strand
TGGCGATGAAGTACCCGGTCTTCCGGTCCATCGTGGACCAGCGCAGCTACCAGCTGCCGGCCAGCCCGCGGCATCACCACTACTTCTGGAAGAACACCAACCTGCTGCTGCGCCAGTACCCGGGCACGCTCGGGATCAAGACCGGGTCGACCCGGGCCGCCGGGTACTGCCTGCTGTTCGAGGCCCGCCGGGGCAAGATCCAGCTCATCGGGGTGGTGCTGCACAGCGCCACCACCAGCAGCACCGCGTTCAGCGATGCGGCGAAGATCCTCAACTGGGGCTTCCGGCACGATTGAGACGATTACCCTGCAACGGCTGACTCCTGGTCACGCCCGGCCCGCCGGGAAGACACAATACTGGGGGATAGCTGACGATTTTCCGGGCAGGGGGCAGTGCCATGCGGTTGCGGTCAGGCGTAGCAATCGACCTGGGCACGGTCAATACCCTGGTCAGCATCGGCGGCCGGGGCCTGGTCATCGACGAGCCGTCGGCCATCGCCCTGGACCGGTCGACCGGCCAGGTGGCCGCGGTCGGCCTGGCCGCGGACGCGCTGGCGGGCAAGGAGCCGCAGGACGTCCAGGTGATCCACCCGCTGCGCAACGGGGTCGTGGCCGACCTGGAAGCGTCCTCGGCCATGCTGCAGGCGTTCCTGCGCCGCGCCAAGCTGCGCCGCGGTCTGCTGCGCACAACCGCCGTGGTCTGCGTGCCCGGCGGCGCCACCTATGTGGAACGCCGTTCGCTGGCCGCCGCGCTGGGCGCGGTCCGGCCGCGGTGCACCGTGCACATGGTGGACGAGCCGGTCGCCGCGGCCGCCGGGGCGGGCCTGAACCTCACCGAGGGCGCCGGTGTTTTCATCGTGGACATCGGCGGCGGCACCACCGAGGCCGCGGTGGTGGCCGGCGGCCAGGTGGTCCGGGCCGAGTCGCTGCGGCTCGGCGGCAACGCGATGGACGACGCGATCATGCATACCGTCAAGGCCGAACTGGGCCTGCTGCTCGGCCGCAACGCGGCCCGCACGCTCAAGACCACGCTGGGCCTGGCCGACGACGCCAACGGGTGGATGGAGACGGTGGGCGTGGACGCCGCGCGCCGCACCCCCCGGGTCGAGCACGTGCCCGGACGGCTGGTGGCGGCCGCGCTGGAGCACATCGTCACGGCCGTCGTGGACTGCGTGGAGGAGATGCTGTCCGATATCCCGCCGAACCTGGCCGAGGACGTGGTGCGCGGGAAGATCCGGCTGGCCGGGGGCGGCGCCCTGCTGCCTGGCCTGGCCAGCCGGATCGAGGCGGCCACCGGCATCCCGGTGCTGGTGGTCGACGATCCGCTGCGCTGCGTGGTGCGGGGCGCCGCGGAGATCCTCGAGCACGGCGACGGCCTGGGCTGACCGGCGGCGGCCTCGGGTAGCATCGGGCGGACAACACGGGAGCTCGGGCCAACCGGGCTGAGAGGGTGACTGGCCAGGCCGGCCGCGCGTCACCGACCGTCTGAACCTGACCGGGTAATGCCGGCGTAGGGAGGATGCCGTGACCACGGCCATCAGCCTGGCCAGTGCAGCATGTCCTGGGCACCGGCCCGTGCGCGGCGCCCGGTGAGCGGCGTGCTCGGCCAGCCCGCGGCGGCGGGCCTGGTGCACGGTATGGGCAAGGAACTGGTCGAGCCGGACTGGGACCCGCTGACCAGTGCGGAAGTCCACCAGGTACTGGCTGGCTACTGGCCCTCCGGGCCGGGCGGCGACGTGATCACCTGGCGCAGCCCGCGGCCGATGTCGGCCGCGGCGCTGGTCGACTGGGCGGGTGGCACCGTGTTCGTGAAACGGCACGACGTGCGGGTGCGCACCCCTGGGCAGCTCGCGGCCGAGCATGCCTTCATCGACCATCTGCGGGCCCGCGGCATCCCCGCCCCGGCGGTGCTGCGCACCCGCGAGGGTGGCACCGCGGCCCGCCGTGGCGACTGGGTGTACGAGGTGCACGCGGCTGCGCCCGGGGACGACGTGTACCGCGACGCGCTGTCCTGGACGCCGTTCGCCAGCCTGGGCCACGCCCGGGCGGCCGGGGCCATGCTGGCCCGGCTGCACCTCGCGGCGGCCAGCTGCCCACAGCCGGCCCGCCCGCCCGCCGTGCTGGCCAGCGGCTGCGGCATCATCTCCGCACCCGACCCGCTGGCCGCGGCTGGCCGGCTGCTCGCCCAGCGCCCGGGGCTGGCCGGCTACCTGGCCAGCCGGGACTGGCGCCGCGACCTCACCCGGGATGTGCTGCCGGCCATCCAGCGGGCCGCGCCCCAGCTCGCCGCGCTGGACCGGCAGTGGGCGCACGGCGACTGGCACCCATCCAACCTGACCTGGACCTCCGCCGCGGCGGACGCGGGGGTGGCCGGGGTCTTCGATTTCGGGCTGGCCAACCGCGGCTACGCCGTGCACGACCTGGCCAACGCGCTGGAGCGCAGCACGGTCAGCTGGCTGGACCTCACCGAGTCCGGGCGGGCCACCGCCGACCTGGCCGCGATCGACGCGCTGCTCGACGGCTACCAGCAGATCCGCCCGCTCAGCCCGGCCGAGGCCGCCGCGCTGCCAGCGGTCTTCCCGGTGGTCCACGTGGAGTACGCACTGTCCGAGGTGGAGTATTTCGCTGATGTGGTGCACGACCCGGCCAACGCGGATCTCGCCTACGACGGTTACCTCATCGACCATGCCCGCTGGTTCGCTGGGCCGGATGGGGCCCAGGTTCTGGAACACCTGAGGAGGAGGGCTTGGACCTAGCCCACTGGCTGGCCGAGGCCCAGCGCTGGCACCAGGACTGGGCGGCCGGGTTCGGCCCGGTCCCGGGGCACCCGTCGGCGCAGGTCAGCGACGAGCAGTTCGGTGCGGCATTCGCCGAGCTGACCGGGCGGCTGGCCGCCAACTACCCATTCTTCCACCCGCGCTATGCCGGGCAGATGCTCAAGCCGCCGCACCCGGCGGCGGTGGCCGGCTACCTGGCCGCAATGCTGGTCAACCCGAACAATCACGCGCTGGACGGCGGCCCGCCCACCGCGCAGATGGAACGCGAGGTGACCAGCCAGCTGGCGGCCATGTTCGGCCTGCCCAGCCACCTCGGCCACCTCACCACCAGCGGCACCATCGCCAACCTGGAGGCGCTGTTCGTGGCCCGGGAGCTGCACCCGGACCGGGGTGTCGCCTACAGCGCCGAAGCGCATTACACGCACAGCCGGATGTGCCGGGTGCTGGGCATCGAGGGGCATGCGGTGCCGGCCGACGCCCGCGGCCGCATCGACCTCGGGGCGCTGGAAGAGCTGCTGCGCTCCGGCCGGGTCGGCACCGTGGTGCTCACCGCGGGCACCACCGGGCTCGGCGCGATAGACCCTATCGACCAGGCGCTGGCCCTGCGGGCCCGGCATGACGTCCGGCTGCACGTGGACGCGGCCTACGGCGGGTTCTTCACCCTGCTGGCCGGGGCGGGCGGCCGGGCCGGGCTGCCGGCCGGGCCGTGGCGGGCCATCGCCGAGTGCGACTCGGTCGTGGTCGACCCGCATAAGCATGGGCTCCAGCCGTACGGGTGCGGTGCCGTGCTGTTCCGCGACCCCGAGGTCGGCCGCTTCTACCTGCACGACTCGCCATACACCTACTTCACCTCCGCGGACCTGCATCTCGGGGAAATCAGCCTGGAGTGCTCCCGGGCCGGCGCGGCGGCCGCCGCGCTCTGGCTCACCTTCCGGCTGCTGCCACCCACCCCGGATGGGCTGGGCCAGCTGCTCGCGGCCGGGCGGCGGGCCGCGCTGGACTGGTCGGCGCTGATCGCCGGATCAGCCCGCCTCAGCTTGTACCAGCCGCCGGAACTGGACATCGTCAGCTACTTCCCGGTCACCGAGCCGCGCGCGCTGTCCCGCATCGACGCGGCGTCCGAAGCGATCCTGCGCGCGGGCATGACCCAGCCCGACCCGGTCTTCGTCAGCACGCTGCGGGCCGACGCGGACGGCTTCCAGGCCCGTCACCCGGCGGTCACCGCCGACGCGGCCGGTGCCCGCATCCTGCGCAGCGTGCTGATGAAGCCCGAGCAGGAGCAGTACGTGCCACACCTGCACGCCCGGCTCGAGCAGCTGGCCCGCGGCTAGCACGTGCCCGGCAGCGCGGGCCGGCCCGGCAACCCGGGCCACGCGCCCCGCCGCCAGCCCGCCGCCCCGGCCACGCCTCAGGCCGGCCGTGGCCCGGCCAGCAGGGCCCGCACCCGGGCCAGCAGCTCGTCCGGGTTGAACGGCTTGGTCAGGTAGCCGTCGGCGCCCACCGCGACCCCCCGGGCGATATCCGCGTCCTGCACCCGCGCGCTGATCAGCAGCACCGGCAGCCGGTGCAGCGCCGGGGTCGCGCGCAGCCGCTCGGTCAGCTCGAAACCGTCGAGCCGCGGCATCGAGACGTCCAGCACCGCCATGTCCGGGGCGGACCCGGCCGCCAGCCGGAACGCCTCCTCGCCGTCGCCGGCCTCGATGACCCGGAACCCGCCGCGGGTCAGCCGGTAGGCCACCAGAGCCCGGATGTCCGGCTCGTCGTCGGCCACCAGGATCGTCCGCTCCGCGCCGGTCACGAGGCCACCTCCGCGGCCACCGCCAGCGGGATGTCGACCACGAACCGGGTGCCGCTGCCGCCGGTGCCCGCGAGCCGGAGCGTCCCGTCGTGCGCCTCGGCGATGGCCTTGCTGATGGCCAGGCCCAGCCCCGAGCCCGAGGTGCCCGCGGCGGTGGACGCCCGGTAGAACCGCTCGAACAGGTGGGCCCGGTCGGCCGCCGGGATGCCGACCCCGCTGTCGGTGACCTCGATCCGGCACGTCCCGCCGTGCTGGCTGACCAGCACGCTGACCTGCCCGCCCGCCGGGGTGAACTTGATCGCGTTGGACAGCAGGTTGCCGAGCAGCTGGCCAAGCCGCAGCCGGTCGCCCCGGACCAGCGCGGCCGGGCCGGTGTCCGCCTGGACCTCGATGCCCTTTTCCGCCGCGGCCGAGGCGAACAGCGCCACCGTCTCCCCGACCAGCTCAGCCAGGTCGACGTCGGCGACGTCCAGGCTGAACCGCCCGGCGTCCAGCTGGCCGATCAGCAGCAGGTCGCCCACCAGCCGCATCAGCCGGTCGCTGTTGCGCTTCACCGTGCCCAGGAAACGGCGCTGGTCGTCGGTCAGCGGGCCGGGATCGCCGTCGAGCAGGATGTGCAGCCAGCCGTCCATGGCGGCCAGCGGGGTGCGCAGCTCGTGCGACACGGTCGCCACGAACTGGTCCTTCATCTGGGCGGCCGCGGCCTCGGTACGGATCCGCTCGGCGTACTGGGCCAGCTGCGAGGCGATGGCCTCCACAGTCTCCGGCAGGCCGTCGGCCTGCGGCTGGTCATGCCCGGCCAGCTGGGCCACCCCGATCAGGCCGCCGCTCCCGGTGATCGGCACGGCCAGCTCGCCGCGCAGGGCCAGGCCGTTGGCCCCGGGCAGCTGCCCGGCCTCGACTGGCCCGGCCACGAAGACCGGCTGGCGCCGCTGCCAGGCGATGCCCACCGGCCCACGGCCAGCGGCCACGGTCCCGGCGCGCAGCAGCGCCAGCTGCTCTTCCCGGCCAGGCCGGGCCTGGGCCGCGGCACAGCGCAGTACCCCGGTATCCTCCCCGCCGGGTACCCAGGCCAGGCTGACCTGCCAGCGCAGCTGGGTACAGAAGATCTCCAGCACCTGGGGCAGTGCCTCCTCCACCGACGCGGCCGCGGCCAGCACGCGGGCGGTCTGGTACTGGGCGGCCAGCTGCCGGTCGGCCATCTTCCGCCCGCTCACGTCGAGGAACGTGATCACCCCGCCGCTGGCCCCTTTGCCGTCCAGCATGGGGTAACCCGAGCACTCCACCGGGAACGCGCTGCCGTCTTTGCGCCAGAACAGCTCGCTGCCCAGCCGGCATCCGGGCCCGCCGCGGGCGGACAGCATGAGCGGGCAGTCGTCGGCCGGGTAGGGCGTGCCATCCGGGCGGGTGTGGTGCAGCATCGCGTGCGAGTCCTGGCCGAGCAGCTCGGCTTCGGCGTAGCCGGTCTGCTCCAGCGCCGCCCGGTTGGCGAACGTGATCCGGCCCTCGCCGTCCACCCGGCAGATGCCCTCGTCCGTGGAATTCATCACCGCCTGGAGTTCCCCGGCCAGCCCTTCGGCCCGGCGCAGGGTGAGCGCTTCGGCACAGGCCAGCGTGGCGCTCTGCACCAGGTCGGTCAGGGTGGCCAGGTCGGCCGGGGTGAACGGGTCATCGCGCGACCGGCCCAGGCTGAGCACCCCGATCACCTGTTCCCGGTGCAGCAGCGGCAGGTGCGCCTCATGGCGGATTTCCCGGTCATTGATCAGCCCGGGCAGCCGCAGCGATGTTTCCGGGTAGCCGACCAGGAGCAGCCGTTTCTCCGCCACGGCCCGCCCGGCGAGGCCCTGCCCGGGCAGCAGCCGGCCAGCGAAGTCTTCCGCACGGGCCCCGCGCGTCGCCCGCAGGGTCATCGTCCCGGACTGCCCGTCGCGCACATAGAGCGCGCCCACCTGGGCGTCGCCGTGGTCGGCGATGTCCCGCAGGGTCATCTCGGCCACCGCCTCGAGCTGGGTCTGGGCCGCGAGCTGCTCGCTGAACTGATGCAGCGCCTCGGCCCGGGCCCGCTGCTGCTCTACCGCGGTCAGCGCTTCCTCCAGCTCCACCTGCTGGCCCTGCAGCTCGATCTGCTGGCTCTGCAGCTCGGCGTTCTGCTGCTCGCCCTCGTACCGGCCCGCCTCGACCTCCTCGGCCATCGCGTTGAAGCCGGAGGCCAGCGCGGCCACTTCCGCGGCGCCCCCCTCGGGCACCCGGGCCGACAGATCGCCGCCGCGCATCCGGCTGACCGCGACCGCGAGCCGCCGCACCGGCTGCACCACGGTGCGCCGCAGCATGATGGCGAACCCGGTGATGAGCAGCGCCGAGACCACCAGGCCAGCCAGGCCGAGCAGGAAGGTCAGCCGCCCGACGTGATCGATGCTGTGGCGCTGCGCCTGGGCCAGGCTCTGCTGCTGCCGCTCCAGCACGCCCATCTGCCGCCGCACGCTGTCCACCCGCGCCTTGCCCCGGCCGCTGGCCTCGGCGCGGCGGGCGGCGGGCAGATCCGACCGGCTCAGCCGGAGCAGCGGCTGCGCCCAGTCCCGGGCGTAGCCGGCCACGCCGGCCCTGATGCGGCTGGTGAGCCTGGCCGCGGCCGGGTCCCCGCTGGTGAGCCGCTGCAGGGCGCGCAGCTGGCCCGGATAAGCGGCCAGCCCGGCGTGATAGGAGCGCAGGAACAGGGGCCTGGCGGTGAGGAGATAGCCGCGCAGCCCGGTCTCCATGGTCAGCACCGACTGCTCGACGCCACCCAGGGTGGCGAGGACCTGTTCGGAGTGCGCGTCGCTACGTTCCTGGCGGAGCAGGCTGGCGCTGGCGATGGTGAGCACCACGAACCCGCCCAGCACCACGGCCGCCAGCACGCTGCTGGCCACACCGGCCTGCCAGGTCAGGCCGCGGCGCACGGGGCGTCCTTCTGGTAGACGTGCGGGGCCACCGCGGTCAGCCCGAACTGGCTGGGCCGGGTCAGCCGCTCAGTGCGGCCCAGCATGATCATCCCGCCGCTGCGCGCCGCCGCGGCCAGTCTGGCGTGCAGTTCCCGCTGGGCCGGCGGGGCGAAGTAGATGGCCACGTTCCGGCACAGCACCAGGTCGAACCGCCCGCTGGGCAGCGGCTCGCGCAGCAGGTCACGGCGTTCCCAGCGGACCAGCGCCCGGGTCTCGCGGAACACGTCCGCCGGAACGGCCGCGCCGCGGCGGGCTGTCTCGACCCGCTCGGAGAGCGCGTCCGAGCCGAGCAGCCGGCTGCGCGACAGGGCGCCCAGCCGGCCAAGGACCAGGGCGACGCTGTACAGCTCGGATCCGTCCGAGCAGCCCGCCGACCAGACCCGCACGCCATGCCCCGGCCTGATCAGCCGCGGCAGGATGTCCGCTTCCAGCAGGTCGAACTGCTCCGGGTCGCGGAACAGCCCGGTGACCGCAACCAGGATGCTGCGGCGCAGCGCCGCCAGCGCGGCGGGGCTGCGCTGGCAGAGCGCAGCCAGGTCGGCCCCGCTGCTGATGCCGTTGCGGCTCAGCGCCCGGCCCACGCAGGACGCCACGTGGGCAGGCCGGTACGACGCCAGCGGTATCCCCGATACCCGCGTCAGCGAGGCGAGTTCCGCCTGATTCAGGCCATATCCTCCCGGTGCCGTCATCCGACCTCGCCTAGAACCAGCCGCGCGTAGTTACTTTCGATAATCGTATAGATACCCTACGTAGTCAAAGGTGAGCAGCCCAGGTCATAACTGACCCCGGCGCAGCCTGGCCAGCCGAGGCTGAAAGGCTTAAGGGGACCTGAGGAGGTTCCCCATGACGAGTCAACCGACAGCCGCGGCGGCTGGCACCATCGACGTCGGTGGCGACCTGACCGTCAACCGGATGGGCTTCGGTGCGATGCGGATCACCGGCGCCGGCATCTGGGGCGAGCCGGCGGATCGCGAGCAGGCCAAGGCAGCCCTGCGCCGGGCGGTTGAGCTGGAGGTCAATTTCATCGACACGGCTAACTCCTACGGCCCCGGGGTCAGCGAGACCCTGATCGCGGAGACCTTGTACCCGTACCCGGCCGAGCTGGTTATTGCGACCAAGGGCGGCCTGGTCCGGCCCGAGCCCGGCCGCTGGGACGCCGACGGGCGCCCCGCGCACCTGCGTGAGTCGTGCGAGAGCAGCCTGCGCCGGCTGAAGCTGGAGCAGATCCCGCTGTACCAGCTGCACCGGCCCGACCCCAAGGTGCCGCTGGCCGACTCGATTGGCACGCTCGCCGAGCTCAAGGCCGAGGGCAAGATCCGGCACATCGGGGTGTCCAACGTCACCGAGGACCAGTTCCGTGAGGCCCAGCGGATCGTCCCGGTCGTGTCGATCCAGAACCGGTACAACGTCAGCGACCGGTCCTCGGAAACGGTCCTGGACCTGGCCACCCAGGAGGACGTCGCGTTCCTGCCGTGGGCGCCGATCCAGGAGACCGAGCGGGTCATCCCGGTGGTAACCATCGCCGAGAACCATGGCGTCAGCCAGCGCCAGGTCGCGCTGGCCTGGCTGCTGGCCCGCGCGGCGCAGATGCTGGTGATCCCCGGCTCCGGGTCGCCGGAGCACGTGGCCGACAACATCGCGGCCGCCGGGATCGAGCTGACCGGGGAGGAGTACAACTCCATCACCGACGCTGTGCAGGCCCCGCAGAGCAGCAGCTGATCCAGGCCGCCGACACCGCCGCCGCGCCAGCCTGACCCGCGTGGTGGCGGTGTGCTGCTGGCTGCGCACCCGGCCTGGGTGGCCGCTGATCGCGAGGTCGTTACCCAGCGTAATGAACCCTGGAAGGCGCTGAGGTGTGCTTTGGGCCAACTCGCCGGACACGAGTTATTACCCCTGATAGCATTTCGATGCTGCACCGGGGGGCAATACGGGGTGCCAAACGTACCGGGAACAGCATCTTTCGGGGAAAGAAGATTGTTCAAGACACACGGGGGCTGGTGGACTACCCGCCGCATACCTGACTGGAGATCGACTGTCGGCCGCGCCCAGCGGATCACGGCTGGGACCGAACCGGTCTTCCGCTCGAACACGCAGCGTGTTCTGGACATCCTGCCGTTCGTCATCATGGCCGCCGTCTCGCTGGCCGCGGATCTGGTCGGGCCCGGCGGCGGGCTGCTGTCCCTGCTGTCACTCGGCCCGGCCTTTGCCGCCGTGACCGGCGGGGTACGCAAGACCGTGGTCGTCGGCGCGGTGGCCCTCGCGCTGTGCGCGCTGATGGCCGCCTACCAGGTCATCGGCACCTGGGAAATGTGGGCTCTGGACTCAGCCACGGTGGCCGGGGTGACCGTGGCCGCGGTGATCGCCAGCACGGTACGCCAGCGCCGGGAGCGTGAACTGGCCGAGGTCGGGGCCATCGCCGAGGTCGCCCAGCAGGTCCTGCTGGGGCCGGTCCCGGGTGAGCTGAACTCGGTCCAGATGGCCGTTCGCTACATGTCGGCCACCTCCCGGGCGCAGATCGGCGGCGATCTCTACGAAGTGGTGCCGGCCCGGGACGGCTGCCGGCTCATCGTCGGCGACGTGCAGGGCAAGGGGCTGATCGGGGTCAAGGCGGCCGCGGCTGTTCTCGGCGTGTTCCGCGAGGTGGCGCACGACGCGGCCGACCTGCCCATGATCGCCGAACGGATCGAGGTGAGCCTGGGCCGGCAGCTGACCGCCGAGCAGTTCGTCACCGCACTGCTGGCCGAGGTCAGCTGCGACGGGTCCCGGGTTCAGCTGCTGAGCTGCGGTCATCCGCCGCCGTTGCTGGTCAGCGGCGGGATGGGCCGGTTCGTCGAGCCGGACGTGCCGGGCCTGCCGCTTGGCCTGTCGGACCTCGCGGCCGTCCCGCGGGACCTCACCAGCGTGCCGTTCGGCCCGGGCGATCAGTTGCTGCTGTACACCGATGGGGTGAGTGAAGCCCGGGACAAGGCCGGTGACTTCTTCCCGCTGGCCGACTGCCCGGCGTTCAGTAACGGGGCCGGCCCGGAGCATGTGCTCGACCATCTGCAGCGCGATGTGCTGCGGCACGTCGGTCATGCCCTGGATGACGACGCAGCGATGCTGCTCATCCGGCGCGAGCCGGCGCTGCTGCCGCCCAGTGCGGCCCAGCACCGCACGCCGACCCTGAGCGCGCCGGCCTAGGACCGGACACGCCCTACGTGGCGGAGCGCTCGCTGAGCGGGCGGCGGCGCAGTTCCGTCTGCTGGATCGCCGGCGGCAGGTACGCCTGGTCGAGGGTGCCGATGTCGGTTCCGGGCGGGACGATCTCATCGATCCGGTCGAGGACGTCGTCGGGCAGGACGACGTCCAGGCCGGCCAGCAGGTCATCGAGTTGCTCCA
>Ga0335078_10016601_pt1 | contig 10930 bp, 8 predicted proteins | sample Lox_Sample_32_FD_206711 | JGI IMG/M metagenome (GOLD analysis project Ga0335078, IMG submission 206711) | Soil microbial communities from Loxahatchee National Wildlife Refuge, Florida, United States - Lox_Sample_3.2 | ecosystem: Environmental > Terrestrial > Soil > Wetlands | place: USA: Florida... | reverse complement strand
CATAATGTGTGTGGACGCGCCGTCGACGGAACCGAGCACCCCAACGACGTGCTCGTCGAAAACCATCTTCACCGCTTCGGTCGAGGAAGCTCCCCACTGCGCCGAATCGGTGTGCACTTTCAAGACATAGCGCTTTGCCTGTACCGCTCCTGGCGCGCGGTAGCCGCCTTTGGCGTTAGCCTGCTCGAGCGCCAGTTGCGCGCCATGAAGCATAGCTAACCCGTAAGGCGATTCCGGATTGTTTTCGATGGGACCGAGGAAGCCGATATTCACGGTATCGGATTCTCCCAATTCCGCAGCGGAGCGTTCGCGCGCCGCACCGAAGTAGGCTAGTGTGTCGTCCGTGAGATACCACTCCTTGTAGGGCTTGGTGAATTTGCGGTAGGGAACTGCTTCTTCCGGCATGTTGGCGTAGCGTGGAGCCGGAGTTGCAGTGGGCGTCTGACCGTCGGGCTTGGCGGGCTCCTGATACTGCGCATTCGCAGATTCTGCGGCCACGAACAGAGAGGTTACGCAGAATGCAAGACCGCAAATCGTGCGAGCTGATCTAGATCGCATGGGCTTTCCTCAAACCGCGACTTTCTTGGCGCGCCTCGATGAAGCGCACAATGTTCTGCAACGTGCGCGGACTGATGGCCTGCGCGGCATCGCACTTCGGCTTGCCGGCACCTTCCGGGTCGCACGCAACCTCGATAATCAGGCCCTGGCTTCCGTACTCAATGGCGGCGCAACTGGCGCTTTCCACCATGCCGGCTACGCCGGTGGCGTGACTGGGATCGACGATCACGGGGAGAAATGTTTCCTCCCTCACCGCGGGGATCACGTTGAGGTCCAGAACGTTGCGCGAATATTCGCCCGACGGATAGGCTTTGATTCCGCGCTCGCACAGCACAACCTCCAGATTGCCCTCTTTGGCCACGTATTCGGCCGCGCCGAGCCATTCGCAGAGGCTCGCGGCCATACCGCGCTTCAACAAGACCGGCTTGCCGGATTTTCCCGCTTCGATGAGCAGTGGATAGTTCTGCATATTGCGCGAGCCAATTTGCAGCATGTCCGCGTATTCGGCGACGGTATCGACCAGCCGGGGGTCCATCACTTCGGTGACAATCGGCAGACCCGTTTCCCTGCTCGCTTCGCGCAAAATCTTCAGACCTTCTATGCCCAGGCCTTGGAAATCGTGCGGCGAGGTGCGCGGCTTGAACGCCCCACCGCGCAGCATGTCCGCACCCGCAGCTTTCACGGCGCGAGCTACGGCTAGCGTCTGCTCGCGGCTTTCGACTGCGCACGGACCGGCAATGACCACGGGCCGCGCTTCGCCAAAACGCACCGGCCCTACCTGAACCACGCGCGTTTCCGTTGGGTCGGCCGCAGGCTGCACGCGGCGGCTGATCAGTGGGCAAATCCGCGGAAGATCTTTCAACCCTACATTTCCGGCAATGCTCATGGAACCCGCCTTTTTCCTCGAACTGGGAGTGCACCGGAGCGAAAGTAAAACGGCAGACCGTTTATGCCTTGCGGTTGGTTGGGAATATGGCGATCGCTTCCATCTCGATCAACAATTCCGGCCGGCAGAGAATGGCTTGAATGCCGGTGGACGCCGGCAACGGGCTCAGCCCCTGCTCTTTGAAGAATTGCGTGCGGATTTCGTTGAACTCCGCGTAATCGCGTTCGATATCCCGCAAATAGCAGGTGGTACGCACGATGTCCTTCCAGGTGGCGCCTTCTGCGGCCAGCAGCCCGGTAATGTTGTGATAAGTACGCAGCGTCTGTGCCCGGAAATCGCCGATGTGCACGGAATTTCCGTACTCATCGATGCTCGCGGTACCCGAAATCAGCAGAATGGTGATGCCGTTCAGGTCCAGGCGCAGGCCGCGCGAGAACGAAGACGGCCGCGGATAGTCATACGCTTCGTTCAGAACTTTCTTTGCCTCGATGGCCCTCTTGGTGATCGCCGGAGCGGATTCTCCGGCGCCAACAACAGGATCAACGACCAGCTCTTGCTTGCTCATGACTTTTTCCTTCCTTGTGGGATTGATGAAATTCATGGATGCCGTGGCTGAGGCCTGCGGCCGTGGCTACCCAAATGTCGTCGCCTTGAAACGCCAGGTTGAGGATGTAGTTGTGCGCGAGGGAAGTTGGCGTTTCGAGCCTGCTTTGTTTTTTGTCCGGACCGGTGATGACGATTTCGCCTTTGCCGCTGTCCTTGTTGGGCCGGTAGGTGACCCAGGTGTTGGTCTTGAAATTGAGATAGCTGAGGCCTTTGTCGGTGCAGGCCCACACGTCGTCGCCGCGCGTCTGCGTGGCGTTGATGAAATCAGAGGCCAGCCCGCTGTCGGTGGAGAGATAGTTGAACCAGTTGTGGCCATCGTAGCCGCTCATGCCGAAGTAGGTGGAGGCCCAGAACATGTGCGTGTCGTTGTTGTAGGAAATGTTGCTAACGATGTCGTGAATCAGGCCCTGGTTTTTGAAGAGCACCAGTTCCATTTCGCCGTCGGGGTCGTTGTAGGGCTTCCAGTAGTCGCCCTTGACGTCATATTCGAGAACGCCGCCGCCCCAGACGGCGAAATACACCTTTTCGCCGGCAACCGCGATGCCGTAGGACCATGGTTCGTGCATTGGCGCGGTGCGCTCGCTGACGATGGACCATTCGCCGGTGCGCGTATTCAGGCGGCTGATACCCGCGGTGGTCGCGGCCCAGACGAGATCTCCCTGGATCGCGACTGCGTAGACGATATCGTTCGCCAGGCCGGTGGTCATGCTGCTGTAATTCTGGAATTTGCCGCCGGAAAGACGGCTGACGCCACCGAAGGTCGAGAGCCAAATGTCGCCGGTGTTTTTGTCGATGGCGATGCCGGTTACCACGCGGTTGGCCAGGCCGTCCGCAGTGGTAAACACCTTTGCGACCTTCGAGTTTTCGATCAGCACGAGCCCGTTTTCTGTGCCGGCCCACACCCGGTTGCCGTCTACGGCGACAGTGAAGACTTTGGCATCCGGCATGCCGTTGGCGGGGGTGAAGTTCTCCCATTTGGTGTAAAGAGCAGGAGTTTGCGCGAGCGCTGCAGCCGCGACGAAAAGGAATCCTGCAAATCCCAGTAACCAGCGATATTGTTGTGCGCTCTTCATGATTCTTCTCCTGCGCCTTACAGCGTCTTCAGGAACTCCACTAAGTCGTTCAACTGCTCCTTGGACATGTCCGATGTCACACCGTGCTTGTCGGCCGGGTTGTACAGCGTCCAGATTTCCTCGAGGGAACGCGCTTCGCCGTTGTGCAGATACGGCGGCTTTTCGTAAATGCGGTCGAGTTGCGGGATGTCGAAGAATCCGGCGGTGTCGTATTTGGAGGCGGTGCCCACGTCCGAGCTGACCTTGGCGGTGTAGTGCGTCGTCGCTGGGTGGCAGGTTTGGCAGCCCTTTTGATAAAAGATGTTCTTGCCGCGCTCCTGCGCAGGCGAAAGCTGGCCATCAGCGCTGAGATGACGGTTGGGCGGAAGCGGAATCGATTTGATGAACGCGACCAGGTCCGCGAGTTGCGCGGCGTTGAAGCCCTCCGAATGAAACAGGAATTTGGCGATGCGCGGGCCGCACTGCGTTTCGAGGTCGGGGTTATGGCCGTTCCATTTGTACGGCGCGGTTTCGGAGATGCCGCGCAGAGTGCGGTTGGCGACGCGGTCGCGGCCCAGTTGCGGGGTTTCGAGATTCCACGCCACGCCGTCGATGTGATTGTCGGGATGGCAGGTGGAGCAGGCGAACTGGCCTTGAAAACAGAATTTCGCGTCGTGAAAGAGTTGCTCGCCATGACGGAGCGTGGTGATTTCTCCTGGACCGCCCAGATCGAAGCGCGCGCGGACTTGGAACGCCGGAATATCTACGCTGGTCAAGCTGTCATCAAGCCGATTCACAACGTAGGCGGAGCGGCCATCCGGCGCTATCACTACGTCCATCGGATTGGATTGCGTGGGCAAGCGGCGAAGGACGATGGCACGTGCGGTGTCCAGCCGGTTCGGCAGGTCCGCCGCGGGAATGGCGTGCAGGCGCTGCTGCAACTTTGCGACGTCGATCACCGAGAGCGTGGCGGCTTCGGAATGGGTGATCAACGCATAGCGGCCGTCCGGAGTGAACGCTGCTCCGTTTGCACCGGCATAGTAGTCATCCAGATTGTCGAGCAAAAGTTCGGTAACTTCGGAAGCGCCCTGACTCGCTTTTGCTGGACGAATGACGGCGACGCCATGGGTCAGGATCCAGCCGTTGGAGACTTGAATGAGGGGATTGAGATTCTTCGGTCGCATGAAGGGAATCAGCAGAAAGCCGCCTTGCGCCGGGGGAGCCTCCGCGATGTGGCGCAGTTCCAGCACGCCGGGAATGAGGACGCGTTCCGCAACGGTCTGCCTCTGCGTGTCGATGACGGTCAGTTCGGAGACGGGGGCTTCGTCGGCGGAAGTGAGATAGGGAAGCAGGTTGGAAACATAAACGCGGCGGCCGTCGCGCGAAAGTTGTACACAGTGCGGGGAGCGCAATGCGGCGAGGCGCTTCAACTCCGCCCCGCTGGCGAGATCGATAATCGAAACGTCATTGCCGATGCTGTTTGCGACGTACAGAATTTTTCCACTGCGGTCGGTGGTCACTCCGACCGGTCCCCATCCGGTGGACAAAGAGCGTTGCACCTGAAACGTGGCGGCGTCGACGACACTGACGTTGTCATTCCACTCATTCGAGACGTAGAGAGTTTTCCCGTCAGGTGAGACGGCGACATCTTTTGGCTTGTGCCCAACTTCAACCTTGGCGACAACTCTCTGCATACGGATGTCGACGACCAACAGGGAATCGTCGTCCTCGCAAACGACGTACAGCTTGGTGCCATCGCGCGAGAATTTAGCCGCGACCGGCGTCAGGTAATTCTGCGGCCTGGTCGAAGGGTGAGCCTTGCCGGTGCTCACCGCGGAGAGAAGCAGGACGATCAGAACGGCAAGAAACAAAATCAGAAGGAGCAGTTTGCGATGCGACTGCAGGGGGTAAGAGGCGGCGGTCATTTGGACTTGCCTCCCGCGCTTGGCATTCTGCGTTCCCCGGGTTCGGTGATCTTGAGGATCTGGTCGGCCTTGACGTGCTCCAGCGTCTGCAGGGTGCCGCTGGGCCAGCGAATCGTCAGCTTATCGACTTCGGTGTGCGGACCGAGGCCGAAGTGCGGTCGTGGATCGTTCTGCGATAAGTAGCCGGATTGCGGGACATTTTCGGCGACCTGGTGAAGGTCGCCGGCCGTAGCTTCGATGCGCGCGCCAAAGCCATCGCGGTTGCTTGCGGTGCCGGTCAGTTTCAGCGTCAACCAATGATTCTTCACGCCGGCGGGCGGCTTGGCATGAACGAGAATGCCTTTGCCCCCGAGAACGACAACAAACGCATCGACGTATCCGTCGTTGTCGTAGTCGGCGAAGCATGCGCCGCGACCGACGTTTTTGCTTTTGAAGAAGCTGCCGGCGTCCGCGGACACGTCGCTGAAGGTTCCGTTGCCGTTGTTACGGAACAGGGAAGCTTCCATGGGTACCAGCCAGTGCAGGCCACCGTTGACGATGAACACATCTTTCCAGCCGTCGTTGTCAAAATCGAGGACCGCGTCGCCCCAGCCCACGAACTGCCCAGTATTCTGCGCGACGCCAGATTCCAACGTGGTATCGACGTAAAAGCCATCCTTGCGCGAATTGCGGAACAGTCGCGAATAGCGCATGTCCGAGACAAACAGGTCCAGTTCGCCGTGATTGTTGTAATCGGCAAAAATCGGACCCATGGCGGAAGGCGTGTCGCCGTTCGTGCCATAGGCGACACCTTGCTCCACGGCAACGTTCGTGAATGTGCCGTCGTGATTGTTGCGGTAGAGATAGCTCTCCATCGCGTCGTTGGCGATGTAAATGTCGGGCCAGCCGTCGTCGTCGTAATCGCCGACGGTTACGCCCATGGCGCGTCCGGCGGGATTGGCCACGCCCGCTTTTTCGGAAACATCGGTGAAGGTGCCGTCCCCGTTGTTGTGGAACAGGCGGCTGGCATCGCCTTCATAGTCCAGCGGACCGGCGAAAGCTTCGGCGGAGTAGTACGGTTTCTTGGAATTGGGATCGAACTTCAGGTAATTGCCGACGAAGAGATCCAGCCGGCCATCGCGATCGTAGTCGAGAAATGCCGCGCCCACGCCGAAGTGATTGTTCTGCACGCCCGCGGCTTCGGTGACATTGGTGAAAGTGCCGTCGCCGTTGTTGTGATAGAGGATCGCGGAATTCCAGTTGGTAACGTAGATGTCTTCGTAGCCGTCGTTGTCATAATCGCCGACGGTTACGCCCATGGCGAAGCCCTTGCCGGCTACGCCGGCTTGCGCGGTGACATCGGTGAAGGTGCCGTCGCCATTGTTGCGGTACAGGTGGTTGGTGGCGGTCTGGCCGTCGGCACGCGAATGATTGGTTACGCCATCGAGATAGCGTCCACTGAGCACGTAGAGATCGAGCAGGCCGTCATTGTTGTAATCGAACCACACGCAGCCGGAGCCGGTGGCTTCCATGATGGAGCTGAGCTTTTGTTCGCCGAAGGAGTGTCGGAATTGGATCCTGGACTGTTCGGTGACGTCTTCGTAGGTGGGCCAGTTACTGGCGGCGGAAACCTTGAAGGAAGAGTTGGAAGTCGAGACGTGCCGAACACCGGCGGGTAGGAGAACGACAGAAATGCCGAGGAGGAGCGCGAGCCGGAGCTTGCGGCGCGAGTTATTTCGCCGTGGAGGTTGCGGGAGCATGTGCGGTTTCTCCGAGAGGGGTTGGCGTATCAAAGCGCTTCAAGGTCATAGGCCAGTGATTTTCCGGGGCGACGTTTTTGTCGCCGTGACAGCCGGTGCAGCCGCGCTGTTCGCCGGGACGCGTCCAGATCCAGCCGCGTTCTTCGTGGATGAATTCGCCGTCTTTGTCGAGCAGGATGAAACGTATCGGCGTGTTGGCCGGCACACGCACATAGAAGGAGCCGTCACTTTCGACGGGCGCTTCGCCCAGTGTGCGTTCGCGGCCGTCTATGGCGTTTAGGGTCAGAACGCGAACGTTGGCGATGGCTTTATCGATCTGGCCTTTGGGTGCGTCACCAGAAAGATAGCTGTTGAGGCTGATGAAATAGCCGGTCTTTGACTCCGGATTCAAGGTGCTCCAGAAATGTTTCGGCACATCGTGAGGGAGAACCGGGAGCGGCTGAATGCTGGAAAGCTCCGGGTCGGAAAATACGCGTTCGCCCAACGTGCCGCTCCTCGTTTTCAGGACGTACAGATCGAATTTCGGCCGCGAGTTGCTTGCATCAGCTGACGCCGTGACAAGTTCGTTTGAAGAGAACCGACGAGCCGACTCATAGGTCAGGTTGCGAGGGCCGAGTGGAGTAGGCGCCTCCGAGCCACGCTGGAGCCACATCAGCTCGCCACTCGAGGCCTTTTCTTTTGCATGAACGAAGAGGATCGTCCCGTCGTTTAACTCCTCGGTCTCCGTTTCAATAGCTTCCTTCTTGTGGTCGCAGCGCAGGGATTCGAGCGCCGTGCCATCCGGCCGCAAGGTGTACAGGATGCGGGTGTTGGTGTCCTGATAGAGGGGCCAGGGCGCCGATGCAACGATCCGACCATCACGCAGAACGGTCTGCAACTGAAAGCCGGCGGGTCCGAAGGTGATGCGGCGAAGTTGCGAGCCATCGGCCTTCACGACGGCGAGATACGCCGGACTGTCTCCATTGCGCGGTTCGATGGTGAGCGCAATCTCCGCCGCAGGAAGATACGCGCCACGCAGGCAGTCCGCTTCGCACTGCGTGACCTGGCGTTTATTCGCACCATGCACATCCATTTCCCAGAGTTGCCAGCGAGCGCCTTGGGATTTTTGCGCGGAGAACAGGATCTTCGTGGCCTCGAAATTGATTTGTGGATCGGCGGCAGCGAAAAATCCATCGGTTAACAAAACCGGCGCGTTTTTCGCGCTGCCTCCTCTTAGAAGAACGATTCGACTGCCCTTGGGAAATCGCTCGGTGAGAGGCCCGGGGACGAATGACGGAGTCTGCACAAAGAGGATGTCGGGACGAGCGAGGAATGGGGAAGGCTTTACAGTTTTGGGGTTGCTCTGAGGCGCAGCGGAAAGGTGTACAGCTACCCACAAGCAGAGAATTGTGATGATGCTGGCGCAAAACCAAACATACTTCCGGCCCTGGCCCAAACTGTGACCCACTGACGCACCCCGTCGCTGTTAATCGGGCGAGGTCGCGCACAATTGCGGGACAGATTCTATCTCCCGCACGAGGAAACTGTGTCCGTGACCGCGTCGTTGTACCCAGTTAGCGACGGAAGAACAAAAGCGACAATACTACGAAAGGATTAAAACGAGGGTTTTGGTGACGCCCGTCACGCAGAGGCATTTCAGCGGTCACAATTTTCGCGCAATTTACGCGCTGATTCCGTATGTTTTGTGCAAAATCTGTGTTGTTTCCACCACACGGAACAGCGAACTCGGCGCGCCGGCTATTGCTTCAGAGAAGCCTGCACTTGCTTCGCGTATTCCTTTGCTTTGGCAATGGTTTTTTCCTGATCCACGGTGAGCAGCTTGCCGTCGCGCAATAACGTTTTGCCGCCGACCACCACGGTCTCCACTTCGCTGGCCTTTAATGCGTAGACAATCTGCGAATAGACGTCGTAGATCGGAACCGCATTGGGCGTATCCAAATTCAGAATCATGAAATCGGCTTTCTTGCCGGGTTCGAGCGAGCCGATTTCTTTCTCCATGTGCAAGGCGCGCGCGCCTTCGATGGTGGCCATCTCCAACGCGCCTTTGGCGCCGAGAGCGCGCGGATCCATGCGCGTAATCTTCTGCAGCTTGGACGCTAGGTCCATCTCTTCCATCATGTCGAGATCGTTGTTGCTGCCGGAAGGGCCATCGGTGCCGAGCCCCACACGCATCCCCGCGGCGCGCTGATCCACTACCGGCGCGACCCCGCTGGCCAGCATCATGTTGCTGGACGGATTGTGCACGCATCCGACCTGACGATCGGCGAGAATTTTCATGTCGGTGTAGTCCGTCCAGATGCAGTGAGCCGCAAGCACATCGGGACCGAGAAATGCGATACGTTCGAGGTATTGAACCGGTGTCGCGCCATTTTTGTCGAGACTGTCGACGTATTCCTTGCGCATTTCCGCGACGTGAATCAGGATCGGTGCGTGATACTTGCGCGCAAGCCCTGCCGCGTCTTTCAACGTTTTTTCAGAACAGGTGTAAATGGAGTGTGGCGCGACCGCGGCATGGATGAGTGGATCGCCTTGCCATTTTTTCAGAAACTTTTCCGTGTAGGCGATCATTTCGTCTTCGTTCTTGTTGTCCGGTGCGGGAAAATCGATCCAGGTTTCGCCGAGAAAGCCGCGCAGTCCCGCTGCTTTGGTTTCTTCGGCTTCGGCGTCTTCGAAGTAGTACATGTCGGCAAAAGTCGTCGTGCCGCCGCGGATCATTTCCGCCAGGGCAAGACGCGAGCCCCAACGGACGTAATCTTCGGTCACGTTTCGAGCTTCGGCAGGGAAAATATATTTGCGGAGCCACTCGTCCAGCGTCACATCATCTTTTAGACCGCGCATCAGCACCATGGGGATGTGCGTGTGACCATTAATCAAGCCGGGCAGGATGAGTTTCCCATTGGCATCGATGGTCTGCTTGGCAATCAGTCCCTTGGCGGAAAAAGCTCCCGGGTTTTGACCGATGGAAACGATTTCATCGCCGCGCACGGCCAGGTAACCGTTCTCGATCACGTGGCGCTCGGAGTCCATAGTAATGATGGTTGCGCCGCGCACCAGCAGATCGACCGAGACGGCCTCCTTGGCGGCTTGCTGAGCGGACAACGGAAATGGGCATACGCACGCACTAAACAGAAGCAGGCGGGCTACGAACAGAGTGATTTCATCACGAGAAGATTTCATGATCCCTCGAAGACACGTTTCGACAGGTCTATAGGTTAGAAGAGTCGAACGGTTTGGGGAAGAGCTGGCTCATGCGGCTGGTTTCGGTTTTGCCTTTCAGGTTCGACATGACCACGGGGACATCGCCGCAAAATTCCCAGATCAGCTGGCGGCAGGCGCCGCAGGGTGGCGTAAGGGTATCCGTGTCGGTCACTACGGCAATAGCGTCGAATTTGCGCTCGCCCTCGCTGATGGCTTTGAAGATGGCGACGCGTTCGGCGCAAATGGTCAGGCCGTAAGTGGCGTTTTCGACGTTGCAGCCGCCGTAGATTTTGCCGGAGGCGGCACGCAGGGCTGCACCGACTTTGAAATTGGAGAATTTGGCATGCGCGTTTTCACGGGCGTGTTTTGCCACTTTGATTAGTGAATCGTAATTACTCATTACGTCTCCAGAGCGCACAGGCAAGAGTGCCCGTGCCACCTTCGTTATTTCAGCGCTGAAGCGATATCCGGAATCACTGTGCGGAGCAGGGCGATGAACTGGCCCTTGACGCGCTCCGCGGTTTCCAAGACCTCTTTGTGATCCAGCGGCTGATCGAGAACGCCTGCCGCAGCGTTGGTCACGCAGGAAATTCCGAGCACGCGGATAGCGCTGTGACGAGCTGCGATCACTTCCGGAACTGTGGACATGCCCACGAGGTCGGCGCCGATGCTGCGCAGGTAGCGAATCTCCGCGGGCGTTTCGTAGCTTGGCCCGGCCAGCGCGGCGTAAACACCTTCGCCTAGATTTACACCGAGGCGGCGGCCTTCGGCCAGGGTGAGCGCTCGAAATTGCTTGTCGTAGGCGGCGCTCATATCCGGAAAGCGCGGGCCGAAGTTTTCGTCATTGGGGCCAGAGAGAGGATTCGCGCCTTGCAGGTTGATGTGATCGCTGAGGACTACGAGGCGGCCCTGAGTAAAGTCCTTTTTGATTCCCCCGGCCGCATTGGTGAAGACGATCGCCTGCAC
>Ga0335078_10016600_pt1 | contig 10930 bp, 6 predicted proteins | sample Lox_Sample_32_FD_206711 | JGI IMG/M metagenome (GOLD analysis project Ga0335078, IMG submission 206711) | Soil microbial communities from Loxahatchee National Wildlife Refuge, Florida, United States - Lox_Sample_3.2 | ecosystem: Environmental > Terrestrial > Soil > Wetlands | place: USA: Florida... | reverse complement strand
CTGGACTGCAAAGCACGCGGTAGCTGCCTGGTTGAATCTGTCGACCGACCCTCGAACTCTTGCCAACATAGAAATACGCGCTGCATCGTCCGGCGCGCCAGACGTTTTTTTTCAAAGCCAACCGGCTGACCTCGCAATATCGCTGAGTCACCGTGACCGAACAGCCTTGTGCACGGTCGTTCCTTCCGGAACGAGCATCGGTTGTGATCTGGAGACCATCGAACACCGCGGCGACGCTTTCGTTGCTGACTACTTCACGGTCAATGAAAAGGCGCTTATCGCCCAAGCCACTGGCGAAGAGCAGGATCTGCTCGTGGCGCTGCTTTGGAGCGCAAAGGAAAGCTGCCTCAAGGCGCTGCGCGTGGGCCTGCGACTTGACACCAGGTGTATATGTGTTAGCCCCGCCGAGTTGTGGGCGCGATCCGTCAACAACACTGATGGGTGGCGCTCCTTTCGCGCTCATTATTTTGGTGGTTGCGTCTTTGGCGGCTGGTGGCGATTTCAGGATCGCTTGGTGCGAACCGTCGCCTCCAACCTTCCCTGGCAATAGTTGCGCGGCAGAACATCGCCATCGCACTGGCTGGCCTAACCAATAGTTCGTGTTTCGCCGGGCTTCAAAATACGAACTTGCCGGCGACTTGAAGGAGCCTTGGCGAGTTGGCATTGACGACCTGGCCGAAGCCTGCGCTGCTGATGTTGCCGTTTACAGCGGCAGGTCCAAAGAACTGAGCATGATTGAATGTGTTGAAAGTCTCCAGCCGGAATTGAAGTGTCTTCGCTTCGGTGATCGGCACATCCTTCTGAAGGGCGATGTCGAAGTCATTGAGCCCCGGTCCGTAGAAGAAGCGCCGCCTCGCATTCCCCAGCTGACCCAGATAAGGAGTGATGTTCGTTGGAAACAGCGAGGTGTTGAATGCGGGCCGGCCGTTCCGCGGGTTGGTGTTGATATCCAGATTTCCGGGAATGAAATACGGTGTATCGACTCCGTTATTGTTGATCCCGTTCGGCATGGTTCCCAACAACGAGCTGTCGGTATTGTTATAGAGCGTGACCGGGAGGCCTGTTGAGAATCGTGTAACGCCGGAAATGGACCAGCCAGTCGTCCAGCGATTCTGAGCGTGGACAAAAAACGGAACCGGAACTTGATATCGGTAACTCGCGACAAAGTTCTGCCGTAGATCGAAAGCCGAGATCGCTTTGGTGAGATTCGCTCCCATCGGATAAACAGGTTCCGACAGGCTGGAAGAATCGTCCAAAGACTTGCCATAGGTATAGCCAGCCATCACTTCAAACGATTTCCTGCTGTGGCGGAGTGAAACCTCGAATGCATCATAGTTCGAAGAGCCGATGGTTCTTTGATAGCTGATTCCGTCGAACGAAGAACTAAATGGCCCTCGGACCTGTACTGTCGAACCGTTCGCTTTCGTGAAGATCCCGCCTTCGCTGAATGGACCACATGTTGGTGTACCCGGCAGCACCTGGGAAGGCTGACTGATGCTCAGGCACAGAGCCCCGTTTCCAGGATTTGCCGAGGTGAGCACGAGCAAACGATGCGCCTGGGATCCAACATAACTCAGCCGCAAGAACATTGCTCCGGGAAGCTGGCGTTCCATCGAGACATTGTAGGTTGCCGAATACGGTGAGACGTTCGAGTAATAGAAAGCAGGGTCGCCCGTGATAGGCATGTATTTCGACCAGTCCACGGCCGTGTTGGGATGAGCGGAGGAGGCCCCGGATGGCGGCATCGGCGAGGGGAACGGTTGTCCGTTCGAAAGCCCGGTCGTAGCCGAAACGAAAGGCTCGTTGAACAGGGGATGTCCACCGACGCTATCGTAGTCGTAACCATACGGAGCATTGGCACTCATGATTCCCGCCGAGAGGCCCTCAAATGCTGTATGGAATAGCCCAAAGCCCGCGTGAATGCTGCTTGTGCCGGAACCACCGAAAATTACGCCCATCAGTCCATCGTCGAAATTGGGCGAGTAAGCCAGACCTACGCGGGGAGCGAAATCCCCCCATCGCGTTGGAGCTAGGGTAGCCGGAATTCCAGGGTCGCCGGGAAAAACCATGCCCTGCGGAGCACCCGGATAGACCGCGGATTGTTGACCGAGAACGAACGTCTGCAACTGATTGTATTTTTCGTGCCAGGGCGGCAGCACGTCCCACCTCAACCCGTAATTCAGGGTTAGATTTGTGCGAAGGCGCCAGCTGTCTTGCCCATAAAGGCCGATGTACTTGTTTCGAATGTAAAAGGGAGCCGCGTCGCCTTGCTCATAGGTGCTGGCGATGCCCAGGAGATAGTCCGCAAAATCCGATCCCGTTTCGCTGCCTTGAAACACGAATGAACCATTGTTGATCGAATCGGAATGGATGTTGATCTGGTCAACATGGAAGCTCGCTCCAAGTTTCACAGTGTGTGAACCTGCGACGCGTGTGAAATCATCGCTCCACTGCACGGTGTTGTTGACCTGCCGTTCACCCGTGATATCGACTCCAATTGTGAAATCGTTGAAAGCAACATTCTCAATTCCTTCAACACTCTTGTTGAGCGGGACGATGCCAAGCGTGCCCTCGCCCTCCACAAATCCCTGAGATGCCAGCGATGGCCCAACTCCACTCAATGGCTGCCCGATCAGATTTGCATAGCGCATGTAGCTGAAGTGCGCTTCGTTAATCGTGTTCGCACCGTAGGACCGGCTGAGACTTAGACTGATCAATTGGGTCCGGCCATCGGAGAGCGCATTAAAGCCCGGCACATTGGCTCCCCCCTGTGCCGTCGGGTAGGGATTGTTCATGCGGTACTGATCGAAGAAATAATAGGCCGCGAGATCGCCGAAATGTGTGTGTACATCGATGCGTGCCGACGATTTGTTATCGCCAAGGGTCTCGTTCTCCGCGGAGTTCGAGAACTGATTGAGTCCGACGGTCGGTTGCGGAATGTATTGCATGAGATTCTTCGCCGGGGCTGACCACGCAGACGTTGGCACGTGGGCGCCGGGGAAAACGCATTGACTGGTGCTGGAGCAACCGGTATCAGAGCCTGATGCGGGGATATAGTAAGGCTCGCCGGCCCATACGTTGTATGCGAGCTTGCTCGCGAGTTGGGTCGCCCAATACGACGAACTCACTTCTCCGGTGAGTTGGCTGGCGAGATCGGCCAAGTTTCCGCTTCGATCCGCAAGACTGGGGACGAAGATGTTCCCGGTCTCCTGTCCCTGCGCCATCTGCGTGTCCTGATAATCGAGGAAGAAGTACGCCTTGTTGCGGCGAAGCGGTCCGCCGAAGGACCCGCCATATTGGTTTCGGTCGTAAGCGGCGCGTTCGGTGGCAAAGTAGTTGCGCGCATCGAGGCCGGTGTTTCGCAGGAATTCGAATGCACTTCCGTGAATCGCATTGTTGCCCGACTTAGTCGTAACTTGAATCTGCCCACCGCTATAGTTTCCGTATTCCGCATCGAAGTTGTTAGTGAGCACTCGCAAGTTGTCGATGGAATCGAGATTGGGAACAACTGCCGTGCCGTTATTGAAATCTTCCTCGACGATACTTCCATTGACCGAAAATCCATTTGCCGTCTCCCGCTGGCCACTGACCGATAGGTGGCCCGCGTCGAGGTCCCCCGAAGGAGGCGTGTTCGTGCAGCCCGACATGACAACTGCGTTCGGCTGCACGGAACTGGCTGGAATGATGCCCGGTTGAGTGGCGAGCAGATCGGTAAAGCTACGACCGTTCACGGGCAAGCTGCTCATCTTGTTGGCGGACAGGGATTCTCCAATCTGCGTGTTCGAGAGATCGATCGAAGGGGTGTCAGCCGAGACTTCGACGACGGTACTCGTCGAATCGACGCTCAAGGTGGCGTCGAGCCTCAGATCAGCCCCATCTGTGATCTGGATGGGGCTCTGCTGAAACAGCTTGAATCCAGCGCTCGTGACCTCGATCTGATAGCGTCCCGGAGCCAGAGAAACGGAATAGGATCCACTGCCGCCGGTAACCGAGGAGTAGCGCTTGCCTGTGACAAGATTTTGAAGAACGATCGTTGCTCCAGGGATGGCGGCAACGGTCGAGTCCACGACCGTGCCTGAGATCGAAGCACGCTCGTTCGCCCAAGCGGCTAACGACGCAAGGACGACCGTGATTAGCATGAGGACAGTCCGAACCAGAAAGGCCGGAGAGTTGAATCCGGCACTGGAACGACCGCGCTGATGAACGGATTGGATGAAATTGGATTCCACTTGAACAATTATGAAATTGAAATTCATTTTCATGATGCCGGAGGTGACCACCTCGGCGCTGTGATTTGGATCACGCCCTTCTGTGCGCGAAGCGGGGGGCGGCTCGCGGAAATCGGCTCCTTCGATAGCTCAAAATGGCGAACGGAGCAAACCAGGGCAACACCCGCGGCCCTGAAGTGCCACTCGGCCGTTCGACCTTCCGTTCAGTGGGAGGAAGCCGAACGCAAGGCTTGAATTCCGTTCATCGCCTTGCAATGTTTCACGCCTATATTCGATCACGAGAGGACTTGCATCCGACATGCAAGCGCAATTGATGCTGCTGTTTGCTGCGGTCTCTGCTTGCAGCCAGACCCCGATTGATTTCTTGAGACATTGGCTCCAACAAACCCATTCCAGGACCTCACGTCATCTCGAGGTGGAACAGAGTGGCCAGAACTTGCGCGTGAAAACCGTGGTCACCAATTCCGAAGGGGCCCGGCGCCCTAGCAGGATGCAGAAAAACGTCGATTTCGGCTTCTTCGTGAGAAGGCGGCTCGGTTGTCGAGTTCATCAGCGGTCGCCTGCTACCGCCGCATCCTCTGCCGCATAATCGAACTGTTCGGGGAGAGCGGCGATCGGCGGATGTTCTCGCTCCCAGCGTATTGTTCGACGGATTGATTCCTCAATCGTTACCGCTTCCTCGTACCCCAGTTCCTCGCGGATGCGTGTCGACTTTGCCGTCCAGTGCTGCCCAAAGTTGCCCGGCTTTAGCAAGTGCCGCGGCGTGCGCTCAGTGGGCAAGAGGACGAAATCCCCTTCCCACCGCATCACCGTGGCGATTTTTCGCGCCCATTCGAGTTCGCTAAACGATGGCTCCTCGCACACGTTATAGATCCGTCGCGCTGCGCGATCATCAGTTGCAGCCAGCGCAATGGCTGCAGCCACGTTCTCCACGTAGCCCCGAGGCGAGCGCCATACTGCCTGCGTCTCAGGAAAGATAATGTGGCGCCGCCTGTCGGAAATTCGCTTAATCACCGGATAAAACCGCCGGAGTGGATCGCCGGGTCCATACACCATCGGCAGCCGGAGTACCGTACCGGGAAGTTCAAGGTCGTTCATGACAACGCGCTCGGCGGGAATCTTGTCATAATCGTCCGTCACCCAAGCGAAGATCTTACGCAAGAGCCGCAAGTTCTCCGGTGGGTATGGATGCAAACAGCGTCGCAGTTCCGATTCTTCCGTGAGGGGAACCTCTTGCAGCGGTCCGCTCTCTGTACCGTGCGAAATACCCACTGCACGGTACACATCGATGCTGCTCAGCATGACGACGCGTTGGGTCGCGCCACGAAAGATGTTCATCAGTTCTTCGGCCTGCGCACCTGAACTGATGACAAGGTCGATCACCACGTCCGGAAGAAAGCGCTTTAGTTCTTGAGCGCTACCGCTGAGTTGGTTACGGTCACCCCGAATCTCATCCACGCCAGCGGGTGCGCTCGTCGTACCTCGGTGAAATACCGCAAGCGCATGTCCTTGCTGCTTCAGTGCGGCCACAGCAAACCGTCCGATGAAACCATTCCCGCCAATTAGAAGAATGCGCATAGGGTACTCACATAGTCGCAAGAAAGGCGCTTCTGGTACCAGAAGATTCTCTTGTTTCCACAACACAACCTGATAAGAAGAAGGCATGCGCGGAAAAGACCAGCAACAGTTGAACGTGTTTAGCTACATCAGCCCCGAGCAGCGAGTTCCTCACGATCACCCTTTGCGCCCCCTTCGTGTCATGACCGATGAGGCATTGCAAGACTTGCAGCCGCGCTTCAACAGGCTGTACGCCAAAACTGGGCGCCCGTCGATTGCGCCCGAGAAACTGCTGCGGGCGCTCCTGATACAAGCGCTGTACTCGGTACGAAGCGAACGGATGCTGATGGAACAGCTCGCTTACAACCTGCTGTTCCGCTGGTTCGTGGGCTTGAACATGGATGACTCGGTCTGGGATGTGACGGTGTTCACCAAGAACCGCGAGCGCCTGCTCGATGGGGATATTGCCGAAGACTTCTTCCAAGCCGTGCTCCAGCAGGCACGCGAGCGGAATCTGCTCTCGGACGAGCACTTCACCGTGGACGGAACGCTCCTGGAAGCGTGGGCGAGTATGAAGAGTTATCAGCGTAAGGATGCTAGGAACGCTGTTCCACCGGACGATCCTGGCAATGCGACAGTGGACTTCCACGGGGAGAAGCGGTCGAGCCTGACGCACGCATCGAAGACGGACCCGGATGCGAAGATGGCACGCAAAGGCAAGGGCAAAGAAGCGAAGCTGAGTTACAACGGGAATCTTCTGGTGGAGAACCGCAATGGGCTGATCGTAAACACCGAGGTGTTCGAGGCCAACGGAACAGCAGAACGCGATGCCGCTTTGGCGATGCTGGAACAGATTCCGGGACGAAGCAGGTGACCGTGGGTGGCGACAAGGCATATGAGACGGTGGACTTCGTGGCCGAATGCAGGAACTTGAAGGTCACACCACACGTGGCCCAAAACCTGGAGCGACCCGGCGGGAGCGCCATTCATGCTCGTACAACACAGCACGCCGGATATGCCATCAGCCAGAGGAAAAGGAAACGCATTGAAGAGTGCTTCGGATGGCTGAAAACCATAGCGCTGTTGCGGAAGGTTCGGCATCGCGGGGTTTTCAAGGTGGGATGGGTCTTCACCTTTGCAGCCGCTGCCTACAACCTAGTGCGCATGCGGAATCTGGCGATTCAAGCGGCGTAGGGCTGAGAGCGCAGCCCTATTCGCGGCCCAAAAAGCTCGTAGGCTATCAGCGCTCGCACTCAAACTCTTCTCTGAGTCGTACAATCGTGGCGCCAGAAGAGAGTCTAAATGACATCATCCCTTTTTCCGCAGCCTGCTAGAAGTGAAGTATGTGATTGGGGGCACGGAAACTAGGTACGAAGGGCGCGACGGCGATGAATTCTACTCATCTGTCCATTGGGACGGCACAGCCCTGGGTTTCGAAACCGTCGAGCACGAGGACAAGAGCCAGATTCCTCAGAAGGCGGTTTCGGCGTTGTCAGTCGATCACAATACACTACAAGTGGACAGGAGATGTAACAAAGTCAGGGAAAACTATGCATTCGTCGACCACCTACGTTCGCGAACAGCAGGCGGTCACACTCCTTCCAATTATGACTTGATCCCTTGCGACAAGTTTCACCCCGCATGGCGGGGAATTTCCTCTTAGAAAGCCAGTCTCAGCGCAAACTGAATCTCGCGCGGCGTTCCCGAGCCCACTGGCGTAATCGGCGACACGATGGCCGTGTTCAAGTTCACCGTATTGATGATGCTGCCAAACCCCGTGGTGTTCGCTGGGTTGAAAGTGGACTGCGGCTGGCCTAACTGCGGGTGATTAAAGATGTTGAAAAACTCCGAGCGGAATTCCAGCCGCGCGCTCTCCGTTAACCGAAAAGTCTTGCTGAGACCGAGATCGATCTGCCAGGTACCGGGGCCGCGTACGAGGTCGCGCGGCGCGGTCCCGAATTCGTAGCCGCCGAATGGTCCCGTTCCCGTTGGCGGGGCGGCAAACGCAGCTGGATTGACCCACTCCGTGACGGTCCTACCCCCCGGTGGAGTGGGCGAAACGCCCGCAACCAGGTCGGGACGCAATGTCCCGGAGGATCCATCCACTGCGGTATAGCTGCTGGGCAGCAGCACATTCACCGGGAAGCCGGTGCGTGCGAGGGCAGTCGTCGTCACTTCCCAATTGCCTGCAATAGCACCTGCAATCCCGTCGTTGTTCAGCAGCGGCTTGCCGTGGCCGAAGGGTAGTTGGTAGACGGCATTGGCGTTGAATACATTTCGGGCGTCCCAAGCTCCGCTGGCGGTATCACAGGCCTGGCACAATGCATTCTGGGGATTGATTTCATCGCCATCGCCGCTGCCGTTTGAGCCGTTGTCGATCTCGTGCGACCAGGTGTAATTGGCCGATACCAGTAGGCCGTGGGAGAACGCACGTCTCATTGCCAGGGACAGAGCGTTATACGAACTCATCCCGATCGAGCCGCGCCAGCCGATGGCGGGAGCAAAGGCCGGGTATTGCGCGATTCCTGTGGCCGGATCGATCAGGTTGACCACGCTAGTTTCCAGCAGATGCACACCGTGGCTTCCCAAGTAGGAGATTGCGCCTACGAAGTTGGCAGGCAGCTCGCGCTGAGCCGACAGGCTCCATTGCTCAACATACGAGTCCTTGCGATTCCGCTGTTCGGCGTTGGGTGAGAGAGTTCCGGGGCCGGCGAAAAATTGATCTACTGGATATGTCAACTGCAGGCTCGAACTGCTCGTCGCCGAATAAGAGGGCACTTCGTTTTTGGCGGGAAGATTCTGATCGTCCAACTGTCCATCTTCGTGGTAGATTCCGAATCCGCCTCGAATCACTGTCTGGCCGCCCTTCCGCGGCGACCAGGCAAACCCGATACGGGGATCGATATCGCCGTAGTTCTGTTGGCCGAAGCTAGCTCCCTCCCCGCAGAATCCCTGCGCCCCGCAGGTGGCGAAATCGAACGGGTTGGCCAATCCTTGCGTCTCGTGAAAGAGGTCGAAGACGGTATAGCGCATGCCCAGGTTCAGAGTGAGGTTGGTCAGCGCCTTGTACTCGTCCTGCGCATAGCCGAAGTAATCGTTCTTGCGCAGGTGGTTAACTGGCAGAGCACCTGTCAGGCTGGCTTTTTTCACCTCGTTCGAGGCCATGTCTTCGATGGTTGAAAACGTAATTTTCCCGTGTTCCAGGGAACTCTGATTCAATTGGATGCGGCGGATCTCCCCTCCAAACTTGAAGGTGTGCCGGCCATGAATCCAGGTCAGGTTGTCGATTCCAGAAAATGAGTTTCCCGCGTAGATGCTGTAGTAGTCATAGTTCTGGGTCACGAAGCCGGGGCCAGGACCGGTGGCAACCACAACCTCATAGGGGATACCGGTTTTATTGAGGTTGTAAGTGTTGGAGGTGGCGCGATTGAAACCAAACTTGGCCTCATTCACCAAGTTGGGATTGAAGATGTGCAGCACCTCGAGCGCGCCACTGACCGGGGCGGATACCCTCTGTTGCAAGTCCGTGGCAGCAGCCGAAAGCGGCTGCGTATCGACGGACCGGTCGTAATTAAATCGCATAAAGCCGGTAGTCGCTGCGGAGAAATGCTGGTCGAGGCGCAGCATCGCCGAATTTTCGTTGTCCACCTGCGTGCACGCGCAGGTCAGCAGGTCATAGTCCTGATAGTTTGGGTCTCCCGGATCGGTGATTGGCGTCCAGGGCATGACAATTGTGTTGGCACCCGCTCCCGGGTACGCCGTCATGAGCGGATAGATCGGCGACGAGGTTGGAACTGTGGCTATGAGCAACGGGCTGGGTATGTCAGCGCTCACCGGATAGCCCCAGCGTTGCCGATAGGCTTCTGCACCGAGGAAGAAGAAAATCTTGTCGCGCTTGATGGGGCCGCCCAATGACCCGCCGAACTGATTCAGGCGAAGCGGCTGCTGCGTTTCGCCGTCCGAGGCCCATGCAGGCTCGGCCGCGTCCAGCGCGTTATTGCGCAAGTACTCGAAGAGGCGTCCGTGGAAGCGGTTTGTGCCCGAAGGCGAGGTAACGTCCAGTTGAGCGCCGCCCGTCGCGCCTTCCTCGGCGGTAGCCAGCAGCGAATCGACGCGGAACTCCGAGATCGCGTCCAGCGGGATGGCGAGCCGCACCCAGGCGCGCTGTGTCTGATTCACGATGTTGGTCGCGTCCACGCCGTCATAGGTGAAGTTGCTGTCGTCGAGACCCCGTCCGGCGAATCGGACCGACCGCTGGTTACTTCCGCCGGTGTCGATGGCGCCGGGGATGAATGCCGTCAACTGCGACCAGTCGCGGCCGTTCAGCGGCAATTCATCTGCCTGCTCTTTCTCGATCAGACCGGTCACGGCGCTGGTGTTGCGGTCCATCAACGCCGAAGCGGAAGACACTTGCACGTGTTCGTCGCGTCCTGAAACGTGCAGGGCCGCGTCGAGAGTTCGCGTGCGCCCAACGACCTCTTCGACATCGACGAAAGTAAGCGTCTTGAAGCCTTCATGTTCAAAGGTGATGGTGTAAATCCCGACCGGTAACTCGGGAATGTCGTACGTTCCGACGTCGGAAGAAGTGGTCCTCCGTTCGAGCGCAGTGGCAGCTTGTACCGCGGTGACCCGGGTCTGCGGCAGTGCTCGGCCTGAGGGATCAGTGACGGTGCCGCTCAACGCCGCGCGGTCCACCTGTGCTAGCGACGAAGACACCAGGCACAAGATGATGCCAGCAAGATAGAATAGCTGCCTGGCCGCCCGGAAATGTCTCTGAGTTCGCAAGCTTGAAACGGGGGCGGTTGAACGCCAATTCCTGGCAAGCGGAAGGTACGAGTGCTTGCGTCCCGTCATTGATGTTGTCCTCACTGAATCCAATCGGCGTCCAGAATGTTGATGCCAGGCAACGTCAAAGCAAAGGGAAAGAACGGAGTGACTTCCAGCTTGCTTCTGCATGGAACCATGGTAGCCCACAAATTACCGAAAGATGGAGGTGTTCCCCATCGAACTCTTGTTCTAGCAATGCGTCATTACTAATCCCGGTCGGATCGTTGGCAAACCGGAAACTCCACTCCACCGGGCTGTCCGACATCACGGCTGGCCGCTTCGCTCCTCACGCGGCTTGCTGGCGGCGACTCTGGCGT
>Ga0335078_10016599_pt1 | contig 10931 bp, 7 predicted proteins | sample Lox_Sample_32_FD_206711 | JGI IMG/M metagenome (GOLD analysis project Ga0335078, IMG submission 206711) | Soil microbial communities from Loxahatchee National Wildlife Refuge, Florida, United States - Lox_Sample_3.2 | ecosystem: Environmental > Terrestrial > Soil > Wetlands | place: USA: Florida... | reverse complement strand
AAAAAAACACGGAGAAACGCTACTTACACAAAATCGGAAACACTACCCACCGTGATCGTACCGGGCACGAGAATTGTGAAGATCAAGGTTTTGAGTAAAACGTATGTCACAGGCGCCCCCCTCCTGAAAACCCATGTCCTTAGCCCAAGCTCCTCGCTCTACAGCGTGAAAGTGTCCGCCGCGTTGGGTATGAAGCTTCCGAGCGAATCGGGCTCCTTCAAGAGACTCCCCGCTTCGCCTTCAACTCGCTGAGCAGCTTCTCCACCTCATCCTGCTTCTCCAGCGCCGCCAGCCGATCCTCGACGTTGTCCGCCGTCAGCTCCGCCTTGGCCTGGCTCAACGCCTCGCCGTGCTGCACCTTTCCCTTCATCCGGTCGAACGCGGCGGCGCTCGACGAATCGCCCATCGCCATCTGCGCATCTCCCGCCTTGTTCAGCGCCCGCGTCCGCCGATGCTGCGCGATCAGCACGTCGCTCTTGGCCTGCGCCTCCGTCAGCTTCACTTCCAGCTTCCGCAGCGCACTCTTCAAGTTCTCCACCTGCACCGCCTGATCGGCCACCTGCTGCGTGAAATTCTCCTCCAGCGTCCGATAACTCATCGACCGCTCGATCGCCGCGCGCGCCAGGTCGTCCTGCTTCTTGTCCACTGCGAGCTCGGCCTTGCGGACCCACTCCGCGGCTTTCTCCCGATTTTCCACGCGCTTCTTCTCCAGCAGGTGCTGATCGGCAATCGCGATCGCCACCTGCGTCTTCACCTGCAGTAACTGATTCTGCATATCCAGAATCACCTGCTTGATCATCTTCTCCGGATCTTCCGCCTTGTCGATCAAGTCGTTGAGATTCGCCCGAACCAGCGTCGACACACGTTCCATGAGTGCCATACCATTTACCTCCTAGGATTTAGCGTCCGTGCCCAGCCCGTTGCCCGGTTTGGGACTTTTATCTCCGATGCTTCTCACCTTGCCCAACAGATCCGACATCTGCATTCCCGAAAGAGTTTCGAACAGCGCCGGAATTTGCGCCGCCATCTTGGTGATGTCGCCCGTGATCTTGTTCATCCCCGACGCATCGCCCCCGGTCGAGACGATGGTGATTTTGTCTACGTTCGCCAGCGGCGCCGCCAGCGCCTTCACAATCTCAGGCAATCCGGTGAACAGTTTGTCGATCACCGCCGCCTGGTTGTATTCCTGGAACGCCTCGGCCTTCACGTTCATCGCCTTCGCCTCGGCTTCACCTTTCTTCAAGATGATCTCGGCTTCGGCTTCGCCCTGCGAACGAATCGCCGCGGCGCGTCCTTCGGCTTCCGTGGTGAGCCGCATTTTCTCGGCGGACGCCAATGTCTCGATCCGCTGCCGTTCCACCTCGGCCTGCTTCAATGTCGTCGCGATCAACTCGTTCTCGCGCCGCTTGATCTCGGCCTCCTGCACCTTGATCTCGCCTTCCTTCTGCACTTGCTGCACGCGCACCTGCTCGGCCATCACCTGCTGCTGCATGATGTTGCCCTGGATGTCATAGGCTTTATCGGCCTGCGCCTGCTGCTTCTTCGTCGCTTCGATATATTGCGCGCGCTTGATTTCAAGATCGCGCGTCGCTTCTGCCTGCTTGGCCTGCGACAGCGTTTCGGCCAGCACGCGTTCTTGATCGGCTTGCGCTCTCGCCACCGCCGACGCTCGCGTCGCCTCGGCGCGCTTGATGGCCGTATCGCGTTCGGCTTCGGCCGCCGCCACATCGGCGTCGCGCTTGATCCGCGCGACATCCGGACGGCCCATATTCGAGATGTATTCGTTCTTGTCGCGAACTTCCTTGATGGTGAACGAAATTACTTCGAGACCCATCTTGCTCAGGTCATCGGCGCAAGTTCCCCGCATGCGGTCTCCCACCATCTCCGGCTCCTTCACGATCTGCTCCACCGAAAGCTGCCCGATGATGCCGCGCAGATGGCCCTCCATCACCAGCCGGATCAGCGCCTCGCGATCCTGATCGCTCTTGGTGAGAAACTGCTCGGCCGCCGTCCGGATCGATTCGGGATCGGACTTCACTTTGATCTGCGCGACCGCCTCCACCGTCACCGCGACGCCCTGCTTGGTGTAGAGATCCTGTTGCGGCGCGACGTCGAACGACATCAGCTCGAGCGAGAGCTCGTGAAAACTCTCGATCATCGGAAAAATCACCGTTCCTTGCCCTTTTACGATGCGAGTGCCGCGGAAGCCGTAGACAATGAGCGCTTCGTGCGGTCCCGCTTTGCGATACAGCCTCGCAAACATCGCCATCAAGAACAGAATGGCCAAGACCATCAATCCGGCGACGATAAAAACTTCCGATGAGATGTGCATAACGATCCTCCTTATTGACCGCTTGCGCTGCCCGTTTTCGTTTCCGTGCTGCTGCTTTCGCTGATTTCTTCCCAAGGTCTCGCGTAGGCGACACCGTTCTCATATCGCGTCACCACGATCTCGACGCCCTTGGCGATCGGCTGCCCGCTTTCGCTGCGCACGCTCGCGGCGCGCCGGACCCCATTCTGAGAGAAGATCATTTCACCGGTTGCACCGGCATGTATCGTGCTGCTGACGTGCCCCAGAACGCCGATCATGTCGTAATCGGCCGGATCGAGATCGCGTTCGTGCTTTAACAGCACCCGGAACACGAACCAAAACACCGCCGCCGCGCCGCCCAGTCCGCTCAGGAACGCGAGCCCCAGCGCCAGCAGCGCCCATAGGCTCGAATAGCGCGTCAGCAAATAACCCGTTCCACCGAACCACGCGAGGAACGCGGCCAGCGTTCCGAAATTGAACGGCGAGTCCTGACTTCCCTTTGCGCCGTGCACGGCCGGCCCGTGCCATCCCCGCGGCAAATGCAAATGCAAATGCGCCGATCCCGACAACACCGCCGCCAGGCTGAACAGAAACCCGATCAGAAAACATCCGAAATAAAATGTCTCCCAGCTCATACCGCTTGCCTCCGTGGCCTGCTGTCGCCTTCAGTGCTCAGCACTTCAAACAACCGCTCCGCCAAGCCCGGCGTCTCGAGAATGGCCGCGAGTAGCAGCAGGCACTTGCGCGAATCCTCGTGCTTTGCGAGCTCAAGCAGCGCGCGGCCCACCTCCGGATCGCGCCGAAACCGCTCGGCCCCATCAATCAGCCAAAGATCGAGCTGATCCTCCAGCGTCCGCACATCCGAAACCAGCTCCGTGTGATACCCCTCCGGATCGTCCACCAGATAGCCCGGGTGGACCTTGAAAAACCGCGCCAGCAGCATGCGCGTCGAGTTAGTCAGATGCGGACGCGCGCCGCTCTCGATCTGCGACAGATACGACTGGCTGATGCCCCGCTTCTGCTCGCGCTTCAACGCCCGCACCACCTCCTGCTGCGTCATCTCGCGATCCAGGCCGCGGAGGGTGCCCTCCACCTCGCGGAGATACCGGATTTTCTCGCCCAGGCTCATAAATCACTAATCGCAATATTGATATCACGGATTGCGATACGTGTCAATAGCCCAAGATCCAGTTAGGTCTTCAAATGATTGAATTTAATTGGCTTATCGAATCAAGAGCTGGGAGAGACGGCTTAACGCGCTGCTGCGGGAATCTGCTGCTCCATTTGCGCTTTGACCTGGGCCTCGATCCAGGTGTAGGTCTTCGCGAGACCGTCCTCGAGCGAAATCTCCGGCGCCCATCCCAGCACCTTGCGCAGCAGAGTATTGTCGGAGTTGCGCCCGCGCACGCCCATCGGTCCAGGGATGTGCTTCTTGCGAACCGTGATGCCCGCAATCTTCGCGATGATGTCCGCCAGCTCGTTGATCGTCACCATCCGGTCCTGCCCGAGATTCAACGGCTCCGAAAAATCGGACTTCATCAGACGATTCAGCCCTTCCAGGCAATCGTCGATATAACAAAACGACCGCGTCTGTTCTCCGTCGCCCCAGATCTCGATCTCGTGATTCCCCGTGAGCTTCGCCGCCGCGATCTTTCGTGACAACGCCGCCGGGGCCTTCTCGCGCCCGCCGTCCCACGTGCCCAACGGCCCGAAAATATTGTGGAATCGCACGATGCGTGTCTCGATCTTGTAATCTTGCGCGTAGTGGAAGCACAGCCGCTCGGTGATCAGCTTCTCCCATCCATACGCGTCCTGCGGCTGCGCCGGATACGCGTCTTCCTCTTTGAGCGGCGTCACGTCCGCGTCGGTCTGCTTGAATTCCGGATACACGCAGGCTGACGACGAAAACAGATATCGCGAAACGCCGTTCCGATGCGCCGCCTCCAGCGTGTTCATGTTGATCAGCGCATTGTCATGCAGAATGGTCGCATGATGCGCGCTGATAAATCCCATCCCGCCCATGTCGGCTGCCAGCGCGTACACCTGATCGATCCCGCGCGTGGCCTCCAGCGAGTTTTCCCAGACGCGCAGATCCGCCAGCGCAAATTCGTCCGCCGCCGTCGGCGCGTATTGCGGCTCTTTTACGTCCGCCCCGCGCACCCAGCAGCCTTGTTTCTTCAAAAAGTTCACCAGGTGGTGCCCGATGAACCCGCCCGCGCCAGTCACCAACACGCGTGTGCTCATCTGGACCGCACCGCGCTTTCCGCGAACGCCAGTTCGCTCGCTGGAGCCGTGGCCGGCCCTCGACCGCAAGCTAGATACCGAGCCGCGTTCTCGATTACCGCGGGCGGCAATACGCGCCACCAGTCAAACACCACCGGACGCGATTTCGATTGCCTCAAATGCTGCGGCCGCAGCGATTGGAACTGCTTCCACGGCGCCGCGATCACCAACGTCGCAGCCTCGCGAGCACAAGCTTCCATCGACGGCATGTACTCCACCCGATCGCCCAGCACTGCGCGCGCATTCTCCATAGCCGCCGGATCGTACACCACCACGCGGTAGCCGGCCTCGGCCAAAACGTCCGCCAGCATCATCCCTTGGGATTCCTCGATCACTTCGGTATCCGGCTTGTACGACAGCCCCAGTATCCCTACCGTCTCGCCCGCCGCCGTCTCAGCCTCGATTCGTTTCCGCAGCCGCGTCACTTGCCGCCGGTTCACCTGGTCCGTCGCCTTCGCCAGCGTCGCGTCCACCGATTGCATCTCGGCGAAGCGCGCGAACGCCGTGTTGTCGCGCGGGAAACACGGGCCTCCGTAACCGGACGCGCCTTTCAAATACTTTCTTCCGATCCGCGTGTCCAGACCAAGCGCCGCCGCAACCACTTCCGAGTCCGCTCCTGCGACGTTCTCGCACACTTCCGCCAGCATGTTGGCGTACGAGATTTTCGTCGTGACATAGGTATTCACGGCAATCTTCGCCAACTCCGCGTTCACGAAATTCATCCGCGCCACCGGCGGCCGGTTCCGGCACACCGTGTGATACAAATCTTCAAGAATCGACCCCGCCCGCGGATCTGACTCGCCGATCAGCAGCATGTCCGGATTCGACATGTCCTGGATCACGCTGCCGAGCGCGATGAACTCCGGGTTGTAACACAAGCCGAAATCTTCGCCGCACTTTTTCCCGGATATGCGCTCCAGCAGCGGCAGCACCTCGCCGCCCGTGGCCCCCGGCATCACCGTGCTAGTGATCACCACCATGTGGTAACTGGTCTTGTTCCGCAGCGCCTGCGCGACGCCTTCCACCACTTTCAGCACATGCTTCAGCGAGAATGTTCCATCCGGTCCCGTCGGCGTTGGTACCAGCACGAACGTCAGGTCCGTCTCCGCCACAGCCGAGGCAAGGTCCGCCGTCGCCGAAAATCGATCCGTGCTTCGTTGCACCAGTTCGTTCAATCCTGGCTCGCTCACGGGAGCGCGTCCTTGATTGACGGCCTCGACGAACGCCGGATTCAAATCCACACCCACCACTTTGTGGCCGCGATCGGCCATGACAGCGGCCAGCACGGCCCCTAATTTCCCTAATCCAACCACAGAAATATTCATTCGATTCCTATCGATTTTCTCACGCAAACTGGATCAGCCTGCTCCTGAGACGGCGCGGTCGTCACAGCGTAAGAGAAAGTACAAGTCTAGCAAAATCCACCTCCGGAGTCAGTGAGCCGCGCCCTCGGAAATGCAGCCCATTTTGGCTTGTTTTTTGCAGGCCACATCCCACCTAGTACTGCCTCTATGCACCCCGGTGAAACGGCGCTCCCCGCGCAAGCATCGTACCGGTAGTGCTGAAGTGCCCACAGTGCGATTCGTGTACGCTCTTGTTCTCTCACCGGCGCCCATGGGAGCGGCCGCTGCGTATTTTGCTGATCCGCGCCTTCCGCTGCCGTTCTTGCAACTCACGCGCACTCATGTATTACGGCCCCGATCTGATCGGCATCGTCACGCAGAAATTCCGTTCCCTCACGCGCGCTGCGCATGCCATCGTTCGCACCGTCTTCCCGATCGTGTAAAGACTTCGACTCGGAATGTAACGCCTCCGCAATCCTGCTTGTCACACTAGTACAAGTGGCAGCCAACTCCCCGTCGATCCTCGACCCCGATCCCCTTTGGTACAAGGACGCCATCATCTATGAAGTCCACGCGCGCGCTTTCTTCGACAGCGACGACGATGGCATGGGCGATTTCCGCGGCCTGAGCACCAAGCTCGACTACCTCCAGGACCTCGGCGTCACAGCCGTCTGGCTTCTTCCCTTCTTCCCTTCGCCCTGGCGCGACGATGGCTACGACATCTCCGATTACAAAGAGGTTCATCCCGCCTACGGCACGCTGCGCGATTTCCAGACTTTTCTCAAGCGTGCCCACCGCCGCGGCATCCGGGTCATCACAGAAATCGTCCTCAACCACACCTCCGACCAGCATCCCTGGTTCCAGCACTCCCGCCGCGCCTTGCCCGGTTCCCGCTGGCGCGATTTCTACGTCTGGAGCGACAACGCCGAAAAGTACCAAGACGCCCGCATCATCTTTCAAGACTTCGAAACCTCCAATTGGACCTGGGACCCGGTCGCTAAAGCCTACTACTGGCATCGCTTCTATTCCCACCAACCCGATCTCAACTTCGACAATCCCAACGTCCAGAAAGCCGTGCTCGACGTCATCGATTTCTGGATGGAAATGGGCGTCGACGGGTTCCGCCTCGACGCGGTCCCTTATCTCTACGAACGCGAAGGCACCAACTGCGAGAATCTCCCCGAGACGCACCAGTATCTGAAAAACCTGCGCCAGTACATCGATTCGAAATATAAAGACCGCGTCTTGATCGCTGAAGCGAACCAATGGCCCGAAGACGCCGTCGCCTACTTCGGCGCCGACGACGAATGCCATATGGCGTTTCATTTCCCCGTCATGACGCGCCTCTTCATGGCGATCCGCATGGAAGACCGCTTCCCCGTTATGGAGATCCTTCAGGAAACTCCGGCTCTTCCTCCGAAAAGCCAATGGGCCCTGTTCCTCCGCAATCACGACGAGCTCACTCTAGAGATGGTCACCGACGAAGAGCGCGACTACATGTATCGCGTCTATGGCCGCGACCGGCGCATGCGCCTCAATCTCGGAATCCGCCGCCGCCTCGCCCCCTTGCTCGATAACGACCGCCGCAAGATCGAGCTCATGAACGCGCTGCTCTTCTCGCTCCCCGGCACGCCCGTCATCTACTACGGCGACGAAATCGGCATGGGCGACAACATCTATCTCGGCGACCGCAACGGCGTCCGTACTCCCATGCAGTGGAGCGGCGACCGCGACGCCGGCTTCTCCCGCGCCAATCCGCAAAAGCTCTACCTGCCCGTCATCATCGATCCTGAATATCACTACGAAGCCATTAACGTCGAGTCGCAGCAGAACAACCCGCATTCGCTGCTCTGGTGGATGAAGCACTTGGTGGAACAGCGTCGCCAGTACAAGGCCTTCGGCCGTGGCACGCTGGAATTCCTGCGGCCCTCCAACCGCAAAGTTCTCGCCTTCTTTCGGCGCTATCAGGACGAAACTATCCTGGTCATCGCCAATCTCTCACGCTTCCCGCAGTACGTCGAGCTCGATCTCCACGACACCAAGGGCATGACGCCGGTCGAAATTTTCGGGCGCACCGAATTCCCCCCCATCGGCGACGGCTTCTACAACCTCACGCTCGGCGCGCTCAGCTTCTATTGGTTCTCGCTCGAGTCGCGCCAGACCAACCCGGAATCCGTAGCACCCTCGCCCGCCGGCGCACTTCTGCCGCTCATCATCGTGGAATCTTGGGACGAAGTGTTCCAGGGCCGCAGCCTCGCCACGCTGATCCGTCGTCTTCCCGCGTTTCTAAAAACGCGCCGCTGGTTCCAGGGCAAAGATCGCTCCATCCGGTCCATCAGCATCGCCGACGACATCCCCGTTCCCAACACCTCCTCGCACATTCTCCTCGGAGTCGTCGACTATAGCGACGGCGATCCGGAAACTTACGTCATGCCCGGCTCGGTGGCGCTGGGCGAGGCCGGAGAACAAATTAAATCCAAATTAAGCGACGTATCCGTCGCGGAACTCCAGGCTCAGGACACCTCGAAAGGTGTGCTCTACAGCGCCGTCTGGGACCCATTGTTCTGCGACGCTCTGCTCTCGGCCATCGCCCGCCGCCGCCGCCTTCGCGGAGAAAAGGGCGAATTAGTCGGCGCACACACCCGTGCGTTCCGGAAAATCTGGGGCGCCAGCCACCCCGCCCTCGGCCCCGCTGTACTCAACGCCGAACAGAGCAATACCGCCATTTCCTACGGCAACCGCTTCCTGCTGAAACTCTATCGCCGCGTCGAGCCCGGCATCCACCCGGAAACAGAAATTGGCGCATTTCTCACCGAACACAATTTCGAATTCGCGCCCGCGCTCGCCGGAATGATCGAATACCGCTCCAACGGCGCTGACCCCACGGTCGTTGCGGCACTTTCCGCTTTCGTCGAAAACCAAGGCAACGCCTGGCACTACACGCTCGATTCGTTGAGCCGCTTTTTTGAATCTGCTCTAGCCCGTCCCGATCACGACTCGATCGTTTCCGACACTAACCGCCACCCGTTCGAGCTCGCCAGCGCCGAGCCGCCCTCCCACGTGCACGAATTGATCGGCGACTACATCGACTCCGCCCAGCGCATGGGCCAGCGCACCGCCGAACTGCACCTTGCCTTGAGCTCCGATCTCTCCGATCCCGCTTTTTCCCCCGAGCCGTTCACCGATCACTACCGCCTGGCCCTTCAGCACAGCCTCTTGACGCTCACCAATCAAGTCTTCCAATTTCTCCGATTCCAATCCAAGAACCTTCCGCCTACCACCCAGCTCGACGCTCAGAAATTGCTCGACCAGCAGGACCGCGTGCGCAAATATTTCCGCACCATCTCCGACCGCAAGCTCACCGCGCTGCGCATCCGCATTCATGACGATCTGCGCCTCAGCCGCTTGCTCCACACCGGCAAGGATTTCGTCTTCACCGGGTTCGAGGGCCGCGCCGACCGGCCTCTTAGCGAACGCCGCATTAAGCGCTGCGCCCTGCGCGATGTCGCCACCATGATCGTCTCCTTCCACTTCGCCGCCGACGCCGTCTTCTTCGATCAGGTCCATGGCGTAAAGTTCCGCCCGGAAATCTCCGCGCTACTCGAATCGCTCAGCGCCTACTGGTTCCAGTGGACCGCCGCCACCTTCCTGAATGGCTATCTCAATACCGCCGGCCATTCTCCGCTGCTCTCGCAAAACGACTCCCAGATTCGCCTGTTGCTAGACGTCTTCTTGACCGAACAGACCCTCGAAGAAATCCGCGGCCAACTCCGCTGCGAACCCGCCCGCGCCCGCACCCCCATCAAGTTGCTCCCACGCATCCTCGGCCCGTAGGCGCGGCGCACGCACTCCGCGTGCCGCGTTCACACTCGTGGTGAACGCCAACCATCTATACTAGAAAGCGATCCATCAATACTCGGGCGGCCCAATGTTACCGGACCCCGTCAATAAATATCGACCTTTCCCTTCCATCGATCTGCCCGATCGCCAGTGGCCTTCCCGCACCATCACCAAAGTTCCCACCTGGTGCAGCGTCGACCTCCGCGACGGCAACCAGGCCCTCATCGAACCCATGGACGCCGCACGCAAAACGCGCATGTTCCGCAAACTGGTCGAGCTCGGTTTCAAAGAAATCGAAATCGGATTCCCCTCCGCCTCCCAAACCGACTTCGATTTCTGCCGCGACCTCATCGAGCGCAACCTGATCCCCGACGACGTCACCGTCCAGGTCCTGGTCCAAGCCCGCGACCCTCTGATCGAGCGCACCTTCGAAGCCGTCAAAGGCATCCGCCGCGCCATCGTTCACCTCTACAACTCCACCTCCACGCTCCAGCGCCGCGTGGTCTTCAATCTCGACCGCGCAGGCATCCAGGAAATCGCCACCACCGGCGCCCGCACGGTCATCGACTGCGCCGCGCAGTTTCCCGCGACCGACTGGGTTTTCGAATATTCGCCCGAAAGCTTCACCGGCACCGAACTGGACTACGCCGCCGAAGTCTGTGAAGCCGTGCTCGACGTCTGGCGCGCCACGCCGCAGAAAAAAGTCATCGTCAACCTGCCCGCCACGGTCGAGATGTCCACGCCCAACATCTACGCCGACCAGATCGAGTGGTTCCTGCGCAATACCTCGAAGCGCGACTCGATGATCCTCAGCGTCCACCCGCACAACGATCGTGGCACCGCCATCGCCGCCACTGAGCTGGCCCTTCTCGCGGGCGCGGACCGCGTCGAAGGCACGCTCTTCGGCAATGGCGAACGCACCGGCAACGTCGACATCGTCACGCTTGCCATCAACATGTACTCGCAAGGCCTGCACCCTGGCCTCGATCTCTCGCGCATTAACGACATCATCGAGTGCGCCGAGTTCTGCACCCAGCTCCCCGTCCACCCGCGCCATCCCTACGCCGGCGACCTCGTCTTCACCGCTTTCTCCGGTTCCCACCAGGACGCCATCAAGAAAGGATTCGCCGCGCAAAAGCCGGGCGAGCAGTGGG
>Ga0335078_10016598_pt1 | contig 10931 bp, 8 predicted proteins | sample Lox_Sample_32_FD_206711 | JGI IMG/M metagenome (GOLD analysis project Ga0335078, IMG submission 206711) | Soil microbial communities from Loxahatchee National Wildlife Refuge, Florida, United States - Lox_Sample_3.2 | ecosystem: Environmental > Terrestrial > Soil > Wetlands | place: USA: Florida... | reverse complement strand
GCGGCGCGCGGCTTCGAGGCGCACGGGCAGCGCAGTGAGGAAGCGCTGGATGACCAGCCCGGTTTCGACGCCGATCACGGATTCGTAGGGACCGGTCATGCCGCAATCGGTCTGATAGGCGGTGCCGCCCGGCAGCACGCGCGTATCGGCCGTCGGAATGTGGGTGTGGGTGCCGATCACCGCCGATACTTTTCCGTCCAGATACCAGCCCATCGCCATCTTCTCGCTGGTTACTTCCGCATGGAAATCCAGCACGCGCACGCGAATAGCGGGATCGAGCGCTGCGAGCAGCTCGCTCGCCTTGCGAAATGGGCAATCCGTTGCGGGCATGTGGGTACGGCCTTGCAGATTCAATACGGCGCACTCCACGCCATTGCGGGCCTGTACGGTTACCATACCGCATCCCGGCCCTTCCGGGTAGTTGCCGGGGCGTAACAATCGCGGCTGACGCTGCAAATAGTCGTATATCTCTCGTTTATCCCAGATATGATTGCCGGTGGTTAGCACGTCGAGCCCCATGCCGAGCAACTCCTCGGCCACCGCCGGGGTGACGCCGAACCCGCCCGCCGCGTTTTCCGCGTTGGCAATCGCCAGATCGATGGCGTTGGTCTCGATAATATCGTCGAGATGATCGGCCACGATCCGTCTCCCGGGTGAGGCAAAAACATCCCCAATAAAAAGGATATTCATTCCCTGATTTCTCACCTTAACACGCTGCCGCGCTGGAAAAAGGCAGTCCTCGACGCCGCCGGCTATTGCAGGCGGGGGCGATCCTGCTCGTTCAATACCAGGCCGTCGAAGATGGCCAGCACCTGCTTGCGGTAGCTGTAGACGCGGCGCAGGCTCTCGCGGAAGGGGATTTCGAAGTCTTTGGCCCGCATCCACTTTTCGATCATGGAACGCGGCACGTCGATATCCTGACGGAGGGTTTCCACATCGTGCCCGCGCAGGAAAAGCCCGTAGAAGAAAGCGGCCTCCCGCTGCGGCGCTAATGGGTCGAACTCGTCTCTCGCCGTCATCGGTCCCGTGAGCGAAAATGTAAGTATATCCGGGGCGGCTTCACACGGCAAGTACCCCGCGGTTTCAGTTGTGTAAGAGGGCACCGAGCTCGGTGCTCCGTTCCACCTCCGTAAGACGATGATCGACGGCGGCCATCAGCGCATCGCCGGCTGGGTTTCCGAAGTGCTCGCCAAAGAGGCGCGCTTCGGGAACAAGACCGGCAACGTTCCTGGCCGGATACGGAAACGATCGAAAATGTTTCGGGAAGACCCTACGTTCCCGGGTCCGATATCTTACATTTTGCGGAAATTCGGCAGCGGAGTGTCCGCCCACGACATCAGCAGGCGGATGACTCGAGCGTCGTCGCCGCCGCGTTGACGCATCGTGCCTATCTGGGAGGCGATACTCCGCAGGCTATAGGCAAGGAAGTCGCCTGCTTGGCCGGCGGAAGTTGGCGGTAGCGGCGCAGGCCCGCGATCGGGACCCGTGACGGCTTCGATCCGCGCGAGGATCTCAGCCGGGGAAAGCCCCTGTTCGTGGCCCTCCCGCGCGAGCCTTGCCACCTCAATGTGGGCGTCGGCGTCGGCGGTTACACGGTCGTAAGTTCGGAGGGTATCCGGACCGGCAAAACCGCCATCGACGAAGAACAGGCCGTCGAGGATCAGCGTGACGGATTTGAGCGGGCCGAGCGCGCGGCGGGTACGAGAGCCACCCCCGCCAATGCCGCCTCTCCAAAGCTCGTCAGGTTGTGGAGGGCGCACGTCAGTGTTGTCACCGAACATGCTGTTACCGCGAATGCCCCGCTTCGATCCGGGCAAGATCACGTGCCAATACCCGTAGAGCTTACGCATGCGCTCATCCAGACCGAAAGGCTCGAGCAAAGACGTGCCGCCGGCGGGTGAAACCGACGAACCGGCCGGCCGGCCGATCTCCGGCTCGAATTTCCAGATCCAGGACATCGCCGCAATGGCCATTTGCGACCGGTTGCACACGATCATCGTGGGCGCGGCGGGATCTTCAAAGTCGGCCAGTGGCGGCGGCGACCCTGGTAGAGGGCTTGCGAGACGCTTCTGAATATCGGCAAGCAGCGCGGCGAACTCGGGAGATGATGGCGGGGCGAGCACTACGCCGTATTGCGGAAGATCGCCGCAACGATACTCCATCCCCCAATTCCAGCATTGCGGCGCAGAGAACGCAATAAGACCACTCGGTCACGTTCTTGCGGGGCTGCCGTTGTCAAGGCTCAGCGGGCTGACTTTGCCACGGCGATCACGGCGTCGAACGCCGGCTTGGGCTTTCCTTCACGATCGAACAGCAGCGGGTAATTGGTCCTGCCGCGCATCGGCCAGTTATTCAGCCAGGATCCTTTGTCGGTGACGCCCCAGAAGGTCACGCGCGTAATGGCGTCGCGGTGTTTCAGGAACACCTGGAATAAGGCCGCGTAACGATCGGCCAGCGCCCGTTGCTTCTCAGGCGGCAGACCCGCGGTGTACGGATTGGCGGCGGCGGTGGCTTCGGCGCGGGCGTTGACGTCGGCGGTATTGCCGGGCCGCACGCGCGGAAGCACGTCGATATCCAACTCCGTGATGTTGACCTTCACCCCGAGCGCGGCGAACGCGGCGATGGTCGCATCCACCTGGTCGACGCCGGGCCATTCCATGTTGTAGTGGCCTTGCATGCCGACGGCTTTTACCGGTATACCCGCGGCCAGCAGCTTGCGGATCAGCTCGACGCAGCCTTTGCGCTTCGGCTCGTTTTCGATCGAGTACTCGTTGTAATACAGTTCGGCTTTAGGATCGGCTTCGTGCGCGTACTCGAACGCCTTGGCGATGTAGTCGTCGCCGATGATGCGCTGCCAGGGCGAGCGCCGCAGCGTGCCGTCCTCGTTGAGCGCTTCGTTGACCACGTCCCAGCCGTTAATACGGCCCTTATAGCGGCCGACCACGGCGGCGATGTGGTCGTGCATGCGGCGCAGCAGTTCGTCGCGGCCGACTTCCTTGCCCTGGTCGTCCTGAAACACCCAGCGCGGCGTCTGGCTGTGCCAGACCAGGCAGTGGCCGACGATAAACATGTGGTTCTTCTCGCCGAATTCGACATACCGGTCGGCCGGGTCGAAATTGAAACCTTGCGGCGTGGGATGGACGTGCTCCCATTTCAGGTCGTTTTCCGGGGTGATGGAATCGAACTGGGCGGCGACGAGCGCGGCTCCCGCCGGGTCGTTGCCGGAGTAGAATTGCCGGCCCAGGGCTGCGCCGATCCGGAAAGAGTCGCGGTAGGCATCCTTCAACGTGGTCTGCGCGTGGAGCGGCGCCAGGAGCGCGCCGGTTCCCAGGGCGGCCAGAATCACCGATTGGAAAGTCATCATGTCACGCTCCCGGTTGCACCTGCGGCGCGAACTTCAGCCTCCGCTCCACCAGCTCGTCGGCAATCTCCTGGTTCCTGCTTCTCGTGATCGGATAGAAGATGAGACAGACGGCGGTGGCAAAGAAGGCCAGGCCCGAGTAAACGCTCGCCACCAGGCGGATGCCCAACAGCGACTCCGCCGTCTGCGCGGCGTTGGGCACGTAGCCGTACGCCTGGAAGAGCCAGCCGGCGACGGCGCCGCCCAACGCCAGCCCGAGCCAGAGAGCGAAAACCACAGCCGCGGTCACCGTACCCGTGGCGCGGCGTCCGGTCTTCCATTCGCCGTAATCGGCTACGTCGGCCATCATCGCCCACAGCACCGGGCAGGAGCAGCCAAACGAGAACTGGCGCAGGATCTCCGACACGAAGATGGGCACCGTCGCCTGCGCCGGCAAGAAAATCAGGACGGTATTGAAGATTCCCGCCAACACCATGCTGATGAGGAATACGTTGCGCTTGCCGAAGCGCGCCGACAGCCGGGTGGAAATCGCGACGCCGATCAGCAGCGAAGTCAGGCCGAAGCCGTTGAACCAGCTGAAGAGGTTCTGATTGCCGGCGTTGTACTTGAAAAAGGGCAACATGACGCCGCTGCGCATCGCGATGGCGGCGAAGTAACAGGCGGTCGCCAGGAACAGGGCGATCCAGGGGCCGTTTTTCAGCAGATCGCCGAGGTCCTGCTTCAGCGAAGCCTGTTGCTGCGGATCGGGTTGAATGCGTTCCTTGGTCGACGCGAAGGCGACGACAAACAGCGCTCCGCCGATGACGGAAAACAGACCCATCGTCCACTGGTAACCCTTGGCGCTGTTACCGCCGCCGAACAAGGCCACCATCGGGATCGCCAGGCTCTGCACGATGAAGCCCGCCGAGTTGGCGAAAATCTGCCGCCAGGAGGCGATGCTGGTGCGCTCATCGGGATCGGCGCTGATCACGGCCGTCAGCGACGCGTAGGGCACGTTGTTCACCGTGTAGATGAGGCGCAGCAAAATGTAAGTGGCGTAGGCATAGATGATTTTGCTGCCCGGGCTCAGGCTCGGCGTGGTGAAAGTGAGCACGCCGATGATACCGAAGGGGACCGCGGTCCACAGCAGCCACGGGCGAAACTTGCCCCACCGCGTGCTGGTGCGGTCGGCGATAGCGCCCATCACCGGATTGAAGACCGCCGCGATGAGGCCGACCACCAGGAACAGCGTCCCGGCCTGCGCTGCCGTCAGGCCGAAGGTGTCGGTGTAATAGCTGAGCTGCAACGCCAGCATGGCCTGGAAGATGAAGTTAGCGGCCATATCGCCGAGGCCGTAACCGATCTTTTCGGAAAGAGAAAGTCTCTGAATCATATCTATCCCGTTTCTATACGGTCTCGCCGCGACGGCATGCTTTATGCGGTCACCGTCAGCGTCAGCTTATTCAGGTCCGCGTCGCGCGAAGAGTTGCCGATCATGATTTCGAATTCGCCGGGTTCCACCCGGTACTTCATATTCACATCCCAAAACGCGAGTAACTCGGCGGTAATCGCGAAGCGAACCGTCCCGGTCTGGCCCGGCGAGAGGGCGATCCGGCGGAAGCCTTTCAACTCCTTGACGGGCCGCGTCACGGAGCTTACCAGGTCCCGGATGTACATCTGCACCACCTCGCTGCCGGCGCGCGCGCCGGTGTTGGTGACATCGGCCAGAACTTCCACCGACCCCTTGGCGGCCATACGCTGTTTCGACAGCCGGACGTTATCGATGCGGAAGGTCGTATAACTCAACCCAAAGCCGAAGGGATACAGCGGAGTAACATCGTCAAACAGGTAGCCGCGGCGGGCGGAGGGCTTGTAATTATAGAAATCGGGTAAGTGGCCGGCCGAGCGCGGCACGGAGATAGGCAACTTACCGCCGGGGTTGTAATCGCCGAACAGGACGTCCGCCACGGCGGTGCCGGCTTCCTGGCCGAGATACCAGCACTCGAAGACGGCCGCGGCTTTTTCGATCACCGGCTGAATCGAGTTCGGCCGGCCGTGGGACAGAATGACGATGACCGGCTTGCCGAGGGCGGCGATGGTGTCCAGCAGCTCCACCTGGCGGCCGACCAGGTCGAGACGGGCGCGATCGCCCATATGCTTCAGGTTCCAGGCTTCGCGCGAGGTCAGCTCATTGCCACCGATGCAAAGCACAACAACGTCGGCCTGCCGCGCGACCTGGACCGCTTCCGCGATCAGCCGGCGGTCCTCCGCCGGATCGCTGGCGAACACTTCGTCCTGCTGCCACACGCCGGGCTGCGTGATTTTGCAGCCTTCGCTGTAAAGCACCTTCACCTGGGGGCCGACCTTGGCGCGAATGCCTTCGAGTATGGTCACCTCGACTTTGGGTTTGCCGCTGTAGCCGCCGAGCAGGCTGTGGTCCGCGTTGGGGCCGATCACGGCGATCGTCTTCGCCGCACGCGGGTCGAGCGGCGCGATGCCGCCATCATTCTTGAGCAGCGTGATGACGCGGCGCGCGGCCTCGAGCGCCAGCGCGCGGTGCGCGTCGCAGCCCACCACGCGGTCCGCTTCCTCCGGGTCCACGTACGGATCGTCGAACAGGCCCATGCGGAACTTCCAGCGCAGCATGGGCTCGACCAGCGCATCGAGCTCCGCTTCCCGCAGCACGCGCTTCTTTACGAGTTCGACCAGGTGCAGGTAACAATCCGGTTCCGGCAGTTCAATGTTCACACCCGCGCGGACGGCCAGCGCGCACGATTCCTTTTTATCCTTGGCGACGAAATGGCCGTGCGTATCGGGACGGTAGCCGAGCTCCCAGATGGCGTAGTAGTCCGACACGATGAACCCGTCGAAGCCCCATTCCTTGCGCAGAACGTCGCGCAGCAGCCAGCGGTTGGCGTGGGAAGGCAGGCCGTCGATTTCGTTGTAAGAAGCCATCACGCTGATGGCGCCGCCTTTGTCCAAAGCCTCCTTGAAGGGATAGAGGAACGTCTCCCGCAGCACGCGCTCGGAGACGTTCGCCGGCGCGCAATTCATGCCCGATTCGGGCTGGCCGTGAGCGGCGAAGTGCTTGAGCGTGGCGATGACGCGGGTCTTGTCGCGGAAGGAAGCGTCGCCCTGAAATCCGCGCACGGCCGCGATTCCCATGCGGGAAACCAGGAAAGGATCTTCGCCGTAGGTCTCTTCGACGCGGCCCCAGCGCGGGTCGCGCGCCACATCCACCACCGGCGTGAGCGCCTGGTGGGTTCCACGCAGCCGCGCCTCGAGCGCCGTCATCGCGAAGAGCGCCTCGACCAGCTCCGGATCGAAGGTGGCTCCCAGGGCGATGGGTTGCGGGAAACTGGTGCCGCCGGGGGCGGCGTGGCCGTGGAGGCACTCTTCATGAAAGATGACGGGAATCCCGAGGCGGCTTTCCTCGACAAAGAACTTCTGGATGGCGTTGGTGAGCACTGCCATCGCGCGCGCGTCCTTGCCTCCGCCGGTGTCGCTGGGCCGGCCGACCTGGCCCAGGCCGCGGCCCTGCCGGAAGGCTTTCCTCGCCTTGTCAGGATCGAAGTTGCCCTCGGCATCCACCAGGGTGGCGGCCTTCTCCTGCCAGATGCCCACCATCTGCGCGGCCTTCTCTTCCAGCGTCATGCGCGACATCAGGTCGCGCACGCGCCGCGCGACCGGGAGGCCGGGCTTGCGGTAGGCAGGTACGTTTTCGCTTTTCTTCTTTGTCGGTCGTTTCATCGTGCAACCTCGTATGCTTGACTGCCGGCCGCGGCTCAGCCCGCAGCCGGACCGGGCAGGCCCGGCCGGACAACGGAACGCGCCGGGTCGCGAAGGATCTGCTGGAGGCGGGCGGTCCCGCGGCTTTGTTCTAGCCTCAAACTATAATCAGATGGCCATATCAAAAATGCAAGTCGGGCACACGCCCCGCTTCGCCCTTTACGCCGGCCCGGCAGGGGATCAGGAGCACACGCCGAAGTCTTTCTCGAGGACCAGCGCCACCGTGCCGCGCAAACGGGCGACCCCGCCTTCGCGCGCTGGAATCAACTGCGGGGCAACGCCGCCGGGCAACACCTGCTTCAAGATTTCCGGTTCTATCAATGCCGCGAATCGTTTCCAGGAGCGGGTGAGGTCGCCGACGACGACGATCCGTTCCGGCGCAAACCCGGCTACCAGCATGCGCATGCCGCGGCCCAGGTAGCAGGCCATTGTTTTCAGGGCCTCCTCCGCCCGGGCGTCGCCCTGGTCCGCCAGGTTCAGCAGGTCGAGGAAGTTCAAGCCGGCGGGCTGTGGACCGGATTGCTGGTAAAACCGGAGGGCCGCCCGATTGGAGGCGAACACCTCCCAGCACCCGCGGCGCCCGCAGCCGCACAACGGACCCTCCGGATCGAGCGAGACGTGCCCGAACTCTCCGGCCATTCCGTTGACGCCGCGCACGATTTGGCCGTTGAGCAGGATGCCGGTGCCGACGCCTTCGGAAACCGTGACCGCCACCAGGTTCTGCACGCGCTCCATGTGGTCGAACCACACGGCCGCCACCGCACAGGCCGTGGCCGCGTTTTCGATTTCGACTTCGAGGCCCGTTGCCTTCCGCAGCGGGCCGCGTATGTCGACGTCGCGCCATCCCAGGTTCGGCGCGAATATCAGGCGGTCCGACCCCGGAATGTAGCGGCCCGGCACGCTGACGCCGATCCCCTCCACCTTCCTGCCCCGGCAGGAGGCGATGATGCGCCGCACGACTTCGACCAGGCGTTCGAGCGTGAACTTCGGGTCCGGCGTGGTGGCGATGGCCTCCTGCGAGATGAACTTCCCGTTGGCGTCCGCCAGGGCGACCGTAATCTGCGCGGGGCGGATATCCACACCGATAATCACCCGCTCGTCGTTGAGGCGCAGGAAGGTGGGCCGGCGGCCCCGCGGCAAGTGCACGGTGGGTCCGGTCAGCACCCAGTTCTCCTGAATCAACTGGTCGACGATCAGCGAGATGGTGCTGCGCTGCATACCCGAAACCCGCGCCAGGTCGGCGCGCGAGATGGGCTGGCGGGTGCGGATGAGGTTGAGGACGATGCGCCGGTTGATGTCGCGGACCACCTCGCTCGAAGCGCCCTGCGGTCGGCTTTTGTCGGTTACCGGCATTCCGGTTTTGGTCGTGCTATCAGACTATGGGCGGCGCGAGGCGGGCGTTCACTCGACCTTCTTGCCGGTCCATTCGAAGGACTGCCCGCCGCCATCGCCGGCGATCGACGACGTGAGGTGCAGTTCGCTGCCGCTGACCTTCCCCTTGTAACTCAGTTTCAGCTCGGTTCCCTGGAAATCGGCGGTGATGGTGAACGATAAATTGTCGCCGTCCACTTTGCCGTCGGTAATGGTGGACTTGCCCAACATGGTGCTGGTGGTTTCCCCGGTGAGCTTGCTTCCGTCCACCTTGAAAACGAAGGTCCGCTCCATGGTTCCGTTAGGGCCCTCCGCCGTCGCTTTCCACGTGCCGGCGATATCGGCCGCCGCTGCAGCCAGAGCGAACACCGCCATCAGAGCCAGAAGACGCTTCATGGCACCTTTCCTTTCCCCATCATTCTTGCACCTTTCGCGCTTCGGGGGCGGGGCGGGCGGGTCAATGCACACTCGAGAAGCTTCAGAGCCGCGACCGCAGGGAGTCGCCATGGCCCTGTGTGGGCCATCGATAGGGATGAAAGTCACCCGCAGCGGGATGACTTTCGTGTGAGCGGTTGCCCGGCGCCGGCCCCGGAGGAGATGTTCCTCCACCGCTACAGTTTGACCGCCAGCGCCAGCCCATCGCCCATGGTGGCCATGCTGAGCGCGATGCGCCCGTCGGCCTGCAAATGGCGGTTGAAATCGCGGATGGCCACGGTGTCGGGGTCCGGGTTCGCCGCGTTGTCCACCGTGCCGTGAAACAGCACGTTATCGGCGGCGACCAGCCCGCCCTGCCGCAGCAACCGCAGCGCGCGCTCGTAGTAGTTGATGTAGTTGCCCTTGTCGGCGTCGATGAAAATGAAATCGAAGCTGCCGGCCTGGCCTTCGGCGAGGAGCGCGTCGAGCGTGGCGAGCGCCGGGCCGAGCCGCAACTCGATGCGGTCTTCCACGCCCGCATCACGCCAGGTCCGCCGCGCGATGGCGGCATGTTCTTCGCTCGCATCGCAGGCGATCAGCTTGCCGCCGGGCGCGAGGCCGAGCGCGATCCAGCTCGAGCTATAGCCCATGAAGATGCCGATTTCGACCGCTCTGCGGCCGCCGGTCAGGCGTGCCAGCAGATGCAGGAACTGGCCCTGCTCCGGCGCCACCTGCCACGAAGCGCGGGGGTGATTTTCGGTCGATTCGCGCAGCCGGCGCAGTGCGTCCGGCTCGCGCAGTGTGACGTCCCGCACGTATGCTAGCAAGGAATCGGTGAGCGGCGTCTGGACGCGGGACATGCGGCCCATTCTACCGCGGGCAGGGTAGGACAGACCATCGCTTTGCGTGGCCTGTCGTGCTTCTGTCCCACTCAGTGCGCCAGGTTGAAGCCTTCCACTACTACGTCCGGCGCCTCGCCGCGTGTATCGGCGCCTTCGAAATCGGCGGCGATGCTGCGGCGCTCGCCGGGCATCAGGGGTATATAGTTATCGCTGTAGAGCACCGGCAGAATGCGATCGCGGGATTTTTCCCGGACCAGCCGGACGCGCACCATGAGCGCCGGCGTAGCGGAGGCGTTATGGAGTTCAACGGTGAGATGCCGGGCCGCGCCCATCGCTTCAACCATTATTCTTGCCACTTCGACTTTCGCTTTGCCCAGCGTGCGCAGCGCTCGGTAGTCCCCCTCTTCGGTCCCCCGCCAGTAGAAATTCTCCGAGACAGTCTCGTTTCCACGCGACAGTCTGAGCCGCAGGAAGTGAACCGCGCTCAGCCCGGCCGGGTATTCCATTTTGATCGGGGAGACCGTGCTGTCCTCCTTGCTGTCCACCGTCGCCGTCTTTTCCCAATGCAGTGAGCCATCCATATTCAGCACTTCCACATGAGCCGTGAGGCCGCGCGCATCGCCGCCCGAATAGTTCACCACTTCGACGGTGTCCTCCGCCGCGTTCCATTGAATGTGCAGCGGCTCGGCGCCCTTCTTGCTCCCGAAGTAGCCGGCGCCCGGATTGAAATAGTAATCGTAAGTCTGCCACAGCAGCGAAGGCCAGGCGGAATGGCTCATCCAGATGAGCAGGCCCGCGCGGTAGCGGCTTTGCGATTCGAACATGGCGCGATGGGATTCGTAGTCGAGGAACTGCGCCAGCTCGACGAACTCGTCGATATTCTTCGCCGCGCCATAGCGTTTCTCGAGGGTCTTGAAGAAGGAGCGGTCGTCCTGGCGCTCGCCGGGGCCGAGATCGTGCTCGCCCCACGTCCGGTTGGGCGGCCAGAGCGCATCGGCCGGCATCATGGCGCGCACGCTTTCGATCTCCGGAACGTCCGGCACACCCATTTCGCTGTGCAGCGTCGGCCTCGGCACGGTGCCCGGCCCGCCGTACAGCATCATCTTCGATGTGGTATCGAAATACGCTTTCTGCGGCAGGATCCAATATGGCCCGCCGCCGCTTACAGGGCTGTC
>Ga0335078_10016597_pt1 | contig 10931 bp, 11 predicted proteins | sample Lox_Sample_32_FD_206711 | JGI IMG/M metagenome (GOLD analysis project Ga0335078, IMG submission 206711) | Soil microbial communities from Loxahatchee National Wildlife Refuge, Florida, United States - Lox_Sample_3.2 | ecosystem: Environmental > Terrestrial > Soil > Wetlands | place: USA... | reverse complement strand
AACCTCACCCGAGAGCAGGTCCTGACGATCGCAGCTGGCCTGCGACCCGCACCAACCACCAGCAGCATCTAACGCTCCACGGACCCGCGCCGCGGACCCGCATTCACTTCACCAGGGACATCCGGACAACGCATCCCAGAGTTGCGGGATGCGCGGATGGCAGGAGGCGACTGGGTTGCCGCCTCGCTCACACAAGTGCTGTGGCTAGGCGGGTGCCGTTGCGGGCATCGCCGCCGCCTCCGCGCGGTATGTAGCGATGCTCGTCGCGATGGTCCAGGTGACGACCGACAGGATGGCGGGGAAGAAGGCGTAGCCAAACGCGCTGCCATCGCCCGTCCCGCTGATGACGGTCAAGAGTGTGACAAGGAACGCGGCCGCGCCAATCAGCCCCACGATGCCAGTCCAGCGGGCAAGGACCCGGTCCGGAGGGTTAGCAGTCCGGCGGACATCAGGGAAGCCGCAAAGCCCACCGCGGCCACTAGGAAAGGCCCAGCCGCAGCTGTGGTCACTGCCCTACTCACCACGGGATTGGCGTTGGCACCCTCGGAACTCGCAGCGGCGAGCGTGACGAACGCCATCGTCATGCCCACGATGCCCGTCAGGCACCCGCGTACGCGACGCGGGCCAGTTGTGCAGAGCCGCGAACCGGAGACTCCGCACTTTCGAGCATGCTCCGAACCGCCCCCGTGAAGTAAAGGAAGATGAAGGCTGCGAGCAGCATCGCGAAAGCACTGATGCGGCCCTTGTACTGTTTGTCATGCCCCCAGTTCGTCCACGCCTGATCTCCCGCGTTGTAGTGGGGCGAATTGCCGCCACTCGTCAGCCAGCCGACAACAAAGAAGGGGACGAACGCAACCCCGGACAGGGCCGAGAGCCGCTGCCAGGCCAATGGGTGACCGTCGGTCGCGAGATGTCGGGCGTGCGGGGTTGGCTCGGCGTGAGTTGTCACGCGGGACTCCCGGCAACCACCGCACCGGTCCCGGAGAGGTCGGCCGCGCTGCCGGTAAGGATTGGCGAATCGCGCCTGAAGCCCCAGATGGTGCAGTAGACGCCGAGGAAGAGTTCCCAGGCGAACTCCGGGATGGTCAGGATGGCCTGTAGCGAGTGCAGCGAGTGGCTCGGGTTGTTGCCGGTGAACATCACGGCCGTGCCGGTGATGATGATCAGCGGCCCGCCGATGAGGCCGAGCCAGCACCATTGTCGCGGCACCAGCTCGGACTTGTACATCAGGTAGCCGAGGATCAGGCCGTTCCCCCAGCCGACGACCCAGCCCGGCCCGAGCAAGAACGTCCAGTCCTTGATTGCGGCAAGCGTGTAGGCGACCGTGCCTTCCGCCCCACCCGCAACCTGCTGGTGCAACGTGATGATCCCGAGCATCGAGACGATGCCGACGAGGATGAACGTGCACTCAACCAGCCGCGCAGTCACGTAGCCAAGCGCCAGCTCCTCGCTGACCCGCCTCACGATCGGGAAGATCACGACCGCGGTACCGATGTTCGCGATGATCAGCAGCAACTCCAACAGAGCCGCGAACAAGACCTGATTGTCGTGCCCGGCGCCGGCGATGTAGCTCACCGGATGCCGAAGCACGGTCTCGTAGAGCACCAGCGCCGGGATCGACGTGACGAACGTGATGAGGTAGAGCACGCCGAAGATCCGCGCCCTCTTCTGGTCCCTTGCCATATCTAGCCCCTTTCCCCGGGCATGTTGCGGGTGTCAGCTATAATAGACGAACCGAAAACCATGTGTCAAGAGCCGTGGTTTCGGCGGCATCTATCGCGCATGTCGACGACCCCTACCCGCCCCAGCTGGCTCTTCCTCAGCAACCACGGCTACGTGCTGCTCTGCATCGCGCGCGACCCGTCGATCCGGATCAGCGAGCTCGCTGACCGCGTCGGCATCGGGGAGCGCGCCGCCCACAAGATCATCGCCGACCTCGTCGCCGACGGATACATCACGCGCACCCGAGACGGCCGCCGCAACCACTACACGATCAACCGCGAAGCCCAGCTCCGGCATCCCCTCATCTCCGATCTCCCGATCGGGCCACTCGTCGACGCCCTCAGCGACGGCAACAAGCCCAGCGACGGCAACGAGCCCAGCTCGGTCAAATAACCGAAGCGGCGCCCGCTCGACGACGAAGCGCCCCTCGGGCAGGTGCACCTGGAGTGCGACGTGGCAGAGGTGGCAACGGCCAAGGCGCCGAGCCCGGCCGCGAACCATGCGGACTCCACTCGCGCGGACAGACATCACGAATCGACCCGGCGCGTGCGAAACCTGTCACGACCTAGCGTCGATCGCGGACAGCGACACCTACCCGCTGATCGTCCTCCGAGCCGCTCGGAGCAGGCCGAATCCGGCCGCGATGCGTGACTCCCGTCTTCGCAGGCGTTAGGACACCCGCGACGCCCGCAGTCACCCGCCGTCACTTCTGCGTCCTCGTCTACGCGCGGGCCTCGATCGGCGTCGACGCCGCTGGTTTGGAGGATCGGGAGCAGCAGCAATCCTCGCTGTCGCAATCCGGCGGCGATGAGGAAAGTCTCCAACTCCGGCCGGAATGTCCTCGATGTCAGCGTCATTTGTGATCAGGGTCGGCCCCCCCTTTGATGCCGCGACGAGCATCTCGGCACTCCGCCCCTCGGCCCTGCAATGCGCGGATACCGCAACTGCCATGCGGATCGGCTCGGGGCGGAGTGCGGGCGCCGACCAATAACCCCACCTTCCGCGGATTGCGAGACTGCTGTCGCCGGCGCCAGGATGCCCGCGCCGTCATGGATGCAGGGCTGGCGGGCGTGGTGCCGATGGGGTCGCGTCGGCGCGTCCGGTCACGTCGCCGCGGGCGACGGCGGGAGCGTCGGTCGCGGCATGCGCCGCGCCCGCTGCATGGCACCCTGCGACGGTCCCGCTCCTCCACTTTGCCACTACGAACGGTTGTAATTCTCGCTGGTTGCCGGCGATTTGCCTAATCGCCGCGAGTTATCGAGTCGACCACAGAAGGGATCGTGTCCAACCAGCTGCTCGCTCGGGCTTCTACCGATCGGCTTCAGGAGATGGCCGGTTTGGGCACTGGATCTCGGACGACTTGTTGTGCTTCGCCGCGCGTGTTGGTGGCGCGCAGTCCGATCACTCCAGCGGCAAGGATCAGGATGCTGCCGACGAGGAACGCTCGTTGGAAGCCGGCGGTGAGCGCGTGCGCCACCGGAGTGTGGGAGGCCAGCAGGTCGTTGGTCCGGCTGGTGGCGATTGCGGTGAAGATCGCCAGCCCGAGCGCGCCGCCGACCTGTTGTGACGCGTTGAGCAGCGAGGCGGCGAGTCCGGCCTTGTCGGGTGGTACGCCCGCGTTTGCCGCGGTGGTGACGCCAACGAATACGGGCGCGATTCCGGCCGATAGGACGAGCATGCCTGGGAGCAGGTCTCGGAGGAACGAGCCGTGCACGGGAATGCGCGAGAGCCAGTACATCCCGCCGGCGGCGATCACCGCGCCGGTGACGATCACCGGGCGGGTGCCGATGCGGGACAGCATTTGGGATGTGATGCCCGCGGCGATCGCGACCGCGAAGCACAGCGGCAGGTAGGCGGCGCCGGTCTGGATCGCCGAGTAGCCGAGCACTGTTTGCATGTACAGGGTGAGGTAGAAGAACACGGCCAGGACGCCGGCGAACGCGACTAGTTGGGTGAGGTTTGAAAAGCCCAGGCCGTTGACGCGGAAGATCGACAGCGGGGCGAGGGGATTGCGGTGGTGAAGCTCGTTGGCCACGAAAGCCGTTAGCAGGACCAGCGCGGCGGCGAGCTCGGCAATCGTTCGGACCTTGCCCCAGCCGACGGTGGGCGCCTTCACCAGCGTGTAGACGAGCAACAGCATCCCGCCGGTGGCGAGCAGGGCGCCGAGGAGGTCGAAGTTCTCGAGCCGCGCGCGGCCTCGTTCGCCCGGGATCAGCCGCAGGATCGCGCCGAGCACGACCAGCACGGCGATTGGGTTGACGAACATCACCCAACGCCATCCGGGTCCCTCGACCAGCAGGCCGCCGAGCAACACGCCGACGGCCGAGGCGAGCCCTGCGATCCCGCCCCATACCCCGAGCGCAGTGTTGCGCTCCTTGCCCTCCTTGAAGCTGGTGGTAAGCATCGACAGGGCCGCGGGGAGCGTCATCGCCGCGCCGAGGCCCTGCGCGAGCCGGGCGCCGACCAACATTTCCGAGCTGACCGCAAAGCCGCCGATCAGCGACGAGACGCCGATCACCACCACCCCGGCGATCAGGACGCGGCGTCGCCCGAGCAGGTCGGCCGCCCGGCCGCCGAGCAGCATGAACCCGCCGTAGGTGAGCAAGTAGCCACTCGGCACCCACTGCAGTCCCGCCACCGAGAAGTGCAGGGCCCGGCGGATCGATGGAAGCGCGATGTTGACGATCGACGCGTCGACGAAGTCAAGAAAAGCGACCCCGCACAGCAACGCCAGCATGAGCTTGCCGCGGCGGGTCGCGAGGAATGAGGGTTGAGGGGCTACCGAAGCCATTGAGGGGACACCTCCGGACGTTCATCTGTCAAAGCCATCACCCATCTAGACGCGCCAGGACGCGATCATGTGACAGCGCCTGGTCGGGCGCCCACCAGATCCGGGACCCCAGCTGACACTTGGGCGCATGGCAATCCGCCGGGTGGTGCTGATTCGGCTCGCGGCAACAGTCGCGGTGTCCAAAGCCTGGGCTGGCAGCGGGTGCCGGCCGGGCTTGAGGGCTAACGCTCAAGCCCGTCGAGGTAGCGCTCGCGCTTGGTCCGCGCGAGACGATGCGCGCACCGGTGGTCGGGCACGATGCTGACGGTCGCATTGGAAGGACGCGGTCGTGGCAGGCCGCGACAATGGCGAAGGGGAGAACAGACGTGATCGACGGCCTACAACCGCGCGCACGCGGCGGCACAAGAGCAGGTCAGACCCGGCCAGCTGCCCTGTGCCCTCGTTGTCGCCAAATGCGAGATCGTCGGTGTGGCGACCTCGCTGGAACCTGCCAGCCGGTTGGAATCGGCCTCGCCCCCGAGTTCGCCACCCGCTCCTACACACGCCCCGGTATCACCTACCGCCCCGTCACCGCCGTCAGCTCGACCCACGTCGCCATCGCCTGGGCACCCGCTGCTGACACCAACCCGCCCGTCCGAGACTTCGTCCGCTGCTGCCGAGAAGCCTCGGGCCAGCAGGGGAGCAGACCTAGAGCGCGGCGCATCCGGACTGGGCGCCGTTGATCAACCTAGCGGATGTCACGCACCCCCAGCGTCGGGCGCTCCGCTTCCCTTCTACCCTACTCCGGGCGGAGGAGATTACGGACGGCGGCGACTGGTCTTCCTTGCGTAGTAGCCGCCCTCGTCGTTCGCGAGTTCCGGTTGGTCAGATGCCGAGATGCCAACCCACGTGTGCCGCCGAACCGAGTGCGCTTCAGCGCACGGACCCGCCCGAGCCCGATATCACGCGCGGGCGGGTCGCTTGTCCTGGCCAGTTAGGTAGTTCCAGACCGATCATCGGCGGCACTTGACGACGATCAGTGTGTTTATTGCCCGCTCCGTTGTGACTCCACGCGCGTGCCCATGAGCGTTCTGAGTTTCTCGGGATTGCGCACACTGTCGATCTCGATGATCCGGCCTCGGTCGAGAGTGAAGGAGACCACGCTCGGCGAGCCGCGCGTCTCCATCAGTAGCCCCGGCGCGCCGTTCACGACGATCGGAGTCATTTGGAGTTGGTCACCGAAGTGCCGGGCGATGGCGGTGAAGATCCGCGCGACGCGCTCGGCGCCGGTGAAGACCTTGCCCGCGGCGTTCACCAGTCCGCCTCCGTCGCTGCGGAACGCGACCGACGGATCGAGCAGCTCTAACAGGGCGGCGAGGTCCCCGTTCTCGGTGGCGGCATGAAACGCGCTGATCACCTCACGCTGCTCATCGGGGCTGGCGGGGTAGCGCGGGCGACGGGCTTCGACCGCGTGTCGCGCGCGCGTCGCAAGCTGTCGTGTGGCTTGCGGTGTCCGGCCGACGATGCGCGCCACCTCGGAGAATGAGTAGCCAAACACGTCGTGTAGAAGGAACGCACCGCGCTCGGCCGGGGAGAGAGCCTCGAGCACGACCAGCAACGCCATGCTGACCGATTCGTCGAGATCAACGCGGCTGGCTGGGTCCGCGCTCCCGCCACCCGCGTCCACTACGGGCTCGGGAAGCCAGGGGCCGACATACTGCTCCCGCCGCGCCCGAGCGGACGTCAGCTGGTCGAGCGCCAACCGGCTGACCACGGTGGTCAGCCAGGCGCGCAGATTGCGGATCTCGGCTCGATCGGCGCCGAGCAGGCGCAGCCACGCCTCCTGGACCACATCCTCGGCCTCGCCGAGGCTCCCGAGGTGGCTGTAGGCCACGCGTAGGAGATAGGGCCGCAGCCGCTCGAACTCCGCGGTGGCCGACTCGTCAGTCTTCGCTTGCATCATCGCTAGAAGCTCGTCCATTATGCGCTCGTCTCGTTCTATTCGCCAGCCGTAGCGACCGCTCGCTGGCCGAACTGTCCCGACTCGTAGTGTCCAGGCTCCGCTCGGGCGGTGATCAGAAGTCGGTTCCAGCCGTTGATCACGGTAATCGCGAACACGAGCTGGCTCAGCTCATGCTCGTCGAACGCCGCCCGTGCACGCTCCCAGACATCGTCGGGGACGTGTCCATCAGTGATCAGCGTGATCGCCTCGCACAGCTCGAGCGCGGCTCGCTCCGGCTCACTGTAGAGTGCACTCTCACGCCAAGAGTCGAGCATGTACAGCCGCGCTTCGGACTCCCCAGCCGCCCGCGCGTCGCGCCAGTGCATGTCCAGACAGAAAGCACACCCGTTGAGCTGCGAGGCGCGAACATCGATCAGGCCGCGCACAGCGTGGTCGATCTCGAGCGAGGCCGAAAGCCTGAACATCGCCGCGTACTGCTTGGCCGCCACGACCGACAGCTGCAGCCGCCCGGCAGGGATCGAATTGGTCATCTCAGTCTTCTCCTGTTTGGGATCTTCGCGGAGACGACGACGCAGCATGTCGGGATGTGACATTCCGACCGCATTGCGTCCTCGCCGCCGAATGGAGCGGCAGCGCCAAGTCTCCGACGCACGCCGCGAGGCTTGCCTCGGAGGTGGCGGCCGCGCCGGCCGGCAGCTCGGCGAGTTCGCCGCGGGTCGTGTCGATGAAGTCCTTCTGGCGGATCAGGCTCAGCGCGTTCACACCGCCGGCGAAGGCGAGCATCGCGCCGATCAGGAGGATCTCGTCGAGCGCGCTGGCGAACGAGCCTGCGGACGCGGCGGCAAGCTGCCCGCGGGCCGCGGGGGGTGCGCTCGCGATCGCCTGCGCAGCTTGGCCGGTGCTGATCGCGTGCGCGAGCGCATGCGCCGTGTGGGTGAGGGGAGTCGCATCGAGCTGTGAGATCACCGCGTCCCGCACCCGGGCCCGCGAAGATCGACCCCAGCGCGGCGACCCCGCGGCGATGCCGACCTGGCGGAACGTCGCGTTGATGCCCGATGCCATGCCGATGCGCGTTGGATTCCGACTGCGGTAGAAGCGAGCGGCACGTTTACCAGCCCGGCACCGACCCCTGACACGATCAGCCCGGGGAGCAGGTACGTCCACCCGGAGGTGCTGGAGATGCCGCGCATCAGCAGCAGGCCGAGACCGATCAGGGCGAAACCTGGTCCGATCAGCAGGCGCATCGGTACCTTCGAGGTCAGCCGTCCCGCGACGCCTGCGGTGAGGAAGATCGCGCCGGTGAGCGCGAGCAGCCGCACCCTGTGCCGACCGCGGAGAAGTGAAGGACGTTCTGGAAGTACAGGACGATAAAGGTGAGTACCGAGAATGCGGATGCGGAGATCGCGAACGCCGACCCCAGGCCGCCGACGAAGGTCGGGTTGCGCAGCAGCCCGAGATCGAACATCGGCCGCCGCTGCCTGAGCTCCACGACGACGAACAGCGCCAACAGCCCGGCGGCGGCGATGATCGAGCCGAGCACCCGACCTGAGCCCCACGAATGCGAGCTCGCCTCGATGAGCCCGTACACCAGGGCCGCCAGCCCCGAGCTGAACGTCATGAACCCGAGCCAATCGGGACGTGCGACGTGCGGATTGCGCGACTCCTCGACCCGCAACAGGGTCAGCGCGATCACGATCACGCCGATTGGAACGTTGACGAAGAAGATCCATTGCCACGACAGCCCGCTTGTGATCGCGCCGCCCAGCACAGGCCCGACTGCCACCGCGATTCCCGTGATCGCGCCGAACACGCCGAAGGCCACACCGCGGTCATCGCCCCGGAACGCCTCGGCCAGCAACGCAAGCGAGGTCGCGAACATGATCGCCCCGCCGATCCCTTGTCCGGCCCGCGCCAGCGACAGAAACACCGGGCTCTGCGCCACGCCGCACCGCAGCGAACCACCGGTGAAGACCGCGATCCCGCTTGCGAACACGACTCTGCGTCCCAGCAGGTCGGCAACCGACCCGGCGGTTAGCAGCAGCGCCGCCAAGCTCAGGGCGTAGGCATCGATCACCCACTGCAGATCCGACAACGACGCGTGCAGCTGCCTCTGGATGTCGGGCAGCGCGACGTTCACGATCGTGAAGTCGAGCAGCAGCATGAACACGCCGATCGCGACGGCGATCAGCGTCCACCATGTCTTCCTCATCGGCTACTCCTCCTGAGACGAACTGATCTCTCGGAGAGACGCCGTTGCCCAGACATGTGTGACATGAGCGTTGCCGCCACAGCGAGCGCGCCCAGCGCCTCGCAATGACCGGGCTACAGGACGCGAAAGACCTCGTACGCGATCGAGTGCTCGCCGGTCAACCTACCCAGCCCCACGAACACGCTCTCGGCAAGCCACGAGTAGCTCCCCGCGCCCACCTCGAACTGCGGAGCGATCCGAATGTACTGATCGCCGAACTCCGTGGCCCCCCGCCCGAGGCGAGCGCGTCCACGAATGCCTGGGTCGGGCGGATCACGGCGACGTCGTAGCGCAACAGGATCAGCTCTCGGTCGTCAGTCGTCAACTGCCCGCGCAGGTCCGGCCGCCTGATTCCGTCGTTGCCGAGACGGATCGAGTCGAGGCCGGGCATCGCCAGGCTCGCATTGATACGAGGACCATGCAGCGTCGCCGCCGCGACCAGCCAGCAGAGACGCTCCCCGAAGAGCGAGCGACTCGTCGGGCCGATCGGTCCCTCGATGGTCTCGGCGTCGCTCATCTCCCCGAGTTCGATTATCACAACTCGCTCCTGTCGTTGGATCCATGCTCGACGAGCCCCACGCTACGGATGTGACATCGGGACGCACGGAGATCGCACCGGTGTCACATCCGATCGGCCTGCCTCGTCTGCTTGGTGACCGTGTCAACGGCTTCGATCCAGCGACAACCGACCCCAACCGAGCCATGCCCACGAACGACCTCCATAGTCACCTCGCCAATGCCCGCACTGAAGAGTTCGTGCGCCTGGCCAGGCCCCACCAACGTGTCCGGCACCACAGGCGCTCCTGGCATGTACGTCTCCGCCAAAGAGACATGAGCCAGGAGAAGCGCCACCACGTGGTCGTCGTCGGCGGCGGGTTCGGCGGCGTGCAGGCGGCCCTGCACCTCGCCCGTCTTCCGGTAGACGTCACGCTGATCGATCGACGGAACTTCCACTTGTTCCAGCCTCTGGCCTACCAGGTCGCGACCGGCCCGCTGTCCCCAGCGGAGATCGCTTATCCCCTGAGGCGCATCTTTCGCCGCCACCCAAACGTCCGGGTCGTGCTCGCCGAGGTGACCGATGTCGATCTCGACGCTCGCCTGGTGCGTCTGCGCGACGTCGCGGGCGGCCGCTCTCCCGAGGCGGTGCCGTATGACACGCTGATGGTCTCCACGGGCGCCCAGTACAACTACTTCGGTCATGACCGCTGGCGGATGCCAGGCCCCGAATCTGAAGTCGCTGGAAGGTGCTCTCGCGGTCCGGGGCGGATCCTGGGGGCGTTCGAGGCGGCCGAGCTCGAACCCGATCCCCGGCGGCGGGCGTCCTGGCTGACGTTCGTCGTCGTCGGTGCCGGCCCCACCGGGGTGGAGATGGCCGGTCAGATTGCCGAGATCGCGCACGACGTGCGCGGCGAGTTCCGCTCGCTCGGTTCCCGCAAAGCTCAGATCCTGCTCGTCGAGGCCGGCGACCGGATCCCGCAGGAGCTCCCGCCTTCACTATCGGCGCGGGCGGAGCGGTCGCTGGCAAGTCTCGGCGTAACCATCCTCACTCGACACGCGTTCGCCGACATCGACGCCGCCTCGGTCACGCTCCGGGACCGGAACGGCGATCGCCACCAGGTCCCCGCGCGAACCGTTGTGTGGGCCGCCGGCGTTGTCGCCTCGCCCCTCACCCGTGATCGTCGATCGGTGCCATCAGGCGCGGGTCGTCAGCGCGTTGGAGCCAGAGTGGGAGGCCAGATTCGAGCCGAGGTCCTATGGGTTTCGGCCCGGTCGTGGCTGCCATGACGCGATCCAGGCCGTCTACCAGGTCGTCAAGGGCCCGAGCCCGGAACGGCTGTGGGCGCTGGACGCCGATTTGGCCGGGGCGTTTGACCGCATCACCCACGACCACATCCTGGCGATGCTCAGCACCTTTCCCGCGAGGGACATGGTGCAGGCATGGCTGAAGGCGGGCGTGGTCGAGCGGGGCAGGCTGCATCGCATCGAGGAGGGAACTCCACAAGGCGGTGTGGTCAGCCCGCTGCTGTTGAACGTTGCCCTGCACGGGATGGAACTGGCCGCCGGAGTCCACTACTACTCGACCGGCCCCAACGCCGGGAGAGTCGTGAAGGGCTCCCCGACCGTGATCAGATACGCCGACGACTACGTCGCGCTCTGCCACTCCCGGCAGGAGGCGCTCGAGGTCAAGGCGCGGCTCGCCACATGGCTGACACCCCGAGGTCTGGCCT
>Ga0335078_10016596_pt1 | contig 10931 bp, 11 predicted proteins | sample Lox_Sample_32_FD_206711 | JGI IMG/M metagenome (GOLD analysis project Ga0335078, IMG submission 206711) | Soil microbial communities from Loxahatchee National Wildlife Refuge, Florida, United States - Lox_Sample_3.2 | ecosystem: Environmental > Terrestrial > Soil > Wetlands | place: USA... | reverse complement strand
TCGAAGAACGCCGACGTGTCATGGCCGAACACTTCCGGATCGGGCACCGGTACCCCAAGGTCCGGATCCACACGGGGTACTCGTTCGGACTCGACGACATGGAGTTCATACTGGCGTTCGAGAGCGAAAGCCCGGCGGAATTCCTGGACCTCGTGAGCGACCTCCGCTCGACGGAAGCGAGCCGGTACACGGCGCTCGAAACCCCGATCTTCACCTGTGTCCTCGCCCCCGCTCGCCGCATGCTCGACTTGGCGGACGGACTTCCGTGACCCCCTCCTCGCCCGGACGCCGTTCGCGTGCCCTCTGGCGTCGGGCCACCGGGGTCCTTCTCGGAGGGGTCGACAGCCCGGTTCGCTCGTTCCGGGCGGTCGGTGGAACTCCCGTCTTCTTCGCGCACGGCCGGGGCGCGTACCTCACCGATGTCGATCACCGTCGTTACCTCGACCTCGTGGGCTCCTGGGGAGCGAACCTTCTCGGGAACGCGCCCCCGCCGGTCGTTGCGGCCGTTCGACGGACCGCGCTCCGGGGGCTGACGTTCGGCGCTCCCTCTCCCCTCGAACACGAACTGGCCGAGCGGATCCGCCGAGCCGCTCCGAGGCTCGAACGGCTTCGGTTCGTGAGCTCGGGCACCGAGGCGGTCATGAGCGCCGTCCGGGTCGCGCGGGGATTTACCCACCGAACCAAGGTGGTGAAGTTCGCGGGGGGGTATCACGGACATTCGGATGGGCTTCTCGCCCGGGCCGGTTCGGGAGTCACGACTCATTCACTTCCGGATTCGGCCGGCGTACCTCCCGGGACCGTTCGTGAGACGCTGGTCGCACGGTACAACGACGCCGACCGGCTGGCCCAGCTGTTCGAGCGCCACGGACCTCAGGTCGCCGCGGTGGTGATCGAACCGGTCGCCGGCAACATGGGCGTCGTACCTCCCCGCCCGGGGTTCCTCAAGGCGGTCTCTCGGCTCGCGCATCGTCACGGTGCCTTGGTCATCGCGGACGAGGTGATCACGGGATTTCGGCTCCGCTGGGGAACGGTCCACGAATCGCTGGGACTTACCGCCGACCTCGTGACCCTCGGGAAGGTGGTCGGAGGCGGTCTGCCGGTAGGGGTCTACGGAGGGCGCCGGGAAGTGATGGAAACGGTCGCGCCGCTCGGTCCGGTCTACCAGGCCGGAACCCTCTCGGGGAATCCGCTCGCGATGGCGGCCGGGCGGGCGACGCTCGACCAGCTCACTCCCGAGGTCTATCGGAACCTCGAGCGGATGGGGTCCTCGCTCGAAGAACAGCTGGTGCGGCTCGCCGAGGAGGCACGGGTCCGGCCCTTCACGGTGCAGCGGGTCGGCTCCATGCTCGGCCTCTTCTTCGCCCCGGGTCCGATCGTCGACGACCGCGGAACGGAGGGGTCCGATCGTGCACGGTACGCTCGGTTCTTCCACGCCGCCCTCGACGGGGGCGTTTACCTCCCGCCGTCGGCGCTCGAGACGACGTTCGTTTCGTCCGTGATACGGCCCCGCGACCTCCTCCGGGCGGAAGCGGCCTTGCGGGAGGGATTCCGCGCCGCGCTACGGACCGGACGATGAGGCGGAATCGACTCGTCCAGGCCCTGCGGGGCGAGGAGACCGACACGACGCCGATCTGGCTCATGCGGCAAGCGGGCCGCCATCTGCCCGGATATCGGAAGCTTAGGGAGACCCACCCCATCCTCGAAATCGCCCGTACCCCCGAGCTGGCCGCCGAAGTGACCCTGGAGCCGGTTCGTCGCTACGACGTCGACGCCGGCGTTGTCTTCGCCGACATCTCCCTGCCGTTCCTCGGGCTCGGGGTCCCGTTTTCGATCGACCCGGGCCGCGGCCCCGTCGTGTCGCGCCCGATACGGACACGCGGGGACGTCGAGGCGCTGACCGAGTTCGACGCTCGCGCGTCCGTTCCGTTTGTCGGGAAGGCGATCGAGCGGTTCCTCGAACTCGAGGCCGAACGCCCGATCATCGGGTTTGCGGGAGGACCGTTCACCCTCGCCGCCTATCTCATCGAAGGAGGACCGTCCAAAGAGTATGTCGAAACGAAGCGGATGATCTACTCGGACCCGCGCACCTTCGACCAGCTCCTAGCTCGGTTCGTGACGATGACGATCGACTACCTCCGGCTCCAGGCGGAGAGCGGTGCCGCGGCGCTGCAGCTGTTCGATACCTGGGTCGGGGCCGTCACGCCGGCCGTGTTCGAACGCCATCTTCTCGACCCAACCCGCACGATATTCGAGGAGTTGCGGAGCCTCCGACGGCCGACGATCTACTTTTCCACCGGTTCGTCCCACCTTCTCGAGCTCCTTGCGAAGACCGGAGCGGATGCCCTCAGCGTCGATTGGCGAGAGCCGCTCGACAGGGTACGTGGTCGAATCGGAGATGGGATGGCCCTGCAGGGAAACCTCGACCCGGGAGCGCTGCTCGGAACCCCCGAGACCCTTCGGCGCGAGGCCGGTCGGGTGCTCGACGCGGTGCCCGACGCTCGCGCTCATGTCTTCAACCTCGGCCACGGCGTTCTCCCCGCGACCGATCCAGACCGGGTACGTGAACTGGTCGAGTACGTTCACGCGGCCGGACAAGAGCGGAGGAAGCGGTGATCGCGAACTCGTCCCCCGCAACGACCGCCGTGCTCTTGATGGGGTACGGCAGCCCGAACGGTGCCGAGGACCTTCCGTCGTACCTGACCGACGTGCTTCACGGTCGGAGCCCGCCCGCGGAGATGGTGGCCGAGTACGTCCGCCGGTACGACCGGATCGGAGGATCTCCCCAGAACCGCATCCTAACATCCCTGCGAGATAAGTTGGAACGGCGCCTCGGGAAGGACCGACCGGGGACCCAGGTATTCCTCGGAGTGAAGCACGGGCATCCCGCGCTGCGGGACGTTATTCCCGAAGCGGCCCGGGCCGGATTCGCCCACCTCGTGGCCGTTCCGCTCTCCCCGTACGCCTCCACCTGGATCAGCGAACCGTACCAGGAGGGGGTGGCCGAGGGAATCCGCGCGGCACGAACGCCCATCGACGTGGACATTCGCCTCGACTGGCATCTGAGCCCGGACTGGTTGGGCTACTGGAGCCGGGCGATCCGGACCGAGCTCACGACGCACCCCGACCCGAACGACGCGGTGCTCCTCTCCGCGCACAGCCTGCCGCAACGGATGCGCGACCGCGGTGACCCGTACCCCGAGATTCTTCACGAAACGTCCGACGCCATCGCCCGGCTGGCCCGGCTCGATCGTTGGTCGTTCACGTACCAGAGCGCCGGCAACACCACCGAGCCGTGGCTGGGTCCCGACATCACCGAGGTGATGCTCGACTGGCAGCGACGCGGCGCTCGTCGGCAGCTGGTCGCTTCCTTCGGCTTCGTTTTCGACCACCTCGAGGTCCTGTACGACCTCGATGTCGTGGTCCGGGAGTTCGCGGAAGCTCACGGAATCGAGTACCGACGAGTCCCGATGCCCAACGACGATCGAACCGTCGTGGAGGCATTGGCGGGGCGAATCCTCGAGGGCTAGGCCAACCTCCCACCTTCCGATCTCCCCGGTCCGCCTAGGTCGTTGCCACCGCTCGGAACGACCTCCGACGAAACCCGCGTCGTCCTCCCCGCAGCGGCGAGTCCCGATTCGCGGCACGTGGGGGAGCGGAACTATTCGGTAAATCCCCCCTCCGACACGGTCGTGCGTCGAAGTTGATGGGTTGCAACTATCGTTGCAGCTTCTGGCCCGTGCGGCCGGATCGTCTGGGGACGATCCGGCTCAGGGTGGCCGAGAAGAGGTTGGACCGGAGCGGTGGCGGAGGGCGGAGGACCGCTCAGGGCGAGAACCCCTTGACCGCCTCGTAGTGGAGCATGATCTCCTTGTCCTCTCCCGGCTTCGTTTCGATGAGGTTGAGCGTGGTCTGGGTCTTCATCGGGTCCCAGTATCGAGGCCCCCTCCCGTACACCACGGGCATGACGAAGAGCCAGTAGTCGTCGGCGAGATTGCGCCTTAGGCATTCGCGGACCACCGCCGGTCCGCCTTCCAGCATGATGTTCCCGCCCTTCTCCCGCTTCAGTTTGGCCAGGATCTTAGCAAGATCTCCGCTCAGGATCCTCGAGTTCTCCCAGTCGGTGGACTTGAGGCGGTGCGAGAGGCAGATCTTCTCCACGCGGTCAAGATACCGTCGGTAGTCGAGGAGCCACCTCGCCTCTCCGGGCTTCACCGCCTTCTCGCTCCAGGTGCGCTGGTGCCCCAGGAACGATCGACGGCCCATGATGACCGTCGTGACATCGTCGAAGCGGTCGTACCACATATGGCGGAAGAGCGCGTTGGGCCTGGTGAATTTCCGTTTCTTCTCCGGGTACTTCGGGAACTCGCCGCGGCCGTCCAGCGTCATGTACACGTTCGCCGTCACTTTTCGCATCTTTCTGACACCCCAGTCTTCGGGGGTTCGCGATACCGGTACCGCGCCCCGGTCGGACACATGTACAAAAGGACATATATCCCTTTAGGAATGTATTTGTTGTGAGCGACGTCTTCCAGGTCCTCGCGGAGCCGTCCCGGCGCCATCTCCTCGAGGCCCTTCGTCACGGCGAGCGATCGGTCAACGACCTCGTGGGTCGGACCCGCATGTCCCAGCCATCGGTCTCGAAGCAGTTGCGGCTGCTCCTGGACTCGGGCGTGGTCCGCCTTCGAAAGGAAGGGCGTCAACACCTGTACTCGATCCAGGGCCGGCCGCTTCGGGAGGCTTCCGAATGGCTCTCGTACTACGAGCGGTTCTGGGACGAGGGCCTGACCCGCATGGACGAGGTCCTTACGAAAGGGGCCCGTCCGGGACGGCGAGAGACGCGATGATTCGAGCCGACGAGCCGACGGCCGTCGTTCGGGTGGAGCGGATCCTGCACGCCCCGCCCGATCGGGTGTTCCGCGCCTTCCTCGAGCCGGACCTACTCCGCCAGTGGATAGCGCCCAGCGACCTCCACGTCGACCAGGTCACGGTCGACCCCAGGGTGGGGGGTCGGATCGATGTCTGGCACTCACGGAACGGGGTCAGCACGGGAAAGTTCGAGGGAGTTTTCGTGAAGATCGACCCGCCGCGGGAACTGGTGTACTGCTGGGCGTTTGTCGGGACCGAGCCCGAGAAGGAGGGAGAGTACTTCGACACGCTGGTCACGATCCGACTTCGACCGGAGCCGAAGGGTCGGACGCACGTCTACGTCGTCCACGAGAAGCTCGAGGAACTGAAGCGCGGCGCTCCGCACGTCTATGTTCGGCTCGTCCCCGGTTGGACCGAATGCCTCGGTAACCTCGAACTTGCCGCCCGGGAACTTCCGGAGCATCGGAAGTAGGTCCGCTCCGAGCGGATGCAACCCCTTCGGGAGATTCGGCGGCGGAACCACGCGCCACCGGGACCCCAGCCCGACCTGTCACCGCGCGTCGGGGAGCGCTCACCGCTCGAGAATCGTCGGAACCCCCTGGTTCCCTCAACGACGTTCCATAAGGATCGACCAGAACGGCGGTCGAAAGTCCGGTGCGAGTTCTAGATAGGTGAACTCGTGGGCGTCGAGGATCTTGAAGGCTGACCCGAGCTCCGCCCGAAACTCTTCTTCCCGGACCACCGGGGGGCCATCTCGCCGAGGAGAGTTGGCGCTTCCCGCGATACACAGCCACCTCGTTCCGGGCCGAGACAGACGGACCACGGCGCGCAGAAACCCGTCCAGGTCTCGATTCCGGATCCCATGATAGACGCCCAGGTCCAGGAGGCCATCGTACGGACCGCCGAGGTCCATCTGTGTGAGGTCGCCGACGCGAAAGTCGACGTTGACCCCCGCCGTTGTCGCCCTTTCCCGCGCCTTGAAGATGGCGACGTCCGCGAGATCCACCGCGGTGACACGATAGCCTCGTCGAGCAAGCTCGACCGCGTTCGTCCCCGTTCCGCAACCCAATTCGAGTATCCCCGATCCTGGGAATCCCCCCTTCTCGACCATCCGAATGAGTTCGGGGTTGGGAACTCCCGTGTCCCAGGGGGTCTCTCCCGCGATGTAGTCCGCTCGGATCGCTTGCGCGTAATCTTGAGCGGAGGACCTCGATCGATGAGGTCCGTCCGTCGGTGGAGAACTCATTGCCGAGGCAACCGAAATCTACGTAAATACTCAGTTAGACCCCGAGCCGACGATCAAGACGCCGGTGACGGCACCCTCCTTCACGGTGGTTGAGATTAACGGAGAGACCCTACCGGGGAGCATGGGATTCGTCGTCCGACAGTTTCAACCCCAGGACGAGGACGCCGTGGTGTCGCTGTGGAAAAAGTGCGAACTGGTCCGCCCCTCGAACGACCCGCACAAGGACATCGGGCGCAAGCTCCGAGTCCGACCCGACCTGTTCCTGGTGGGCGTTCTAGACGGAAAGATCGTGGCCTCCGTGATGGCCGGCTACGAGGGCCACCGCGGGTGGCTCAACTATCTCGCCGTGGACCCTGCGAGCCAGCGGGGGGGCCTCGGGAAGGCGATCGTCGCGGAGGCGGAATCTCGCCTTCGCGCTTCCGGGTGCCCGAAAGTCAACCTCCAGGTGCGGACTTCGAACAAAGGGGCGATCGCGTTCTACGAACGGATCGGTTATTCGATCGACGACGTCGTGAGCATGGGGAAGCGGCTGGAGGTCGACCAGCCCCGTGCGTGATTCGGCACGTTGACGAAGAACCCGATGGCGGCGAGCGGTTGACCGCCTCCCGCCGAAGGCGGGGGAAGGAGGCGGGCATCCGCTGACACCTTTCTCTCGACCAAAGCGGTTCGGCCTTTCGCGGAGCGGGAAACGGGCCTATCTGCCGGGCTCCGGGTTCTCTCCCCGAGACCGGTGCGCGTTCTCGAATCGACCCGGACCGGTCCGCAAGGAGAACACGGAAGTACTCTTGGCCGGCTGAGGAGCGAGGCCGCCCCGGCCGCAGGATGACCAGCGTGGTAACTTCCCCTGTCGCGGGCCTGACGACCTCCGAGGCCCAGCAACGATTTTCGACCCTAGGGCCGAACGAGATACCGGAGGAGCCCCCGCATCTCCTGCGGGATTTCGCAGGGAGGTTCTGGGGGCCGGTCCCCTGGATGCTCGAGGCCGCGCTCGCGATCGAGCTCGTGCTCGAGCAGTTCCCGGGCTCCGCCATCATCGTCGCGCTGCTCTTCTTCAATGCGATCTTGGCCCAGGTACAGGAGCACCGCGCTCAGGAGGCGTTGCAACTCCTCCGTCATCGCCTCCGGGTGACCGCCCGAGTGCTCCGGGACGGGACGTGGACGAGCCTTCCGGCTCGAGAGCTCGTGCCCGGGGACCGGATCCATCTGCGCATGGGGGACATCGTTCCCTCGGACTGCCAGATCGTGGACGGGGAGGTCGAGGTCGACCAGTCCACGATCACCGGGGAATCGGCCGCCGTGAAGCGGTCCACGGGAGCGACCCTCTACTCGAGCTCCACGTTGCGCCGGGGCGAGGCCTCGGCCGACGTGACGGCGACCGGGGTCCACAGCTTCTACGGCAAGACCGCGGAACTGGTCCGCTCGGCCCGTTCCGTGAGCCACATGGAACGTCTGCTGTTCAGTGTCGTCCGCTACCTGGTGACGCTGGACGGTGTCCTCGCCGCCACGGTCCTCACGGTGGCCGTCCTGCGGGGCGTTCCCCTTTCCGAATCCCTGCCCTTCGTGGTGATCCTCCTGATCGCCTCCGTACCGGCGGCGATGCCGGCGACGTTCACGATCGCCAACGCGCTCGAGTCACGCCGCCTGGTCGAGGAGGGGGTGCTTGTGACCGGGCTCACCGCCGTCCAGGAGGCGGCCAGTCTCGACGTGTTGTGCGTCGACAAGACCGGCACGCTCACGGAGGGCCACGAGACCCTGAACGAGGTCCAGCCGTTCGAGGGCCACGACGAGGTCGGCATCCTCTCCCTCGCGGCCGCGGCCTGCGACCCGTCCACGCAGGACACCATCGACCTCGCCGTGCTCTCGGAAGCTCAGGCCCGCGGGGCGCCGTCGCTGGAGAGGACGAAGTTCATCCCCTTCGACCCCGCCCTCAAACGCTCCGAGGCCTCGGTCGTCCAGGGGGGACGGAGCGTGCGGGTCGTGCTGGGGTCTCCCCCCGTCGTGGCCGGGCTCTGCGGAGCCCCGCCCGGGCTGTCGGCGGCGGTGGACCGCCTGTCGGGAGGGGGCGCCCGAGTCCTCGCTGTCGCGGCCGGCGAAGCGGGATCCTTGACGATGGTGGGGCTGTTGGCGCTCTCCGACCCTCCGCGCGCCGATGCGCCCGAGATGATCCGGTCCCTCCGCGAGATGGGGGTCCGCGTGGTGATGCTCACGGGAGACGCCATCGCGACCGCCCGAGCGGTCGCGCGGAAGGTCGGACTCGGCGACCGGTTCGGGGAGCGCTCGAATCTCTCGGAGGATCCGTCGTCGTACGACGGGTTCGCGGGGATCTATCCGGAGGACAAGTACGAGCTCGTTCGGGGTCTCCAGGCCGAGGGCCATGTCGTCGGGATGACGGGGGACGGAGTGAACGACGCGCCCGCGCTGAAGCAGGCCGAGGTGGGGATCGCGGTGGCGAGCTCGACCGACGTCGCCCGCGCCTCCGCGAAGCTGGTCCTCACACGGCCGGGTCTCAAGGACGTCGTGAACGGGATCGAGGGGGGTCGGCTCGTCTACCGACGGATGCTCACCTGGACGCTCAACAAGGTCTCGAAGAACTTTGAGCAGGTCTTCCTGTTCTCGGTCGGCTTCCTCGCGACGGGCCTCTTCGTCACGAGTCCGTTCCTGATCCTCATGATGATCTTCGCGAACGACTTTGTCTCGATGTCCGCGGGGACGGACAACGCGCGGGTCTCGCCAGCCCCGGACCGCTGGAACATCCGGGAGATCGCGGAGGTGGCCGCCGTGGTCGGTGGCTGCTGGCTCGCCCTGTCCTTCACCCTCCTCTGGTGGAGCGTCGGGGTGGCCCACTTGACCCTCGCGTCGATCCAGACGTTCTTCTTCGTCTACCTGGTCTTCTCCTCCCAGGCAACGATCCTGTTGGTCCGGGAGCGCGAGTATGCCTGGAAATCCCGGCCCAGTCGCGTACTGCTCGCGACGATCGTCGGGGATTGCCTCGTGGTCACGGCCCTCGCGGTCTCCGGCACGCTCATGGCGCCCATCTCGCCGGTGTTGATCCTCTTCCTGCTGGGCGCCATCGTCGGGACGGCGCTGCTAGTGGACCAGGTCAAGGTGTGGTTCATCCGAAGGACCGGGGCCTTCGGCGAAAGCTCGCGATTCGCCCGGTCCACGAAGGCGTGAACGTTCGGGGAACTGTCCCTGGCCGATGAAGTTGGGTCGTCCGATCGACCCGGGCGGGAACGGGCGTTTATCCACTCCGGATTGGGAACGGGAGCCTTCGATGGCTTACCGGGAGACCTCGATGCGTCCCACGCCACGGTCGACAATGTCCACGGCCTTCGGTTTCCAGGCGGCCGCGACCACGAGGGCGGCGAGCGGGAGGGCGATCAGGTACACCCAGAGTCCCGAGTAGCTGCTCGCCAGGACGGCCGGCGCCACGGAGCGGGCCGGGTTGAGCGAACTGCCGGTGAACGGGCCGATCACGTAGGTCGAGAGCCCCACCGCGGCCGGTGGAAGCAGGATGCGCCAACGGACCGGTCCTTCCCCGAAGTCGGCGAGGGCGAACACGGCGGCGACGAGGAGGGCGGTGAACAGCGCCTCCGCCACGAAGGTCCTCAGAAGGTCGCCGTTCGCGGGAAGGGTCGCTCCGAGATGGCTACCTGTCCCGATGAGCAGCAGGACGGCTCCGCTGCCGACGAACGCTCCGGCGAACTGGGAGACCCAGTACTCGGGCACTTCCTTCCACGCGATCCGGCCGCTGAACGCGAGAGCGAGCGTCACCACGGGGTTCAGGTGGGCCCCCGAGACGGGGATGAAGAGGACGATCGGGATCATCACCGCGAGAAACCAAGCGATCGCCATCAGCCACTGAGGGATCCCTCCGGCCGCTCCGGCGACGACGATCGTCCCGGTCCCGATGCCGACGAGGAGAGCGGTCCCGCCGGCCTCGGCGAGACAGCGGTACGCCCTTGGATGCGACACCGATGCCAATTCAAGCGCCCGCAGCGAGGGCGGCCCGGCGCTTTTCGGAGAGGTTCAATTCCCGCCGAAGGCCCTCGACGCGGGATTGCAGCTCGTCGCGGACTCGGCGGAACCCCGCATCGTCGAGCGGCGCGGGGTCGGGTAGCGCCCAGTCGGTGACCTTGATCGTCTTGAGACGGGCGGGACAGCTCGCGCTGTCGAGACAGCCCATCGTGATCACGACCCGCGCGTCGTTCATCATCTCCTCCGTCAAAGCCTGAGGCCCGTGGGACGGAAGTCCGAGACTGAGCTCGCCCAGCATTCCCGCCGTCCGGGCGTTGGGGGAGGCGGCCGGCTGCGTACCGGCGGAGGTGGCTCGCCAACCCGCCGGAGGGTTCGCGTTGAACATCGCCTCCGCCATCAGCGAACGGCACGCGTTCTCGATACAGACAAAGAGGACCGTCTTCTCCGTCATTCGGCCTCCGCCCCGGGTTTCGTCGCCCGGATGTCGGCCGAGACCACCCCGAGGGAGGGCCGGCCGGCACGGGACGCGCGCTCCTTCTCGGGCGACTTCAACTTAATCCGAACCTCGTGGAACCCGGCCCGCCTAAGCAGCCGCCGGATCTTCCCGACCTCGACCGCTCCCGAGGTGCACGACGACCAGAGCGCGGGGTCCGTGCGTTCCTTCTCGGTGATCGGGCGGGTCGCCACCACGTCCGAGACCGCGAACTCGCCGCCCGGGCGGAGGACCCGGAAGGCTTCGTCATACACCGCGCCCTTGTCGGGGGCGAGGTTGATCACGCAATTCGAGATCACCACGTCGACGCTCTCGTCGGCGACCGGCAAGTGCTCGATCTCCCCCAGC
>Ga0335078_10016594_pt1 | contig 10932 bp, 5 predicted proteins | sample Lox_Sample_32_FD_206711 | JGI IMG/M metagenome (GOLD analysis project Ga0335078, IMG submission 206711) | Soil microbial communities from Loxahatchee National Wildlife Refuge, Florida, United States - Lox_Sample_3.2 | ecosystem: Environmental > Terrestrial > Soil > Wetlands | place: USA: Florida... | reverse complement strand
TGGGGCAGGTTTCACCCCCCCCTCGCAGACGCTTGACGCCACCGGCCTTGCCCCGTTTGACCTGTCGGGGTGAGGCTTGCCGGACGTGGCGTTTAACGGAAAAGCCGCAACCTTCACGCAGCAACTTGCCCCGTTTATCGGGAATATGAACTGGGTGCCATGCGGGCCGTTCCTGGCGCCCAGCGCCACGCCTGTGAGTTCATCACAGATGCCAAGAGTGCAGCCAAAGGACGCGGAAAGACCAAGGACTGCGCCAGCTCCCCCGGGCCCGGATATTAAGGCCTGGCTGCCGAATCCCACTCCCCGACCGACCTTCTCGTCTAGGATTCCAGAGTAGATAATGCCCGCATTCGCAGTACCGGCCGCCACTCCCAGTGCGCCCGCACCTGCTGCCGACAGCGATACCAGGCGTTTGATATTCGTCTTCTTGAGCTTCATGCTACGCCTCCCTTGGGGGCGATGGCTGGGCGGCCTGACGCCATCTGCGCACACCGACTGCGCCGAGCGCCAGTGCAGCCAGTCCGGTCATTGCAAATGTGGATGGTTCGGGCGTGCCGGTGCCGGTGTCGCCGGCGGGAAACTGTGCGCCGGATGTATCGTAGGCGTAGTCGATCAGCGTAACATCGGGACCAGTGCCGGTCAGAACGACGCTGAGTTGAGCCCACCCGTAAAGCGTTTGTGGCAAAATTCCCCCAACGAACTCAAATAGAAGGTATGGTTCGACCGAGCTAAATTTTGTGTACTGCCCGAAGACGCTACGGAAGGTCGCGCACCCGCCGGGAAAACCCGCGCACCATGTGATTGCAACCAGGGCCGCGTCGCCCAACCTGGGAGAAGTGCCTAACATGCCGCTCATTGGAAAGGCAGAGACCACGTTGAACAGTGGATTCCCATGTAAGCCAAACTTGAACTGTGTGCCGTGCTGCCCTGCACGGCCCTCCAGACCTACCCACTGCGATGCCGCACACCTCCCCGAACTGCAAAGGCTAAATGCGCTCTTGCTGAGGATTCCACCAGCTCCGTTAGGGCCAGCGATAGTCGCTTTGCTGCCATATCCAGCCCCGAAGCCAACTCTCTCATCGATGGGTCCGGAATACATGATGCCTGCATAGGCGGTTCCCCCCGCTATTCCCAACGCGCCGGTGCCCAACGCCGAAAGCGAAGCTAAGCGCCTGAAGCTCGCCCTCTTGATGTTGGTCGCCATGTTCCGCCTCCGTTTCTGCTCATTCTCCCACATCGAATTCGACGAGGCAACGGCCATTCGACGTATCCCTCAACGTCAGCGTAGTGAGGCTCGCTTGCGGAACATCAACCCAGACTTTGTAACTGATGGAGAAAATCTGCGGCCGGACAGCCTTAGATCGGCAGCGTCGCTACTCCCGATCTACACTGTTCTTAAGATCTTGGTTTAAATCTGGCGGCGCATCGCAGACGACAGCGTGGAACTGGCTGATCGCATCGAAGGCGACTCTTACGGATTGTTCGCTTCTCTGGGGCGGATGCCAAGCCAGCTTCGCGGCGGCCGTAACGTCAAGCGCATTCTGCAAGAGCGGTTCTGAATAACCTTCTGCGCACCCACCCTCCGCGCTGCCGCTAAAATAGGATCAGTGGCACTCCCTGCGCTGGCTGAGTTCGACCCCCTGGTGCGCGACTGGTTCGCCCAGCGCTTCGCCGCCGCCACCGAACCGCAAGTGCTCGGCTGGCCCGAGATCCGCGCGGGCCGCGACGTCCTCATCTCCGCGCCCACCGGTTCCGGCAAAACCCTGGCCGCCTTTCTGCTCTGCCTCGACCGCCTGGTGCGCGCCGCCCGCCTCGGCCCGCTGCCCAACCAGACCGAAGTCGTTTACGTCTCGCCGCTCAAGGCGCTCAGCAACGATATCCACATCAACCTGGAAGTGCCGCTCTCGGAAATTGCCGCCGCCGCGGCCGCGCAGGGCATTCCGCTGGCGCCCATCCGCGCGGCGGTGCGCACCGGCGACACACCCGCGTGGGAGCGCCAGCAGATGGGCAAACAACGCCCGCACGTGCTGGTCACCACGCCCGAATCGCTGTTCATCCTGCTTACCGCCGAGAAGCCGCGCGACATGCTGCGCACCACTCGCACCATTATCGTGGACGAGATCCACGCCGTGGCGGACGATAAGCGCGGCTCGCACCTGGCCCTCACGCTCGCGCGCCTGGACGCGCTGGTCGCAGCCTCCGGCGGCCCCAAGCCGCAGCGCATCGGCCTCTCCGCCACGGTGAAGCCCATCGAAGAGGTGGCCCGCTTCTTGAGCGAGACCGCCGGCCTCGTCAACGTAGGCCATCGCCGCGATATGGAGCTCGCCGTCGAAGTTCCTAAGGACGAACTCGGCCCCGTGGCCAGCAACGAAATGTGGGCGGAGGTTTACGATCGCGTGGCCGATCTGATCCGCGCCCACCGCACCACGCTGGTCTTCGTCAACACCCGCCGCCTTTCCGAGCGCGTGGCGCACCAGCTTCAGGCGCGCCTCGGCGAACAGGCCGTGCTGCCGCATCATGGCAGCCTCTCGCGCCGTTTGCGGCTGGAGGCCGAAGCCCGCCTCAAAAGCGGCGCATTGCGCGCGGTCGTGGCCACGGCATCACTCGAGCTCGGCATCGATATCGGCACGGTTGACCTGGTCTGCCAGATCGGCTCGCCGCGCTCCATCGCGGTAGCTTTGCAGCGCATCGGCCGCTCCGGACATTGGGTGGGCGCGCGTCCCCACGGCCGCCTCTTCGCCACCACGCGCGACGAGTTGATCGAATGCGCCGCGGTGGTGCGCGCCATTCGTTCCGGCGTGCTCGACCGCACCGAAATCCCCGCGGCCCCGCTCGATATTCTAGCGCAGCAGATCGTGGCGGCCTGCGCCTGCGAAGAGTGGACCGAAGACGCCCTCTTCGCCTTGGCCCGCGCGACGTATTCTTACCGCGCGCTCGACCGCCGCGATTTCGACGACATTGTCGCCATGCTGAGCGACGGCATCGTCACGGCGCGTGGGCGCGCCGGCGCTTACCTGCATCGCGACCAGGTGAATCATCGCCTGCGCGGCCGCCGCGGGGCGCGCCTGGCGGCCATCACCTCCGGCGGCGCCATCCCGGATAACGCCAATTACCTCGTCGTCGCCGAGCCGGAAGGCGCCACTGTCGGCACCGTGGATGAAGACTTCGCCGTCGAGAGCATGTCGGGCGACGTGTTCCTGCTGGGCACGGCCTCGTGGCGCATCCGCCGCATCGAGAACGGCCGCGTGCGCGTAGAGGACGCCCACGGCGCGGCGCCATCGATTCCCTTCTGGAACGGCGAGGCGCCCGGCCGCACCGCCGAACTGTCCGCCGAAGTCTCGCGGCTGCGTGCGGATATCCTGGCCGCGCCCCAGCTCGACTGGCTGCTGCGCGAAGCCGGCCTCGACCGCCTCGGCGCGGAGCAGGCCATCGCCTACGTCGAATCCGGCGCGCGGGCACTGGGCGCGCTGCCCGCTTCCGCGCACGTGGTCGCCGAGCGCTTCTTCGACGAAGGCGGCGGCATGCAATTCGTGCTGCACGCCCCCTTTGGCGCGCGCGTCAACCGCGCCTGGGGATTGGCCCTGCGCAAACGCTTCTGCCGCACCTTCAACTTCGAGCTGCAAGCCGCGGCCACCGACAACGGCATCGTGCTCTCGCTCGGCGAGCAGCATTCGTTTCCGCTCGATATCGTCTTCGAATTCCTGCGCCCCGAGACAGTAGAGGACGTGCTCACGCAGGCGCTGCTCGACGCGCCCATGTTCACCGCGCGCTGGCGCTGGAACGCCTCGCGCGCGCTGGCTATCCTGCGTTTTTCCCACGGCGCGCGCGTGCCCGCGCCCATCCAGCGTATGCGCTCCGACGACCTGCTGGCCGCCACTTTCCCCGACCAGGCCGCCTGCTTCGAAAACCTCACCGGCCCGCCGCGCGTCCCCGATCATCCGCTGGTCCGCGAAACCATTCGCAACTGCCTCGACGAAGCCATGGATCTCTCCGGCCTCATCGCGGTGCTGGAGGGCATCCGCACCGGCGCCATCCGCACATCCGCCATCGATACGCCGGAGGCCACGCCCTTCTCGCACGAGATCCTCAACGCCAACCCCTACGCGTTTCTGGATGACGCGCCGCTGGAGGAGCGCCGCGCCCGCGCCGTCCAATTGCGCCGCACCGTGCGCACGGACTTCGTGGAAGGCGCGGGCGCGCTCGATCCCGATGCCATCGTGCAGGTGGCCGCGGAGGCCTGGCCCCTGGTGCGCGATCCCGACGAGTTGCACGAAGCGTTGCTGACGCTGATCACCGTCCCGCCCGTGCCCGAGTGGGCACCGTTCTTCGCGCCGCTGGTCGAAGCGGGCCGCGCCGCGAAACTCATGGTCGAAACTTGCTCATTCTGGACCCCCGCCGAGCGAACCCAAATCGCGCGTGCCGTCCACCCCGGCGCCACCCTCGCGCCCCCCATCCACTTCCCCGGCAACCGTCCCGATACCGAAGAAGCCTGCGCCGCCGAAATCCTGCGCGGCTGGTTCGAATTGGGCGGTCCCTATCGCGCCTCTGAACTTTCGGCCCGCCTAGCCATGCGGCGCGCGCTGGTCGATTCCGCGCTGGCGCAGCTTGAAGCCGAAGGCCAGATCCTGCGCGGCCGCTTCACGCCCGGCGCCTCAACCGATGAGCCCGAGTGGTGCCATCGCCGCCTGCTGGCGCGCATCCACCGCCTCACCATCGGCCGCCTGCGCCGCGAGATCGAGCCCGTGACCACCGCGGATTTCGTGCGTTTCCTGCATCGCTGGCAGCACGTCGCGCCCGGCGCGCAATTGCATGGCGCGGATGGCGTGCTGCACGTCATCCGGCAGCTTCAAGGTTACGAAATCTCCGCCGCGGCCTGGGAGAACGAAATTCTGCCCAGCCGCGTGGTGCATTACAGTCCCGAGTTTCTGGACCAGCTTTGCCTCTCAGGTGAAGTGATGTGGGGCCGTCTCTCGCCGCACCCGGCGTTCGACAACGACGACAGCGGCCGCACCCACCGCGTGCGTCCCACGCGCGTCGCGCCGCTGACCCTGTTCCTGCGCGAAGACGCCGAGTGGCTGCTCTCCGGCCCCCAGCCCGCAGCCGATGCCTCGCTCTCGCATCCGGCGCGCGAGGTGCTGGCCGAATTGCAGCAGCGCGGCGCGTCGTTCTTCCCCGAACTGGCGCGGGCCACCGGCCGCCTGGCCAGCGAAGTGGAAGACGCGCTCTGGGAACTGGTGGCCGCGGGCCTGGTCACCGCCGATGGCTTCGAAAATCTGCGCGCGCTCGTGGATCCCAAGCGCCGCCGCGGCGAGGGACGCGGGCGCCTCGCCCGTCCCCGGCACGCCGCCGGACGTTGGGCGCTGCTCCGTCGCGCCGCCGCGGCCCCGGGCGAAATCTCGCCTGCATCGTTCGCCCGCCAGTTATTGCAGCGCTGGGGCGTAGTCTTCCGCGATCTGGCCGTGCGCGAAACTCTGGCGCCTCCCTGGCGCGACCTGCTGGTGGAACTGCGCCGCCTGGAAGCGCGCGGCGAAATCCGCGGCGGCCGCTTTGCCGTCGCATTCCTCGGTGAGCAGTTTGCTCTGCCCGAAGCGCTGGACTTGCTCCGCGCGGTGCGCCGCGCCGGCGAATCCGGCGATCTTCCCGAAGCCGCGCCCTCAGATCCGCTACACCTGGCGGGCATCCTGTTGCCCGGCCCGCGCCGCCCCGTGGCACAGGAGGACTCGCCCTATACCGGCAGCCCCATCCTGATTTCGGCTCAACCGGTCTGATAGCATAGAACCAAATGCGCTGGTGGTCCCGGCCGTCACGACCCCTTCTGACCGTGCTGGCGCTGGTTTACGCGGCGTCCCTGCTCGTTTATACGGCTCTCTGGTTCGTGGTTACGATTCCCGAACCCAAAGTGCAACTGGGCTATGACGATACCTACCTGCCGCTGGAACACGCGCAATTAATCACCGCAATCTATAAGGGTAGCCCCGCCGAGAAGGCCGGCCTCAGGCCCGGCGACCGCATCATGGCGCTGGACGGACAGCCGTTCACCGACGAGTCATTTCAGGCCAAGGTCTGGTTGCTGCATCAGCCCGGCGACCAGATCCGCCTCACCATCGCGCGGCCCGGCGCCAACAGCCTCCTCTTCCTGACGGCGACATTTCGCCGGAATCCCGCAGCGGCGGCGGGTGTCCTCGGCCGGCAGTTGTCAAACTGGTTTCCCGCGCCTTTTGTGCTGGTGGGTCTTACGGTTCTTTTCCTGCGGCTGGAGGATCCCAATGCGTGGTTGCTGGTTCTCGTGTTCGGCGGTCTGATCGCGACGCGGGCCTTGCCGCCTCCCACTCCGCAACCGGCCTGGTGGCCTTTTGCCATGGCTTACCAGGGCCTTTTGCTGGCGCTGCTCGGCCCGCTCTTTTATTGGTTCTTTGCCGTGTTTCCGGCGCGCTCGCCCATGGACCGGCGCCTGCCTTGGCTGAAGTGGAGCTGCCTGCCCGTTGCCTTTGCCCTGGCAGTGGGTAGCGTCCGCACCGGTGGGCTAAACCTGCCGCCTCCGTTGGACCAGCGCCTGGGAAACCTTGCCTCCGGCAGAATCGCCGTCAGGATCGCCCTCGCCTGGCTGATGCTTGGCCTCGTGTCGTTCGGCTCGAATTTCTTCGTTACGCGCGACCCTGAAACCCGCCGCAAGATCCGGGTAATGTTCTGGGGCACGGTGGTGAGCTTCGCTCCCATCGTGGTGGACGTCCTGCTGCAGAACCTCACGGGTTGGCAAGACCCGCCGTGGCTGAGTGCGATTCGCACCGCGCTCCTGTTCGTGTTCCCGCTCTCTTTTGCGTACGCCGTGGCCGTGCACCGTGTGCTCGAAATTCCCGTGCTCTTGCGGCGCAGCGCGCGCTACGTGCTGGTGCAGCGTGGATTCACGTTTCTGCTCTCGCTGATCAGTATCGGTCTGACGTTGCTGTTCGCCCTCTCCTCCGCCCGTTACCTGCAGCCCATCGTCCAGATTGCCCAGCCCGCTGGCATCGCGCTGGGCGCCGTCTTCGGGACCGCCTTGCTGTGGAGCGGCACGCAGGTACACAAGCGCGTGAGCGGCCGCATCGATCGCGCCTTCTTCCGCAGCGCCTACGATGCCCGCATGATCCTGGAGGATCTGGCCGAAAAGACGCGCACCGCCACCTCCCGCGAAGAACTGGCGCGCCTTTTGGAACGGCATCTCGCCGAAGCCTTGCATCCCAGTTCTCTAGCGGTAAACCTGCAGCCCGGCGGGGCGCCGCTGGAAGAGCAGCCCGAGTGCATGGTCGTCATTCTGGGCCGCGACGGCCGAGAACTGGGCGAGCTGATGTTGGGTCCGCGCCTGTCGGAAGAGCCCTATTCGGGCGAAGACCAGCGCCTGCTGGCCTCCGTTGCCAGCCAGGCGGCCATCGCGCTGGAGAACATTCATTTGGCGGAAGAGATCGCCGCGCGCATCGAGACCGACCGCCGCGCGGCGCGCGAAATGGAAATTGCGCGCGAAGTGCAAAGCCGCCTCTTGCCCCAATCGCCGCCGGTTCTCAAGACTCTGGAGATCGCCGCATGCTGCATTCAGGCGCGCGCCGTGGGCGGCGATTACTACGACTTCCTCAATCTGGGTCCGGAGCGCGTCGGCCTGGTGCTGGCCGACGTTTCCGGCAAAGGCGTGCACGCCGCCCTGCTGGTCGCCAACCTGGAAGCGTATCTTCGCAGCCAGTGCTCGATAGCCCCGCTCGAACCGGTGCGCATGCTGCAACGGGTCAATCAAATGTTGTACGCGTCCACCGCGCCCCAGCACTACGCCACATTATTCCTGGGCGTTTACGACGATGGGACGCGCGAGCTTCTCTACGTGAACTGCGGCCACAATCCGCCCATCTGGCTGCGTCCGGATGGCAGCGTGACGCGCCTGGAAGCCACCGCCACCGTGATCGGAGCGTTCGAGCGATGGCAGGGCTCGGCCTGTCGCGCGCAACTCGATCCCGGCGATCTGCTAGTGGTCTATAGCGACGGCGTGACCGAAGCCAACCGCGGCGAGGACGAATTCGGAGAGGCCCGGCTGATCGGCGAACTGCGGGCCAACCGCCGCCGTCCCGCCGCGGAAATCGTGCCCGCCATCCTGGCCACTGTGCAGCAATTCAGCACCGGCGACCAGTACGACGACTTCACGCTGGTGGCCGCGAAGGTGGCGTCACCGTCGGGCGCATCCGGCTAAGGAACCACCTGGAAGATCGTCCCGCAGCCATCCCCGTAACCCGTGTTGCCGCACGTCAGGTTCCCACCCTGCGGCGTGCTGCCATAAAGCGCGCCTCCTAAACCAAAGGTGAGTCCAAAATCGGGCGAACCGCCGGCCCCACCGGCGAAATTGTAGAGCACTTCGTAGTGCCAGGCGCCACCCGCCGCTGCGGGCGGCGTCAGCTCGAATACCACTCCAGCGCCCGATTCGCCGCCAGCAGCGGCGGTTCCATAGAGATGATCGTCTCCCCGCAAAATCAAGCCGCCGTTTGGACTGTAGCCATTGGTATAAGGGGTAAAGTCGTACACCGCCGTTGCGGACCACGTGCCGTCCGATGCCGGACTTAGCTCGTAGACGTTGCCTTCCGGCGATCCGTATCCAGGGCTCCCCAGGGTCGCGCCGAAGAGATTGCCATGGCTATCGAAGGCCAAGCCAGGCTCGGGAAAGGCGCCGTCGGTGCCTTGAAAGTCGTAGATGGGCACCTTTGTCCAGCCGGCGCGCGTCGCATTCGGCGGCTCCAGCCTGAACACCTCGCCGAACCCATACTTGCCCCACACCACCGTGCCGTAAAGATTGCCGGACTTGTCGAAGATCGGACCGGCCGGGCCGCCGGTTGGCCCACCGAAAATGTGAATCACTTGCTCCTTCCACGCGTCACCGGCCGCGGACGGTTTGGCCAATTCCCAGGCGCCTCCATAGCAATAGGCGCCCGTCTCGTCGGTTTGGCAATGTCCGCCGCTATACGCCAGGCCGTAGAGATTTCCAGACTTGCCAAGTACCAGCCCGTTCGGTCCGGCGAGGTCGCCAACTCCCCTGCCGCTCGGAACGCCCTGGAAGCTGTAGAGCACGTGTTCGGTCCAATCGCCGCCGGCGACGGAAGGCGGCCGCACCATCTCGAAGACCGTCCCGCAGCCTACACTTCCCTGCGGGACGCAGTTGCCGGCGCCGCCCGAGGCCGTGGCGCCGTAAAGATTGCCGGCCTGGTCAACAACCAGGGTAGCCATCGGATAGGCGCCGTCATTGCCGCCCTGGAAGCGGTAAAGCACTGTCTCAGTCCAAGCGCCGCCGGACCCAGCCGGGGGAGAGAGTTCAAAAACCGTGCCACAGCCGGAGGCACAATTCGGGCTGCCGCCACCCAAGCTCGTTGTGCCGTAGAGATTGCCGGCTTTATCCGCGATCATACTGGCCAACGGCGTGTCACCGTCGCTGCCGCCCTGGAAGCGGTAAAGCGTGTGCTCCCTCGGGCCGGCAGCGGGCAAAACACTACCTGCCAGCGTGACGGCGAGAAAACCGTAAAGGAGTGTAGTCCCAAATGCAGACCTATTGCGTGTCATAGGACCCCCGCAGCCAAAGTGAGCATGCGCCTACATATACATGCCGCCGTTGACGTTCAGCACGTGCCCCGTGATATACCCCGCCTCGTCGCTGGCCAGAAATCGCACCGCCGCCGCGATCTCCTCCGGCCGCCCCAGCCGCCGCAACGGCACCTGCGCCAGCAGTTTCTCTTTCAGCTCGCCGGTCAGCACCGCCGTCATATCCGTGTCGATGAAACCCGGCGCGATGGCGTTCACCGTAATCTCGCGCGCCGCCATCTCCTGCGCCAGCGCCTTGGTCAGGCCGATCAGCCCGGCCTTCGACGTCACGTAATTCGCCTGACCCGCGTTGCCGCTCTCGCCCACCACCGAGGCGATATTGATGATGCGCCCGTAGCGCTGCTTCATCATGGTGGGCAGCACCTGCTGCGCGGCGAAGAACGCCCCGTGCAGGTTGATCTGCAACACGCGGTCCCAATCCTCGCGCTTCATGCGCACGGCCAGGCCGTCGCGCGTGATGCCCGCATTGTTCACCAGCACGTCGATGCGGCCGAACTTCTGCAACGCCGTGGCAAAGCACTCCTTAATGGAATCGTACGATTGCAGGTCGAGGTTCACCGTCAGCGCTTGCCCGCTGCAAGCCCGGATCTTCTCCGCGACTTCCTCGTTCTTCTCGATCTCCGGCGAGGCCACCACGATATCGAAACCGGCGCGGCAAAGCGTCAGCGCGATCTCCCGGCCGATCCCCCGGCTGGCGCCCGTGACGAATGCCACTCGATTAAACATAATCTCTCCTTGATGATTTCTCTGTGAACTTCAATCATAGTAGAAAGTGAGACGCTCTCGTTATGGCCTACGCCGATCTGCGTGAATTCATCGCCGCGCTGGAGAAGAACCAGGAACTCAAGCGCATCCCCTTCGCAGTGGACCCCATCCTGGAAATCACCGAGTTCGCCGACCGCGCGGTCAAAGCCGGCGGTCCCGCGCTGCTGTTTGAAAAGCCCACCGGCTATAGCATCCCCGTGCTGATCAACAGCTACGCCAGCATGCGCAAGATGCAAATCGCGCTCGAAGTGGACTCGGTCGAAACCGTGGCCCAGCGCATCGCCGAATACCTGGAAATGCGCATGCCCGAAGGCCTGATCGGCAAGCTCAAGATGTTGCCGAAGCTGGCCGAAATGGGATCGTTCTTTCCCAAAATCGTGTCCAAAGGCCCCTGCCAGGAGGTCATCCGCGCGACGGGCTATTCGCTCAACGACTACCCGGTGCTGAAATGCTGGCCGGAAGACGGCGGCCGCTTCATCACCCTGCCGCTGTGCTTCTCGCGCAATCCCGACACCGGCAAGCGCAATTGCGGCATGTACCGCATGCAGATCTTCGACGAGCGCA
>Ga0335078_10016592_pt1 | contig 10933 bp, 9 predicted proteins | sample Lox_Sample_32_FD_206711 | JGI IMG/M metagenome (GOLD analysis project Ga0335078, IMG submission 206711) | Soil microbial communities from Loxahatchee National Wildlife Refuge, Florida, United States - Lox_Sample_3.2 | ecosystem: Environmental > Terrestrial > Soil > Wetlands | place: USA: Florida... | reverse complement strand
ACAAATCGATGGCGCTGATCGAAGATCGCGGGACCAAGCTCCTGCCTTCCGGGAAAGTTCGGATCGTTCGGATTCTGGCTCGGAATGTCGGGATCCACCGTGTCCAGCGCGTGCGACCAAGTGTAGCTGGCCAGCATCTGCAGGTGGTGGCTGAAGCGATGGTTGAGATTGACATTCAGCGCGTTGTAATAAGCGACGCCATCATTCACGTCGGCCTGAATCACCGAATATGCGGGAATCGGTACCGAACTCGATTTGCCTTGATTGCTTGAGGTGTCGCAGGTATCGCCGTTTTGTGCGTAGAACGCCACCCAGAGCGGCCTCGAGCAATTCGCAACTTGTGCTGTCCGGCTGTCGCTGGGTGAAGTGCGCACATACGGGGTGGGTGGATCCACATCCAGCGGACGGTTGATCTTCAGCGTGTGGGACCCAACATAATCCAGATTCAGGACCCAATTCGGCGCCAGCGCACGCTCGACACCGAACGTCCATTGTTCGGTATAGGGGCTCAGCAGGGCACTCTGATATCCAATCAGAGTCGAGGTGGGAAAGAACTGGTTGTATAAAGAACTGCTTCCCGGCCGGAGATAGAGGCTGCGCAGCGGTATCTGAGCGCCCGCGGGAAATGCCGGCAATGGAGCATCCGCAACGCTTGCCGGAAAACCAATTTGCCCCGGAGTCGCCTTGTAATTGAACACCCCGGTCGGACCCACGAGAGCATAGTTTGCCTCGGCATTGTCGACGATCTGGGAGTAGTAAATGCCAAATCCGCCGCGCAGAACTGTTTTGTCATCTCCGCGCGGATCCCACGTAAAGCCGATTCGGGGGGCAAAATCCTTGGTTGAGTCCGCAAACGTCTGCCGCTCATATCGTAGACCGAGATTCAAGTTGAAATGGGAACGGATTCGTATGTCATCCTGAGCAAACAACGCCCAGAGCGTATCGTCCACCGTGTAATTCGCATTCCCATAGCTCTGGGTGTAACTCGCCACGTTGTTGATGTCGTTCAGATAGGCCGCGCTTTCGCACACCTCCGCCGATTGCGTACAAGTGCTGTAAACGAACTGTCCCAGATAAATCGGCCCTCCGAATTCCTTGCTATTCCCGCCGGTGTGCGCGTGAATCACCTGTCCGCCAAATCGCAGGGTGTGGATCCCGCGCGTCGTCGAGACTACATCATTGAGCTCGAACTGGTGGTTCAGGAGCAAGGCGGACTGGGATGTGCCGGTGGTAAACGTTGCCGCACCCTGAATCGGAACCGAAAACTGCGTGCCGTAAATCACCGGACTAAACTGCGTAATCGGCGATCCCAATTGAAATTCGCCGCGCACGTTGTTTAGCCAGGCCGGACTAATCACCTGAATTTCTCCCAACTCGATCGTATACGTGTTGCGCTTGAACACGCGATCGACGGTTGGCAGGCTGGCCCCACCCACGGTCCCGTTGGGATTTGTATCTATAAAATGATCGGCGTTGAGCCGCAGAAAAACATGGTTCTGCTGGTTGATCTGATGATCCAGGCGCGCCAGCGCCATCCAATCGCGGTACTTGCCCTCAAACCCGCCGGGTGCAAGCACGTTTGTAATCGGAGAGACCTTGTTTTCCCAGGTGTATTCGCCAGCGATGAAAAACTGAGTCTGATTTTCGTGACCGATCGGTCCTCCAAAGCTCAGAGCCGGTTGATAAAGCTCATCGCTCGTCAACTGGTTACCGCTGGTGGCCGTTCCTGCGGTAAAGCCACTTAAAGTCGCCGCCGTTGCAGATGGACGGAAGGTGCCAACTGCTGTCCCGTGATATTGGTCACCGCCGCTTCTGGTCACGGTGTTGATGGCGCTGCCGGCGCTACCACCATATTCGGCCGAGAATGGGCTGGTAAGAACGTTCATCTCCACCAGGCTTTCCAAGGGCAAGTTGGTGAAGATTGTCTGGCGTCCCCAGAGATCCACCGCATTGGCTCCGTCGACTTCGAACCATGCCTGGCGCCGTCCTGTCCCGTTCGTGGTAAACAGATCCTGATTCATGAACACATCGCCCTGGTTAAGGGCAGGACGATTCGCGGCATTGAGCAGCGGCAGGTAAGTAATGCGGTTGTTAAGCAGAGGTGTCTCCGCTATTTCAAAACTCCCGAGTATCTCCCCAATCTGCGGCTGATCGCTTCGCACCGCACCGGCAGTTCCGGATACAGTAATCTCGGTTTTTTCTCCGGCAGGGCTGATCTGGAAATTCAAAGTCGCCGTTGCTCCACCAATCAGACTCACTCTCGACTGTGCAACCGCGAATCCTTGTTTGCGAGCAGTCACCTCGTAGTCGCCGACGGGAAATCCGCCCGCGGAGAACCTTCCAACTTCATCAGTTTCGACCGTGCGCTTAGCTCCCGAAGCGCGGTTGAGAACTGTAACCTTTGCGCCCGCAACAGCAGCATGGCTGCTATCGACGACCGCGCCACTAATGACTGCGGTATCCGGCGTCTGAGCATCCATCCGTAACAAAAGAGAAAGTACGGCTGCCAGCAGCACGAGCAGGACACGACGGTGAATTTGCATGATGCTCCCTCGGGGTGGTGCTAGTCCGACCACTTCTGCGGCTTGCGATCCCAGCGATGCTTCTTCAATTCCGCCAGCAGAGCTTTGTCGAGCGGCCCGGCATCGCTGGCGGCAACGTTTTGGGTTACATGATCAGCCTTGCGCATGCCGGGGATGGTCGTGCTCACGGCTGGATGCGAAAGGATAAAACGCAGCGCCATCTCTGGCAACGACATATTCTTCGGCAATATCTCTTTCAGCTTCTCGACGCGCTTGATGGTCTGGGGCAGATTCTCCGGGCCGAAATATCCTGCGCGCCAATCGCCTTTGGGAAAGCGCGTCTCGAGACTCACCTTGCCGCCGAGACTGCCTTCATCGAAAGGGACGCGTGCGATCACTCCGATTTTAAGTTCCTGACAGATGGGAAAAAGCTCATCTTCCGGCGCCTGATCGAAGATGTTGTAGATCACCTGCACCGCATCGACCAGCCCCGTACGGATCGCTTTGATGCCGTTTTCTGGCTCCCAGCGATTCAGGCTCAGGCCAAAGAAGCGAATCCATCCATCTTTTTTCAGTTTTTCAACGGTCGATCGGAAGTCGGGCTCGTCGGTCCAGGAGTCATCCCAAACATGAAATTGCAGCAGGTCGATGCTCTCGACTCCCAACTCCTTGCGGATCTTGTCCGCGTACTTGAACACATGTTTGGGCGAAAAAACATCTTTGTATTTGTATTTCGGCAGCGCCGGCCACATATCATTCCCAGGAGGTATTTTCGAAGCTGCATACAGGCGCTTGCTCGAGTTGCGCTTCATGATCTCGCCTAGCAGTCCGTTGCTCTTCCCCTCGCCGTACGCCCATGCCGTATCGAAAAAATTGCAGCCCATATCGACAGCCAGTTGCAGGGAAGCCAGCGACTCCTTGTCGTCGGAACCGGTCCAGCCGCTCATACCCCACAATCCATCGCCGATTTCGCTGACCTCAAATTCCGTACGGCCGAACTTGCGGTATTTCATGCGTGGACCTTTCTTAGAACGAACAAGTCCAAAGTCGCGAGTACCCCCTGCCTTTGCTGAAGGACTCAGGACCCGGGAACTGGTCGTCAGGAAAACGACTGGGAAAGCCGAGTGATCAGGATATATCGAAAGACAAACTTCCGCTCACTCGGGCGATGCGATTGTCAGTGATCAAAATCACACGCTGGCTTGATTGACGCAACAGCCGCGGATACCGGAATTCGCGTACAAAACCCGCAGATAGGCGCTAGAGTTCCCCTTTTTTTCGGACGATAATTGAAGTAGTCGCCATGAAATGGTTCGAACGGTTTTTTGAATCGGGCTCATAGAAATTTCCGTGACCGCAACCAGCTCTCAGGGGTGTTTAATGAAGTTAGATCATATAGTTGGAGGAATTTTCCCATGAAGTCAGAATTTCCTTTTAATCCGACCCCCGGTAAGAAAGAGGAAGTCATCGCTCCCCCGCCCTCCCGCTTCATCGATGAGAAGATCTCCGATGAGTCGGGCACGGAATCGAGCGCCGATAATACTGCGCTCGCCCCGGCAGGTTTGAAAAACCCGTTCTGGAACTGAGTTCAAAATTTCGTGTTACCTCATGTCATCCTGAGGAGCGCAGAGGCGCTCCGAGGGACCGTACGACTGTATGTTGCGCCGATGCAGTTTAAAAGATCCTCTAAGCTGCATGCAGATAAGCGGTCCCTTCCACTTCACCCACGCTCGCCGGTCTCGTAAGATCCCTCGCGCCGGCTCGCCGCCGCTCAGGATGACAATGGTTTCAGGCAACGATCCGGCGCTTTGCTATTTTTGCAGCGAGCCATTTTGCGGCAAGTCAGCGAAGAATCGGCAGGCACAAACACGGCCTAATGGAAAAATCCAGGCTGGACATTTCTTCCAGAGCAGGATGCAGCGCCGAATCGCGGCAAGGCTCCAGGGTGATCACAAACGGCAACGAAGCTTTTTCGAAGCCGGGCTTCTGCAACAACGCGTCGATGTTCAGTCCATGCGCCGCGAGGATCTGCGCCAGGCGCGCCACAATTCCCGGCTGATCCTTCACGAAAAACCGCAAATACCAGGGCGTCTCGAAATCATTGCTGATGGCGGGATTAGAAATCTGGCTGGCCGCGTCTTGCCTTTTTCCCGCAAGTCCCTGCGCCAGAAACCTTACATCCGAAACCACGGCCACTGCCGTAGGATCGCCTCCGGCTCCCGCGCCCAGAAACGCCATGTCGCCGCCATAGTGTCCAGAGGTTAGCACCAGATTAAGATTCCTCTGCACGCGGCCAAACGGCGAGTTCTTCGGGACCAAACAAGGCCCCACCTCGGCTAACAGGGTCGCGTCCTTCAACTCTGCCCGCGAAATCTGGCGGATGGTGCAGTCCAGTTCACTCGCATAGTCAAAGTCCACGGAGTCGACCGCGCGAATCGTCCGCGCGCGGATCGACTCGGGCGCGACCCGCGTGTGCAATCCGGCCAGCGCGAGGATCGCCAGTTTTGCCCGCGCATCGCCGCCATCGAGATCTTCCGAAGCATCTGCCTCCGCGTATCCGCGCGCCTGCGCTTCTTCGAGTGCCTCGCTGAAAGGAATACGCGCGCTCTCGATCCGGCTCAGAATGTAGTTGCAGGTCCCATTCAGGATTCCCGCAATGCCGTGCAGTCGATCTCCGCTCAACCCAGTGCGCAGCGCGGGCAGCACCGGTACACCGCCGGCAACCGATGCTCCGAACTCAAGATGGCATGCATGTTTCGCGGCAAGTTCGAGCAATTCTGGGCCGTGGCGCGCAATCAGCTGCTTGTTGGCGGTCACGACAGATTTTCCCGATTCGAGCGCCCGGCGCACGATCTGCTCGGCGGGAGTCAGCCCACCGATCAGCTCAATCACGATGGCGACGTCTGACCGAAGCACCCAATCGACATCTTCGGTCCAGATAACATCGCTCGGGACCCACGGCTGCTTTTTTCGCTCAACGTTGCGATTGACGATGTGCGTGAGGCGAAGAGCCTTCTGATCGCTGTCGCAGAGAATCTTTGCGGTCGCGCGCCCTACCGTCCCAAAACCGATCAGGGCAACGCGACACACACCAGTGCTGCCGTTCTGGTGGGCAAGAGTCCTTTGCGTTTCCGCGGTGGGCCGGTTCACGAATTCGTTTCCCTCAAAAAAATCGAAGTCCTATGATACGTGGGTCAAGCGAACTCGCAAACTGCAGAGAGCATCCTCGGGCCTCTGTCCGCGCCGACCTCGCATCAAAGTTGATAAGATGGTGCCTGCCTGCTGCATGCAAAACTAGCGGGAGCATCGCGGACACGCTCTTTTACAAGCGCCTGTCGTTGACCAGATCTGATTGCGAGCGCTGCGGTCCGCCAGTACGCCCGGCAGCGGGAGGAGAGTGAATGATTCGACAGTTCCGAGCGGTCCCAGGCTTGAACACGTTTTTTTCGGCCGTCCTTATAGTTTCCCTTGCTCCAGTTTCCGCACTCCATGCGCAGCAAACGCAGCCCGCGGCAACTCAGCCCACTCAAGCACAGCAGCAACAAGAGCAGCAACCCAGCGGCCAGGAAGCCTCGCAGGAGGAAACCACCCGAAAGATCAAAGTTCGCGAATACAAGAATTGGAGCTTCAATGTAGGTGGGGGGGCCAGCCTGACGAACGGTGCCACCAAGGACTTCGTGCGCGGCGGAGGTGGCGTCGGGGCCGCCGGAGTCGCCCGCAATTTCAGCAAGTACTTCGGTCTGCGCGCCGACTTCCAATTCGACAACCTGCCCCTGCGCAATCAGACGCTTGAACTTGCGCAAGCTCCAAGCGCAACCAGCCACGTTTACAGTTTCCTTTTCGACCCCATCATCAATATTCCGGTCTCGCCAAACTGGGGGGGATACATCGTTTTCGGCGGCGCATACTATCGCCGCTCGGGAAAGCTCGACTCCTCGACCGCTATTCCCGGCTCCGCCTGCGGCGGATTTTTCACCTGGTGGGGAACCTGTTATGCGGGCAGCCTGCCTGTGAATGGCAATTTCCTGAGCTCGGGCATGAATCAATTTGGCGAAAACTTCGGCGGTGGCATCACCCGCAAAATCCGGCCGAACCTGGACTTCTATGTCGAATTCCGGTACCTGCACGGCAAAGGCGATGGGACAACGACCGATCTGCGCCCGATCACGATCGGCGTGAGATGGTAAAAATCTTGCCACGGATCAACACGGATTTTTACGGATTTTCTCGGCGACCTCTGCGAAATCTCAGCGCTCCTCAGCGGTTAAAGATTTTGACCACCGAGATCGCAGAGAGAAACCGAGAGCGCTGAGAAAAACTGCACTCCGCTCACTCCGGATTTGTGCGATAACGCCAAAGGTCTGCCGTCAGCTTCTGAAGCTGAACAAATGACTGCGCGGTCGATGCTTGTGCCTTATTGCCATTCGCGTTTGCTTCTCGCACTGCAGTCTCCACGATAGAGTGCGCTGGAGCCAGCGAGCACGCCGGATCGGTCACCGAAGCATTCCCCGCCAGCAGAAAAGCCTGACAGCGGCAGCCGCCGAAGTCTTCCGCGCGGCGATCACAGCTGCGGCACGGCTCCGGCATCCACTCTTCGCCGCGAAAGCGCCGGAACGAATCGGATTCCTGCCAGATCCACTCGAGCGATTTCTCGCGCACGTTTTCGAACGATAGTCCCGGTAGCACTTCGGCCGCATGGCATGGCAGAACCTTGCCTGCCGGATTGATGAGCATCAATTTTCGCCCCCATCCACCCATGCAGGCTTTGGGATACTGCGCATAGTAATCGGGAACAACCGAATCGATCCGAATCTTTCCTGCAAGGCGTTTCTCGGCTGCGGCGACAATGGCGACCGCTCGCTCCACCTGTTCGCGCGTCGGCATCAGCGCCGCGCGATTCGCCAGCGCCCAGCCGTAATATTGCGTGTGCGCGATCTCGACCCGTTCGGGATTCAATTGCTCGATGAAGGCGATCATCTCTTCGAGATGATCGAGATTCTGGCGATGCACGACCAGATTCACGGTGAAAGCAATCTTATGTTTCCGTATGTGGCGCGAAAGCTCGATCTTGTGGGCATGCGCCTTGGCCCCGGCGATCCAGTTGGCCGCGTCTTCGTCCGAATCCTGAAAACTAATCTGGATGTGATCGAGGCCGGCGTTCACCAAACCCTGCAATCGTGTCTCGTTCAATCCAAGGCCTGAGGTGATGAGATTGGTGTACAGGCCCGCCGCCCGCGCGGCTGCGATCAGTTCGGTAAGATCTGTCCTCGCCAGCGGTTCGCCGCCGGTGAAGTGCGCGTGCAGCATGCCGAGTTTGCCCGCCTGTCGGAACACGCTCGTCCACTGCTCGGTCGACAGCTCCGCCTGAGTTCCAGCCATCTGCACAGGATTCGAGCAGTACACGCAGTGCAGCGGGCAGCGGTGGGTCACTTCGGCGATCAGGGCGAGGGGATTGGAAACCATTGGGTAATTGGGGAATTGAGTAATTGTGTAATTTCAGGAATTGAGCGGCCGGATCAGCATTGACGAGTTTCAATTACTCAATTACCAAATTACTCAATTTCTCAATCCGATTCAGTAGTCCACAATTCTCTTCCGCTGCAACTGCTCCAGAAACGTGCTGATATCCGCGCGAATTTTCTCCGGATCGGTCTTTCCGAATTCCTTCTGCAACTCGGCGATGATCTCGCCGAAGGTGCGCTGGCCATCGCAGCGCTCCAGTATCTGGCGTCCGGTGCCCTGCAATTTGATGGCGCCCTCAGGAAACAAGATGACGCGATTCTCTTCCGTGCCGCCCCAGCGACATCCGGCGGCCAGGCGCGGCTGGCTCTCATCTGCAGGGGGTGCCATCACTTCTCCTCGATGCGAAGCGCGCCCGGAGGCGGCCAACCCGGCTGGACGTAAGCGAAGTAGAGCGCGTCGAGCTGCGCCCATAGAATGTCGCACTTATCGCGCAGGGCCTGGATAGCAAGCTCCTGCTCCGCGCGTGTTTGCGCATTTTCATAAACATAGTCGATGGCGAACTGCGCATCTTCAGGAGCCTGCGTCAGCCGCGCCTGAAAATAGTCCAGGCCGCCCGCGAGCCACGGATAATGCTGCCGCAGCTTCTCCATGCGCAGCGAGATGAGATCGCGCGAAAACAATTCGGTCAGCGACGAGGCCACGGCCTCCAGCAGGCTGCGATTACGAACAATGTTCAGGTATTCATTCACCGCAAAACGCGTCGCCGGAAGAATTCCCCTCCCAGAGCGAACTTCATCCGGATTCAACCCGGTCGCTTCCGCCAGCTTCAGCCACCGTTGGATGCCGCCTTCGCTCTTGGCGTCGCCGTCGTGATCGATCACGCGTTTGCGCCAAGCGCGGCGGAATGCCGGATCCGGCCCGCGCGAAAGAAAGATAGAAAGGTTGATCGGTATGATGCTCTGATAGTAGTAGCGGTTGAGAGCCCAGGCCTGCAGCTGTCCGCGGCTAAGCTGGCCTTCGTGCATCATCAGGTGGAAGGGATGCTTGTGGTGATAACGCTCCTCACCTATAGCCCGGAGCGCAGCACGCAGCTCGTCGAACGAGAGCGGATTCTTTTCAGCCGCGCCAGCTTCTACAGCTCGAACTGCCATCCGTCCTCCGCGATCTCCCAGCCGGCTTCGTGCACCTGCCGATATTCCGGGCCCGCCTCGTTCAGGATGGGATTGCTGTTATTCACGTGTATATAGATTCTACGTGGACGCCGCAGATGCGCCAACCGGCGCAGGCTTCCCTCTGGACCAGAGATTGGGATATGGCCCATTTGATGGGCGGTCTGTTCCGAACCCTGCAGGCGAATGAGTTCGTCGTCGCTCCAGAAGGTGCCATCGAGCAGCAGTACATCGGCGGATTCGAACTCGCGAACGAGTTCGTCGCTGATGTCCGGAACGGCGGGCATGTAGGCAAGGCGCTTGCCTGAGGCCGACTCGACGATGAGTCCTAGCGAGGCCTCCCCGTGGGGCAGTTCGGACCGACGCTCGGGCGAAACATAGGCGGGAAAATGCGTGCCCAGGGAAGGCGCGCGGCAGCAGATCTGCCGAACAGACGATTCCTCCCCTTCGCTCCGCTCAGGATCGGAATGACAAACTTGGGAAATGGACGGAAACGGCGTGCGCTCTACCTTGAAAGTCTTTCGCGGCTCAAAAGCCGTCCAAGTCAACTGGCCCGGGACCCGTCGCAGCATGCCGAACATGGAATTGTCTTCAGTCAGGATGCGCCGGATCGATTCCGTCGCGTACACATGCAGCGGCTGCAACTCTCGCATGAGAAGCAGTCCCAGAATGTGATCCACATCAGCGTTCAAAAGAACTGCTCCCGAAATCGGCGATTGCCGAACTCCTCCATCTCTGCGCGGATGAAGTTCGGGCGTCGCCTCAATCTGCGCACGCAGATCCGGGGAAGCACCCAACAGAAACCACGCACGCCCATCAGCACTGATCGCGACCTGCGCCTGGGTCCGCGCCTTGCCCGGGAATGTTCCCGCCCGAACGGCGCGGCAGTTGGGACAAGCGCAGTTCCACTGCGGAAATCCGCCACCTGCGGCCGAGCCCAGAATCTTCACGCGCATACAGGCAGTTTAGCAGCGCGAAATTATTCGCTTGACATATTCCCATATCGGAATATATTTGCAAACATGCCCCGGGCGGCCACCACTTCCGACGCCTTTAACGCCGTGGCTGAGCCCCGGCGACGCGAGATCCTCGACCATCTCGCTGCGGGCGAGTTGCCCGTCGGCGATCTGGTGATCAGGCTCAAGCTCGAGCAGCCGTCGGTCTCAAAACACCTAAAGGTGCTGCGCGATGTCGGCTTGGTGCGCGTCCGCCGCAATGGCAGGCATATGCTCTATCGGACCAACGCCGAGGCCATTCGCCCGCTCTACGAGTGGACGAAGACGTTCGAGAAGCTGTGGGCACATCAACTGCTGCGCATTAAGGAACGCGCCGAGGAAAAGGCGAGAATTCTGGATGGCAACACAGGAGGAAACCATGAGTCTTAGTCCAACCATGCCCGGAATTGAGAGTTGCACGCTGCTGGTCACGCAGGAAATTCACGTTCGCGCCAGCGTCGAGCAAACCTTCGAAGCCTTGCTCGAACAGCTCGGTCCCGAAAACGAAACTCCCGAGGCCAAAATGCCCATGAAGCTCGAGGCCTGGCCCGGCGGCCGCTGGTTCCGCGATCTGGGTGAAAACAACGGCCATTTCTGGGGACACGTGCAGGCGATCAAGCGCCCGACTTTGCTCGAAATCACCGGGCCGCTCTTCATGTCATATGCGGTCGCCTCCAACCTGCAATACCGGCTCAGCGATGAAGGCGGGGGAAGCACACTGATCAAGTTTCATCACAAGGCGTTTGGCCTGATTCAGGAAGAGCACCGGCGCGGCGTAACCGAG
>Ga0335078_10016591_pt1 | contig 10933 bp, 9 predicted proteins | sample Lox_Sample_32_FD_206711 | JGI IMG/M metagenome (GOLD analysis project Ga0335078, IMG submission 206711) | Soil microbial communities from Loxahatchee National Wildlife Refuge, Florida, United States - Lox_Sample_3.2 | ecosystem: Environmental > Terrestrial > Soil > Wetlands | place: USA: Florida... | reverse complement strand
GAGTCCAGTGCAGCGACCCGCAAAGGAGGCAGGCATGGCGACCGGTGATCTGACAGATGTGGCTGACCGGCGGTGAACGCGGAATTCTTCGTGCTGGCTTTTACCGCTGCGCTGAACCCCAAGCTCCTCGCCCTTGACTTGCTGCTGATTGAGAACCGGCGGCCACGGGCGATGTTCCTGTGCGTCCTGCTCGGCGGCATGATCGTAGCCCTGACGATCGGCTTGCTGGACGTGCTCACCGTCCATGCCGACGCGATCAAATCACAGGGAAAGGCGAGCGCCGGAGTCGACCTGGCCGTGGGCCTGCTCCTGCTGACCGCCGGCGGGCTGCTGGCGACCGGCCGCCTGCACGGCCGGAAGCGGTCACCAGTCCCGGCGGGCAACATGCCGCCGGGGCAGCCGGAGAAGAAGCAGAGCTGGGCGGCGCGAGTGCTGGCCGAGCCACGGCTCGGGCTGGCGATGCTGGTCGGCGCGGTAGTCGGCCTGCCGGGCGCCAGCTACCTCACCGCGCTGCGCCACCTGGTCGCCGGGGATTACTCCACCGTGACCCAGGTCATCGCCGTTGTTGTCTTCGTCATCATCGAGTTCTTGCTGATCATCATCCCGTTCGCGTTCCTGGAACTGCGGCCGGAGGGCACCAGGGCGCTGCTCAGGCGCTCCCAGGACTGGCTGCTAGGTCATGCCTTTCAGCTCATGGCCGGCATCGCCCTGGCCCTGGGCGCCTACCTGACGGTCAGCGGCCTGGTACGCCTCAGCTGACCGGCCATTGTGCCCCGGCGCGCCGCCCAGGGGTTCGCAGGTCCGCATCTCCCAGACCGGAGACGGGGACGCCCAGGGCGGCGTCGGCCTGCTTTTAGCCAGCTGCGCGCCTGGCACAGCTCATTGCGTTCAAGGTGTACCCAGGCCAGTGTGAACAGAGCCGCAGGGTCCGGGTTTTGGACAGAGGAGTAGACGGAGGCGCTGTCGCCCGCACCCAAAGATGCCATGTGAGGGGGGACCTCCCCGGCGTCAGTCGTAGCAGCATCTACGACATGCGGGCTTAGGGAACAGGTCCCATGTCCCAATTAGGTAGGAGCTCGAGGAGGTCCCTCATGAGCATCGTAGGCGCATTTGATGTGCACCGTCGTCAGCTGACGTTCGAGTACCTCGATACCGTGACCGGGGAGCTGAAGCGGGGCCGGGTGATGCCGGCTGACCGGCCGCACCTGCGGGCCTGGCTGGCCCGGTTCGCCGGGCAGCAGGACGTGCAGTTCGCCCTGGAGGGCTGCACCGGGTGGCGGTACGTCGTGGAGGAACTCCACGCCGCCGGGATCACTCCGCACCTGGCCGAGCCGGCCGACACGGCGGCGCTGCGCGGGAAGAAGCGGCACGCCAAGACCGACAAGACCGACACCCGGCACCTGCGGGTGCACCTGATGGCCGGGGACTTGCCCGAGTGCTGGATCCCGCCGGGGCATGTGCTGGAGGCCCGGGCGACAGCCCGGCTGTACAAGGATCTGCTCGATGAGCGGGGCGGGTGGCACCAGCGGGTCGCTGCCACCTTGTTCCACCAGGGTGTGCCCGCGGCGGTCTCGGTAGCGAAGCCGGAGGGGCGGGCCGCGGCGGAGCGGGCGTTCTTGTCCCCGGCCGGGCGGCAGGCGGTGGAAGCCGGGCTGCGCCAGATCGACCGGCTCACCGCCGAGCTGGAGCCGCTGCGCCGGCAGCTGGACATGCTGTCGCGGCGGCAGCCAGGGTGCGCCGCGCTGCGCGCGGCCCATTTCGGCATCGGCGCGGTGACCTCGGTGGCGATCTGGGCCGAGCTGGGCGACGTGCGCCGGTTCGGCAACTCCGACGACGTGGTCCGCCACACCGGGCTCGACATCACCGTGTACTCCTCCGACGGCAAGCGGTCGGCCGGGCACCTGTCCCGGCAGGGACCGCAGCTGCTGCGCTGGGCGCTGTATGAGTCGGCCAAGTGCGCCGCCCGCCCCGCCGCGCCGGACTACGGCTACTACACCGCGGCGCGGGATGACCGCGGCGGCGGCCGGGCCACCTTGTCGGTGGCCCGCAAGCTCGCCCGCCGCTGCTACCACACCCTGCGCGAACTCGGCGAGGACGCGCTGGCCCCCGCCGCGTAACAGCCGGAACCCCGCCGGGCCGGCGCACCCGACACACCGATGACCTGCGGCCGGCTCCCGCCATCAGCCTGCCCGCCCGGGCTACGGCCTGGGCCGGCCTCCAAAGAATGAGCGGCCGCAACCCCCCTGACCGGGGCACCCGATCACGCATCATGTCGCCGGAGCCAGGCAGAATGCTCCGCGCACCGAGATAAGGCTGGGCGCCCGGCACCCGCGGGGAGCCGCCAGACGCGGCCCGGACACCACCGCCGACGGAGGTACACGCCCATGACCTGACCGCATCCAGGCCCCTCGCTTCCCCGCCGCGCCATCGTCCGGGGCGGCCGTCCCGGCGTCAAGGTCGTTCGTCCGGCGGGGCGCTCCACCTTGACCCCGTGCCGGCCGCCCCGATGACCAGCGCCGATCAGGAAGCAAGGGAAGGACCAGTCACCGAACCCATGAGGGCTGGCACGTGGCCTTGACAGGGCTGGGGGCCTCACAGATAAGGCTGACAGGATTCCCGCGGCCTGCTCCGTGCCGGCCGGTTCAATAGCCGCTTCGGCGCTGACCCTCTTCAGGATGGATGAGGTCAGCAGAACGTCGCGGACCTGCGGCAGCCCGGTGCTCAGCAGCTCTTCCACCAGCTAACCGGTCAGCATGCTGTCCTTAGTGGCAAGCTCCCTGAGGAACTGGTCCGGGTCCGGATGAGCGTCCAAGGAGACTGCAGCCAGGCGGAGCCCAGCCGCCCAGCCCTCTGTCCGCTGGATCAGGCATTCCAGCTGGCCTGCCGTCAGCGTGCTGCCATGCCGGGCCAGTAGCAAGCCGGCTTCGGCGGCGCTGAACGCCAGGTCGCTGGCTCGGATCTCGGCCAGCTCCCCAGCAAGCCGGTAGCGGTGCACCGGCAGCAGCGGATCCATCCGCGAGGAAGCAACCAGGCGCAGCCCAGGCCCCACATTCCGCAGCACGTAGTCGAGCCCCGTCGAGCACCTTGGGGGCGGTCAGCAGATGCAGGTCATCCAGAACCAGCGTCACCGGCGGGTCTTGGGCAGCCAACGCCGCCGCAAGCTGCAACAAGAACACACGGTCGCCGACCCGCCCCCGCATGGCGGCCGCCAACGTCCTCGGCAGGGTAACGCCGGACGCACGCAGCGCCGCCACGACGTAAGACCAGAAGACCCCTGGCCGGTTGTCGAACTCATCCAGGCAGAGCCAGGCAACAATCCCGGGTTCGGCCACCGCCCACAACGCCAGGGCCGTCGTCTTGCCCGCGCCCGGAGGGCCCATGACAACAGTCAGCTGGCACCACCGCACGTCCTCGGCGATGAGCTTGGTGATGCGCGGGCGCTGCACAGCCCACTCGGGCAAACCCGGCGCCGTGATCTTCACTGCCGGGACCGGATCGCCGACGGACACTGCCGACCGTCTGGCACGGGTCCCCACCCGGCTGGTGCCATGGGTCGCCATCGACTCCACCCCCTCATAGCCCACAAACGCCAGCCGGTCGGGGCCTGCGCATCGCGCCATTGGCATGAAATCCGACCCTGGAGCTCATTCCGTCCGACCCCCGGCAGGCCCTAACAGGGCGTCTTGAGATCGTGCATCCGGGCCATCGCCCAGCTGCGCGGCAAAGATCCAGCCTCCGGTAGGCGACGTAGGCCTCTACCTTGGCCGTGTACGCGTCATCAAGCACGCGGCTCGGCAGACAGAAGACTCTTCACGTGCCGGCGTGACTATCGGTGCCCGGCCGCTGGCCCAGCCATTCCGCGTAGGACCTGGAGTCCTGCGGGCCGGGTTTCATGTCGCCGGGCAGGGCCTGGGCGAAGACGAGCGCGACGGTGGCCTGGAGTTCGCTGGGGAGCAGGGCAGCGGGGCCGGTGGCTTCGAATCCCAGGGTCCACCAGTCCCGGCCAAGTGTCTGGACCTCGGTGAGTTCCACCTCGCACTGCGGCTGCTCGCCCAGTCCCGGGCCGCGCGCTTCAAGCTGTCCGCTGGCGAGTGAGAACCGGCTGATGCGCCGGCGCTTGCGTACCGGCCTCCAGCCGGCCGGTTCGCCGCTGCCGGGGCCGATCGGGCTGAACGGAAAAGACCACTTCTGCCAGGACTCCATGCGGCCGCGGGCACGGCCCGCGACCTCAAGGATCCCCGGGCTACCGCAGTACACCTTCACATCCAGCACCCCGCCCCCGCGGACCTTCACCGACAGCCCGCGCAACTGCGGATCCAGCAGGTAGGTGTCCTCGCGTGATTCCGTCCGGGCCGGGAAGCGCGCGAACCATCCGGTCACCGCGGTCTCCAGCTGGCCCGGGAAGATCCAGCGCACCTCCAGGCTTCGGACCGCTTCGGTGACCGGGCTCCGCGGCGGTTCAGCCGTCATCGTCACACGCTCCTGACGCCGGCCGGCGAGCTGTATGGAGGTACCCGGTGCCTCGCCCAGCCGGAGGCTGCCTACCATCTCAGTGGCCGTCCGGGGCGGGGGCGGCGGTAACCGGCAGGGCGCCGCCCTGGGCGGCGTCTCGCTCCTCCTTGTCCGGCAGTCCCCGGACCGCGCCGATGATGCCCACGGCGATGATGGCGCCGATCACCGGGCCGAGGATATAGATCCACCAGCCGGTGTAGTCGTTGCCGACGATGTCCGGGCCCAGGGTGCGGGCCGGGTTCATCGAGGCGCCGCTGATCGGGCTGGCGAACAGGCCGAGCAGCGCCACGGTGGAGCCGACCGCGATGGCGGCGTTGTGGCCGATGCTGCGGCCGCCGGTGGCGGTGTTCAGGATGATGCTGACCAAGATCGCGGTTAGCACGGTCTCCATCACCAGCGACCGCCAGTCCCCGCCCGGCTTGGCGATCGGGTAGTTGCCGCCCGCACTCACGTCACCGAACATGGCCTGCAGGAACAGCGCGGCGCAGATGGCCCCGGCGAACTGGACGACCCAGTACGGCACCACCCAGCCCGCCGGGAACACCCGGCGGCTGGCGAACGCGGCGGTCACCGCGGGGTTGATGTGCAGCCCGGACAGCGGGCCCCAGGCGTAGATCATCGCCATGACCACCGCGCCGGGCGCGATCACCGCAGCGGTCCGGCTAATCGGCCCGCCGCCGACGTAGTGGTTGATCACACCCGAGCCGGCGGCCACCGTCACCAGGATGAACGTGCCGAGGAACTCGATGATCAGCCGGATCCACAGTGGCCGCGGCCGCAGGGTGTCTTCCTCGAACTTGATCAGGTACCGGCGTCCCAGCGACGCGGAATGTTCAGCGTCCATATCAGCAGTGACGTCTGCCATAGCCCAACCTCCACATTCTCCCGTTTCATTTCCAGCTGCATCACGGCTACCAGGCTGCGTCACCCCAGTCGGGTAGGTCAGCCGACCAGCGAGAGGCTCGGCCATTCCTGGCGGCCGCTTTCCGGATTTGGCTGGCCGGACCCTGGCCCGGTCTCAGATCTCGGTGGTCGCCTCGGCTCTGCCGTCCTTGACGGCGGCCTGAAGCGCGGCGTAATCGCGTTCGTTCTGGTCGGCGTAGATTTCGGCGAAGTCAGCGATCGCCTGGTCGAATGCGCCGGAGCCGCCCAGGTAGGAAGCCAGCGCGACCCGGTCGCCGGAGCGGGCGTGCGCCCGGGCCAGAGTCCACCCGCACAGCCCGGCGTAGACCCGCAGGCCCGAGGGAATCGCCCGCTCGATCGGGGCGGAGAATTTCCAGTCCTTGAGCTGGCGGATGTAGAAGTCGCGGTCCACCTTGTCCGGGCCCGGCACGCGGGTCCAGCCGAGAAAGATGTCGCTTTCGGCCTGCATCAGGTGCTGCCCGGCGACGACCCGCTCGCCCTGGTTGGCGTACTGGCTGCGCCCGCACCAGGCGGCCAGCACCGACGGCTGGGCCTCTTTGGCCTGCAGGAACAGCGGCTCGACTCCGTCGCCGCTGTCCATCAGCAAGATCCGGGCGCGGGTGCCGACGCTGCCGACCCCGACGACCTTTTGGGCCGCCTGGACCAGCGTGAACTGCTCCAGCAGGTGCCGCCGGTCGGACTGCAGGGAGCGCCGGTACTTGCCCAGCACCGTGCGGATCTCTGCATAGATCGCGCTGGCCTGCACGTCGGTGAAGAGCTCCTCGAGGGGGACGATCATCGGCGGGTCGCTGATGATCCGCCGCCGCCCGTCGACCAGGGCGGTCAGCTTGCCCAGCGCCTTCGTGCTGTCCTTGGTGTGCGCCTTGGCCAGCAGCTTCTCGGCCTCCTTGAGCCTCTTCGGCTTGAACTGGGACCTGAACTTGCCGATGGCCTGCTCGATGTCCAGGTGCGCGTACCACACGTCCAGGAACGGCTGCTCCGCGAAGCCGCGCATCGCCGTCCGGTACCCCTCCACCGCCGCCAGGACGATCTTGCGGCGGGCTTTGTCGGTGAACCCGTTGTCCCGGCCCGCCACGGCCAGGCTGGCGGCCAGCCGCTTGACGTCCCACTCGAACGGGCCGGGCAGGGTCTCGTCGAAGTCGTTGACGTCGAAGACCAGCCGTCGCTCCGGCGAGGCGAACGCCCCGAAATTGGACAGGTGCGCATCCCCGCACAGCTGCACCTGAAGCCCGGATGCGGGAGTCGTGGCCAGGTCCGCCGCCATCGGCAGCGCCGCGCCCCGGTAGAAGGTGAACGGGGACACCAGCATCCGCCCGTGCCGGACCGGCACCAGCTCCGGCACCCGCGACTTCGCCTGGTCCAGCAGCAGCCCGACCGGATCCCGCGACTCGGCCGGAGCGAACTCCGCGTGCGACTCCAGCGGAGCCACCGCCCGGGCATCCTTCCCCCGCGCCGCCCGGTCCGCGCGGCTCAACTGCTCCACGGTCCCGGCCCGCGTTGAACCATTACCGGATGTCCGCGCGGCAGGGCTTCCTGACGCGACACCCCCAGTCTTCACGGTCATGGCCACTCCTTCCGTCTGCTGGGAACTCCCCGGCTGGCCCTTGGGCCTCCGCTCGACGCCCAGGGCGCCATTCCACCTCGTGGCGGGGCGAGTGCCATCCCCCCGATGGGACCAAAGGCGGTCGTCACTCACGGTTGGCCGGCCAGTCGGGTGGCAGTTCATGCATCGTTTGGATTGGATTAACCCGGTGGGGCGTGTTGTCGCGCATTGACCGGATCTGGGGCTCCGGCAGATTATGGAAGGTCAGACCGTTGGGGGGGCTCTGTCAGGTCATGGTAGAGAGCGACGTGCGTCAGCGGGACGGCCGGGCCCAGCGTGCGGGCGGGTCAGCGTTCGACCTTGTCGCGTCTAAGCTCCATCGCCCGCTGATACGGCCCGGGACCGTGCGCCGTTCGTCCCTGGTCGAACGTCTGGCGCGGTCTGCCCCGTGTCCGGTCGTTTCGGTGGTCGCGCCGGGCGGCTACGGCAAGACGACGCTGCTGTCGCAGTGGGCCGAGAGTAGCGGCCAGGCGTTCGCGTGGGTGTCGGTCGACGAAGCAGACAACGACCCGAAAGTCCTGCTCAGCTACGTCGCGGAAGCGCTCGATGCGGTCGAGCCAATCGATGAGCGGGTGTTCGACGCGCTGGCGTCCCCGGCGAGCTCGGTGCCCGGCTCGGTCGTCCCCAGGCTGGGGTCTGCGTTTTCGTCGATGACCTCGCCGGTGGTGCTCGTCCTGGATGACGTGCACCTGCTGCGCAACCTCGAATGCCGGTCCGCGCTGTCGGTGCTGGCCGATCACGTGCCGGACGGATCGCAACTGGTGTTCGCCGGCCGGGCGCAGCCGCCGTTGCGGGTCGCGCGGCTGCGCGCCGAGGGCAAGATCACCGAGATCGGCCCGCGCGACCTGTCCTTTGCCCGCGAGGAGGCGTCGTCGCTGCTGCGTGCCGCTGGCGTCGCGCTCGGCCAGGAAGAGATGGCCGAACTGCATGATCGGACCGAGGGGTGGCCTGCCGGGCTGTACCTGGCAGCCCTGTACCTGCGGGAAGGGGGTCCGCTGGCGAGCGCGACGGTCTCCTTCGGCGGCGATGACCAGCTGGTCAGTGAGTACATGGAGTCGGAGTTCCTGTCCCGGATCTCCCTCCGGCAGCGGGCGTTCCTGACCCGGACCGCGGTGCTGGAGCGCATGTGCGGGCCGCTGTGCGATGCGGTGCTCCAGGTGAGCGGGTCGGCGGCGGTCCTGGCGGACCTGGCCGGGTCGAACGTGCTGCTGGTGCCGCTGGACCGGCGCGGGGAATGGTACCGCTATCACCATCTGTTCCGCGACATGCTGCTGGCGGAGCTGGGGCGCCGGGAGCCCGGCATGATGCCCGTCCTGCGGCGCCGCGCCGCCAGCTGGTGCCTGGACAACACCATGCCCGAGGCGGCGCTGGAGTACTGCATGGCAGCCGGGGACGTCGATGAGGCCGCTCGCCTGGTGGGCCCGCTCACGGTGTCGGCGTACCGGCAGGGCCGGGTCACCACCATCCAGCTGTGGTACGGCTGGCTGGAAGACCGGGGCGGGATCGAAGCACACCCGATGGCCGCGGTGCTGGCCTCGTTCTTTTCCGCGCTGATGGGCCGGGCGGCTGACGCCGAGCGGTGGGCCGATGCGGTCGATTGCTGGCAGTACGGGGACCTGGCCCGGCCCGATGACCCTACCGCCGAGGCATGGGCCATCATGGTCCGCGCCGTGCTCTGCCGACGCGGGGTTGAGCCGATGCGCGCCGACGCCGACGAGGCGGTACGCAGGTTCGCGGCGGGGAGCTTCCTGACTCCGACGCCCGCGCTCATGCAGGGGATCGCGCGCGTCCTTTGCGGTGACCTCGACGGGGGCGATGCGTCCCTGGAGGATGCGGTCAGGGTCGGGGAGCAGGTCGGCTCGCCCGAGGATGTCGCGGTCGCCTTGTGCGAGCGATCGCTGGTGGCGATGGCACGCGGTCGGTGGGACCGGGCCGAGGCCCTGGCGGACCAGGCATGGACCGTTTTGCGTCGGGCCGGGATCGAGGAGAGCTTCGCGACACCCCTCATCAGCGCGCTGCGAGCCCGCGCTGCCATGCACCGGGGGGATGTCCCGGCGGCGCGCCGGGAACTGCTCAGTGCCCAGCACCTGCGGACGTTGCTGACGTACTCGCTTCCCTACCTCGCCGTCCAGGCCCGGGTCGAGCTGGCCCGCGTCCACTTGGCGCTCGCCGACCTCGCCGGTGCTAGGACGCTCATGCATGAGGTCGATGACCTGCTCAGGCGCCGGCCCGGCCTCGGGACCCTCGTCGAGGAGGCCACGGCGGTCCAGGCTCAGCTCTCCAAGGACCGCGGTTCAAGCGTCCCGGGAGCGTCGGCGCTGACCGCTGCCGAGCTGCGCCTGCTCCCGCTGCTGTCCACCCACCTGTCGTTCCCGCAGATCGCCGAGGAGATGTCCCTGTCCCGCCACACGATCAAGTCGCAAGCGATGTCGATCTACCGCAAGCTGGGCGCCCCCTCCCGCAGCCAGGCCGTCGCCCGGTCCCGTGAGCTCGGCCTCCTGGAGGGATGACTACCCGGTCTTTCATCCCATCGGGGGGATGGAACTCGCCCAGGCACGACGTGGACTGGTGCCCTAAGGCGGGCGGACATTCCCGAGCCAGGGCCGCCGCGTAATTGGATCGATCGTGCAATTGAGCAAAAGGATCATAGCCGGAATTCCGGCGATTCCGACCAACATAGGGGGTCACTATGACATCCTCAACAACCCAGCCAGCCCGGGGCATGGGCGGGCGGCACGCGGAAGGCCAGGGCTACGGGCTGGTCTTGTTCGCGTCGGTGCTGCTGGTGATCATCGGCTGCTTCAACCTGATCTACGGCATCGCCGCGATCGCCAACTCGCACGTGTTCACCGCCAACGCGCACTACGTGTTCGGCAGCCTGCGCACCTGGGGCTGGATCACGCTGATCATCGGCGTCCTGCAGCTGCTGGCCGCGGGCGGGGTGCTGGCGGGCAACCAGCTGGCCCGCTGGTTCGCCGTGGCGGTGCTGGGGCTCAGCGCCATCGACCAGATGTTCTTCATCCCCGCCTACCCGTTCTGGTCGCTGACCATCATCGCCATGGACGTGGTCGCGCTGTACGGGCTGTGCGCCTACGGCAGCCGCGCGAACCTGCAAGCCGCCTAGGACCGTACCGTGCGCGGCATCCAGGCCAGCGGCGAGGCGCCGGCAAGCGGGGTCTGGACGGCAACCCGATGCGGCGGCACGCAGACAAATCTCGGCGCCCGGTGGGTGCTGAACGAAAGAGGAGAAGATGAGCGAGCTTGATCGTACGAAGCTGCCGATCCGCAGGGCTCCGTTCGCAGGGGCGGCCAACAGGACGCTGCATGGCTCGGTCCCTGACTGGGATCTAATCGGGCACGTCAAGCCGCCGCCGGATGCGCCGAACGTGCTGGTGGTGCTGATTGACGACGCCGGGTTCGGCAACCCAGCCACCTTCGGCGGCCCGATTGCCACACCGAACTACACGCGGATGGCCGAGGGCGGCCTGAAGTACAACCGCTTCCACGTCACCGCGCTATGCTCGCCGACACGAGCCGCTCTCCTGACCGGGCGGAACAGCCACACCGTCGGCGTCGGCTCGGTCGGTGAGTTCGCGGGCGGGTTCCCCGGGTACTCAGCAACTCTCCCGCGGGAATGCGCGCCGCTGCCTCGCATCCTTCGGGACAACGGGTACAGCACCGCGGCGTTCGGCAAGTGGCACCTCACGCCCGACGGGCAGCAGGGCCCGGCCGGGCCGTTCGACCGCTGGCCGAACGGCTGGGGATTCGACTACTTCTACGGCTTCCTCGGCGGCGGCGCCAGCCAGTGGGACCCCTGCCTGGCGGAAAACCAGAAGATCATCGGAACGGCCCCGCAGTACTACGACAAGGAGAACCCTTACTACCTTCCGGACG
>Ga0335078_10016590_pt1 | contig 10933 bp, 6 predicted proteins | sample Lox_Sample_32_FD_206711 | JGI IMG/M metagenome (GOLD analysis project Ga0335078, IMG submission 206711) | Soil microbial communities from Loxahatchee National Wildlife Refuge, Florida, United States - Lox_Sample_3.2 | ecosystem: Environmental > Terrestrial > Soil > Wetlands | place: USA: Florida... | reverse complement strand
CTCAATGGGTTCGCGCCTGAGTACCCCGGCCCATGCAGGCTGCCGTGAATGGTCGACGGCTCGACGCCGATGTTCTCCATGATGTCGATTTCGCCGCATGCCGGCCAGCCGATCTTGTCAAAATCGGCGCCCAGCATCCAGAATGCCGGCCAGATTCCCTTTCCCTTGGGAATCTTGATGCGTGCCTCGATCCGTCCGTACTTCAGCTCAAATCGCCCGCGCGATTCAATCCGCCCCGACGTGTACGTTCGCGAAATGCTGTCCGATCCCGTGTACGATTCACGTCGCGCCGTAATCACCAGCGATCCGTTTTGTTCGCGAAGATTTGTTGGCCGCGCGGTGTAATACTCGAGCTCGTTGTTTCCGTAGCCGGAACCGTTGTCAACCGCGATCCATTTCGCCGGATCCGGCGCGCTTCCATCCGGCCCGTTGAACTCATCGCTCCACACCAGCATGCGCCCGTTGTCGGTCGAGCTCGCGTCCTGCGGCTTTTCCCCACCGTAGACTGTGCCCGCGAAAACAATCAGCGTTGCCATTGCGCAACCAGCTCTGCGCGCTACTCGAAACATCGCACTCTTTCCTTCCACAATGTTGGGTGCCCCATCCAAGCTTTGCTTGGGTGGGTGCGGGACTCGCTCAGCAAGCTCACTCCCGCATTCTTTTCGCCACCCGGTCGTCCAACCTCAGTTCGTATAAATCCTTACGTAGTCCACCAGCATCTGCGACGGAAACGGAGTGCCGCTGTTCGGGCTTCCCGGCCAGTCGCCGCCCACGGCCAGGTTGAGAATGATGAAGTTCGCCTGGCCTCCATCGAATGGCCAAACCGATCCGCCCAATCCGCTGATGCTCGACGTTGTGTACGTCACGTACGGTTGCGCCGGATCGTCAACGTAATACGCCACGCTGCCCTTGCTCCAGATCATTCCGTAGGTGTGCCAGCCGGACGCCGTCTCGCCTGACGGAAAATCAAACGTCGTCCCCAGGTTGCTGCCGGTAAATCCCGTCCCGTGAATTGAGCCTTCATTCCAGTCAGGCGTTCCTGCGGCATTTACGCGCTCGAGCACATCCATTTCGCCGCACCCCGGCCAGTTCACCGTCGCAATGTTGTCGCCCATCAGCCATGCCGCCGGCCAGAATCCCTGCGCCTCGGGCACCTGCGCGCGAAACTCGATCCTGCCGTACTGAAAGCTGAACAACCCCTCCGTCTTCAGCCGCGCCGAGGTGTACACGCCCGCCGACGGCTCCTCCGCCACGATGTGCAGATACCCGTCCGTCCCCACATACGCGTTAGGCGAAGCCGTCGCGCATGGCGACACAGACGAGTTCCACCCGCAGTAGTCTTCCAGTTCGCTGTTGCCCCAACCGCCCGAGCCCGTGTCGTACGTCCACACCGCGGGATTCGGCTCAGCATTCGCACCTGTTGAATTGCTGAACTCGTCGCTCCACACCAGCGTGCCTGATGCGATGTTGGGCGCAAATGCCTTCGACGTGACACTCGAGTTTGAGTCGCCCGGCGCTGCAGCCATCGCGTTCAGCGTTAGGTTCGATGCCACCAGAATCGGCGCTTCATAGATCTGCGAGCTCGTTGTTGGCGTCGAGCCGTCTACGGTGTAGTAAACGGTCGCGCCCGCGGTCGAGCTGGCCAGCGTCACCACCACTGCTCCGTTCTGAGCTGCGGCAGTTGAGATCGTGGGAGCGGCCGCCTGCGTTGTTTGCGTAGTTGTTGTCGTCCCTCCGCCGCTGCCGCACCCAATCACGAATAGAATGCCTACCGCCAGCGCACCGCGCAGCTGGAACTTCGCGACACTTAACATGGAATTCGACTCCACTTGCTTTTATCTAATTGCCAGAGCCGGGTTTCCCGCGTTTCGATTCTGAGACGTGGGAAACCACAGCCCTCACCTGCACGCCACTAGAACGTGAACCGCGCGCCGAATTGGCCGATGCGCGGGCCTTCGCCGCCGTAGCTGATGATCTGCCCAAAGGTGCCGTCAGCCTTGTTCGTGTCGGGTCCGCCCAATTGGTCGCGGTTGAACACATTGAAGAACTCCAGCCGGAACGTCAGGTTATAAGCGCCTTCCGGTCCGAGGGCAAAGCCCTTGTGCACGCCCAGGTCCTCCGTCGCCAAACCGGGATTCCGCGCCCCTGACTGGAAATTGCCGCTGTTGCCTAACTGCGGCGCCGGGCCTCCGTACGCGCCCGGATTCGGATTCGTGAAACAGCTCGTATTCAGGAACTGCCCGCCCAGCTTGCGCACGCCCGTGGTCAGCTTGCAACCCGAGGTGATATTGGCGTACACGGAGTTGAAGCCCACATACGAGTTCGTGGAGTGGACCGAGATCGGCGTTCCCGTGTCGTAGTGGAAGTTGCCGTCCAGGCTCCATCCGCCGATTAAGGCGTTCGCCAGCGCTCCCGCTCCCGAGGCAAACGTTTTTCCTTGCCCGAAAGGCAGATTGTAGATGATGTAGCCCTTCACGATGTGGGTTTCATCGAAGTCCGAAATATCCTTCGCTTCGTCCTTCAGGTCGTAGGTGTTCTGCAGCGATCCCGTCCACCACTGTTCCTGGAAGTCGCTGTCGATGTCGCCGTGCGTCCGCGACCAGTTATAGCTGCCCATCAGCGACAGCCCGCGCGCCGCGCGCCGCGTCACGCTGATCTGCAGGCTCTTGTAGTCGGAGTTGCCCAGGGGCACACCTACCGAAAGCAGCGGACCATAACCCGCTTCGGCCTGCGGATACGGAGTCACGCCCTCCCATCCCGGTCCGGCGCCGCCCCAGTAGCCGTTGTACGTGGACGGGAAATTCCCCGTGACCACGTAGTTCTGGTAGTTGGCCAAAGTCGGCTGGTTGGTCTGGAAGAATCCACTTTGCAGGTGATAACTGTGGCTCTGGATCCAGTCCACATCGACTTTCGTCACGTTATCCAACTCGCGTTGCACGCCCACGCTGTACTCCTGCACGTTGCCCGGTGTCAGCGACCGCGGATCGACGCTTACCACGTCGGCCTGGGTGTACTGCGGGGTCTTCACTTGCGTTGAGGTCGGGCTGTATCCGTTATCCCACTCGAAGCCGCCTTCCTGCGTCACCGGGTGGAATCCCTCGTCGCCATCCTGCTGGTACGGCACACCACCCCAGGTGTTCATATTCAGCGGAGTGAAGAAAACGCCGAGGTTCGCCCGCGCAACGGTCTTGTTGTTCAGCTTGTAGGCGATGCCAATGTGCGGCGAGTAGTTGAAATAGTCCTGCCGCGTCTCAAATGACTGGCTGCCGCTGGTCAGGTACTGATACTCGCCGTATTCGCCCGTAACGGGGTTCAGCGCATTCAATACAAAGTTCGACCAGTGGCCGTACTTCTCGTGGTATGGATTGTTGAAATCCCAGCGCAGGCTCACGTTGACTGTCACGCGATTGTTCACATGGATGTCGTCGCTCGCATACCACGAGAAGGCCTTCCGCCGGCCGTATTCGTTGTCAGGATTGTTCGTTTCCGCGTTGTAAACATCGCCCAGCAGGAAGCTGCCGAAGGCGTTGCCCACCTGGTCATAAGCGTTGATGTCGTACCACGCAGGCGCAGTGTTCGTCGGATCGAAGATCAGCGGATACCCGCCGGTAAACGTGTTGTCGTCGGTGTGGTAATTGAACTGCATCGCGCGGAACTCCACGCCGGCCTTGACGTTGTGCCGCCGGTGACTCCACACCAGCTCGTCGCTGTAGATGAATGTGTTGCCGGCATAATAATCGTTGTACTGGCTGCCGATCGGCGAGAAGTTCCAGCCGCGCTGGTAGTTCGCCCCGCCAAAGTACATTCCAGAGTCGAAGTAAATGAGCGGGAAGTTGCCCGCGCCGTTGAATCCCACCAGCTTCTTGTCCCAATCGCCCGTCTGTGAAACCGCGATACTCGGATTGCGGAAGCGATTAAACGTCGCGTACACCGTGTTCAACAGGCTCGGCGAGATCGTGATCGCGTCGCTCAGCCGCGCGCCCGGTGCGGTTGTGTTGTGCCAGTAGGAATTCGCCATCGGACCGCCATACTGTGTCACCGCCGACCACGCGCCGCCCTGATCGGCATTGATGCGCGGATAGTCGTCCCAGTAGAAAGAGCCTGCCAGGTGCTGTTTGGGACTCATGTTGTAGTCCATCTTGAGGCTCGTCTGGGTATTGTGGAACCACGGATCGGGCTGGTAGGCTGGCCCCGCGTTGTTGGCCGTCAGCGAATTTTCCGGCTGGTAGTACTGGTGAAAGAGCTGCAGAATCTGCGAGGTCACCTTGCTGATCCGGCCCGTCGGAATCTGGTTGTTCACAAACACGCAGCCGAATCCAGCCGGTGTGTTTGCCGTCGCCACCGGCGTCACTCCGGTCGTCGCCGGATCGATAATTGCGCCGAGGTAGACCGGGTTGCCGCAGTTGTCGATCGCCGGCGAGCCGCCATACGTGTTCACCGCTACTCCCGGCGAAAGCATGGGGCTAAGGTCTGCGTAAGGCGCCACGCTGCCGCTCGAGGTTAATCCCATCATCGCGTCGTTCGGTACCGTCCGGCTTGGCGGACCCAGGTTCCACATCGACTGCATGTAGCGCTCGAAAGCCACAAAGTAAAACAGCTTATCCTTCTTGATCGCGCCGCCCTCGCTGCCGCCCCAGTCGCTCATCGAGTCCTGTTTGCGAAGGTCGTAGGAGGCAAACGCGGGATTCTCAATGGCCAGCAAATGGCCCGTCGCGCCAATGGCATCGAGATCTGTCGAGTGCACGAAGCCAAACAACGATCCGTGGATCTTGTTCGCGCCCGACTTCAACTCGTAGCGGAACACGCCGCCGCCGCTGCGTCCTGCATCCGCAGTGATGCCCGCAGTGTCCACTTCGTATTCCTGCACCGCTTCCATCGGCGGCTGCGACTCGCTGATGTACCCGCCCAGCTGCGATACGGCCGACGTCCCGTCGATCAACACTTCCTTCGTCATCGCCATGCTGCCGTCAATGTGCGAGCTGTAGTCGGAGCCCTCTGCGCCGGGCACATAATCGAAGATGAAATTCGACAGGTTGCGGCTGCCCTGCACGTTCATCGGGAGCTCGCTGACCGCTTCACTGTTCAGGTTCGCTCCCACGGCGGAGTCCTCGGTCTCGAGAATCGGCGACGCGCTCGTCACTTCCACCGTCTCGGTCGTCCCGCCTACCTGCAGCGAAGCATCAATCTCCGCCACCTGGCCGATCAGCAGCGTGACGCCTCTCCGCTCCAGCGTCTTGAATCCCTGGTAGGTGAAGCGCACCGTATATGTGCCTACCTGCAGGTTCTCCACGCGATACAGCCCCAGGCCGTCGGTGGTCGCTTTCCACGCTTCATTCGTGGCTGCGTTCACCACCGTTACCTGCACGCCCGGCAAAACCGCTGCCGAAGCGTCTTTCACCGTCCCTGTGATCGTCCCGCGGTCCGACTGCCCAAACACCGGCCCCACGAAGGCGAAGAACAGCAGCGCTAATGCGAACAGCGTCTTTTTCAATGCCATGGTCATCCTCCATCAAGTCCTTCGAGCCCGGGCACCGACGCGCCGCTCGCCTATCTCGGGCATTCCCGGCCGAGAATCACGGCGCACTGTTTGCCGGCTCCGTTGGATCAACCAGCATTCAATGCGTGTCGTTATGGGATTGGAAACGTAAGACTGGGATAATTTTACGGTTGGCTGCAAATGGGCATGGGTAAGCTCCGTCACGCACGAATCACTCCACAACCCTGGCTCTTAAATCGTTGATGCAGCATCAGAAGTTGCCCGGGAAACGCCGATTGCGCCCGACCGTAGCGCACCACCGCCGATTTACGTGTAAATTGCCCCGATTCCGCTTCAAATTTACGTGTAAATGGCCCAGATCTGGGGCGCCTCGTTCCTAGAGTCGCTGCGGATATTGGGGCAGCGAGACGGAGGCGAGCGATCTTTGCTCGCTGGTCTCGTGGAACATCACTAAAAGGTGGGGACGGGATTCAGCTGACGCTCAGACTCCAGACTGAAATCCCTGGGAAGACTGCGGTGCCGTTTCGCTGACTCGCCGACCTGCTAACTGGCTGCCCAGCCCGCTCAGCTCGCCGGGGCCACGTTCACAATGAAGCAGTTGACCCGGGTTACGTTCGGCACGACCACGCCGATCTGGAACGAGTCGAAGACCGACGTGCCCTTCGGTTGCAGAGGACCGCTCGGCGTCAGGACGGTTTGGACTTCCGTCAGCTGGTTCCCATTGGCGTCATATTGAACGCACTCGAGCGTCGCCGATGCGATTGTGACTGTTGAATTGTTCGTCCATTGCGCCGAGGTCACAATCATCTCGCCGTTTTCCGCTTCCCAATGCCCGGTGAACGCCTGCTGTTGCACCAGTGTCGAGGCCGGGGGTGTGGACCCGCCCCCGCCTCCTCCGGCGGGAGGGTTCGGCTTCGAATAGTAGTAGGCGATCCCCGCCAGTACGCATACTCCCGCGATGATCCCCAGCCATCCGCCCTTCTTTGACTGCGCCGGCGGTGCGACGGCAATCGGGATGACTCCCGGCTGCCCGGGCACCGGCGTCGGAATCGGGCCAGGAAACGGGCCGGGAATCGGTCCGGGAATTGGTCCAGGCACAGGACCCGCCTGCTGTCCCTGCTGCATGGCCTTGATCCGCTCGGCTTCTGCTGCCGCCCGCTGTTCTGCTTCAAGCCGCGCCTTCCGGTCCGCTTCCTCTTTTGCGGCCGCCTCTGCTTTCTCATGGGCCGCCAGCTCCACCAGCGCCTTTTGCCGCGCCGCCTCGGTCGCCCGCGCAGCCTCTTCCTGCCTCTCGCGCTCTTTGCGCTCCGCAATCCGCCGCGCTTCCGCCTCGCGCGCCTGCCATGCCGCCTGGCGAACGGCGTCATCTTCCACGGCCTTCTGCACAACCGCCTGATTGGGATTCTCAACCCGCAGCTGATCCAGGAGCCCGCTGAGGCCGCGGCCATAGTCGGCGCGAAAATCGATTCTCTGTTTGCGCTGCAGCCGCAACGGGATCACGCAGTCCATGTAAAGAACCGGGATCACCGTCTTCCCGTTCTCCAGCGCGTACGACACCTCGTCGCGCACATTGTCCGATTTTGCTGAGGACGGCGAAAGGATCAGCAGCATATATTCCGCCGCCATCAGCGCCGTCTCTACCGCGTTGTCCCATGAAGCGCCGGGAACAATATCGATCTGATCCAGCCAGACCCGCGCTCCCGCTGCTTTCAGATCGCGCGCCAGCCTCAGGGCAAACTCCGAGTCAGCGCGGCTGTAGCTGATAAATGCCGAGTGTTCCGCGGCCATTCCGGCGCTCCAGGCGGGGAAATGAGAGTCTACCGGCACTATACCGCACGTGCCCCTCATTGCTCACCAATTGCTTGCTCGCCAATACTTCCCTAAATCACCGGGAACGAGCGCCGGCGGAGAACGCCGCCCGAGCAATGCGCGTCGTCAGCGGCAACGGCGGCCTTCTAGGTCGCCGGATACGCCTGGATGATCCCGCAATTGACTCGACTCGCGTACGCCACGATCCGGCCCATCTGGAACGGCCCGAACGTCACATAATGTCCCGGATCGACTGGCCCATTCAAATTGTTCGTCGCCTCCGACAGCGCCGTGCCATTCGCCGCGTACTGAATGCACTCGATCGTTGCCGACCGCATGATGACCGACGAGTTATTCGCCCATCGCGCGCCCACGACTTCCACGAATCCGTACTCCGCGACATACCGTCCCGACAGTGCTTGCTGCTGCACCTCCAACGGCGTTGCCACCGGCTGCCCGGGGTTCACCCCTGGCTGGGAAGGAGCGCCTCCCGGCGCCGCACCCGGCTGCGCGGGATTCGACCCAGGTTGCGCGGGATTGGATCCTGGTTGCGCGGGGTTCGATCCGGGCTGCGCCGGATTCGATGCCGGCTGCGTCTGCGCCACCGGCTGATGCTTCGCGCGGTAGTAGTAGGCCAGCACCAGCACTCCAATCACGATCACCACCCACATCAATCCCACCTTCTTTGCGGGGGCCGGCATCGGCAGCGGCACTGCAACCGGAACCCCTCCCTGCATTGCGTATGCCGCCGGCTGCATCGCCTGCATTGCAGGAACCGCACTCGCCGCCGTAACCGCGGGTTGCGCCGACATATCGTTCCCGCACTTCACGCAGAACCGCTCATCGCCCTGCAACTGCGCGCCACACTTGCTGCACGTTGTCATCGCTCTCTCTGCTCCCTATCCCCAACTCCCTATTCCCTGTCTTTGTCACACTGCCACGGTTCCCAGCGGCTGCAGTTGCGCTTCCACATGCATCAGCGTGGTCTCCATGTGCGCCTTCTGCTCTGCCTTTACCTGTTTCAATCCCTGCTGCACCAGCCCGAACACCACATACCACGTGATCAGCCCGGTCAAAATCTGGTTTCCGCTGAAGGGAAGCTGCCACGGCGCATCCCACAACGCATGCATCGCGACAGGAATCGCGAAGGCCTTCAGGAAGCTCGGGCTCAGCAACATGCTCGGATTGGTCGGCCTGTCCTGCTTCACCCGCCAGAAAGCGCCGGCCGCCAGCGCCGTCCACGCCACGTGTCCGAGTGGCGCCTCAATGCCGCGCAGCAGCAGCAACTGCAGCATCGCTGAAACGCCATCGCCCATCGCGGCTGTCTGGGTCACGCCCCGCGTCAAATTCGGCAGCAATCCCTGCAGCAGTCCTTCGTTCAGCGCGTAGCCCGCCGTCTCAAAGGCTGCAAACCCCGCGCCCACCGTCGCCCCGAACAGGATTCCGTTCAGGATGTACTTGTAGCGCACGCCGCGCATTATCACGACAACCGTCAACAGCTTCGCGCACTCTTCCACCACGCCGGCTTCCATCGTCGAAACGTCGAAGATCGGCAGCGCGTATCCCAGCAGCGCCACGCCCAGCGACGCCACCGCTCCCATCAGGAACAGCTTCGCCACCGCATACACGCTGACATTGCGCGGCGTGTTCCACTCGAAAAACAGCACCAGCGTCGCCATTGGCACCGCAAACGCACCCAGAAACATCATTCCCGGAATGCAATTCGTGTTCCCTGTCAGCTTGAACATGAACGTGAGGCCCACGTAGGCGATTACCAGCGCAGCCAGCACCCTGAAGAACAGCCACGGCTTCGGCCATCCGGTCTCCACCAGTTCGATGGGCGGCGTTGTGCGCGACGTGCCGCACAAAATGTAATCCTCAACCGCGGCCGCGCCGCGCTTCTTGAACACCTCGCTGAACATATCGGTCAGACTGAAACCTTCCAGGCTTTCCGTCGAAGCCAGCCCTTGCAGCTTGGCGCGCATGCTCTGCAGCACATTCAACTGGTGCAGCGTGTGCGCCTGCGCGCTCACGTAGTACGCCGCCTGCTGATACATCGGCTGCTGATACATCGCAGGCGGTGGCGCCGCAGCCGGCGCCTGCGATGCGGGAACAGCAGCCATCGGAACGGCCTGGAGGCCGGCAGCCGCAGCGCCGGCTCCCACTGGCGCGCCGCATTTCTTGCAGAACCGGAACTCCGGCTCACACGCGGTACCACAGTTCGCGCAAAACATCGAGGGTTCTCCTGTGCTTCTGATTGAGAGAAACGGGCCGAGGGGGATGGGTTGGAATGTAGCATTCCCCCTCCGGCCAAGTAAAGCGCGAAATGGTGATTTGAAATTTCGCTCAACGCCTTTGCAGCGGAGCTTCAAACCGGCAGGGGAGCCTCGCTGACTCGCCTACTCGCCGGGCGCCCTATCCAAGCTTTGCCTGGGTGGGGGGCGCTGACTTGCTGACGCGCTGACTCGCCAGCCGCCAGTACCACTAACCCCGCGGCCCCTCGATCACCGCTTCCCCGTGTACTCCTCAAACAAATTGGGGAACTGCTTCCTCAGCGCCTCGATCTTCGGCCGGTCGCATACCAATATGTAGGGATTCTCCGGATTGTGCAGGGCGTAATCCTGGTGGTAATCCTCTGCGCGATAGAAGCCCTTCAGCGGAGTCACCTCGGTTACAATCCGCCCGCCAAACACGCGCGCCGCGTCCAGTTGCGCGATATACGCCTGCGCAATCCGCTTCTGGTCGTCGTTCTCATAAAAAATTGCCGACCGATACGACGTTCCCACATCCGGTCCCTGCCGGTTCAGTTGCGTCGGATCGTGCGCCACTGAAAAGAAGATCCGCAGCAGCGTTCCGTACGTAATCCTCGAAGGGTCGTACACCACCTCCACCGATTCGGCGTGCCCCGTCGTCTCCGTCGTCACCTGGTCGTAAGTCGCCGTCGCCGCTGATCCTCCCGAGTAACCGACCGTCGTATCGACCACTCCCTTCAGCCGCTCGAAGACCGCCTGCGTGCCCCAGAAGCATCCGCCGGCAAACACCGCCTTCGCCTTGCCCGGCGTGCTCGCCAGCGCATCGTCCGTCGTCGCCGCCGGAATCGGTCCGCCCCCCGCTATGTTTCCTGATGCCATCGTTGTCCTCGAAAACAGAAACGCTCCCACCACCCCGACAACCAGCAACGCAAACGCCACCCGCCACGCCATCCCACGACCTCCATTTAATTCCATCCTTTAGATAGGTTTCCTCGTGGAGCGGTTACAGAACCTTGGCTCTCTGGCTGGGCAACGTCACATTGAGGGAGTCACCGCGGCAACCGCTTCGAGAATTTTGCGGCAATTCCCTTCGCGTTCACTGCATTCGCTTCAGCTGGGTGCAGGACCAGTCGTCACCGCCATTGCATGCCTGCTTAAAGAACGTCCTTCCCTTCGCCACGCTGGCTGCTACGCCATAGCCTCGCGTGTAAATCAAGCCCAGGTTGCCGCAACCCGCCATGTCTCCTCCATCGCAGGCTTTCTGGAACAGCGGACTCGCTTGCGCGTAATCCTTCGTCACCCCCAGGCCGTTCAAATACAGCAGGCCCAGGTTGTTGCATGCATTTGACTCTCCCCAGTCGCAGGCCTTCTGGTA
>Ga0335078_10016589_pt1 | contig 10934 bp, 7 predicted proteins | sample Lox_Sample_32_FD_206711 | JGI IMG/M metagenome (GOLD analysis project Ga0335078, IMG submission 206711) | Soil microbial communities from Loxahatchee National Wildlife Refuge, Florida, United States - Lox_Sample_3.2 | ecosystem: Environmental > Terrestrial > Soil > Wetlands | place: USA: Florida... | reverse complement strand
TTCTGTCGTTCCTCCTTGCGGGCGTGAATCTGCCTGTAGGCGGTGGTATCTGGACTGCGGCGCGTTGGGCGATACTGGCCATCGGAGCGTTCGTGGGAACCATGATTATGCTGAAGAGCAATCCCGGAAACTTTCGCATGTTCCACGTTCTCGCGTTGCTCGCAGCATTGACGGCATTGATGTCGGCAACCGTTTCTCCATATTCGTCACTGTCGCTGTCAAAAGTCCTTAGTTTCTTCCTTCTACTTCTTTATGGCGCCACTGGAGCTAGGCTCGCCGTGATGGGTCGTGAGGGCAGGTTCTTTTCCGGCCTGCTGATAGGGTGTGAGGTTTTCGTCGTCTGCATTGGAATATTGTATTTTGCGGGCATCGAGGCCATGGGCAATCCAAACTCGTTGGGCGCGGTAATGGGGGTTGTGGCCGTGCCAATCTTGTTGTGGGGAACACTCGTTAGGCAAAGCTCCATGTCCTACTGGCGGCGCATCCTCCTGTATTCGCTTGCGGTGTATTTGACTTACGCGAGCCACGCGCGGGCTGGCATGTTGGCGGCCTTCGTTTCCTCGGTTGTGTTGTGCTTAGCGCTAAGAAGATACCGCATGCTGGGGAAGGGGCTTGTAATCTCGGCTGTAATCGTCGCCTCCGTGGCGATATTTCAGCCGGAAACCCTTTCTCGAGTCGCGGAAAGCTTCAAATCGGACGTTATTTTCAAGGGCCAAAATCCAGAACAGGGCGTATTTTCCTCTCGGGATGCTCCGTGGCGGGACACGATGACATCCATCAACCAACATCTCTGGTTCGGAACAGGATTTGGCACATCGGACACGGGGCAAGATCCGACCGACCGAATTGGGACGTTCTCGAGCTCCAGTGTTGCGACGGAAGAACACGGCAGCAGTTACTGGGCAATCGTATCTTGGGTAGGACTAGCTGGCATTTTGCCGTTCGCGTTGCTTATTGGAGCTTTGCTGGGGAGAATTGTTCAATCCATTCTCTGGATGTATCGAACTGCCGATCCCGCTTGGGGTTTTGTACCACTCGCGATCGTCACCTTGGCGGGGCTTGTACATGCGGGGTTCGAGGACTGGCTGTTTGCGCCGGGATATTACCTGTGTGTGTTTTTCTGGAGTTGTGCTTTCATCTTGCTTGACGAGTTCCAGTTCGCACGGTCGTATTTCATGAACTTCTCGAACCCCGGACAGACGTTCGTTAAGACAACTCCGCTGCCAGCGACGTCTACTGACGGATCTATAGCAACGAGCGTCACGCTAGAAGCAAGAATGTCAGCCACTCCTGCAAAGGTATCAGGGTCCTAAAGCGCACATCTCGAGACACGCCGGAATACGCCGCCATCGAATTGCTGAACTCGCGGCTTCTCGGGCACTCTCATGAACGAACGTCCTAGGGCCGCGCAATGTTGTGCCATCAGAAAACCGCACGGGGGAAACGGTGGATTTAAGCTGCCTGTGCTTTTGCAGCGCCGGCACTCTGCGGCTCGGGTTCCGGCGTCTCCGGCACCAACGAATCTTTTAGCCGCAAAAACTTTTCTTCGAAGAATCTACGTGACAAGTATGCCGCTCCAATTGCACCCGTACCCGCCAACACAAATCTCAGTAGCACAAGCGCGAAATGGCCGTCGGACGGAATTAATTGAGGCAGGAAATGTCGGCAAAGCCTGTCATAAACGCGAAACGCGAGGAGATGGTCAAGATATAGGCCATAGCTAATGTACCCGAAAAATCGAAGCACTGAAAGACTCACGCAGCGCCTTGCAGCTCCGCTACCCGCCAGGAGGAAAAGCAACAATACCCCTGCGAAAAACACATTAAGAATCGACAACTGCAATCCAGCACCTAATATCCGGTTTCGCGTGAGAATTCCCAAGGGTTGCCCCCCAACCGCCAGTAGGGTGGACGAACCCAAGAGCAACGCCGACACAGTTTTTGCCTGCGCCCGAGTTATGGGAGTGCGAACGAGGATCGCGAGAAGGCTCCCAGTCGCCAAACCGTCGGCGACAAACCAAGTGTACCAATCGAGTCCACCTCTCCACTGTAACGAGAAACAGACCGCCCGAAGGATTGGGACCGATACAACGATCGACGCAGAAATCAACGCGAGATGCCGCATTGTTATTTTGCGAACTACCATCGGCCATGCGATGTAGAAGTGCTCCTCTACTGCGAGCGACCACAAGGGCCCATAGTCGCACGGCACGCCGAAAAAATTCGTTAAATTCGCCAAGTACATGAAACTCAGGCCCACAAAAGCACCTGAAGCGCTCCGCAACAAAAGCAGCAGGATCAATAGGGCGTAGTAAGCTGGGAGGATGCGTAAAGCGCGCCGAGTATAAAAACGTCGATAGTAGTTTGACTTGACCTTCGAGTCTAGCAGTATGCCCGTTATCAGAAAGCCGGAGAGCACGAAAAAGAGATTCACTCCTATCCAGCCGGGTCGGGTTGCTGCCATGAACCTTCTGGCCCAGGGGCCGAATGAAAAGTTACCGTATTGCCAATAGAATCCGTGCAGCGCCACTACGCCAATGACTGCAATACCCCGCAAAGTGTCGAGTTCTGGCATAAACGGGCGTATCAGAGACTCTGGTGTTCGCCCTGTGCTTACAGATTGCGTTGACATGATGTTGCCTTGGGGTCCGATCAAGGACTGCGAGGAGGCGATTGACACATTACCTCGGCCACTGAACTAGAAAGGAGGAATTTGAATGGCCTTGATGCTCGAAATTCACAGTGTGCATTAGGGTGGGACCGGTCCCCCCTTGCTCATTTCGTCGGTTTAGCAAGGGCCGACCGTCCGGTCTGGTTCATTTTTCGCGGGCTAACGCCCCCATAGATAACAGAAAAGTCAGCAAACTCGTGAGCAACACCACGGCACAACCCAGAAGGATACTCCCTCCATTTTCTATGTAGTCGTAGCTCACGACGAGCCCGGCAATCAAGACGATGATACCGATTGCCGCGGAAACTGATGTCACCAATGTTCTCATCGCGCCGCCAGGGAATTCTCTACTCCAGAGAGTAGTCGAATGACAGACGTCCACGATTCTATACCAGAACACGGTGTCTTTTCTCGATGCAGTTCGTTCCGCTTTGCTCCCTGCTGAGCACTTCGCCCCTTCCGCGGGACGCTGGCATCCGTGGTGAGGAATATCGTTTACGGTCTACATTCCTGATCAGTGGCCGGTGCAGGAGAGCCACACGAAATCGGAAGCACTACCCACAACGTTTACCGTAGTGGCAGACGACGGTACTGCTTGACAAGATTTCGGTTCCGTCTGATCTGTACAAGAACATCCGAAGGTCTGAGCGGAATCAAAATGAAATCCGTTCGCTAAGATATGCACTGCGGCCCCCGCGTTCAAGGCTAGACGATTAGTGTAGGTCTTCGCACTTTGATTTAGAACACCAGCCTCATACAACCCAGTCGTTGATCCGAGCAATCCGCTCCAGGTCGCATCACCGAGGTAGACGTCGTCGACTAGATTGTCGGGCGTGACCGAGTTCTGACCGTATAAGCCGGGACTGCCATGCGCAACTGCGGCGTCACTCACAGTTGCTTGCAGTACTCCATTCACATAGAGCGTGAGGGTGTTCGATTGCGCCATCAGTTTCACGGTGGATGACGGAGGCACTTGCCCCCCGCTATAGAGTTGGGATTCCTTTCCATTAACGAACTTCGCAATCGCCGTTCTTCCGCTCCCCGTAATAACGCAATAAGCGTTCAGGGGCTTCGTCGTTCCCATCCGTACACAGATCCCAATTACCGAGTTGCTTGGATTGAGCTTAGCTTGAATGTACTGATCGGAAGAGAAACTCGTTGCCGAGTAATATGCGTAGGCGCGGTTGACACCATCCTCGAGAGTCAGTGATGTAAAAGACGCGTAGTTGCTTTGAAAGCGTCCCGCACCGGTCGTGCCATTGAATGGACCCGGCAGAATGCCCCAGGATCCTGAAAGGGTCGTCCAGTGCGGACCGAGGGAAATAGCAACCCAATATGAAGTGTTTGGTGGAGGCGTACTCGAGCCTGCAGCGATTGCTAGGTAGGTCACGCCTTCTTTGGTGACCAGGTTGCCAGCGCTGTAAAACGTGTTCTCGTCCCAGGGAGCCATCCATGTCGCGCCGGACGACCTCGCCGTAATCTTCATCGCCCCGGATGCAGTCCGATTGAAGTCATCAGACTGCGGCGGAGGCAGACTAAATGGCGAGCAGCCATTGCATGTGATCAGGGCATTGACTGGTGCGTCGAAAATCGTTGCGACTCTGATTTCCTTCTGATTTGAGGTGAGGCGTTCCTGCCAACCGTTTCCATCCGGCCCCGAATCAATGTACTGAGTGATGCTTGTCGGGGCTCCCAATGCCAGGCCCGCGCTGTTCAGTTTTGCGTTTGGAACATCGTTGCCAATATACGTGTCGGAAGGGTCCAGTTTCGTCCGCTTCGTCGCACTGCTTAGGTTTCCGAGTGGATCGGAGTCGACGAGCGTGATGTAGTGCCCCTGATAAACGACGGAGCCATGAGGCCTTTCAATGATCACTCGTCCTTTTGTATCGAGTAGGGAGTTTGAATTCTTCTCGTCGAGAAGAGTTACATTGCCTCCCAATGCTTGAACATACCCAATGGGATTGCGCCCAGGGAGCGCAAGCGTACTCGAGACTGGCGCGGCATCTCCCGCCAAGGAAAAGGCGCCGGCAAGTAGATTGTGGTTGTCCCATTCGAAGCGGCCGTTCCCCCCGATGACAACGCCTCCCGGCCAGAACATAGTGTCTGGAACATAGTTCGGATTTGGAGGAATGACGTCGGCGGCGCTGCTTGTCGAATGGGCAAGAGAATCCGTGAAAGTACAGGATAACCCCTCGCATTGCGGCAGATCTTTGGCCACAAGGCCGCACGACTGCGGCGAGCCTCCCAAACAATTCTCGAGCGTCGGAGTAGGGTTAATAGCCGAACTTCTCAGGATCGAGTACGTCGGGGCTCCCGCTGCGCCGCTGGGCACTCTTGGCCAGAAGATCTTCTGGGTATTTGTTGAAGGCGCGCTCTCCCCAAAGAACAGCGGTGCGCTGTTGCCCTGAAGTGGATCAGTGACCACGACCCAATAAAAATATGTCTTGGGACCTCCCGTGGAGAATTTTGGGATCGCTCCTTGCGGACCCTCACCGCCACTCCACTTTCCTTGTCCATAAACGAAAAGCCCCATTGTGCTATTCGCGCCGGAGTCCGGATTCGTACAGTTGCCACCTTCGCTGTAAACGTCGGACAGCGTTACATTGCCATACCCGCCACGTCGGTTCCCCAGCACCATTCCAAACTGGGGTTGACCCTGGACAACGCTGTCGCTGATGTGAACCGTGTTGCCACTCAGGGCCCAAATCCCGTTGGCTGCACAAGCAAGTCCGAGGTTTGCGTGCTTGATCCATAGGACCGCCGCATTCAGGAAAGGGCCCGGCGCGTATATTAGGGAGCCGCAATAAGGATGCCTGGTTGTGCATGACGAAGTCCGTCCGCTGCTGAGCGCGCCTGGGGACATACCGTCGATCACGGCGGCCTGATCATTCAGAATCGTGACACCTTCATTGAAATGCCCAGCGAACAGCGTATTGCCGCTACCGGGTTTTCCCAAATCAAACCGGCTTAACTGGAGGTTGTTTCTGTCCAGAATTGGAGCATTCAGAATGTTGATGTATCCGGGAGTCCTCGATGTGCCATAGCCTTTTCTTCCATTGTTGCAATTGTGGTCGGGATAGAAAACCTGATTCGATCCAACACCTGCGACCCGGGTCACGCCAGCATTCGTTGAGAGTGATCCGCCCCAGTAATGACTGTTATCGGTTCGGACGACATCTACGATGTCGCCTACCTTGATACCGTGCGGTACCGTTGTCGTAATCGTCGTCATCCCCGTTTGCCCCGGATCGAACCCTGAGCTGTTGTTTACGTCGCATTCTGTTGATTCAATTGGCCACCCATTGATATCCAGATCCGATACCATGCGAAGACCGTCCAGGAAAAGAGGGCCGTAATCACCAACGTCCACGCAAGAATCTCGCGTTTCGCATTCGAGCAAAGATCCTTTTGCGTCCCAAAATACATTGTTCAGCGGGATTCGAATGCTGCCCTTGACCTTATAGGCATATGCCACTCCTCCCGCGTTTCCGCCGCTGGCGGGACCCGTCACTATATAGCCGTTGCCGTTCGCGCCGTAGCCAGGTTCGCCTGCAGTCTGATTGTTGCGCTGGGCAGCCAAAGTCTCGTAAATCCCGCTCGATGCTGAGCCAATCGTGTAGCCGGGACTGTGGGAGTTACGCGGAGTGAAAGTGATCGTGCCAGAGGCTGCCCCCGGTCGACAGGTCCCCTTACCCGTCAATTGAACTGGCTCTGACAAAGGCGTCTGCAACTCTGTAATGTAGACGACTCCATAATCGTCGCGACCATCAATTCCCGATGGGCAGGGAGAGAGTGCGACTGCTGCGTCAACTCCCGCCGAGAGTGTGCCCCCTGGCTTTTGTTGCCAATCTTCTGCCGTGGTGACGAACCGAATCTTGTTCAGACTGCTGGCACGATCCCCGACAACTGGGCCATGATTTGAGTCTTGCGAAATGGCTCCTGATTTAGCATTCGCACCGTCGTCAGGAGCATGTCTCGGGATGATTGCAGCAGACTCTCCTAGAACGGGACCCTGGGCTTTCGCTATCGGCAAGACGGTTAATAACATTAAGAAAGCCAGCAGCGTTTTCACGGTAACTCTCCAGAGCTTCGGAATTAGGATTAGACCGCGGTTTCTTCAAACGCGCCGCGAGTATGGCTGACGCGGACTTGTTGAGCGGATGCCCATTTTATTAGCTATGGCCTAGCCACCCTGAAATGACAGAGCGAACAGGATGGGGCTTGCCTATCAGCCCAACCTCATCATCGGCTGGGTTCCTGAGAAAAAACTTTCGTGCCCCTTTGAATGGGCAGCTGCGACCTAGTCCGCCTGCGGCGCTTGGGAGGTATCTTAAACTGCTTTTCGCTGTTGATGCTGTTGCCGTCGGTAACTGACTAATGCCCCTACGACCCTTTCTTGCTCATCGGCGGTCATCTCGGTATAGAAGGGCAGCCGGAGGAGTCTGGCGCTCTGTTCTTCTGCTACTGGGCACTCTGCAGGACGCGCTCCGAATTTCTTCCCGGCCGCAGATGAATGAAGGGGAACGTAGTGGAACACGGCTAGGATGCCATCGCGTTTGAGATGAGAAATGAGTCCGTCACGGTCGTCGCTCGACGGCAGAACGACGTAGAACATATGGTAGGCCTGGTCGCAGGCGGGCGGGATGAAGGGGAGGCGTGCTCCGCTTTCCTCAGCCCAACTGCTTAACCGTTCAAAATAGTAATTCCAGATGCGTCTCCGTTTTTCCTGAATCAGTTCGCGGGCCTCCAGCTGCGCATAAAGAAAGGCAGCCAGCAGGTCCGACGGCAAATAGCTGGAGCCGATATCGGTCCAGGTATATTTGTCGACCATGCCACGGAAAAACTGGCTTCGATTCGTGCCTTTATCGCGGATGACCATGGCACGTTCGGCCAACTTCGCGTCGTTAATGATCAGCGCCCCGCCCTCGCCACAAGTGAAATTTTTCGTCTCATGGAAGCTCTGCGTGGCGAGGGATCCGAAGGTTCCTGTGTAACGGGACTGGAAACGCGCGAACAGAGCATGAGCATTGTCTTCTACGACAGCAATGCCGTGGCGCGCGGCTATTTGCATGATTCGATCCATGGCGCAGGGCACGCCGGCGTAGTGCACGGGGACGATGGCTTTGGTCTTGCTCGAGATGAGCGATTCAAGGCGGGTCTCGTCTAGGTTCAGTGTGTCGGGACGAATGTCGGAGAAAACGATCCGCGAACCGCGCATAGCAAACGCGTTGGCGGTGGACACGAATGTAAAGGAAGGGACAATGATCTCGTCTTCGCGGCCGCAGTCGAGCAGCAGGGCTGCCATCTCAAGCGCGTGGGTGCAGGAGGTGGTGAGCAGAGCCTTGTTGATTCCCAGTTGTCTTTCGAGCAGGGCGTGGCACTTCTTGGTGAAGGGGCCGTCGCCGGAAGCATGTCCGTTGGCGATCGCTTCGGAGATGTATCGGTACTCATTGCCCGCAAGGCATGGGCGATTGAATGGAATCGAGAAACTCATAGTTTTTTAAGAATGAACAACTTTTGGGTACCATAGTCGCCGGCGGCCGGCAGTGCAGCGAACCAGCGGTTCCACTCCGCAGTGGGGTCAGCTACGTCGACGTTTGCCTTTATCGCTCGGCAAAATAGGGGCTTCAAAACGCGCGTTCCGACGTAGTAGGTGCTCGCAAAATCGGATAGCTTCGCCAGTTTAGCCTCATCTGCAACGGCCGCGATCACTTGATCCTGATCCACGTATTGATTGAAGGCGGGCATGGGGATGTCGTCTAGGCCCCATTCAGCGCGGAACGCATTGAGGCGTTTCCAACCCTGCAAAGTCGCCTCGGAAAGCAACAACAGACCTCCCGGCTTCAAGACACGGAGACATTCGCGCAATCCGCAAAGTTGGCGCTCCCAGTTTCCGAGGTTAATTAGCACGCGCACGACAATGACTTTGTCGTAGGCGTTCGACGGCTCCTTCAACTGGGTGATATCGCCGACATCGAATTCAACCGATCCAGCTAACTTGCTCTCGATGGCAGGCAGGCGGTCACGCGCCTGCTCGATCATTTTAGGAATGTAGTCCAGGCCGCGAAGGTTGATGCGGCGGGCTTGAGCAAATTGCACCGAGGAATATCCATTGGCACAGCCCACATCGAGGACTCGGTCGCCGTCCGAGAGGTGCTTAGTGATCTCGGCGATTTCCAAGTCGATCACGCGATGGTCAGACCATGAGGCCGACGGCGATTGTCCGTGCTCGTGGGCTTGCCGGGTCCAGTATTCGAAGACTTCGCTTTGATTCAACCGGGTCGTCATCAGAACGAAACCGCCTCGCTGTCGTTCACAGTTTTGTCTGCCACGTCTGGATCCCGCACAACGTATGGGGGCTTTTGCATGGTGCGAAAGTGCATACGCGCCAGGTACTCCCCGATAATACCTAGGGCGAAGAGCTGTGCGCCGGAAAATAGAGCAATGATAGACGCCAGGAATGGAAACCCAGGCACCGGATTGCCGCTTATGAAGTACCGGGCGATCACGTAAGCGAGTATGAAGAACCCGAACAAAGTGAAGACGAACCCGATCATGCTAGCGATCTGAAGGGGCATGGTGCTGAAACCGGTCATCATGTTCATGGCGTGAGTCATCAACTTGCCGAGTGTGTATCCGGAAACACCCTGCTGACGCGGCTTGTGATTGACGGACACGGCTGCGAAACGGTTGGTGCCCCAAGTGAGGAGTACGTCGATGGAGACAAAAGAGGCCTCGTAGCGCACGAAAGCCTTGGCAACCTGAGAGCGAAATGCGCGAAACGCACTGACTTGGCGCGCGATTTCAGCTCCCATGACATTTTGCAAAGCGAGCTTGGTGGTCCATGAGGCCAGATTGCGCCCGAGCCCATGTTGCTCCTGAAGCGGCGTGCCATACACGACGTCATAGCCCTCGCCGAGCTTGGCCAGCAGCTTGGGGATTTCCTCGGGGGGGTGCTGTAGATCATCATCGATTGTTACGACCACGGAGTAGCGAGCTGCGCGGATGCCGCACAGTAGGGCATTATGCTGCCCGTAGTTGCGCATGAGGTTGATGGGACGAATCCAGGAGGATTGGCGGGCCAGATCGCAAATGACATCCCAGCTGCGGTCGGGGCTGGCGTCATTGACGAGGATAAGTTCGAATTCTTCGGCGATGGCAGTGAACACGGAGTGCAATCGCCGGACCAACTCGATAAGAATGCCTTCACTGCGGTAGACAGGGATCACGACGGACAAGCTGAGCAATGCGGTGGGTGTGTCTTTGCCGCTAGTCCCAGGAATAGGCATCGCGAGGACCCTCAACCCCGGGCAACGAACACTATGCCGAGTACCATCGCAGCAAGCCCGGCCAGCTTTTGAAGCGACAGAGTTTCGCGAAAGAAAAAGAAAGCGCCGAGCGTGACCAGACCGTAGGTCAAGCTAACGAAGATGGGATAGCAAACCGCTAACTTTTGCGTAGAGAGTACTTGAATCCACAAAAGGGCAGCGCCCCCCGCCATCAGAAATCCGGTAGTGAAAACTGGTTGCGCTCCGACGCGTAGGAAATACCCCATCGAAAATGTGAATGGCCCTGCACGGCCGATTCCATATTTCATAAGCATGTTGGAGGCGGCCATGAGAGCGGCCGTGCCCAGCAGCAGGGCATATCCGTTAGCATTCATCCTGGTCCCCTTAAATTGCGAGTCTCATTTTCGCTGACCCAAGCCAGCAGAAAAAAACGCCAGTTTCGGTGAGTGAAGTGAAGGGCAGTAATACGGTAACACAAATGCCACGTCACTCACGGCTTCCATCGTACCTCGAAGCTGCCTGCCTGATCGCTATTCGGGAATTCGTGTTCGAACGCACCTCTGAGATCGTCGGCCACACGGCCGGAGGCGAGCGGATCACGGTTCAAGACCACGAGATTGATGTTGTGGGCGTGGATGGTGTTCAAGATCCGTTTCGTGCGGTCTGGAGAAGCATCCCAGAAATCGAAGAAATAGCGGGTGGGATTGCGAAACCCGGAAAGGAAATAAACTTCCGGACAATCGGGTGTGGCGAAAATGAATTCGCCGCGGGTGTGCTGCCGAATAATCCCGGTTAGCTTCTCGTAGATAAACGCCCGTGATGGAGATGTACGTATACCGGCGGTGCGAGTCAAATTCACCTTGACGGTTTGTTCATCGGCTTGGTATTGACCGCCGATGTTATAGACGAAGCCGGGAGTGACGTCGAGCACGACGTAAAGCAGCAGAAAACAGTAAGTTCCCACGAGAAACCAGC
>Ga0335078_10016588_pt1 | contig 10934 bp, 11 predicted proteins | sample Lox_Sample_32_FD_206711 | JGI IMG/M metagenome (GOLD analysis project Ga0335078, IMG submission 206711) | Soil microbial communities from Loxahatchee National Wildlife Refuge, Florida, United States - Lox_Sample_3.2 | ecosystem: Environmental > Terrestrial > Soil > Wetlands | place: USA... | reverse complement strand
TGCGGGACGACCTCGTCCGTGAGGGTTTCGCGGCGAGCGAGTTCGAGAGGGTGCACAATCCCGCCGGCCTCGACATCCGAGCTCACACTCCGGAGGAGATCGCGCTCAGCGTCGCGGCAGAGATCGTGCGCGCGGTGCGCGGTCGCCCGAGGTCGGAGTCGGCCTCTCCCACTCCCGAGATGGCTCCCACACGGGTCGTGGACCCGGTCTGCCAGATGGAGGTGAACCCGGCGACGACGGTCCTGAGAGCGGACCACGCGGGTACGACCTACTACTTCTGTTCCGAGGGGTGTCAGCGTCGGTTCCGGGAGAGTCCGACCACGTTCGTCACCGCGTGACCGCGGGGAAGCCGAGATCAGTTCTCGATCGCGTTCCGGGCCCCGGGCTCGGTCGTGGAGAGGAAGGTCACCGAGCCGACCTCGGTGCGGCCGGACGGTCGCAGCGCCTCGACGGCGTGGCCGAGGAGCTCGTACGCGGCGTCCTCGGCCTCCGACACGTCGTCCCCGGAGCTCTCCCCGCGGACGAAGACGCGCAACACCCCGCGTTCGATGCCGAGGAGGACGTAACCGACCCCGTCCCTCCGGGCCCAGGCGAGGAGACGCCCTCCGGGCCGGTCGACCACGCCGACCCAGCGGAGCGAACCGAACCAACGGCCGGAGAGTCGGCCCAGTACCGATTCGGGCAGGGCGCCGGGCGGAAGGTCGACGCGGGCGATGGGGCGGAGGTCGGAGGGGAGGTTCGGAGAGCTGCCGACCGGCTCGCCGAGGGCCCGGTACCCGTCCGGGGACCGCTCCACGAGTCCCTCGCGCTCGAGGCGACGCAGCGACCGGGAGAGCGACTCCGGATGAGCATGGAGCACCCGACGAAGGCCACTGAAGGCGATCCTCCCCGGCAGGCCCTGCAACGTCAGCAGGATCTTTTCGTCGAGCCCTCCGGAGGGCATCGCCTCCGGCGCTTCCCGTATCGAGGTCATTCGCTTCTGTATCGGGTCGGGCGCTCTTAAACGGCCAGTAACGCGGCCGTTACCAGCTCCACTGGCGCCTCCGCCGGGTCGCGAGAGTGACCGGAGTTCGGGCGACCCGGTCAATATCCTCCTCCGCGAGGTAGGCCGTTCGGAACCAACGTTCCCAGGAAAGATCCATGAGCGAAACCGAGAGCGACGGCGCGTCGGGCGGAACGAACTTTGGGCCGTGGGTCTGGTCGGCCTACCGAGCCTACAACGAGCTCCTGCGAGAGAAGGTCAAGAAGCGATTCGAGGCCCAGGAGGGTCCGTGGATGGACAAGCTCGCCGACCTCCTCGTCGAGGTCGTCAACGCCCGATGGGAGGGTGGGCGCAAGAAGGAGAAGGAGCTGGAGGCGCTGTACCGGCGGCTCGAGCAGCTTCTCTCGGAGTGAGGACCATGGAGATCCCTCTTCCCCTTCATCCGATGCCGTCCCCTCCCTCGGGGCCGGAGCCGATGCTGCCCGGTCACCGGGCCCGCGCGTAGGCCGCGCCGCGGAGCGACGGACGATGCCGCTCAGCGAGTTCGAGCACCGGATCACCGCCGCAGTGGAAGCGGTCGGTCCGAGCGTCGCCGGGATCGAGAGCCTTCACCTCGGCCGCCGTCGGGGCGGCTCACCGTTCGGTGCCCCGGCACGAGCGACGGCGGTCGTGATCGATCGCGCCGGGTACCTCATCACGAACCAGCACGTCGTCGACGGCGCCGCCCGCTTGCGGGTCCATCTCCCGGACGGCCGCGAGCTGGACGGTGAGGTCGTCGGCGGCGACGAACCAACGGATGTCGCGGTCGTGCGCGTCGACGGGATCGACGTTCCGCCCGCCCGGCTCGGTGCCTCCGAGGAGCTCCGGGTCGGCCAGCTCGTCCTCGCGGTCGGCCACGCGCTGGGGCTTCCCGGCGGCCCGACCGTGTCGGTCGGGGTCGTGAGCGCCCTCGGTCGACCCCTTCCCGGCAGTGACTTCATTTTCGAAGGGCTCATCCAAACGGATGCGGCGATCAACCCCGGCAACAGCGGAGGCCCCTTGGTGGACCTCGAAGGGAACGTCGTGGGGATCAACTCGGCGATGGTCCCGTTCGCCCAGGGTGTCGGCTTCGCCCTCCCGATCCACGCCGTCGCCCGGATCGCGGACGAGCTTCGAACGCACGGGCGCGTCGTGCGGCCGTGGGTCGGGGTCATGGTCGCCGAGCTGGGGCCCGACCTTGCGCGACAGTACTCGCTCGCCCCGTGGTCGGGACTGCTCGTCGCCGAGGTCGTCCCGCGCTCCCCCGCGCACCGGGCCGGGATCCGTCCGGGCGACCTCGTTCAGCGTGTCGGACCGTTCGAGGTCCGCCGCGTGCGCGACCTCCTCGAGTCGCTCGGGAAGTTCCCCGTCGGGTCGGAAGTCCCCCTCGGGCTCGAGCGCCGCGGCGCTCCGCTGACGGTCAGCGTGCCGCTCCAGGAGAATCCCGAGGCGCTCGCGGCCCGCGGCTAGAGCGGGACGCGCGTTCCCACCCGGGTCGCGGGTCGTCGACCTTACCCGGGTTTCTCTCCGCCGTGGAGGACCTGCCAGACCTTCCACGGATGGACCGGAATGTCGATGTGCTCGATGCCGTACGGGCGCAGCGCGTCGACGATCGCGTTCACGATCGCCGGAGGCGCCCCCACGGTCGCGGACTCGCCGACGCCCTTCGCCCCGATCGGATGGTGCGGGGACGGCGTCACCGTCTTGGCGGTCTCCCAGTTGGGCGTCTCGACCGCGGTCGGGACGAGGTAGTCCATGAACGTCCCGCCGTGGATGTTCCCGTCGGCGTCGTACTGGATCTCCTCGAGGAGCGCCGGGGCGAAGCCCATCGTCAGACCGCCGTGGATCTGGCCGTCGACGATCATCGGGTTGATGATCGTGCCGCAGTCGTCGACAGCGACGAACCGCCGGACCTTCACCTGACCCGTCTCCTTGTCGATGTCGACGACGCAGATGTAGCTCCCGAACGGGTACGTCATGTTCGGCGGGTCGTAGTAATCGACCGCCTCGAGCCCGGCCTCGACCCCCTTCGGGTGGTTCGTGTACGCCGCGAACGCCACCTCCTGCATGGTCTTGGATTTCCCCGGAACGCCTTTGACGTGGAACGCGTAGTCCTTCCACTCGACATCGTCCGGGCTGACCTCGAGCAGGTGCGCCGCGATCTTCTGCGCCTTCTCGCGGATCTTGCGGGCCGCCATCGACGCGGCCGCACCGGCGGTGGGGGTGCTGCGGCTCGCGTACGTGCCGAGTCCGTAGGGCGCGGTGTCGGTGTCCCCTTCCTCGACCCGGATGTCGTCGGCCGGGATCCCGAGCTCCTCGGCGAGGATCTGGGCGTACGTGGTTTCGTGGCCCTGGCCCTGGGACTTCGTGCCGAACCGCGCGATCACCTTGCCCGTCGGGTGGATCCGGACCTCGGCCGAGTCGAACATCTTGATGCCGAGGATGTCGAACGTCTGGGAGGGGCCGGCACCCACGATCTCCGTGAAGCTCGAGATCCCGATCCCCATCAGCTCCCCTCGCGCGCGCTTCTCCGCCTGCTCGCGGCGGAGTCCCGCGTAGTCGATGATCTCCATCGCCTTGCGGAGGGCGCCGGCGTAGTTTCCGCTGTCGTAGGTCCAACCGAGCGCGGACTTGTACGGGAACGCCTCGGGCGGGATGAAGTTCTTGAGACGCAGCTCCGCCGGATCGACGTTCAGCTTGTGGGCGAGGATGTCCATCATCCGTTCGATCGTGTACACCGCTTCGGTCACCCGGAACGAACACCGGTAAGCGATCCCGCCCGGCGGCTTGTTCGTGTACGCGGCGTCGACCTCGACGAACGCCTTCGCGAACGGGTAGGAGCCGGTGATGATGTGGAACAGTCCCGCGGGGAACTTCGACGGATTCGCCGCGGCGTCCGTGTAGCCGTGGTCGGCGAGCGTCTTCACGCGGAGCGCGGTGACCGTGCCGTCCGCCGTCGCGCCGACCTCCGCGTGGATGTGGTAATCGCGCGCGAACGAATCGGCCTGCAGGTTCTCCGACCGGTCCTCGATCCACTTGACGGGGTGGCCGGTCTTGATCGACGCGACCGAAGCGATGACGTATCCCGGGTAGACCGGGACCTTCCCACCGAACCCCCCACCGATATCCGGCGAGATCACGCGGATGTTCTGCTCGGGGAGTCCGGTGACGAGGGCGAACACGGTCCGGATGGCATGGGGCGCCTGGGTCGTCATCCAGATCGTGAACCGTCCCGAGACGGAGTCCATATGCGCGATGCACCCGCACGTTTCCATCGAAGAGACGTGGATCCGCGGAATGTAGAGGTCCTGGCTGACGGTGACGGCGGAACCGCCGAGCGCGGCGTCCGTTCCTGACTTGTCGCCCGTCTCCCAGTGCCAGATGTGGTTCGACTTCTCCGCCCGGTCGGTCCGGATCACCGGCGCGTTCGGCTCGAGGGCCTTGAACGGGTCGACGACCACCGGCAACGGCTCGTAGTCGACCTCCACCGCGGCCGCCCCGTCCGCCGCAGCGTACCGGCTGTCCGCGACGACGGCCGCGACCTCTTGGGCCTGGTACATCACGGTGTCGACGGGGAGCACCATCTGCTTGTCCGACATCAGCGTCGGCATCCATGCGAGCCCGGCCGCCTCGAGGTCCTTTCCGGTGATGACAGCGAGGACCCCGGGCACCTTGAGCGCCTTGTCGGTCCGGATCGCCGTGATCTTCGCATGGGCGTACGGGCTGCGGGTGATGTCGAGGTACAGCATCCCGGGCAACTTCACGTCGTCGACGTAGTTCCCCTTCCCGCGAATGAAGCGGGCATCCTCCTTTCGAAGGATCGATTGGCCGAGCCCGCCCTTCACATGCGGAGTCGCGTCCGCGCTCATGCGCTTCCTCCGGCCGGTGGGGCCTGCATCTTCTTGCCGGCCGCTTTGATCGCCTTCACGATGTTCACATACCCGGTGCAGCGGCACAGGTTGCCGCGGATCGCGTCGCGGATCTCGGCTTCCGAAGGGTTCGGGTTACGCTCCAAAAGTGCGGTCGCCGTCATCATCATTCCCGGAGTGCAGAAGCCGCACTGCAGCCCGTGCTCCTCGTAGAACGACTGCTGGACCGCGGAGAGCTTGCCCCCTACTTCGAGGCCCTCGACGGTGCGGACCTGCCGGCCGTTCGCCTGCACGGCGAGCACCGTGCACGACTTGACCGGCTTCCCATCGAGATGGACGGTGCAGGCACCGCAGTTCGTGGTGTCGCATCCGACGTGCGTGCCGGTGAGACCGAGGACCTCCCGAAGGAAGTAGACGAGCAGCGTGCGCGGTTCCACCTCGGCCGTGTACATCTGGCCGTTGACCGAGACCTGGATCCGGGCCACCGGCCCTCCCCCCGACATCAGGGAGGCGGCCGGGGAGACGGGTCGAGCCGCAGCGGCCATGGTTCAAGCACCTCCCTTCGCGCGGGCGACCGCCCGCACGAGCACGCGATGGGTGAGCACGCCGGCCATCGCCCGCTTGTACTCGGCCGGTCCGCGGAGGTCGGTCGACGGTTGCGCCTCTGCCTGCGCGAGCATGGCGGCCTGCTGCAGATGCGCCTCGTCGGCCGGCTGACCGACAAGCGAAGCCGAGGCCTTGGCGGCGTGGATCGCGGTGGGCCCGAGACCGGTGAGCCCGATCGAGGCGTGGGAGACCGCTCCCGCCTCCGTGAGAACGAGGCTGACCCCGGCTCCGGCCATCGCGAAATCGCCGACCCGCTTCTCGATCTTGTGATACGCGCTCCCCTGACGCGCAACCGGCTTCGGGATCCGGACCTCCACGAGCATCTCGGTCGGCTCGACGGCCGTGACGAAGGTGTCCTTGTAGAATTGCGCGGCGGGGACCGTGCGGTGGCCGTTCGGTCCGTGCAGCGACATCTCCGCCCCGAGCGCGATCATGCAGGCGGGGAGGTCGTTTCCCGGGTCGCCGTGGCATACATTGCCGCCGACGGTGCCGAGGTTGCGGACCAACGGGTCCGCGATCTCCTGGGCGGCGTCGGTGAGGATCGGGTAACTCTTTCGTAGCAGGGCCGACTCGAGGAGCTCGCCCGTCCGGGTCGTCGCGCCGATCTTGAGGTGGTTCCCCTCCTCCCGAAGGTACGCGAGTCCGGGGATCCGATTGATGTCGACGAGCACCGACGGCGCGGCGAGTCGCAGCTTCATCAATGGGATCAGGCTATGGCCGCCCGCGAGCACCTTCGCCTCGCCGTTGAACCGGCTCAGCAGGGCCACTGCGTCGTCGACGGAGTTCGGCGCGTAGTACTCAAATTGCGGAGGAAACATCGCTACTCCTGGGGAGGGCTCCCGGCGTCGGGAACGACTCCTCAACTATATCCCTTGCGAGAGCGTAACACGACGCAGGCTGGTCATCGCGCTGCCGGACCCCCTCGGGGGCCGGCCGTGGTCTATAAACGGGAACAACGATGGAGGGGAAACGGATGCTCTCCGACGCGTTCGGGCGGGTGGTCACCGACATCCGCATCAGTGTCACCAAGAGGTGCAACTTCGGCTGCGTTTACTGCCATGACGAGGGTCTCGGCCCCGTCGCGCGGCCGCGGGCGGCGCACGGGGAGGAGATGACCCCCGCCGAAGTGGAGCGCCTCGTCGTCGTCGCACGCGAGCTCGGGATCCGGTCGGTCAAGTTCACAGGCGGCGAGCCGCTGGTCCGGTCCGACCTCGAGGAGATCATCGACCGAACGGTCCGCCACCTCCCCGACGTCTCGCTCACGACCAACGGTTCGATGCTCGAGTCGCGCGCGGAGAGCCTGCGCGACGCGGGGCTCAAGCGGGTCAACGTCTCCGTCGACACGACCGACCCCGACGAGTTCCGCTCGATCCGTAAGGGGTCGCTCGCCCCCGTCCTGCGCGGCATCAAGGAGGCGCTGCGGGTCGGCCTGAAGCCCGTGAAGCTCAACATGGTCGTCTTCCGCCGCACGCTGACCAACATCCCGCACATGATCGATTTCGTCGGCGCGACCGACGGGCTCAAGCTGCAGTTGATCCAGTTCATGCCCGAGCTCGTCGACCATCGGGACTGGATGGTCGATATTCAGAGCGTCAAGCGATGGCTCGAGGAACATTCTTCGAGCATCCTCGTCCGGGAGATGCACCACCGTCGCGTGTACATCGTGCATGGGGCGGAGGTCGAAGTGGTCGACCCGGTGTTCAACCCCGAGTTCTGCTCACACTGTCATCGCATCCGCGTGACGCACTCGGGCGAACTGAAGGGATGCCTCAACCGGAAGGACGACCTGATCCCGACGCGGGGGCTGGACGACGACGCTCTCCGGGAGGCGTTCCGGCGCGTGATCACGACCCGGGTGCCGTACTACGGCGGGTACGTCACCGATTTCCCTCGTCGCACCCCGGCCGCTGAGCCACCGCCCGAACTTCCCCGCGCGGACCCCTCGCGCGTCACGGCATGAGCGGGCCTGGGGCGACGCTCACCGACTCCGTCGACTCGGTCGTCGCGGCGCTCTCCGGCCAGCAGTACGTGACCGACCGCGGCCTCGCGACCGCGGTCTTCCTCGCCGCTCGCCTCGAAAAACCGCTCCTCCTCGAGGGGGAACCGGGGTGTGGAAAGACCGAGATCGCGAAGGCCCTCGCCGCCGCGTCCGGCGCGGAGCTGATCCGGCTCCAGTGCTACGAGGGGCTGGACGCGGCGACCGCGCTCTACGAGTGGGATTACCCTCGACAGCTCCTCACCATCCGGCTCCACGAGCGTGACCGGACGACGGCCGAGCTCGAATCCGAGATCTACACCGAGCGCTTCCTTCTACGACGCCCGCTCCTCCGGGCGCTCGAGGGGACCGGGCCGGTGCGCCCCGTTCTGCTCATCGACGAGCTCGACCGTGCCGACGAGGAGTTCGAGGGACTGCTGCTCGAGGTCCTCTCCGAGTTCCAGGTCACGGTCCCCGAGATCGGCACCATCCGCGCGGCGACGGTCCCGCTCGTCATCCTCACCTCGAACCGCACGCGGGAGCTGGGGGATGCGATCAAACGTCGATGTCTCTACGCCTACATCGGATACCCGTCCCCGGAGAAGGAGGTCGAGATCCTCCGCAAGAAGGTCCCCGAACTGTCGCTGCACTTCGCCCAGTCGATCGCGCAGTTCGTGGCCCGGCTGCGCGCCCGCGACGATCTCGCGAAGCGTCCGGGCGTCGCGGAGACCCTCGATTGGGCAAGCGCCCTGCTCGCGCTGCACGAGAACTCGGTCCGCGCCGAGACCGCGGTCGAGACGCTGGGCCTCCTGCTGAAGGACGCCCGCGACCTAGAGACGTACCGCAAAGAGCGGGTCGCCGAGCTGCTCGCCTCCCCATGAGCCCGCAGCCCGCGACCCCGGCTCTCGAACGCCGGTTCACGGCCCGGCTGCAGGGATTCCTCGACCGACTGCGCGACGAAGGACTCCGTACCGGGGTCGGGGCCGGCGTCGACCTGAGCCGTGCGCTCGACGCCCTTCCGCCTCTCGACCGGTCCGCGTTCCGCGAAGCGTGCCGGACGACGCTCGCCAAGTCGCCCGGGGAGCTCGCGGTCATCGACCGGGTGTTCGACGAGTACTTCGGTCTCCTCGGTGCGCCGGTGCCTCCCGCATCCGAGGAAGGAAAGCTTCCGTTCGGCCGGGACCGAGGCGGCCGCGCGCCGTCCCGTCCCCGTGCGCCGGAACCCGAGAGGGACGACGCCGAGGAGGAGCTTCATGGGCGGTTCAGTCCGGCGGCTCCGGCCCCCGAGGTCCGGGCGCCTGCGATCTCGCCGGACCGGCTCCGCGGGTACCGCTCCGGAGCGCGTCGATTTCGGCGAGCGGTCGCCACCCTTCCCGGACGTCGTTGGAAGGCGCATCCGTCCGGCACCGTCGACCTGCGTCGGACGGCCCGGGCGGGATTGCGCTCCGGAGGCGAATGGATGGAGCTGGCTCGAAGGGCCCGAGCTGCGCGGCGCGCCGACCTGGTGATCCTCTGGGATGTCAGCGGGTCGATGCGGGAGCACACGGCGGAACTGTTCGGCCTGGTGTACGCCCTCCAGCGGGTCGTGCGCCGAACACGCGTCTTCGCCTTCGGTCACGAGCTCGTCGAGGCCGGCGCCGCGCTCTCCGGGAAGCCCGCCGTGCGCGCCTGGCCCGAGCTCGCCCATCGGATCCGCCCGACCGGCGGAGGGACGCGGATCGCGCACTGCCTCGCGGAGTTCCGTCGCCGTTACGGAAGCGAGCTCCGCCGGACCTCGACCGTGCTCGTCCTCAGCGACGGATGGGACCTGGGTGACGCCGGGGCCCTCGCGGACGAGCTTCGGAGACTGCGGGGCCAGGTCCACCGCCTGGTGTGGGTGAACCCGTACGCCGCCCATGCCGGCTTCCAGCCCGCGACCGCGGCGCTCAAGGCCGCCCTCCCGTTCATCGACGCGATCACGAGCCCGGAGGACTTCCCCAACCCTCACGGACCCGCCGCCCGAGACCGCCGTACCGTTTCCGTGGGTCTCCGACTCGGAACGGAAACCTAAATCCCCGGCGCGCCTCCCGAACCGTGCCTGCGGGGCCGGATCTTCATGCACGTCGAGGGAACGTTCGGAGTGCACCGCGACCGGGATGCGGTCTTCGCCTTCTTCACCAACGCGCGCGAGCTCGTGGACTGCCTCGACGACCCCCACACGGTGGAGGTGACCGACCCGCGTCACTTCTCGGGGACGATCACGACCGGTGTCGCGTTCATCCGGGGGACGTTCCGCATGACGGGCGAGTACACCGAATCCCGCTCCCCCGACCGCGTTGCGGCCAAGATCCATGGAGTCGGCCTAGGGAGCGGCGTCGACGCGGTGATCACGACCGACCTCTCCGGAGCGCCGGACGGCGTAACGACGGTCCGGTGGTCGGCCGACATGACGTTCTCCGGCCCGGTCGCGTCGGTCGGGGAACGCATCATCCGCGGCACGGTCGACAAGAAGGCGCAAGGTCTCTTCGAGAACGCCCGCCGCCGTCTGGAAACCGGCCCCTCCTAGGCCGGCCGCGCCCGCCGGTGGCGCATCGCCCCTCCCCCGGCCCCATTATGGTCGCGGGCTGCGTGTCGGTTCCGAGGGACTCCGGCCGATGACCGTCGATTTCGTGCTGAAGAAGGCGCCGAGCTACCGTATCGCGAACGTCCGCTGGACCGGCCCGTGGAGCGACCGCGAGATCCGCAAGCGCTTCGAGTCAGTGGAAACGTGGGCGAAGGCCCATGGGCTCCGTACCGGGCGGTGGATCTTCCGGGAGCCGGCAGACCGGGTGTGGGATGCCGGGATCGAGGTTCGCGGAGCCGCCCGCTCCGAAGGGCGGGTCAAGGTCCAAACGCTTCCGGCCACCATGGTCGCAAGCGTGCGCTTCGACCCGGACGTCGTGTCACCGCGGGTGGTCTACCACGGGGTTACGGACTGGCTGCGCTCGCTTCGTCGGGAGAAGGAGATCCGCTCCGCAGGGGCTTACCGGGAACTCTACGACGGAAACCCGTGGCGGGAGAAGCGGTCCTGGGCGAACACCGAGATCCAGGTGGTCGTGCGAAGGTAATCGGACGGCTCGTTAGCCCCGCGGCACGCGGGCCGACGGCACCCCGACTCCCGCCGCGGGGTCATACTTCCCGTACTTCGTCGCGATGACCTCCGCGAGGATCGCGACCGCGATCTCCGCGGGAGTGCGCGCGCCGATGTCGACGCCGATCGGGGCGTGAAGTGCCGCGAGGAACGACGCCGAAACGCCCGCGGCCCGGAGCTCTTCCCGGTCCTTCTCCACCCGCCGCCGGCTTCCCAGCATCCCGACGTACCGTGCCGGTGCCGAGGCGACCGCACGCAGCACGGCGACATCGCGTTCCCCCTTGGTGAGCACGACGACCGAGTCGTGGCGACCGATCGCGAGGGTGGCGGTGTCCGGCATGGGGGCTGCGATGACCCGGTCGGGCTTCGCGCGCA
>Ga0335078_10016587_pt1 | contig 10934 bp, 6 predicted proteins | sample Lox_Sample_32_FD_206711 | JGI IMG/M metagenome (GOLD analysis project Ga0335078, IMG submission 206711) | Soil microbial communities from Loxahatchee National Wildlife Refuge, Florida, United States - Lox_Sample_3.2 | ecosystem: Environmental > Terrestrial > Soil > Wetlands | place: USA: Florida... | reverse complement strand
TTCCCCGCTCGCGCCCGCTTGCCTCTGGCCGCTTGGTGGACTACCGTAACCACAACATCTAGTACTTACACCGTTGTGTTTTTTCCACAAGTTGTGTTCACAGGTAAACTAGACAGTGAACACACGCGGTGGGCCAGGGAGGTGATCGCGTGCATTGCCCCTTCTGCCGCAACCCGGACAGCCGGGTCATCGACAGCCGGACGGCCGACGAAGGCGCCGCGATCCGGCGTCGGCGGTCGTGCCCGGAGTGCGGGCGGCGGTTCACCACCCAGGAGACGGTCATCTTGATGGTGGCCAAGCGCAGCGGTGTCACCGAGCCGTTCACCCGGGACAAGATCATCCGTGGCGTGCAGCGCGCGTGCCAGGGACGGCCGGTCAGCGAGGACAAGCTGGCGATCCTGGCCCAGCAGGTGGAGGAGACCATCAGGGCCCGCGGGCTGGGCGAAGTCCCCTCGCATGAGGTGGGCCTGGCCATCCTGGGCCCGCTGCGGGATCTGGACGAGGTGGCCTACCTGAGGTTCGCCTCGGTCTACCGAGGGTTCGAGTCGCTCGCCGACTTCGAGGATGAGATCGCGGCCCTGCGCCAGGGCCTCCGGGACGCCGCCAGCGCCGACACCACGGCCGCGGCGGGCCCGGAACCGGCGTCCTAAGGGCGGCACCAGAAGTAGTCATCGTTGCCAACGGCCATGCAGGGCCTGTCAGGGATCCGGACAGATCCCGGAAGGGGGACACCAAATGACGGAGACGGTGAGCGGAGCGACGACCCGCAAGGGGAAGGCCGCCCAGGCCAGGCCGGCCGGGCGTAACCGCCTCACGATCGGGCGCATCCACACCACTCCCGGCGTGCACCCCTACGACCAGGTGACCTGGGAGCGCCGGGACGTCGTGATGACGAACTGGCGGGACGGCTCGGTCAATTTCGAGCAGCACGGCGTGGAGTTTCCCGACTTCTGGTCGGTGAACGCCGCCAACATCGTGACCACCAAGTACTTCCGCGGCGCGGTCGGCACGCCGCAGCGCGAGTGGAGCCTCAAGCAGCTCATCGACCGGGTCGTCGGCACCTACGAGAAGGCGGGCCAGGAGCACGGCTATTTCGCCACCGACCAGGACGCCGAGATCTTCGGGCACGAGCTGCGCTACGCCCTGCTCCACCAGATCTTCAGCTTCAACTCCCCAGTCTGGTTCAACGTAGGCACTGCTTCCCCGCAACAAGTTTCCGCGTGTTTCATCCTTGCCGTTGACGACACCATGGACTCCATCCTGGAGTGGTACCGGGAAGAAGGCCTGATCTTCAAGGGCGGGTCCGGCTCAGGCGTCAACCTGTCCCGGATCCGGTCGAGCAAGGAGCTGCTGTCCTCCGGTGGCACCGCGAGCGGGCCGGTCTCTTTCATGCGCGGCGCCGACGCCTCTGCGGGCACGATCAAGTCCGGCGGCGCTACCCGGCGCGCGGCCAAGATGGTCGTCCTCGACGTCGATCACCCGGACGTGGCCGAATTCATCCAGACCAAGGCCCGCGAAGAGGATAAGATCCGCGCGCTCCGCGACGCCGGGTTCGACATGGATCTCGGCGGCAAGGACATCGTCAGCGTCCAGTACCAGAACGCCAACAACTCGGTCCGGGTCTCCGACGAGTTCATGCGCGCCGTGGAGGAGGGCAAGGAGTTCGACCTGCTGGCCCGCCGCACCGGTGAGGTCGTCGAGCGGGTCGACGCCAGAAAGCTGATGCGCTCCATGGCCCAGGCGGCGTGGGAGTGCGCCGATCCCGGCATCCAGTACGACGGCACCATCAACGACTGGCACACCAACCCCGAATCGGGACGAATCACCGCAAGTAATCCGTGCTCGGAGTACCTCAGCCTTGACAACTCGTCCTGCAACCTGGCCAGTATCAACCTGCTCAAGTTCCTCCGCGATGACGACACCTTCGACGCTGAGCGGTTCCGCAAGCTCACCGAGCTGATCATCATCGCGATGGACATCTCCATCAGCTTCGCGGAGTTCCCCACAGAGAAAATCGCCGAGATCACCCGGGCCTACCGCCAGCTCGGCATCGGCTATGCCAACCTGGGCGCGCTGCTGATGGCCACCGGCCACGCCTACGACTCCGAGGGCGGCCAGGCCATCGCCGCCGCGATCACCTCGCTGATGACCGGCACCGCCTACAAGACCTCGGCCGAACTAGCCGCCGCCGTCGGCCCCTACGACGGCTACGAGCGCAACGCCCGGCCGCACAAGCGGGTCATCCGCAAGCACGCGGACGCCAGCGAGCGCATCCGCCCGGTCGGCACCATCGAGCGGGAGATCCTCGACCTGGCCAACCAGACCTGGCAGGAGTGCATCGAAGCAGGCGAGGCCAACGGCTACCGGAACGCACAAGCCTCGCTACTCGCCCCGACTGGCTGCCTAACTGCGGACACCCTGGTCACCACCGACCGTGGACTCGTCCGTCTCGGCGAGATCGGTGACGTCTACGGCGACCGCTGGCAGGACCTGAACCTCACCGTTTCCACCGATGAAGGCCCGCGCCAGGCCACGAAGTTCTTCGTCAACGGCGAGGAGCCGACCCGCCGTATCCGCACCGAAGGCGGCTACAAGATCCAGGGCACCCTGGCTCACCGCGTCAAGGTCGTGAACTCCGCTACCGGTGCCTGGGAATGGAAGCGGCTGGCCGATATCGCGCCCGGTGACGTGCTGCCGATGCAGATGCGTACCCTGGTCGGCGAACCCCGCCGGGTCCCGCTGCCCGTCCTCGACCAGGCCTACTACGCCGGGGACAGGCACGTTCGCGTGCCGGATGCTGTCACGCCCGAGCTCGCCGAACTCGTGGGCTATTTCATGGGTGACGGCAGCTTGCACGCCAAGGGAATCAGGTTCTGCGTCGCCAACACGGACCTGGACGTCGCAGCCCACCTGAGCGTCCTGGCCAAGAGCCTCTTCGGGCTCGAAGCCGTGGTCACGCCGCAAGAGGGATACCAGGAGGTAACCCTCTCCTCGGTCCGGCTCGCGCGCTGGTGGCAGGCCGCCGGGTTCGCCAAGGACCTTCCCGACACCGATCACAGCGGCAAGGGCTGGGTCCCGAGGGTCCCGTCGGCCATCCTCGAAGCCAACCACCCGCTGGTCTACGGTGCGTTCCTGCGCGGTCTCTTCGAGGCGGATGGAACTGTCCTCGAAGGTGTGCCGAGCTTCTCAACCGCAAGTGAGTCCTTCGCCGCCGAGGTGCGCACCCTTCTGCTCACCATGGGCCTGGCCACCACAACCAGACAGACCGTCAGTGGATGGGGCGGCCCGATCTTCCAGGTCAGGCTCCGCAACGTCGACCACGCGTTGAACTTCAGCGGGCTGATCGGCTTCATCGGCCAGCGCAAGGACCGCCTGGTCGCCGAACTGGAGCCAGCGAAGTCGGCGAAGAAGGACTACGTGTTCCTGCCGAGCGGCACATGGACCGAACTCGTCCCGGTGGGTCACCGGGCCCGCAACGCGATGATGCTGTCGCTGCGCAAGCACGGCGGCGTCCCGCGCATGCTCGCCTCCCGCATCTTCGAAGAGACACTGGACGACAGGCTGGGCGCGGCGCTCGGCTACCTCTTCGAGCGTGTGGCGGCCAACGAGGACGGCGGCATCCAGCCCACGTACGACTTGTCGGTGCCGGAGAACGTCACGTACGTCGCGAATGGCATGGTGAGCCACAACACCATAGGCCTCATGATGGACTGCGACACCACGGGCATCGAGCCCGACCTGGCCCTGGTCAAGTTCAAGAAGCTGGTCGGCGGCGGCTCCATGCAGATCGTCAACCAGACCGTGCCGCGGGCGCTGCAGAACCTCGGCTACCCGCACGAGCAGGTCGAGGCGATCACCGAGTACATCGCCGAGCACGGCCACGTGGTGAACGCCCCCGGCCTGCGCCCCGAGCACTACGAGGTGTTCGACTGCGCGATGGGCGAGCGCTCCATCAGCCCGATGGGCCACGTCCGGATGATGGCCGCCGTCCAGCCGCACCTGTCCGGCGCCATCAGCAAGACGGTCAACATGCCGGAATCGGCCACCGTCGAGGAGGTCGAGAAGATCTACTTCGAGGGCTGGAAGCTCGGCCTGAAGGCGCTGGCCATCTACCGGGACAACTGCAAGGTCGGCCAGCCGCTGTCCGACGCCAGGAAGAAGCCCGCCGAGGCCAGCGCCGCCCAGAGCGCCGCCGCTCCGGCCGCGGCGGCCACCCCGGCGCACGAGCACCGGCCGGTCCGCCGTCGGCTGCCCCGGCAGCGCCCGGCCACCGTGACCAGGTTCTCCGTGGCGGGCGCCGAAGGTTACATGACCGCCTCCAGCTACCCGGACGACGGCGTGGGCGAGGTGTTCCTCAAGCTCGGCAAGCAGGGCTCGACGCTGGCCGGCGTGATGGACGCCTTCTCCATGGCCATCTCGGTCGGCCTGCAGTACGGCATCCCGCTGGATTCCTACGTGGCCAAGTTCACCAACATGCGCTTCGAGCCGGCCGGCCTGACCGACGACCCGGACATCAGGATCGCCAGCTCGGTGATGGACTACATCTTCCGCCGCCTGGCGCTGGACCACCTGTCCTACGAGGACCGCGCCGAGCTCGGCATCCTGTCCGCCGCCGAGCGCGCCGCCGAGGTGGCAGGCCACGATCCCAACAACCCGGCCGGGCTGGCCGAGGAGGTCGACCCGACCGAGCTGGCCCAGTCGGCCGCCGTAGAACAACCCATTCATGCCGAACGAACTGCGCTACCCGCCCCGGCCCCCGCTCGAGCCCAGCAGGCGGACGCCCCCTTTCCGGCACCCGCACCGCACAGCTCGACCGAGCTGATCGAATCCCAGCAGGGCCGGACCGCGGACGCTCCGCTGTGCCTCACCTGCGGCACCAAGATGCGCCCGGCCGGAAGCTGCTACGTCTGCGAAGGCTGCGGCTCCACCAGCGGCTGCAGTTAACGCGCGCTTCAAGACAAGATTTCCCAGTTCAGGAGGGGTGCGGCTAGATGGCCGCGCCCCTCCCGAGCCTTACTTGGACGGCGTACATTGCATCTGATGCAACGTACGCCTACGTCGCGTACCCGCATCTGGTGGGTGAGCTAGTCGAGTCCAGAGGGAGAGCACTCCAACACGCCGATAGGTCCGGATTGGCTGCTCGGCACTGCACCTTGCCGCCGGCAGGTCGCCCATGAGTGTTTCGGCAGATCGCCCACGTGATGAGCGGCAGATCGCCCACGAGGGTATCGGCAGATCGCCCAATCCATGGCGTTGGTTGCGGTAATTTTCCGCTATGGAGGTTGGAAGAGACCTGTTCTCGCGGCATGCCGAGCGAATGACCGTCGAGGCGCTGGCGGACACCCGAGTCGTGGTGGTAAATGGTGCCCGGCAGGTCGGTAAGAGCACTCTGGCGGAGCTGATCGCCGCCAGGTCTGCCGGCGCACGGGAGCTGTACCTAGACGACCAGGCCGTCCGCGCCGCCGCAGAGGCGGACCCGAGCGCTTTCGTCCGGCATGACGGCCTGCTGATGATCGACGAGATCCAGCGGGTGCCGGAACTGCTGCTTGCCATCAAGCGCGAGGTGGACCGGGATCCGCGCCCGGGCAGGTTCCTGCTGACAGGTTCAGCTCGGCTGCTAGGGCTGAGGAACTTGCCTGACGCGCTGCCGGGACGCACCGAGACCATCGAATTGTGGCCGCTGTCGCAGGGGGAGATTGACTCCGCCGCAGACGGATTCGTGGATGCCGTCTTCCGGCTCGACGGTAGCGTCAGGATGCCGCCATATTCCATGACCAAGCGCGATTACGTGGTGCGGGCGCTGCGAGGCGGATACCCCGAGGCAGTGCGGCGCGACCCGGGACGTCGCCGGGCCAGGTTCTTCGATTCCTACGTGACCGACCTGGTAACCCGTGACGTCCGGCAGATCTCAGACATCGAGCGGCCGGCCGAGATGCGCCGCCTGCTCAGCGTCGTGGCGGCCCGGATGGGGACCCTGGCGGTCGTCCAGTCTATGGCGAACGATATCGTCCTGCCGCGGCAGACGCTCTCGCGCTACCTGGACCTGCTTGAGCTGATTTTCGTGATAAAGCGCATTCCGGCGTGGTCATCGAACCTGACCACGCGCGCGATATCCACTCCGAAGCTGATCGTTACTGACTCTGGACTAGGCGGCAGGCTCATCGGCATGTCGGAGGATCGGGCCAAGGATCCGGTGGCCCCGGTCGGGCCGCTACTTGAGAACTTCGCAATTGGCGAGGTCGCGCGCCAGCTCACCTGGGCCGAAGAACCCGTCCAGCTCTTCCATTACCGTGACCGCGATCAGGTGGAGGTGGACATGGTGCTTGAGCACGCGTCCGGGACGGTGATCGGCATCGAGGTCAAGGCCGCGGAGACTGTCCGGGGCGAGGACTTCCGCGGCCTGCGTCACCTGGCGAGCCGGCTTGGCGACCGCTTCCGGGCCGGGATCGTGCTCTATGCCGGTGAGCAGCAGCTTTCCTTCGGCGACCGGCTAACCGCCCTCCCCATGGCCGCTTTGTGGATGCTCGACAGCTCAGTGCTCCTCGCTGCATCTCATGCGTTAGGGTCGGCGTGCCCGGGAAGCGAGGCGCTGATGGCAGGGCACGACTTCAACACCCTGATGGCCGCGCTGGACAGCCCGCTGATCGTCGTTACCACGGCCGATGAGCGGGAGCGAGCGGGTTGCCTGGTCGAGTTCCACGCCCAGTCGAGCATCGAGCCGCAGCGGTACTGGCCACCTGAGGGCGGGTCACGGTGCCGGGGAACGGCCTGGGCCGCCCACGGAACGAGCAGCACCAGCCTGACAGCCGACAGGCCCCCAGGCGTCTCGCTCACTCGGCACAGCGGGACTGCCGTCACTACCCGTGACGCGAGCAGCGCCGCTCTCGTCAGCGGCCCCGTCGTCGATAGCCGCTCGAGTCATCACGTCTGGACTTTCGCTATGCCAGCGATGAAGATAGGGTACGGCGATGCGGCTCGTGCGGTGGATGGCGCCGGAACTAGGTCTAATAGGCGTCATACTGGTTCCGACACTCTTTCTCGGCTGGCTTATTCTTAATATTCTCCTCATCGTCACCTGGCCGATCTGGGGAACAGCTCAATTTCTCTGGCGGCGGCACACTAGACAGCAGGCGGCGGAATACCGGCGACAGCATGAGGCGCGTGCTGCGGCGCAGCAAGCGGCCCGTGAGGCCGCCGATAGGGTGATCCAAGAAGAGAACAACGCCCTACGGGCAGCCGGATACTATGTTCCTGATCTCACCGACGACGAGGTTAGAGGTATTTGCCGGAGTGCCGTTTACTGGCACGGCGAAGCGCTGGCCGGGGCACCGCACGGGGTGCGTCCGGATAGCGCCAGCGCCGTTCTCGTCGCACTTGATCAGGCCTTTGGAGCCATGTCGTCGCGAGTCCTCGGAACCGATCCACGGCGGGTTCTCGCGGTGCGCGGCGGCGACAGCCACGTTGCCCTCGACACGCTTGGGCATGTGGCCAGAATGCTGCGGATCGTCAGCGACGACAGCGGCAGCCAGGCCATCGGCCTTAAGCCGGGCATCAGCGAGAATATGGCTATCCTGGCGGGTGGGGCCCTTGGCGTTTTCGCTCGAGTGGCTGGCAGTAAGCCTGAGTTGCCCTTTTCGGCACGTAGGCTTTCCGATTGCTACTACGTGGCCAGGAACTTCGCTCCCAGTCCGGAGTGCGTAGCTGCTACGGCCGCGTGGGCTAAGGTTCCGGCCGGGCAGCGTACTAGCAGCAAGTTCCCAGTAGACGGCTCCTTTGATCCGCCCCTGGATTGGCTCGCCCGCGTCTTTCGCCAGGCCGCACGGTAAGTGACTCAGGACGACGACGGGCACATCGGGAAAGGGCCTTGCGGCGGCACGCAGTTCCCGCATGGCCCGCGATCCCGCACGCTGACCGAGGCCCTGAGGGGCGGCTCCCGCGACGCTGCCGTGCATCGCGTGCTGTCCAGAATTACTGTTATCCCCGTGACTGCAGCGATAGCGTGCAGGGCCGCGCGCGAATTGCCGTCGTCCACGCGTGATCGCATGCGCGGACGATGACCGGGAAACTCGCCAGGGCCGCGGCCGCGGTGCTCCTCATTATCGTCGCCGTGGCCGGCTGCACGTCCCCGGCCGCCACCCACCCGAAGCCTCCGCGCCCGTCCGCCGCCGGCCACCGCCAGCGCCCGAACTTCGTCTTCGTGCTCACCGACGACCTGTCCTGGAACCTGGTCAGCCACATGCCGCACGTGCTGGCCCTGGAGAATGCGGGAACGACGATGTCCCGCTACTACGTAGTGGACTCGCTGTGCTGCCCGTCGCGTTCGGCCATCTTCACCGGCGAGTACCCGCACGACGACGGGGTCTTCACCAACGCCGGCGCCGACGGCGGGTATTACGCCTTCAACCAGCACGGCGACCAGCGCAAGTCGTTCGCGGTGGCGCTGCACGACGCCGGGTACCGCACCGCGATGATGGGCAAGTACCTGAACCAGTACGCGCCCGACGATCCCGTCCCGCCCGGCTGGGACGAATGGGACGTCGCCGGGAACGGCTATCCCGAGTTCGACTACACCCTGAACCAGGACGGCCGGCAGGTCCACTACGGCAGCAGCGCGCAGGACTACCTGACCGACGTGCTGGCCGCGAAGGCCCGCTCGTTCATCGACTCATCCGCCGCGTCGGGCCGGCCCTTCATGCTCGAGGTGGCCACGTTCGCCCCGCACGCACCGTACACGCCCGCGCCCCGCTACGCGCACGCGGCGCAGGACCTGGCTTACCCGAAGACCCCGGCCTATGACCGGCTGCCCGCCGGCCCGCCGCCGTGGCTGGCCGGGCACGCGCCGCTGACCGCCGCCGAGCAGGCTGCGATGACCGCGTCGTTCCGCCTGCGGGTGGAAGCCGATCTCTCCGTGGACGACATGATCGGCGAGCTCGAGGCCGAGCTGCGGGCCAAGGGCCTGGCCCGGGACACGTACTTCGTGTTCAGCTCGGACAACGGCTACCACATGGGGGAGTACACCCTCTACTCGGGGAAGCAGACCGCCTTCGATACCGATATTCACGTGCCGCTGATCGTCGCCGGCCCCGGTGTCCCGGCCGGCCGGGTCGCCAGCCAGCTGGCCTCCAACATCGACCTGGCCCCGACCTTCGAGACCCTCGCGGGCCTGCCCGTCCCGGCCGACGTCGACGGGCGCAGCCTGGCCGGGGTGTGGCACGGGCAGGACCCGGCGGACTGGCGGCAGGCCGTTCTCATCGAGCATCACGGCCCGGATTTCTCGCCAGCCGACCCGGACCGGCAGACCCAGAAGCCGGGAGACCCGCCGTCGTATGAGGCGGTGCGGACCGCGACCGCGCTCTACGTGCGGTACGCGGGCGGCGCGCAAGAGTACTACAACACCGTGACCGACCCCTACGAGCTGGACAACCTGGCCTCCAAGGGCGTTCCCGCCGCCCTGCGCCACGCGCTCAGCGCCCTGGAGAACTGCCATACCGGCGCCGCCTGCTGGGCCGCTGCCCACTCCGGCTAGCGCCACACGTTCCCGCCGGGCAGCGCGATCTTCGACTGCGCTTTGCTGATGCGGAACATTCCGGTGACCTGGACTGCCCTCCAGCCGATGAGGGCACCGGGCGCTCCGCGCGCCCGGGCCGATCGTCCCGCCCCGGCTGGCTCTATTCAGCCCTAGCCGCGAGGGGAAGGATTGGACCTGGCGCCAACCAGGGTGGTGGCGACCAGAAGGGACCCCTCATGTCCAGCGCGACCGGATGGCCTGCTGACCGGCGGATCACTATCCATGACCTTCAGGTGGCTACCGACCGGGGTGAGCGGTGGTCGATGCTCACCAGCTACGACACGCTCACCGCGGGCGTATTCGAGCAGGCTGGTGTCCGCGCGTTGCTGGTCGGCGACACCAGCGCCGAGATGGTGCTGGGATATCACGACACGCTGCCGGTGACGATGGACCAGCTGATCACGCTGGTTCAGGCGGTGGTGCGCGGGACCAGGACCGCGCTGGTGGTGGCCGACCTGCCGTTCGGCAGTTACCAGGCCGGGCCGGATATCGCCCTGGCGAACGCGGTGCGTCATCTGAAGGAAGGCGGGGCGCAGGCGGTGAAGCTGGAGGGCGGCCGCCGGGTGCTGCCCCAGGTCGAGGTCCTGACCGGCGCGGGTATCCCGGTGATGGGACACCTCGGGCTGACCCCGCAGAGCCTCAACATGCTCGGCGGGACTCGCCGGGTCCAGGGCCGCGGTGACGCGGGCGAGGAACTGCTGGCCGACGCCCGGGCGCTTGAGCAGGCCGGCGCGTTCGCGGTCGTGCTGGAATCGGTACCGGCCGAACTCGGGCGGCGGGTCGCGGAGGCGCTGCGCATCCCCGCGGTGGGCATCGGCGCCGGCCCGTACTGCGATGCCCAGATCATGGTCTGGCAGGACATGGCCGGCCTGACCGCCGGCCGGGTCCCGCGGTTCGTCAAGCGCTACGCCGATACCCGCGGCACCTTGCTTGACGCCGCCCGCCAGTACGTTACGGAGGTGGCCAGCCAGCGTTATCCCGACCAGGCGCACAGCTACGCGTAATCCTCGCCGTCACGATGTGGCAGCGTGTCGCATAGAACCGGCACGCTGTCACATCGCCGCGGGCCGCCGGGCGGCTCGCTTGGTGACCGGGTGACGCGTGAGGCCCGGGTGCAGGCCGGGACCACCCGGAACAGGGCTAACCGCCGCCGAAGCACACGAACGGGCTGAATGGCTCCTTGGCGGTGGCTTCGGCGAGCGCCTCGGCGGGCCTGGTCCCGGCCGCGAGCAGGCGGTGGTATGCGGTCATGATGCCCACGGCGTCGTCGTCGCCGACCCGGGCGACGCTGGAGGTCACGGTGGCGGTGCCGATGTAGAGCAGGGCCGCGGTGAAGCCGAGGATCTCCTCGCCCGGCCGCACCACG
>Ga0335078_10016586_pt1 | contig 10934 bp, 16 predicted proteins | sample Lox_Sample_32_FD_206711 | JGI IMG/M metagenome (GOLD analysis project Ga0335078, IMG submission 206711) | Soil microbial communities from Loxahatchee National Wildlife Refuge, Florida, United States - Lox_Sample_3.2 | ecosystem: Environmental > Terrestrial > Soil > Wetlands | place: USA... | reverse complement strand
ACTCCTTGTTGCGCTTCTGGTCGTCCAGCTCGAAATAGCACTGGAACTCTTCCAGCAGCACCAGCTGCACGTGCAGGTCAGGGCGCCGGTAGAGCTTCTCGGTCAGCTTGCCCTCGGGGCACTCCGACACGGGCAGCATGGCGAGTTCCTCGTTGACGTGGACGATGTGCCGGTCGAGCTCGCGCAGCGCGTCAAGGGCGCGCTCTACGGGGTCGCCGTCCTTGGTCGGGTGGGTGCCCTGGATGAACCGGTGCGCGACCAGGCGGAGCGGCTGCCAGTCCTTCGAGGACTTCCCGTCGATCAGCCAGATGTCGACGAACGGGTCGAGCCCCGCGAACAGGGCGATCAGCCGGGCGGCAAAGGTCTTGCCGCGCCGTGGCTGCGCGCCGAGCAGCACCGAGATCCACATCAGGCAGAACGCGACCTTCCGGCCGAACTGGTCGAGGCCGAACGGGAACTTCCGCCAGATGCTCCGCTGCTTGCAGTCGAGCAGCGGCGTGCGCCCGGCCGGCTCCGACAGCGGGTCGGCGTCGAGCACGAGGAGCGTGTGGCGCCGCTCGGACTGCTTGTCCTTGGTGAAGTACACCTGCGACTCGGCCACGTCGAGGCCGGAGGCGATCTTGGTCTTGGCGTTGACCACGGAGGCGAACGTGCCGCCGTAGGGGAGGTAGACAACGACCTGGCTGCCCTTGCCGAGCGCGTCACGGGACATGGTGGAGCCGAAGCCGAGGTGATCGGCGGGCCGCTTCGGGTCAGTGGAGCACAGCCCGGCCCGCTCGTACGCCCTGATGATGGCGTCGGCAGAGATCTTCCGCACGAGCGGCGTCGTCACTGCGGACTGCACGATCGGCCGGTGGGCCGGGTGCCCGTGGCGGGCGAGCGGCGGCACGGTGACCGCGGCGACGACCAGCCATGCCCACCACGGGGCGAGCACGGCGATCAGCGTGAACGTGAGCGCCAGGGCGAACGCCTCGGTGCCGAGGACCGCGCCGCGCCAGCTGCGGGTCTTGCGCGCGGCGCTGTGCAGCGCCCGCCATTCGGGCGAGCTGCCCTCCACGACGGCCTTCGACCGCAGGGGCGACTGCTCGCTCACCCACCACCAGGCGCACTGTGCCCTGGCGATCTTCCCCGCGCCGACGAACGCCCACAGCACGCCAAGGACCAGGTACATCGGCACGCGCAGCAGGTGGAACAGGGTGTGGAACCGGGCGGCGTCGGCGTACTTCCCCGCGGTCCCGCTGATCCCCTGCCACGTCCGCAGGTGCGCCGGGACGATCAGCTTGCGCTCCCCACCGAGACGGGGGATCTCGGTGCCGTCACCGACGTGGACGGGCTCGGGCTTGGGCGCGGCCTCGTCGAGGGCGTGCTCGAACGATGTGTCGCGGGGTACCAGGTGCAGGCGCGGCGCCTCCTCGCCGGGCACGTCGCCAGGGCTGCCGTCGCGGCCCTCGTCTGGATGTGTCAATCTGGGTTCCTCCATCTTCGGTGGGGTAACCCGCCCGGGCCGCTTCCGGTGCATGGTGCGCGGCCCGGGCGGGGGCTTGCCAGAGTGTGCGTCACGGCCCGGCCTGGGGGGCGTGCCCGTTGGCGCTCCCGGTGGCCGCCTGACGCACTGTGGCGGCCTGCGCGCGAGACAGCCCAAACCGCGTTTCGAGCTGCCGGCCGGACAGCTCGTTGCCCGCCCACATCGAGGCGCGCAGCGCGATCAGCGCGGCGACCTCGGAGTCGGTGGGGACCTCATGCAGGGCGGGCGCCTGCGCGTCCTGCACGGTGCGGCCCGTGACGCGCTTGAGCACGCCCAGGCCTAGCCACAGCGCGGCGAACGCGGCCAGCGGCGGCACCGCGGCGGTACCGCGCGACTGCAGGTCATGCGCAGCGACATGGCCCACGTTGCCCGCCACCGAGGCGGCCAGGCCGAGCAGCGCGACCGCCCACGCCCCTGCGCGGTGCCGCCATGCCCACCTGTCGGTCATGGCGATGAACAGCACCAGTTCGCCGACCGCGACGAACAGGTCAATCTGGAGCGGGAACGCCGCGGCCCAGACGCCCGTCAGCCCGTGGTGCTCCGCCCACGTCCACAGGCCCCGGTAGCTTTCAGCGAACGCGGCGCCGGCGGCGGTGACGATCAGGACGGCGATGCCCCACAGTGCCGCGGCGCGGAACGCGCGCAGCGTGCCGCCCAGCTCGGCGGCTGCGGGCGCCTCCGGGCGGGCAGTCCTGCGCGCGGCCCTGGCCGCCCTGCGCTCGGCCCGCTCCCGTTTCGCGTCGCCGGGGAAAGCCAAACGGTACGCGAACGGGTCGGGGAGCCACATCCACGGCGGACGGATCTTCACCGGCCCTCCCGCGGGATGCCCTCGACGTACACACGGACCAGGACGCTACGGCCGCGGTCCGGGTATGGGTCGCTGACGGCCTGGACCGTCATGACCTGCCCGAGTAGCTCGGTCATCTCGCGGCACTCATCCTCGGTGCCGTGCAGCCTGATCTTCACGTTGTCCTCCGCCAGGTCGCAGGGATCATCGCCGCGCGCAGGCCGCGCCAGGCCAGCCAGCCGAGGCCCGCGCACACCGCAGCCTCGGCGGCGAGGACCGCAGCGACGGCCGCCGGGTGGCCGAGCACCAGGAGCACGGCCAGGAGAACCGCGAGCGCCTTCACAGGGCACCGCCCGGGGTGCCCTTGCCGCCGGGGAGCACCCGCAGCCGCGGGCGGCCCGGGCGCGAGGCATGGACGCCCGGGCCGCCGCCGGCCCGGCGCACGGCGCTCCCGCCGCCCAGGCGGAGCGCGGCGTCAAGGACGCCGGCGGTCAGCCTCAGGGACGCCAGGGGCTCCGCGAGCGCAGCCACGGCCTGCGCCGCTTCGGTGACCTCCGGCGCGGGGGCGGAGGCGCGGATAAGCTCCGCGAGGCTGTCGGTCCGGGCGATCGCGCACTCGACGAGGGCGACCGCGTCGGACGGGGTGGCGAGCATCCCGCGGAGGCGGCGGCCGGCGAGCTGGTGCACGGTCATGACTGCCCCCGGTTCACGATGGCGTCGATCTTCTCCAGGGCGTACTGCCGGTCATCGGTCTCCCAGTCGAATGCCTCGAGCACGGCGCGGACCTCGGCGAACTGCGCGGCCGGCCCCTGCTCGCCGTCCTCGTCGTCGAGCCGCTGCAGCACCGAGCGGAGCTCGGACGACAGCCGCCACGCCCACGTGCCCATGTCCGGCCGGGGGGTGGCGCGGGCCGGGTCGTCGATGAACTTGTCGGTTTCCCGCTTGAAGTCCGCGAGCACTGCCGCGGCGGCGGTGCGGCGGGCCGCGAGCTCGGCGCTCACCGCGCGCCGCCGTTCACGATCCGGATCGTTATCCGGCCGTCCTGTCCCGTCGTCACTTCGGCGGACCAGCCTTCGCGGGGATCGATCTGGACCACGGACTCGGCGGGCTTCCCCGCCGGGACGCCGCCGGCCGAAGCTGACACCGTGGCCAGCACGCCCGGGGTGCTCACGGTCACCCACCGGAACAGGCCGAAGGGCGCGGCGGCGAGGCTGACCTCGTTCACCCCGGCGACCGCCTGCCGCCACGCGATCGCGTCGTCCAGCATCGTCGGGAAGCAGCCGCAGTCGTCAACCCCGTCGTGGTGGTGGCCGTTCGCGCAGCGGTCGTCGAAGCAGCCGCACTGGTCGCCGCCCCACTCGCCGCGGTAGCCCCACAAGCGCGCCCACTGGGCCTGCGTGAAGCCCGACTGGCGGAGCGCCGCCCTGGCCGTCGCGTTGAGCTTCACCGGGGGCCTCCCTGCGCGGGGACGGCGACGCGGGCGCTGATGACGACCAGCTCGCCGACCGTCCGGGCCATGTACTCGCGGGTTAGCTGCCCTGCGGTGTACGCGTCGAGGAAGCGGGCCAGGTGATCCGCCTCAGGCCTGGCCTGGCACGGCTCGCCCGCGGGCGAGCCGCACAGCGGGCACTCCCGGGCCCGTACCGCCGGGGCGGTGATGGTGTTGGATTGCATCTCAGGGTCTCCATCCGGTTGTTCGGTTGGGGGTCCAGGGCCGCCGCGGTGTCGCAATCACTGCGGCGGCCCGCTTCGTCAGGGGCTCGGTACTGCGCCGGCGAGGGGCACCGGCTCGGTGTCCGCAACCCGGTAGCTCGCGTCGCTCAGGGTGGTGAACCAGGTCTCATCGGGGGAGACCCACCGCACGAACGCCTCGCGCCCGCCGGGCAGGCGGACCTTGTCGCCGGTCTTGGGGGCTGCGTTCATCGGTCTGTTCCTTCCGGGGGTCAGGCGAGGGCGAGCTCGAACTCGACCATGGCCTCGAGTTCGGCGAGCAGGTCACGCGGCGCGGGCACCGGGGCGGGAACGGCCACGGGCTCGGCCACGGGAGCGGGGACCGGGCGCGGCGCCGGGGCGGAGGCGGCCAGGACGATGACGACCGCGGCGCGGTGCCAGCACGGGCGCGGGGGCTTGTTCTGCAGGCCGTCCGCGCAGTTGCAGCCGTGCTCCGCCGTCTTGTGCACCTCGCCGCCGTCGCTGCTGACGACGTGGAACACGCCCGGGCGGGTGCTCGGCACCACCGCGCCGTCCTCGATCGCCTGGCGGGCCTCGGCAACCTGCGCCGGGGTCCACTGCGACAGGTCGGCGGTCCGCGCGGCCTTGCGGATCTTCGCGCGGCACCCGGCGCCGTAGCCGGTCGCGAGCGCCTCCGCGGAGCGGATGACGTGACGGCAGCCCAGGCAGCGGCGCGGCTCCGGTGCGGTGTCCGTGCTGATCATTGCCCCTCCAACACTTGCCCGGTGTATTACACCTACCGTACCATAGGTGTAATACACCCGCCAAGAGGGAGCGACGAATGGGTAATACACCAGATAGGCTCTCGGCCATGCCGAACCAGCCGAAGACCCCGGTGCACTCGATCCGTGCGGACGGCGCGCTCTGGCGCCGCGCGCAGGCGAAGGCAGCGGCCGAGGGGCGGACGCTGACGGACGTGCTTGTCGCTTACCTGAAGCGGTACGTGGCCACGCCTCCGCGCAAGCAGGCAGACGCCGACGAGTGAGGGCTAGCGCCCCCGACCGCAGGCCGCCCCGGTTCGCCGCGGCGGCCTGCTGCGTTCCGGCGCACGCGCCAGCGCACATCCGGCGCACATCACTATGGGATGAGGCCGGATTCAATGAGATGTATTGAGACCAGAAATCCCAGGTCAGCGGCCGTTGCGGGGGAGCGGTGCAGGTCGCGCGAGGGGTCGTGTTCGTTCGCCGAGGACTACCACCAGCAGTACCTGCACAAGGTGCCGCACGGCTACTGCCCCGACCACAGCACCGGCGTGAGCTGCCCGATCGGGCTCATAAGGGCCGACTAGCCGACTAACAGCACACAGCGCCAGGGCGCCCGGGCGGCCTGAGGGCACTTCACGAGCGACTGACGCCTTCCGGCGGCCCACTCACCCGTAGCATTGCAGCATGGATCCCATGGTCGAATCCGCGTGGATCGCCGCTGGGGCGGCCGTTGTGGGCGTGGTAAGCACCGCGACGGTGGGCATCGTGGGGTATGTGATCTCACGCAAGACCAACCGAGAGACCATCGCTGGCGCCAAGATCTCCACTGACGAAACTGTCGCTGCCTCGCAGATGACGAGCAGGGCGGCTATCGAGGAGTTGGAGGCTAGGTCGAAGCGCGAGGAAGCTTTGCGCAACCTCAGGTGGGCCGCTGAGCTGGCGATCACACCCGATGACAAGCGGCGCTCCGACCTGGGACTGCACATGCTTGAGACGCTACGGGCGTCCAAGCTCGTTGACACAGACGGAGTTCAGCTCGTGGACGCCGCGCTTCGCGCGGCCCTTAGCGTTCCTGCGATGCCGATAGAAAGCATTAAGGAAAGTGGCGAAGAACTGCGTGTCGTAGAGGACCCCGATCCTATGGTTGCCCGCGTTGCCGACGTACCATCGGAAGAAGAGGAACCGGGCAGCGAAGGAGGTGGAGCCGATGAAGGAGGTCCGGGTCACTCCTGCGGAGGTGAGAGCCGCCAAGCTGCTCGTTGAAGTTGACAAAGCCGAGGGCAGGGCGACACCTGAAGCGATCCGGGAGATCGCGGAGGCCAAGCCGCGCACCGGCATAACTTCCGAAACACTTCGGTGGTTTGAAACAACTTCGGAGCCAAGCTCGCTGGAGGGGAACAGGCTGTTCACCCAGAAGCCAAGCTCGCCAGAGGAGAACAAGCTGTTCACCGCGAAGCCGGGCTCGCCAGATGAGAACAGCCTGTTGACCCCGAAATCAGGCTCGCGGCGGCGCAGGTTCGCCTGGCGGTTTGGTAAGGAAGACAACGAATAGCCCTGGCACGCCCGAGTCGTTTTCGCGTTCGGCGCTGTTACACCACTTCCCAGGTGTCGTTGCCCGCGAGGAGTTTCGCCAGGTTGCCCTCCCCGCCGGAGCGCGCGGTGTCGATCTGCGCGGCCATCGCGTCGTCGTAGGACGGGCGCTCGACCGAGCGGAAGATGCCGATCGGGCTGTGCGCGAAGTCATAGCCGTCCAGTCGTGACAGGGCGAACGCGTACGACGGGTCGGCGCGCGTCGCGTCGTGCACGATCAGCTGCGACTCGGGCACCGACGCGGCCTCGACGGCCTCGATCGAGCCGTACGGGCCGTAGATGAGGCCCATCGACTGTCCGGGGCCGAACCGGACCTGCTCGCCGTGGACCAGGCGGATCAGGCCGGGCGCGTTCGGTTCCTTGATCGGGGCGAACGCGTCGTCGTTGAAGATCGGGCAGTTCTGGAAGATCTCGATGAACGACGCGCCCCGGTGGTCGGCCGCCGCCCGCATCACCGACTGCAGGTGCTTGCGGTCGGAGTCGACCGAGCGGGCCACGAACGACGCCTCGGCGCCGAGCGCGAGCGATACCGGGTTGAACGGGTGGTCGAGCGACCCGTACGGCGTGGACTTGGTGACCTTGCCCTGCTCCGAGGTGGGCGAGTACTGGCCCTTGGTCAGCCCGTAGATCCGGTTGTTGAACAGCATGACGTTGATGTTCACGTTCCGGCGCAGCGCGTGGATCAGGTGGTTGCCGCCGATGGACAGCGCGTCGCCGTCGCCGGTGATCACCCAGACCGACAGGTCCTGCCGCGACGATGCCAGGCCCGAGGCGATGGCCGGCGCCCGGCCGTGGATCGAGTGCATGCCGTAGGAAGAAACGTAGTACGGCAGCCGGGAGGAGCAGCCGATGCCGGAGATCACCACCACGTTCTCCCGCGGCACCGCGAGCTCGGGGAGGAATGCCTGGAAGGCCGCGAGGATCGCGTAGTCACCGCAGCCGGGGCACCAGCGGACCTCCTGGTCGGACTTGAAGTCCTTCGCCGCGAGGCCTGCCGCGTGCGGCACCAGCGTGAGGGAACGGAGCCGGCCGCTCCCGTTCGGTATGGTCTCTTCGTTTTCACTCATGGGAGAGCACTTCCTCGATCGCCTCGGCGAGCTCGGCCGCACGGAACGGCAGGCCGCGGACGCGGTTGTAGGAGATCACGTCGACAAGGAACTTGCCGCGCAGCAGCAGGGCCAGCTGGCCGAGGTTGATCTCGGGTACCAGCACCTTGTCGTACCGGCGCAGCACCTCGCCCAGGTTCGACGGGAACGGGTTCAGGTGCCGCAGGTGCGCCTGCGCGACCTCGTGACCGTCGCGGCGGACGCGGCGCACCGCGGCGCCGATCGAACCGTAGGTGGAGCCCCAGCCGAGGACGAGCAGCCTCGCGCCGCCGGACGGGTCGTCGACCTCGAGTGGCGGGACCGTGGCGGCGATGCCCTCGACCTTGGCCGCACGGGTGCGCACCATCAGGTCATGGTTGTCCGGGTCGTAGGAGATGTTCCCGGATCCGTCGGCCTTCTCGATGCCGCCGATGCGGTGCTCGAGGCCGGGCGTACCGGGGATCGCCCAGGGACGGGCCAGCGTCTGCGGGTCGCGCTTGAACGGCTGGAAATCACCGGTTTCCGGCTTGTCGGCCGTGGTGGCGAAGGCGAACTTGGCCGACAGGTCCGGCAGGTCGGAGGTCTGCGGGATCCGCCACGGCTCGGAGCCGTTGCCCAGGTAGCCGTCGGACAGCAGGATGACCGGCGTCCGGTAGGTGACCGCGATGCGCGCCGCCTCGATCGCGGCGAAGAAGCAGTCCGACGGGCTCTGCGCCGCGATGACCGGGACCGGGGACTCGCCGTTGCGCCCGAACAGCGCCATCAGCAGGTCGGTCTGCTCGGTCTTGGTCGGCATGCCGGTCGACGGGCCCGCCCGCTGCACGTCGACGACGAGCAGCGGCAGCTCGACGGAGACCGCGAGGTTGATCGCCTCCGCCTTGAGCAGCATGCCGGGGCCCGAGGTGGTGGTCACCGCGAGCGAGCCGCCGAACGCCGCGCCGAGCGCCGAGCTCGCGGCCGCGATCTCGTCCTCGGCCTGGAAGGTCCGCACGCCGAACTTCTTGTGCTTGGACAGCTCGTGCAGGATGTCCGAGGCCGGGGTGATCGGGTAGGAGCCGAGGAACAGCGGCAGCTTCGCGAGCTGCCCGGCCGCGATGAGGCCGTAGGCGAGTGCGAGGTTGCCTGTGATGTTCCGGTACCGGCCCGGGGTGATCTTCGCGGGCTTGACCTCGTAGCGGACCGCGAAGTCCTCGGTGGTCTCGCCGTAGTTCCAGCCCGCGGTGAACGCCGTGACGTTGGCCTTGTAGATCTCCGGCCGCTTGCCGAACTTCGCCTCGAGGAAGCTCAGCGTCCCCTCGGCGGGCCTGCCGTACAGCCAGGAAAGCAGGCCGAGCGCGAACATGTTCTTGGCCCGCTCCGCGTCCTTGCGTGAGATGTCCTGGTGCTCGAGCGCCTTGACGGTCAGCGAGGTCAGCGGCACCGGGTGCAGCTTGTAGCCGTCGAGCGAGCCGTCCTCGAGCGGGTTGACGGCGTAGCCGACCTTTGTCAGGTTCCGCCTGGTGAACTCGTCGGTGTTGACGATCAGGTCACCGCCACGCGGCAGGTCCTTGAGGTTCGCCTTGAGCGCGGCCGGGTTCATCGCGACGAGCACGTCCGGCGCGTCGCCCGGCGTGAGGATGTCGTGGTCAGCGAAGTGCAGCTGGAAGCTGCTCACCCCGGGCAGCGTCCCGGCGGGGGCGCGGATCTCGGCGGGGAAGTTGGGAAGGGTGGACAGGTCGTTGCCGAAGACAGCGGTCTCCTGGGTGAACCTGTCACCGGTGAGCTGCATCCCGTCACCGGAGTCTCCCGCGAAACGGATGATTACGTGGTCAAGCTCCTGGACCTGCTTGGTCACAGCGCAAAGCCTCCTCCGCACGCCAGCCGGCACCCCTATTCAGCACCACCCCTACGGCCCGGGGGCTGAGTGCAGGACACGTAAAGTTTACGCGGCCTTGGATGTCACATGGCTGTGTGATCGGTCTCACCTCAAGCTATTTTATGCCACTTTGCTGTTTCAGTCAGCGGCTCAAGTGTAGACCGACACGGATTCTCCGGACTCGCTATCAGCTCGATGACGTGCGGAAACCACATGGCATTGCGAACCGTTGAACAAGGGGTACGGCCAGTACCCCGGCACTCGGACTGGTCCAGGTGCGCGGCGGCCGGTCTGACGTTACTGTCATGTCAGGAGGGGTTCGTGATGCGCTGCTACGGACTGCGCGCGGCACTGTTCGCCGCTGCGCTGTGCGCGGTAGCGCTGTCTGGTGCCTCGCTCTGGCTGGGGCTGGTTGGCGCCGCGGCCGTGAGCGCGCTGCTTGTCGCCCTCGGGTGGATCGTCTACTTTCATTCAGAACGGACGGTGCTTACCGCACTCCGCGCGCGTCCCGTCAGTGAGGTGGAGCGGCCCGACCTGTACCAGCTCGTCAGGGACCTCGCCCGCGCGGCGCGGCTGCCGGTGCCCCGGCTGTTCGTGTCGCCGGCGGCGCAGCCTAACATCCTCACCGTCGGGTACAGCGCGCGCTCCGCGGCGGTCTGCTGCACCGAGGGGCTGCTCCGGCTGCTGTCGGCCGACGAGTTGCGCGCGGTGCTCGCGCACGAGCTTGCGCACATCGCGCGCCGGGACGTCGCGGTGTCCTCGTGGTCCGCGGGCCTCGCGTCGCTCGTCGCCTCCTGCCCGCTGATCGCGGTGCTGCTGCACATCACCGTGCCGTCCGGCCGCGAGTACGGCGCGGACATCGACAGCGCCCTGCTGACCGGCGACCCGATGGCGCTGGCCAGCGCGCTGCGCAAGATCGACACCGCCGCTGCCGCGCAGCCGCTGCGACCGCACGGGACGCTGGCGGCGGCCAGCCACCTGATGATCGCCCACCCGTTCCCGCTCGACGGGCTTGGCGGGATGCTGAGCACCCACCCGCCGACAAGCGAGCGGGTCCGCCGCCTTGAGGCGCTGTCCGGCGGTCCTGTCTAGCGGTAGCCAGTGAAAAGGGCCTGGCGCTAATGTGCCCTTCTGCCGTGTGCCCTTCTGCCGTGGGCCCTTGGGTTGCGGGCAGTTCCATGCACATTGAAAACGCGGAAGAATTTGGGTGAGTTAAGAAAGCTGGAGAACCTGCGCGAACCCCGCAGCCACAGCAGCACGGCGGCGGCCACGCTGATGAGCCAGATGAAGATCACCAGGACCCGTGACGCCATCGCCACCGGCCTGGTGAACCCCTCCGCCATGAGGACCGTGTCGGCGAGGAAGAACACCGTGCCGACGATCAGCGCCCAGTTCCGGCCCGGCTTGAGCTCCTCCCGGACCATCAGTGCCACGGGATCCACGGACGTGACCCGGAGGAGCGGATTAAAACGCGGCCGGTCGAGTGGCAGGTTCAGTGGCCGGTTGACAGGCAGGTTCAGTGGCCGGTTGACCGGCAGGTTGTGGCGTCCGCCGTACACGGCCGGCAGGTCGCGCGGGCTGGGCTCGCATGGCTGACCGCGCTGCGGGCGGAACCAGTCGTCGCCGGGCTGCCTAGCGGGCTGATCGGGTTGACCGG